>ERZ1026870.908-NODE-908-length-15216-cov-7.625289_pt1 | contig 15216 bp, 13 predicted proteins | sample MGYA00380165_ERZ1026870 | MGnify/ENA primary metagenome ERZ1026870 (study PRJEB33269, sample SAMEA4719801) | human gut metagenome | biome: human-associated habitat; feature: organic feature; material: feces | place: Cameroon | collected 2013-10 ...
TGGCAAATTGTGGATAAACAGATGATATTTGAACTTTGTTATATAGAAGCAATAAACTTAAATCAGCCATTAGGAATTCTGATCCGATTTGAGAGCAAATGTTAATGCTTAAATACAAAAAGGGGTGTGTAAAAAGTCAAACAAAGCGTACTGTTTAAACTTTTGACACACCCCCTATATAAAAATATTGTCTCACAAGGATGCTTGGCCACCCATTATTGAACAGCAACTTTCTTCACGCTACCATCGCTATACTTCACGATATTCAATCCCTTGGTTGGAGCAGACAATCGCTGACCATTTACTGAATAGCGAGCTACCTCCTCAACATCGGTAGAGGTTGTAGTCTTGTCGATGCCTGTTGCTTCGAATTCTACTATGTTCTCAAAGTAGTTGCCAAAGCCAGAGAGCCTGTAATCATCACGAGTTCCCATTGGTACATAAAGTGTGCATTCCTTGGCATCAACTCCTACGAATACATTACTACCAATATATGGTACTTTCTCTGCATATACATAAATAGAAGTTAATCCGCTACAGCCATCGAATGCGTTAGAGCTTATCCAGATAATACCAGCAGGAATGGTTAAACTCGTTAATCCTCTACAATCTTTGAATGCGTAAGAGCCTATCTCGTTAATACCAGCAGGAAGGGTTAAACTCGTTAATCTGTTACAACCACTGAATGCGTAGCTGCCTATTACATCATTAGAAGTATAATAATCAATATAATAGCAATCCCCACCTTCTACAATCTTTGCCTTAGACAAATCTAATACAGAAAGCTTTCCGTCAGTAGAATTACCATTAGAACTACTTCCTGCCATATCACGAATCATCCTCAAATCCGTACCATTTATCTCACCAATAATCTTCAAATTGGTAATCTTATACTTTTTACTACTTCCAATTCTATCAGGCAAAGTACCAGCCTTTTCCAAATTAATGGTGATTTGCTTTGTAATCAAGTCGTTATCTGCAGCATAAAGCGACAAACAACCAAGCAACATAAACATCAAGGTTAAAAAACAACCTCTCTTAATAATATGTTTCATAACTATTTTTTTAATTAGACATTAAATATCATGGTAAAAACTATTCTTTTCAAAGACATATTTAAGATACTCTCCTCTTAACTGTTCCATATAGCAGTGGAACAGGAAGAATTTGGTGTCCTCGCTGTATGTTCCAGGAATGATGAACCGTTCATCTCGCTAATAACATGCCTTGCGTTGTCAATGTCGGGGGGGGTGAATGAAACCATATAAGCACTGGGCGTATTGGCGAACTGTTAATGTACGCTTCGATAGCCTCAATAATGTTGTCCTTGTTTGTCTTTTTCATATGCTGTTGCCCATAGAGCCAGACTTCAAGGTTTGTGTCCTATGGCTCCGTTCGGACTGTTTCTTGTTTAGGTTATGTGCTTAAGTATAAGCACGAAAAAGCGTGAAGCCCCTTGTCGATCGCTTCACATCTTGAGGTCTTCGAACTTACCCGTCAGCCGAAACGAGTAACGAAACCCCACGCCGATATGTATATGTACACTCCCATAGAGTCAGCCCTTAAGAGGCTGACCTACGAAAGGTACGTATATAACATACCCATGGCATCATCGTTGCGAGGTTTCTTAGCTGACCATGAAGTGTTCGAAGTTTCAAGATGCCAGAAAACCAAGCGCCAATAACGCTTTTCTTATGTTTGCCCTCTACCAACCGTCACTTTTCAAGCGACTTCGGCGTAGGGCTATATGCCGTCATTGCACATAAAATGCAATTTAGCGTGCCAAAGTTACTAATTATTATTGGTATCAGAAAAAATAGAACCGAATTATTTATTTTGCGGTAAAAGAACGTAAAAAGCGGTATAGGAATATTGTTGTACAATTCCTATACCGCTTATATTCAGCGCTTTAAGCTGAGTGAGTCAGCTCATCGGCGATTAATATTCGTCCTCGTTGAAGAGGAAGTCTTCTTTTGTTGGATAGTCTGGCCAGACATCCTCAATGGTTTCGTAGATTTCACCTTCGTCTTCAAGTTCCTGCAGGTTCTCAACGACTTCCATAGGAGCGCCAGAGCGCATGGCGTAGTCAATAAGTTCGTCTTTGGTTGCAGGCCACGGTGCATCTTCAAGTTTAGATGCTAATTCAAGAGTCCAATACATAATGGTTGTAAGATAAGTTTACTTGTTCGAAGCAAGTAATAGTTCAATAATACTTTTACACACAGCGGCAGGCGGTTTGGATGGGCTGCCAGGCGATGGCGGTTTGCTTATGCCAGCGCTTATATTTGGGCGCAAAAATACAATTTTTCGTTTATTACAGGCTCTTTCTCAGAGATTTTTTTCAGCCACACCGTAAAAAATATTTAATTTCAGGGCCAGGGCAAAGAAAAAGTCGGAGAGGCGGTTAAGGTAGGGCACGAGGTCGGTGCGGCAACAAGCCACGACGTGTCGCTCGGCGCGGCGGCAAACGGCGCGGCAAATGTGGCATTGGGCTGCCGACGGATGGCCGCCGGGAAGGATGAAGCCGTGGAAGGTGGGGGCGGTGTTGATAAACTGCTCCATCTGCATGATGTGCATTTCCGTGGGGAAGTCTTTGGGATAGGTTGTTCCCGACATGGAGGCGCCGATGGCGAAGAGGCGGCGCTGAATGGTGTTCAGCATGCCGGAGTATTCCTCGGGGAGGTTCATCGTGAGGAGCATTCCAACGTGGCAGTTGAGCTCGTCGAGCGTGCCGCAGGCTTCAATCTTTTGGTCGTTTTTCGTCACGATGGTGCCGTCGGCCAACGAGGTCGTGCCGTGGTCGCCCTGGCGGGTGGTGATGTTATTCTTCATGGCTTTTGGGGATTATGTGGGGAGGTTTTAGGGGGTAGATACATCCAGATAGTACATTACTAATGAATAATGCTCAGCATTTACTTACCACCAACTTTACTATGTTGCGCCTTCAGTATGGTGTGGCGTTTCGGAAGCGCAGGTTGGGCGCGTCCTTTAAATATTGCACCTCCTTGAAGGCATAAGTGCGGAGTTTCTGTTTTTCATCGCGGAGCATGAGGCGCCCGTCGGGCAAAACCGTCTTGATTTCCGCTTCAAAGTCGCCGTTGGCATCGCGAAAGCGGTGGCGCCTGCCGTCGCGGCGGTAGAGGCGACGGAGGTAGGCGCGATGGATGGTGCCTTCACCGCCGTTCAGCAGTCGGCGGTAGAGGCGGTGGAAGCGCCAGGCGATGTGTCGCATGAGCTGTTCCCTGTCGAAAATGCTGCCCGTGATTTGGCGCAGGGACATGGGATTTGGCGCATCGCTTTCAAAGACCACCTGGTTGACGTTGAGGCCGACCCCCGTGATGGTGGTGTCGATTTGTGGACCGACGAGCGTATGCTCCAAGAGCATGCCGCAGATCTTCGTGTCGAGCCAATAGATGTCGTTGGGCCATTTCACGCGAATGCCGCCCACAATCTCCTCCAGCGTCTTTGCCACAGCCAGCGCCTGCACCTCAGAAAGCAAAAACTGGCGGCTGGGGCGGACGGCGTGGGGGTGAAGGCGGATGCCGAAGAGTAGGTTTTCGCCGCGTGCCGCTTCCCAGTGCGTGCCGCGCTGGCCGCGTCCCGCCGTTTGGTAGTCGGCTGTTAGAAGCAAGAAAGGCGCAGTGGCGTTGGCGTATGGCGGCTGCTGGAGGTCGAGCATCGTCGACGTCGTTTCGTCAACGTGGCAGTGTTCCCATCCGGGAGGATATGATGTGATGAATCTCATGTCTTGAGTAGATAAGTGGGAGTCTGGATAAGTAGGCTACTTATGCTTTATAGCCTCAAGCCTCAGTCCTTTTGCAGGCAAACCTGTGTATATTCCGCTTGCGTGCGTTTGGGAAGTTTCTTGAGCACTTCAGAGAGCGAATGGTCGATGAGGTGTAGGATGAGTTCTTCTGGAACGTCGGCATCGAAATGTATTTCGTTCCAATAGCGTTTGTTCCAATGCCACGCCCCGCAGATACCATTGTATTTGTCGCGTAGGTCAATGGCATAGTCGGGGTTGCATTTGCACACCACCAAGTCGGGGCGTTCAAGGTCGAGGTAGGCAAAGATTTTGCCATACACACGAAACAAGACACCTTCTGGGCCGAAGGCGCTGTCTTCCGTTGCCAGTGGTTTGGAGAGACAATATTCTCGGATGCGTTCGATGTTCATGATGATGAATGTTTTCGTAATGATTGCCAATTACTTATGGGGAAAAGGAAGCCTCAGAAGGCGGCAACGAAATGCTGGAAGCGGTATGGCTTCTCCTCGCCCACCACCGTGATGATATCGAAGCGGTAAGGGCCGTCGAAGCGGTGCAGATTCATATAATGTTTCGCGGCCTCGCGCACATTCCTCCGTTTTTCCTCGTCAACAGCTGCGACGGCTGGAAGATAGTTTTCATTGCGTCGTGCCTTGACTTCCACGAACACCAGTTCGCCGTATTGGTCGGCAATGATGTCGATTTCGTGGTGGTGGCTGCGCCAGTTTCGCGCCAGGATTCTGTAGTTTCGCGCGGCGAGGAAGAGACAGGCTTGCTCTTCGCCCTCGTGTCCTCTTTCGTTATAGTCGAGCATGGCAAGTTGGGTTCAGAAGGTCAGATAAGTAGTGGTGAATTTCACAGTTACTAAGTAATACTGAAAAAGCGAACGATGCTCCTCCGCTCACCTTTTGCGGCGGAAAAACTCCTTCATCAGTGCGCCACATTCATCGGCCAGTACGCCGCTGACCACTTCCGTCTTGGGGTGCATCGCTTTGGGCGCGAAAACGGCAAAGCCACGCTTGGGGTCGGCGGCGCCATACACCACGCGGCCCATCTGCGACCATCCGATGGCGCCGGCACACATTACGCAAGGCTCCACGGTGACATAGAGCGTACACACATCGAGGTATTTCCCGCCCAAGGCGTTGGCGGCGGCGGTGATGGCCTGCATCTCGGCATGCGCTGTCACGTCGTTGAGCGTCTCGGTGAGGTTGTGGGTTTGTGCGATGATGTGGTCGCGATAGACCACCACCGCACCCACGGGCACTTCGTCTTTCTCGAAGGCCATCTGCGCCTGCTTGAGCGCCAGTTTCATATAGTATTCGTCTGTCATTGCATTCAAAGGTTATGTGGGGCCAATGGTGTTAAGTAGGTTAAGACAACTTATCCCGCCACATCTTTCATGGAGAGCGCCACGCGGCCACGTTCTGGGTCAATCTGTATGACTTTCACCATGACCTGTTGCTGGATGTGTACGATTTCCGATGGGTCTTTAACGAAGCGTTCCGCCATTTGCGAAACATGAACGAGGCCCTTCACCTTGATGCCCATGTCGACAAAACAGCCGAAGCGCGTGATGTTTGTGACAACGCCCGGCACCACCATGCCCACCACGAGGTCGTCGATGGTGTGGATGGAATCGTCGAAGGAAAACACCTGTGCTGTGCCGCGCGGGTCACGTCCCGGTTTGGCAAGTTCGCCCATGATGTCGTTGAGCGTCGGGAGGCCCACCATACCGCTGCAATAACGCTTCAGATCGATGCCGTTGCGCGTTTCTGTGGAGGCGATGAGGCGTTCCACGGTGCAACCCGCGTCTTTCGCCATCTGTTCCACCAGTTCGTAGCGTTCAGGATGCACCGCCGTGTTGTCGAGCGGGTTTTTGCCGCCAACGATGCGCAGGAAGCCTGCACATTGCTCAAAAGCCTTCGCTCCCAGGCGCGGCACTTTGAGAAGTTCGCGGCGCGAAGCAAACGGGCCGTGTTCGGCACGGTAGTCCACAATGTTTTGCGCCAGAGAAGGGCCGAGGCCCGACACATAAGTCAGCAGACTCTTGCTGGCCGTGTTGACGTTGACGCCGACCGTGTTGACACAGCTCTCCACCGTTTGGTCGAGCGACTTTTTGAGCGCTCCCTGGTCAACGTCGTGCTGGTATTGCCCAACGCCGATGGCCTTCGGGTCGATTTTGACCAGTTCGGCCAAGGGGTCCGCCAGTCGACGGCCGATGCTGACCGCGCCGCGCACCGTCACGTCGTAGTCTGGAAACTCTTCGCGTGCCAAGGGAGAGGCCGAATAAACCGATGCTCCGTCTTCGCTCACCAAGAAAATGTCGACATTCTCAAGATGCGCTTCGCGCACGAGCTGTTCCGTTTCGCGTCCCGCCGTTCCGTTGCCGATGGCGATGGCTTCAATGGCATATTGGTCTGCCATCGTGGCGATGCGGCAGGCAGAGCGTCCCCACTGGTTTTGCGGTTGATGGGGATAAATCGTTTCATTGTGCAGGAGATTTCCCTGCGCGTCAAGACACACCACCTTGCAGCCCGTTCGGAAGCCTGGGTCGATGCCCATGATGCGGCGTTGCCCCAGAGGAGCAGCCAAGAGCAGTTGCTTCAGGTTTTCTGCAAAGACAAGGATGGCTTCGTCGTCGGCTTTCTGTTTCGACGATGTCGCAAATTCGTTTTCGATGCTTGGACGCAGGAGGCGTTTGTAGGCATCCGCCAGGGCCAGTTGCATTTGCGGTGCAGCAGGCGTGCCGGGTTTTACGTAATGGCGTGAGAGGCGTGAGAGCGTCTCCTCGTCGTCGGCAGGAGCGATGGAGAGGCGCAGAAAACCTTCGGCCTCGCCGCGGCGCATGGCCAGCAAACGATGGGAAGAGCAGCGGCGGAGCGGTTCCTGCCAGTCGAAATAGTCGCGAAACTTGCCAGCCTCCTCCATTTTCGATTTCACCACCTTTGAAGAAATGACCGCCGTGCGCTCAAAAGTGTGGCGCAGCGTCTGTCGCGTGCGTTCGTCCTCACTGACATGCTCAGCAATGATGTCGCGTGCCCCTTGCAAGGCAGCTTCCACGTCGGGCACCTCCTCCGTCACAAATTTCTCTGCGGCCTTCATCGGATTGACGTGCGGCGTGAGCATGAGCTGCTGTGCCAGCGGTTCGAGTCCCTTCTGTCGCGCCGCTTCCGCCCTCGTTTTGCGTTTGGGCTTGAAGGGCAGGTAGATGTCTTCCAACACCGTGGCATCCCAGCACTCGCTGATGCGCTGTCGCAGAGCATCCGTCAGTTTGCCTTGCGCTTCAATCGTTTCGAGGATATATTCGCGGCGATGAACGAGTTCGCCCAGCTGTGTGTTCAAGTCATTAATCTGTGCCACCTGCACTTCGTTGAGGCCGCCGGTGGCTTCCTTGCGGTAGCGTGATATAAAAGGAATGGTGGCGCCGCCTTCAAGCAGTTCCATGGTGTTTTCCACTTGCTGTTGGCGTAGGTCAAGGCGCTTGGCAATTATTTCAGAAATGGTCATGTTTTATATGGTATTGGGCAATGTGCTGTTAAGGGAGTTTGGAATAATCCGTCACTGTTTGTCTGCCGTGGAGAGATACTTCCACAGTGGCGCCAACATCAGCGCCTGTTTGATTTCGTCGTTTTCGAGAAGATGGCGCACCTCAGCTTCAGAGAGCAGGTGTACGGTGATGTCCTCCGTGGCTTCAAGATGCTGCATCGATGTCCTTTCCACGCCCTCCGCCACGAAGCAGTGCACGAGGTTGTTCATGTTGCTCGGGTTGCACGAGATGACACTGATTTCGCGCCATGTGCCGCCCGTATATCCCGTCTCCTCGTAGAGTTCGCGCCGTGCGGCGGCCTCCGGCGAAGCATCGGTGGGGTCAATCACGCCGGCCACGATTTCGTAGCACGTTCGGCGCAGTCCCGGCCGGTATTGTCTGATGAAGATGAAATCCCCGTCGGTTGTCCGGGCAATGACGTTGACCCAGTCGGGAAATTCCAAAATGTAATATTCATCGTTGACAACGCCGTTCGGCAGTTGCACCGTGTCGCGTCGTGCCGTCAGCCAAGGCCGTCGGTAGAGATATTCGCTTTTGAGCACTTTCCAGGCTCGCGGGTCTTTTTCTTCCATAATGAGTTGTGGCTTGATGGGAATGGTTTGTCAGGCTTTGAGCGGTGTTCAAAACCTACCCTCAAATGTAGCCATTTCGTTTGACCCCACCAAACGTCTGGCACAAAAAGAAGCAGCGGGGGACGATGGCGGGGCCTGCCTGCTGACGATTGCTCGAAACAAATAGCGCGGAGAGGGACGCCGAAGCCCTGCACGCCCTGCCTTCTCGTGGATTATCTCTCTCCCAGGTCGTCGTATGCCACCTGCAACAGTGCGTTGGCAGCTTGGCGGCGTGAGGGAGAAGGTTGCGGCGTTTCGTTGAACACGCTCTGCGGTTTCGCGAGCAGATTGATGGCCGACACGCCACTATCGTCCATATAGAAGATGCCCTCGCTCCAAACGTGAACGGCCGACGGACGCGTATAAGTGCGGCTCATCACGTCGCGGCTGAAGCGGAAATCATCGTGGGGAAGGCCCAACTGGCCGAGCAGGGTGGCTGGCAGGTCGGTTTGGTTGCAGATGAGGTCCACGCGTTGCGCTTTCTTCACGGCCCCTCCCGTCCAGATCATCGGGATGTGGCTTCGGCGCGGGTCGGTATCACTGATGCCCGCAGGATAGCCGATGCCGTGGTCTGGCAGGATAATCACCAGCGTGTTGTCCCATTGTTTCGTCAGCTTCAACTGCGCCACGAAACGTCCGATGCAGTCATCGAGATAGGCAAAGGCGTTGGCAATCGTGTCGCCCTTGATACGACTATAAGGCACGCCCCACGGCTCGTGGCTCGCCAGCGTGAGAAAAGCCGTATGCCAGGGCTTTCCCTGCGGCTTTTCGTTGATCATTTTCAAGAGGCGGTTGAAGGTGATGCGGTCTGTCACGCCCCAGTTGTGCGTGCTGCGTTCTTCTGCCGAAAACGACGTGTCGCCAAACGTCTTGTCATAGCCCGTTGAGAGCAGATAGCCGTTGGTGTTCGTGAAATTGATGTCGCCGCCGTAAAGAAAGTCCGTGGCATATCCAGCCCGCTTGAGCGACGCCGCGATGGAAGGCAGTGTGGCACATTTGTTGGGGAGTTTCATTACGCTCACGTCGGGAAAGGCAGGATAGCCGCTCAGGGCGCATACCGTGCCGCGGTCCGTGCGAAACGAATTGGCGTAGCAACGGCTGAAAAACACCCCTTCGCGTGCCAGACGGTTGAGATTGGGCGTGATGGCGGCGTCGGCCTGTGGGTCAACGGCATTTACCAGAGTGCCCCCGCAGCCCTCCATGATGATGAGAAGCACGTTGGGACGCTGCGTCGTTAGCAGCTTCTGGGTGTCAACACTCTTCGAAGAATAGCCCAGCGCCTCCCATTGCGTGGGGAGTTCCTCATCAGAAAAATAGTTGTGTTCTGCAGCGAAGTCGCGGGTTTTGAAGGCCGACGACACGAAGCTGAACACGGGGTTGACCGCTGCATGGTTGAGCACCTGCTTGTCGCTGTAATACACCATGCCGACGTTGGCCGTCGACTTCCCGATGCCGCCGCGAATGGCCAAAAAGAGCAGGCCGCCAAGGAGGAGCGCCACGCCGGTGCTGAGAGGGCGGCGCGGGCAGCGGGGCAGTGTCTTGGGAAAGAGGCGAAACAGAAGATAGAGGGGCAGGAGCCACACGACGAGGAAGTCGCGCAAAGCGCCAATCATAAAACTGACAGAAACGCTGGCGGCGGCCCCACGGGGCGAGTCGAGATAATTGAGCACCGTGCCGTCGAGTGGGAACCCCCAGAATGGATAGAGGCGGAGGTTGGCCACGAGTCCTAAGGCCACGAGGCCCGTGATAACCGTGGCATATATCTTGCAGCCGAGGCGAAACTTCGGGATTTCCAGCCAGATGCTCGCCGTCAGTGCAAGCCAGAGCGGTGCGCTGACATACGCGGAAGTGGCCAGGTCAAGCGGAAGTCCGTGCCAGATGACCGACAATATGTCGCCCACATTCTTTTCTCCCTGCAACAGCAGGAAGCACGGTTTTGAGAGAACAAAGAGAAGAAGGAATGCGCCATAGAATTTCAGCAGAAACGCCAGGCGTGCCTCAAAATGTTTTCGTTTCATAAGTGGTAAGTATTCAAAACTTATTCTATAAGCAGGTGGAAACCAGTTTGATACTAACTAATTTTGAACACCTACTTTTTTCTGACGGGATAAACGTTTCGTGCAAAGTTACAAAAAAAGAGCGCATCATTAAGACGCGCTCTCATGTAATTCAGATATTTGCTAATAGGAGGTCTCTTTGCAAGCGAATCAATAATTGGTGACCTTATTTGTCTCGCGCTTCAATTGCTCGAATTTCATCATCATCTGACGAAGCAAACGGGGATTCTTTTCCGCTATGTTATCCGTCTGTCCAGGGTCATTCTTTATGTTGTATAGCTCATACTTTGCCTTGGCACTGTAAGGAGGTATCATTATATAATCCCCCTGGCGGAAAGCATAGTTAAACATACCTTCAATGACAAGCTCTGAACGGCCTTTGTTCTTTTTGCCTAAAAAGGCCGCCAAGGTATTCTGGCTGTCGGTCTTTTCATCGTAGCTCTGGCCAGTGAGAGCAGCCAAAGAAGCAAGCAAGTCTATCTGGCAGACAAATGCGTCAGAAACAGAATGTTTGACCATCGCAGGCCATCTCAGCATGAATGGAATGCAAGTGCCGCCATTATACATTGTGGTTTTCCATCCGCGAAAAGGTCCGGCTGGCTTATGGTCGCCAACCATCTCCTCTGCATTGTCCTTATAGCCGTCATCCAAGACAGGCCCGTTATCGCTTGTCAAGATGACGAGCGTGTTTTCGGTAAGTCCCAAACGATCCATTTCCTTCAAAAATTCTTCAACACACCAGTCTGCTTCGAGGATTACATCTCCACGAGGCCCCATACCAGACTTCCCAGCAAATTTCCTATTAGGAACCCGAGGTACATGAGGCTGATGCAAGCCATAATATAGGAAGAATGGCTTATCTTTGTTCTCGTTCATGAATTTCTTTGCTTTATCAAGAAAGAGTTCCGCCATGTCTTCATCCTTCCATTGAGCTTTTTTCCCACCGGTCTGGAAGCCTATACGGGGAACGCCGTTTACGATGGAACCAGCATGGCCTACACTCGGATGCATACGAAGCATTTCTGGATTGTCCTTTCCTGTTGGCTCGCCAGGAAAATTTCCCTTATAGCTCACGTAAAGCGGATCTTTTGGGTCAAGTCCCACGCCCTTCCCGTTTTCTATAAAGATACAGGGGACACGGTCGTTTGTTGCTGCTTGAATGAAAGAATAGTCATATCCAACTTCTTTGGCACCAGGATAAACATTCTTGTTCCAGTCCACTGCACCATCGCCTAAGCCGAGATGCCACTTTCCAACCGCACCAGTCACATAGCCAGCTTTTTGCATTATCTTTGGAAGCGTAACCCTTTTCGTGTCAATGATAAGGGCTGCATTTCCAGGAAGGATTTTCGCGTCGGTGTTAGTCCACGGATACATGCCTGTTATAAGGGAATAACGGCTGGGAGTGGAGGTCGCTGCAGTGCAATAAGCGTCTGTAAACCGGATACCTTCGTTTGCAATTCTGTCCATTCCTTGTGTTTTGATGCGTGTGGCACCATAGCAACTCAAATCGCCATATCCTAAATCATCAGCTTCGATGATAACGATATTGGGCATCTTTTCAAGTAATATCTGTCCCAGGGCGGAGGTTGTGGACATCATTCCAGCCATACCTGCCAGGATGTAAGGGGAAATCTTCATAGACTGGTGTGAAATAATAGAACTAAGTGATTTTACAAATACTAAATAATTAGGGTGTTCAAAATCCTGAAAAAAATAAGTAGATGGAGATTGTGCGGAAAAAGCCTTGTCTGCGGCCCTGTGCGGGCTAAAAGCCCAACAAGTTCTTAGCCCACAGCGCCCTGGATACCATGTCCCCATTCCCTACGCCCTGTAAGGGAAAAAGTAGAAGCCAACTGTTCGCCCATACCTTGATCTTTCCCAGATTTTGAACACTCTACTAAATAATATAGAATGAGTAAATAATGGCAAAATTCCTCAACTTATTTTTTTACCATTATTAAGCAGGCGGCATCGCTTATTCAAAGCAAACAGCCTTGCTTTGGAAGATGGCATCGGCAGCACCGGCGTTGCCTGCGATGTAGTTGGCTGCGGCGTCGCCAGCCTTCTTCAGAGCGTCGGCGTCGTTAAGCAGCGTGCTGAGCGTGCTGTTGAAATCTTCAGTGTCGTGAATTTCCTTCACGCCGCCGCAGGCGATGAGGTCGCGTGCCTCGCGAAACTTCTCGTTGTTGGGGCCTATCATGACGGGACATCCGTAGACCGCTGCTTCAGGCACGTTGTGTATGCCCACGCCGAAACCGCCGCCAACATAGGCCACGGTGGCATAGCGATAGATGGAAGAAAGCAGGCCGTAGCAGTCGATGATGAGGCATTCCGCCTCCGCCACGTTAGCTTCCGTGGCACAGGAGTAGCGGAGCGTTTTGCGTTGCAATTTCCGTTCAATCTCCTTCAGATGTTCTTCGCTCACCACATGAGGCGCCAAGACGAGACGCAGTTCGGGATGGGCGTTGAAGAAAGGAATGATGAGGTCTTCATCGGGCGCCCACGAACTGCCCGCCACGAGCACCTGTCCTTTGGCAAAGCGCTCAACGAGCGGCAGAGGCTTCGCAGCGTTGCGTATGTCGATGACGCGGTCAAAACGCGTGTCGCCGACAACGCTCACTGCCGTCACGCCAAGGCGCGAGAGCAGTTGGCGCGAGGCTTCGTTCTGCACGAAGAAATGCGTCACGCGGCGCAGGCAACGTGCATATTTCTGGCCATACCAGCGGAAGAATACTTGGTTTTCGCGGAAGATGCTCGACACGCTGTAGACGGGAATCTCGTGGCGGTGGAGCACGTCGATGTAATTGCGCCAGAATTCGTATTTGATGAGAAACACCGCCTTGGGACGCGCCAGACGCACGAACTTGCGGGCGTTGGCCGGTGTGTCGAAGGGGAGGTAACACACCACATCGGCCACCTCGTAGTTCTTCCTCACCTCATAGCCCGAGGGCGAGAAGAAAGTGAGGAGAATTTTGGCTTCGGGGTGTTCGCGGCGCAGGCGCTCCATGAGGGGGCGCCCTTGTTCAAATTCGCCGAGCGAGGCGGCATGAAACCAATAGTATTCGCCGTCGCCGATTTTCTGGCGCAGGATTTTCCAAGCCTGATGATGGCCGCGCATCATGAGTCGCGCCTTCTTATTGAAGAGCGACACGATGTTTGCGCAGAGCATGTAGAGATAGATTGCTAATGAATACACAGCTCTTTTTTCTATGTGGGTAGTCAGATTTTTTGTACTCAGTACACTTGCTTATGCTTCTGGCAGAGCCTGCAAGGCGTTGTCCATGCGTCGCAGTGTTTCCTCCTTGCCGAGGAAAGCGGCGAGTTCATACATGTCAGGGCCCTTTCCTGCTCCTACGAGGCAGACACGCCAGGCGTTCCAGGGCTTGTGGCCTCCAGCTTCCGCCCAAGCGTCGATGGCCGTGCGTTGGCTTTCAATGCTGAAGTCGTCGAGTCCTTCGAGGAGCGTCTTGAGTTCGCGCATTTCGGCGGCGGCACCGTTCTTCCAGTTCTTGCGGGTGAACTTGTCGTCCATGCTGTATTCCGTTGGGGTGATGAAGAAGAAGTCGCAGAGCGGCCAGAGCTCTTTGATGAAAGAAATCTTCTTCATTTTCATCATGCCCACCACCTGCTCCACGCGTTCGATGGGCGCTTCGATGCCGTTTTCGCGGAGAATCTTGTCAAACTGCGGAGCGAGCACACTGTCGTCTGTTTTGAGAATGTATTCGCGGTTGAACCACTGTCCCTTGACATAGTCGAACTTCGCTCCGCTCTTAGAACACTTCGAGAGGTCAAACTGCTCGATGAGCTCCTGCATAGAAAGGATTTCCTGGTCTGTTCCTGGGTTCCATCCGAGCAGGGCGAGGAAATTGATGACCGCTTCAGGCAGATAGCCGCTTTCGCGGTAGCCAGAGCAGATGGTGCCGTCGGCGCCGTGCCATTCCAGCGGGAATACGGGGAAGCCAAGGCGGTCGCCATCGCGTTTGGAGAGCTTGCCTTTGCCGTCGGGTTTGAGCAAAAGCGGCAGATGGGCAAAGCGTGGCATGGTGTCTTCCCATCCGAAGGCGCGATAGAGGAGCACGTGGAGTGGGGCACTTGGCAACCATTCCTCACCGCGAATCACGTGTGTGATTTCCATGAGGTGGTCGTCAACGATGTTGGCCAAGTGGTAAGTGGGGAGCTCGTCAGCACTCTTGTAAAGCACCTTGTCGTCGAGTACGTCCGACATGATGCGCACGTCGCCACGGATGATGTCGTCAACGTGAACCTCTTCGCCCGGCTCGATTTTGAAGCGCACCACATACTGCTCGCCAGCTTCGATGAGGCGTTGCGTCTCCTCTTCGCCGAGGGTGATAGAGTTGCGCATCATGCCGCGCGTGTGGGCATCATATTGGAAATTCTCGATTTCCTCGCGCTTCTTCGTCAGTTCCTCTGGCGTGTCGAAGGCGATGTAGGCCTTTCCAGCATCGAGCAGCAGTTTGACATACTTCTTATAGATGTCGCGGCGTTCGCTCTGTCGGTAGGGGCCGTGTTCTCCGCCGAAGCTGACACCTTCGTCAAATTGTATGCCGAGCCATCGGAACGACTCGAGGATATAGTCTTCCGCGCCGGGAACGAAGCGGTTGGAGTCGGTGTCTTCGATGCGGAACACGAGGTCGCCGCCGTGCTGGCGTGCAAAGAGATAGTTATAGAGGGCTGTGCGGACACCTCCGATGTGCAGAGGTCCGGTGGGGCTGGGTGCGAAGCGCACTCTCACTTTTCTTTCAGACATGTTTTTCTTTCTTTATGGATTTTATAGTGGATGGGGCTTGCCGCCTTGGAGCATAACGCTCCGTTGGCATGTGGCCAGCATCTTTGATGTTCTCGAAAGAACAACCGATGGTCTTGCCTGTCAAAGAGGGCAAAGCCATCTGCAAAGTTAACGACTGCTTGTGGGAGAGCCAAACAAAACGCCGTTTTTCTTGTGTTTGTGGGTTCGGGTGTACTTCTGATGCGGCTTCAGAATCTTTTCATCGGCCGCCCAAACCTGTTTTTGCAGTGGGCTGCATGCAAAAAACGCCCGCTTTGCTTGGTCATCTTCGGCAGTTGCACTACTTTTGTTTGGAGAAAGCCTTCCCCTGACGCCTAAGGTGTTCAAAATCCAGAAAAATCTCTGTGCGGTTTTGAGCCAAATGGCATGGCGGTTGCGGCACCGCTGCCCCTGAAAGGGGCTCATATTCCAGGATAGGGGCT
>ERZ1026870.913-NODE-913-length-15113-cov-20.405366_pt1 | contig 15113 bp, 12 predicted proteins | sample MGYA00380165_ERZ1026870 | MGnify/ENA primary metagenome ERZ1026870 (study PRJEB33269, sample SAMEA4719801) | human gut metagenome | biome: human-associated habitat; feature: organic feature; material: feces | place: Cameroon | collected 2013-10 ...
TACAAGTTCTTTCGATATTGTTCAATTTTCAAGGTCCTGTGCGCCGCAGCCTTAGTGGCTGACAGCTTATTCATTTTATCACTTTCGTGATAAAATGTCAAGCACTTTTTTGAAAGATTTTTGAGTTTCATTTTCGATTCTGTCGAATCTTTCTATTTGACGTTCATTTTGAAGTGTTTCATTCTGTCGGACGTCCGCCTGACAGTAATATATTTTAGCACAGCATCCCTCAAAAAGCAAGCACTTTTTTACATTTTTTACACCAAAATCATTCTTTTGACTTTTTGCCCAGTTTTTTACATTTATTATAGACACTTCCTCCCTTATTCCTCCAAAAGCCGGGTGCGCAGCCGGATCAGGATCTTGCGTTCCCGCCGGGAGATCTGTACCTGCGTCGTGTGCAGTGCCTTTGCCGTCTCGCTCTGGGTGCGGTTGCCATAAAAGCGCAGGCGTATCAGCTGCTTATCCTGCTCCGGCAGCGCTTCGATCACCTCTGCCAGACTGATCCTATCCGCCAGCTCCTCCTCCGGTGATTCCACCGGGATATCCAGCTGCCGGTCCCCGTCCTCGCCATTTTCCGGGGTCAGGCTCATGGCGGGCTGCGCAGCCTGTATGGCAAGGGCTACATTCTCTATCGGTTCATCCAGCTGTTCTGCCAGCTGCTGCAAGGTAGGCTCTGAGCCGCACAGCTTCATGGTATGCTCCCGTGCTGCCTGCACCCGCATTCCCAGCTCCTTCAGGGAGCGGCTCACCTTGACCGTACCTCCATCCCGAAACAGCTTTTTGATCTCGCCAAGGATCACCGGCACGGCATAGGTGGAAAAACACACGCCCCGGCTCTCGTCAAAATTATCGTAGGCTTTGATCAGCCCCACGCACCCTGCGCTGTATAGATCGTCATACTCCATGCCGCGCCCACGGAATCTGCCCGCACAGGCGTGCACCAGCCCCAGATTCTGTGTGATGAATGCTTCCCGCCGGGTCTTATCCGTTACCATATACCGGACCGCCTTTCTTTTTTATGTAGGCTCCCGCCGGGACAGACGCTTGACCAGCAGCACCTTTGTACCCTTGCCGGGCTTTGAGGTGACCTTGACCCTGTCCATAAAGCTTTGCATCACCGCAAAACCCAGACCGGAGCGTTCCTCCGGGTTGCCGGTGGTGAACAAGGGCTGCATGGCCTGTTCCACATTGGGGATGCCGATGCCCTTATCTGTAATGGTGATGTGCACCTCCCGGTCTGGATAGACCGCTATGGTCATGCACACCGGCCCGATACGCTCCGGGTAGGCGTGGACGATGCAGTTGGTCACCGCCTCGGACACTGCCGTTTTCAGGTCGGCAAGCTGTGGCACGGTGGGGTCGTACCGCGCCAGAAAGGCCGCCGTGACGCCGCGGGCGTATGCCTCGTTGCTGCTGAGGGAATCGAACTGGATGCGGGTACTGTTCTCTGCTTTCATTGCGCATTCTCCTTTTCTATGTTCTCCGTACAAGGGATGCCTGCCAGCCGCAGGACTTTTTGCAGCTGCGCGGGGGCGTGCTGCAGCCGCAGGCTCGTGCCCAGAACGCGGGCGCAGCGCTGCCGCCCAAGGATGAGCCCAACGCCGGAGGAATCCATGAACCCCACCCCGCCAAGGTCTACGATCAAGGTACGCGGGCTGCGGCTGACCAGTGCATCGTCCAGCTGCATCCGCAGGCTCTGGGCGGCATCGTGGTCGATCTCGCCCGCCAGATAGGCGTACAGGGTCTCCCCTGCCGCGCTGAAGGTCACCGTTGCCATTGCTTGTCCATCTCCTTTTTTGCAAAATAAAAGATCCCGTACACATAGCTTCAGTGTACGGGATCTTCGGGTTATTTTTTAGAAAAAGCTGTCGGCGGTTTATGCCTTTGCCAGCAGCTCGGCAGCTTCCAGCGCTGCCGCCTCGCTGCCGCAGACCAGTAATCCGCGGCGGGTGTTGGCGTGCGCCAGCTGCACTGCTTCGTCCAGACTGGTGCAGAGCTGAGCGTCAAAGTGATATTTTGCCTTCTCGGTCAGACGCCGGGTCAGTTGCTCCTCCACACCGGTAGGCGTGACGAGATACACCTTATCAAAGGGGCTCTCGCTCATGCCTGGCATGGTGGATTTATCCTTTTTCTGTTCCTCGGGGCTCAGGCCGGTTTCCAGCGCGGAGAAGAATGCTTCGGCACCCTCCTCCTCGGTCAGGCCGATGATGGCGCTCATGTGGCGCACCTTAGCCATGTTCAGCACGCGCAGCAGTGCAGCCGCCTGCTGCGGGGTGCGGCAGGCATCCAGAATGACCAGCGGGCGCTGAGAAAGCACCCGGATGCTGCAGCGGTTGTCCACGGCAGCAATGCCATCCAGAATCGCTTCATCGGAGATGTCTGCCCCCTTGCGGCAGAGCGCCAGTGCCAGCTCCACCGCCATGGCGGCGTTGCCTGCGGCGTGACGCCCCAGAAAGGCCAGCGGCACCGTATAGCCGCCGTAGTCCACCCGGCTGGCGAACTGTTCTGCTTCCAAAAAGGTGATATCCTCCGGGTCGGGCACTACCAGCTCACAGCCGCACTTGCCCGCAGCAACAATCAGCTCACTGAGCACCGCCTTGGGCTGTTCCGGCGCGGTGACGCAGATGCTGTCCTTGCGCATCACGCCGCCTGCCAGCGCAGCCAGACGCTCCACCGAGCGGCTCACGCCGTCCGGCCCCACCGCTGTGACAGCACACACCGGCATTTGGGGCAGTGCCGCAGCCAGACCCGCGTCCGGCAACTCCACCACCGCCAGCGTGCAGCCGGCTTCGCCAAAGCAGTACGCAGCGGCGGCAAGCTCCGCCGCCTGCATAGGCAGTTCCTCATGGGCGGCAAGAGCATCGGCGGCGCGGCACAGCAGTACCTCGTCCACCGGCTCGCCTGCCACCCGGATACGGGCCGCAAGGGGCTCGCATCCGGCATGATAGACACCGGCACGAATGCCCTGCGCCTGCAGGATGGCCGTCAGCAGGCGCGCCACCGCCGTTTTACCGGCAGTGCCTGCCACGCCCACAAACTGCACCTGCTGCACCGAGGCGGGCAGCAGCGCGCCCAGCTGTTCCGGGTCGGCAAAGCCGTCCGGCAGAGCTGCAAAATACTGATTTGCCTGTTGGATGGTCATTCGTGTCTCCTTTTCATGTGATAATACAGCCCCTCGCAGGCCAGCAGCAGCACGATGGCGACAAGGATGCCTGCCAGAACACCGGCAGAATCCAGCCACACATCGGTGACCTGACTGCTGCGCCCCTCCGAGAAGAGCTGAATGGTCTCATCGGTCAGCGCTGTCAGCACACCGCCCAGCATGGGCACGGTGATATGCCGCAGCGGGTGGCGGCTGTACACCCGCATACAGAGCATGAGCAGAAAGCCCTCCAGCATATACTCGCAAAAGTGTGCCAGCTTGCGCACGATGTGCATGGTCAGGCGGTCAGCCAGTCCCGGATGACCCAAGCGGCGCAGGATAATGCGCATCCATGCCAGCACCCGGCCGCTGGAGCCGGTGGAGACTGTTGCCACCGCCATGGAGTTGGAAAAGATGAACCAGATGCAGGCAATCAGTGCAGCGGTAAAGATCACCCGCCCCGCAATGACCCACAACGAGGTGCGCTCCGTATCGTTATAGCGTTCCACAGTCTCAACCCAGAGCCTTGATGCTCTGCTCAATGTTGGCCAGCTTGTCCTGACTCTTGGCGAACTTTGCGCGGATTTCCTCCACCAGAGCCGCCGGGGCACGCTCCACGAACTTGGGGTTGTTCAGCTGGTTGCCAAACATGGCCATTTCCTTTTCAGCCTTGGCCTTTTCCTTGTTCAGGCGTGCCAGCTCCTTCTCGCGGTCGATCAGCTCCATCATGGGGATAAAGCCGCGGGCGGCGTGGGTGGACACCTGCACCATGCCGTCGGTGCTGCCCTCGTACTTTTCGGTAAAGGTCACATCGGTGGCAAAGGCGAACTTAGCCAGATAGACCTGTGCGTTCTGGAAGGGAGCTGCATCGGCAGTCTCGATGATCATGCTGGTCTTTTTGGCGGGGTGCACGTTCATCTCGGTGCGCATGGTACGCACAGCCTTGATATAATCCATCACCTTTTCAAAGGCTTCCTCTTCGGCTGCCCAGTTGTGAGCGGCGTCAAAGGTGGGCCATGCCTGCGTCATGATAGTCTCGGCAGAGCCGGGCAGCGCCTGATACAGTTCCTCGGTGATGAAGGGCATGAAGGGATGCAGCAGCTTGAGGGCCTTGTCCAGCACATACACCAGCACACGGCGGGCGGTATCGGCCTGCTCTGCATCGCCGGAGTTCAGGCGGGGCTTTGCGATCTCGATGAACCAGTCGCAGTAGACATCCCAGATAAAGCTGTTGATCTTGGCAGCGGCCAGACCCATCTCGTAGTGGTCGAGGTTGTCGGTCATAGCACCGGCCACCTGATTCAGCTTGGTCAGCACCCACTTGTCGCTCATGTCCAGCAGCTCCTCGCTGGGCAGACCCGGCTCAAAGTCCTCGGGCAGGTTCATCAGCACAAAGCGGGTGGCGTTCCACAGCTTATTGGCAAAGTTGCGGGCAGCCTCCACCTTCTTTTCGATATAGCGCATATCGTTGCCCGGGGTGGAGCCATCCACCAGCATAAAGCGCAGGGCGTCTGCGCCGTACTGGGCAATGACTTCCAGCGGGTCGATGCCGTTGCCAAGGCTCTTGGACATCTTGCGGCCCTGACTGTCGCGGACGATGCCGTGGATGCAGACCGTGTCAAAGGGCGCCTTGCCGGTGTAAGCCAGACCGGAGAAGATCATGCGGCTGACCCAGAAGCCGATGATGTCGTAGCCGGTGACCAGCGTATTGGTGGGGTAGAAATACTTGAGGTCGGCGCTGTCCTCGTTGGGCCAGCCCAGCGTGCTGAAGGGCCACAGGGCAGAAGAGAACCAGGTATCCAGCGTGTCGGGGTCCTGCGTCAGCTTTGCGCCGCCGCACTTGGGGCAGCTGCAGGGAGCAGACTTTGCCACCACGGTCTCACCGCAGTCGTCGCAGTACCAAGCCGGGATCTGATGACCCCACCACAGCTGGCGGCTGATGCACCAGTCACGGGTGTTCTTCATCCAGTTCATATAGTTCTTAGTAAAGCGCTCGGGCACAAACTTGATCTCGCCCTTCTCCACGCTCTCGATGGCGGGCTTTGCCAGCGGCTCCATCTTGACGAACCACTGCTTGGAGACCATGGGCTCGATGGTGGAGTGGCAGCGGTAGCAGGTGCCTACCTCATGCTTGAGCGGCTCGATCTCCTTCAGGAAACCGCCCTCCTTCAGGTCAGCCAGAATGGCCTTGCGGGCTTCCAGCGTGGTCATACCTGCGTACTTGCCGCAATCCAGCACCTGAGGCTCGTTGACGGTGTTCTTGCCGGCGGCAAACAGGGCATCGGCGGCGGCCTTGTCGGCAGCGCCGGTCATGTGGCCGTCGTAGGTGAACACGCGCACGATGGGCAGGTCGTGACGCAGGCCAACTTCAAAGTCGTTGGGGTCGTGGGCGGGGGTGATCTTCACGACGCCGGTGCCCTTGGTCATATCGGCGTGCTCATCGCAGACGATGGGGATCTCCTTGTTCAGCAGGGGCAGCACCACATGGCAGCCGTGCAGATGGGCGTAGCGGGGATCCTCGCCGTTGATAGCCACAGCGGTATCGCCCAGCATGGTCTCGGGGCGGGTGGTGGCCAGCTCCAGCATCTCGCCGGTCTCCTTGACCGGGTACAGCAGATGCCAGAAGCTGCCGTCCTTCTCCTCGTACTCCACCTCGGCGTCGGAGATGGAGGTGTTGCAGTGGGGACACCAGTTGACCATGCGGTTGCCGCGGTAGATCAGGCCCTTGTCGTACAAATGCACGAACACTTCCTTGACAGCCTCAGAGCAGCCCTCGTCCATGGTAAAGCGCTCGCGCTCCCAGTCGCAGCTGCTGCCCAGCTTCTTCAGCTGGCTGACGATGCGGTTGCCGTACTTGGTCTTCCATGCCCAGGCGCGCTCCAGAAAACCGTCGCGGCCGACCATCTCCTTGGTCAGACCCTCGGCGCGCATGGCCTCCACCACCTTGGCTTCGGTAGCAATGGAAGCGTGGTCGGTGCCGGGCACCCACAGGGCGGCATAGCCCTGCATCCGCTTGGTACGGATGAGGATATCCTGCATGGTGTTATCCACCGCATGACCCATGTGCAGCTGACCGGTAACGTTCGGCGGCGGCATCACGATGGTGTAAGGTTTCTTGTCCGGATCGGCCTTCGTGTGGAAGTAGCCGCCATCCAGCCAGAACTGGTAGATACGATCTTCCACCTGACTGGGATCGTACTGCTTTGCAAGTTCTTTCATAGTGTCCTCCCAAAAATTTGATGAAGTGGGACGCAAAAAGCCGCCCCACGGAGCGTTCCATGGGACGGCTGTAATACATAACCGCGGTACCACCCAAATTGCGCGGAAAGCTCCGCGCCCCTTGATGCCCCTGTAACGTAGGGCAGACCCGAAAGCGGCTTACCGGCTCAGCTCACCGCTTCTGCTCCAAAGTGACAGTGCCCCGCCGGTATCCCGCCGGGTTTTCAGCTGCCCCCGGCTCTCTGTGCGGTCCCAGACGATGCACACTCTTTTTCAACGCATTTATAAAAAGAATATAGCGTTTTTTGTGGGATTTGTCAATCCATTTTTTCGTTCAGGTGTACTCTTTCTTTCGTTTCAGAAGCTCCAGCCCACGCTGCTTCAGTGCTGCGTACTCTGCACTGCCATGGTAGACCATCACGATCACTCCTGCGAATACAACTGTGTAAAGCAGCCCGTCCAGAATAAAAATGCCGAAATTGCTCACCGGGAACCGCTGCACCCAGAGCACCGCTGCCGCCGAGACCGCTGCCGTAAGCAACAGCCGCTTCAGATACTCTGCAAAATAATCCCGGAGCTTCTTCTGCCACTCATCCTGAACGCCGTATTTCAAAAAGATGTACGGTTCCACCCAGACACAGGTGCACAGACTGCTGATGATCGTTCCCCCAACGATACCGGCCACACCGTACCGCTGCACCAGTGCAATCGAGGCCACCAGATTGATGATGGACTCCGCCACAGCCTTATAGCGGTCGTTCCAGAACAGCCCCATGACCTCCCGGAACAGCAGGTTCGTCTGCCGCATCCGCGAGATATAGAACTCTGTCACAATAATCACCACGGTGGTCATCGGAAAACAGTATTCCCCGCCAAACAGCAGGGCGATAAGCGGGTTGAACAGCATCATCAGCCCGCCGGTCAGGTAGGCGGACTGCACAAAAAAGAGAAAGTCCATCTCCTTATATACCCGATACAGCCGGTCAGAGTTTTCCAGCGCCGCAAAATTGCCCACACTGCCGGAAAAAGCCGTGGCAAACTTGTTCAGCAGGTTGTTCAGCGCGTTGAGCACCAGCCTGTAATTGGAGTAAAGTCCCACCGTCGCCAGACCGATGAAGGAGGACATCAGCAGGCTGTCCGTGTTGCGCACGATGACGGTAGCCAGCTTGTGCATACTCATGGCGCCGATGTTTTTCAGGATGCCGTTCCGTTCCTCCTTTTCCGGCAGCTCCCGGCATTCCTTCAGGTAGGGAAATTCCTTATCCACCATGCGGGAAACTATAATGTTGGGCAAAAACTGCACCACCTGCTGAACCGCCAGATACAGGATAAAGTTGCCCGTCAGCAGCAGCACCGCGATCTGTAAGACCGTCTTTATGCACTCGCACACCACATTCCATCCGGCCCGAATATACCCTTTCTGGTAGGCCTGATAGATGGAGCTTTTATAGTTCAGCAGATAGGAGCTTGCTGAACCGAGCACATACATCATGTAGATCAGGGTAATATGCTCGATGCCCTCGCCGCCCTTGATGAGGTGCGGCAGAAATGGCAGCAGCACCAGCCCGAACAGCAGCACCGATGCTGCCACCGCCCGGTACATCCACTTGTACAGGTTCATCAGCCGTGACAGTTTCTGCGTGTCATCCCGGGCGGCCGGCTCGTACATACTGAACACCATGGCCGTACCGATGCCCAGCTCCGCAAAATTAAGGATGCTGAGCACATCGGTAAACAGGCCGTTGACACCCAGATAGGCTGCTGAAAGGCAGCGGATGAACACCATCCGGCTGATGAAGGAGAGCAGCATCGTAAAAAACTGCCCGCCGATGTTGACCAGCATATTGATAAGCGTATAGCGTGTTCTCATGCGTTTTTCTCTTTCTCCTCAGCCCTTGAGTTCCCGCAGTCGGCTGTATGTCTGCGGGAAGTGCCACAGCAGCCAGCTTTGCAGCCAAAGCCCGCCCGGGACGGTGCAGTACCGCCGGGTGCGGTCGACCACATCAAACTGCATCCGCAGCATTTCCCGGCTGCGGGGTGCCTTGCGCAGCGCCAGGGGCAGCTGACGGTATACCCGGCTCACACTGCCCATCGTAAACTTTGCCGCATTTGCCAGCGCATCGTTCGCCTCGTTTTCCACAAGGCAGTCCCAATACCGCTGTGCGGCCTCGGCAGCATCAAAATGGCGCAGTGTTTTGCTTCCGTTCATAATGCTGCTGCCGCGCTGCACATAATAATACAGCGCCTTTGGCACCACCACGGCCTTCTGGATCTGCAAACAGATTTTCGGGATCAGAAAAAGATCCTCGTTCAGCTTACCCTCCGGGTAGCGCAGCTGTGCAAAGATAGCGCGGCGGTACAGCTTGTTCCACGCAGGCTGCGCCATCGTATTCGTGGCTCTTTTCAGCAGTTCCCGCCCGGTAAAGATCCGCTGTGCAAGCCCGGTGTACGGCGGCAGACAGGGCGCTCCCGCCTCGTCCACCTCGGCGTAATCGCACAGGGCAAGGTCTGCCCCGGTGCTTTGCACGGCTTGGTACAGCACTTCATACATTTCCGGCGCAATGTAGTCATCTGAGTCCACAAAGCCGATCCATGCGCCCCTTGCTGCGTCCAGCCCGGCGTTGCGGGCGGCAGATAATCCCCCGTTTTTCTGGTGGATCACCCGGATGCGGGCATCCTTCGCGGCGGCGGCATCGCACAGCACAGGGCAATTGTCCGGCGAACCGTCCTCCACAAGGATCAGCTCAAAGTCCGTAAAGGTCTGCGCCAGAATGGAATCAATACATTTTGGCAGATAGCGTTCCACATCGTACACCGGCACGATGATGCTGAGCAATGGTTTTTCGCAGGGCACAGTGTGTTCCTCCCTATTATTTTCAATCCGTCACCTCGGTGCGCAGGCGGGCAATGAGCCGCTCCATCAGCGCTACCCGGTTAAAAGGGGTCATCAGGTAAAAGCCGTCCGCATAGGGCGCAGCCGCCTTGGCGGCCTGCACCGAGACTTCCAAGCCCAGCTCCTCGCCTGCGGTACGGTCCAGCCCTTCAAACTTCTGGATGATGGCTTCGTCCACATGGATGCCGTTGACCTCGTTTTCCATAAAGATGGCGTTGCGCTGGCTGACCACCGGCAGGATGCCTGCCAGAATCTTTGCCCGCTCGCCCAGCGTCTCGCGGGTCTTTTTCAGGTTTTCCACCGCCTGTGCCGACAGCAGCGGCTGGGTGAGAAAACCGCTCATGCCGTTTTCCAGCTTTTCTGCGGCGCGGCGCAGCTCCACCTCAAAATTGCGGGCGTTCAGGTTCAACGCCCCGAACACCGTGATGGGGCTTGGCATCTCCCGCCCTTCCCCGGCCAACGAAACGATATACTGCGCCAGCTTGCGGGAGTTGAACTGGTACACATTCTTCACCTCGTCCCGCTCGGCGGTGGGGATGGGGTCGCCGGTAATAGCAAGCACCTCCCGCACGCCCTCGGCGTACAGTCCCAGCAGCAGCGCCTTGGTGGCGTTCAGGTTGCGGTCCCGGCAGGTCATGTGGGGCAGCACGTTCATGCCCAGCTCCCGGTGCACCCGGCAGGCCACCAGCGAGGAATCCATCCGCGCCCGGGCAATGGGACAATCTGCAATTGTCAGCAGGTCGGCACCGGCGGCCTGCAAACGGCGGGCACCCTCGAGATAGGCCGTCAGGTCGGCATCCTTGGGAGAATCCAGCTCCACCGCAATGACCCTCTGCCCGGCGCGCAGCTTGCGCAAAAAAACATCGTCCGTTTCCACTGCAGGCTTTGCTACTGCAGCGGGCTTTGCCGCCGGGGCGGCGGGCAGCGCTTCCGGCAAAGCATCCAGCGCGGTGCGCAGGGCAGCAATATGCTGTGGGGTCGTGCCGCAGCAGCCGCCCAGAATGCGCACGCCCTCGGTAGCAAGGCGGCTCAGTTCCCGGGCAAAATACGCCGGCTTGCCCTGATAGCGCACCTGTGCCCGCGCCACCACCGGGTAGCCCGCATTGGGCATGACCGAAAGGGGCAGTCCCGCATCTCCCAGCTGCTGCACCAGTGCCCGCATCGCACCCGGGGCAGATACACAGTTCAGACCCACGGCATCCACCACGCCGCTCTGCGCCATGCGGCGCACCAGTTCGGCGCAGTAGCGGCCCTCGCGGGTGTAGCCGTCCGGCAGCACCGCAAAGGATACCAGCACAAAGGCCTCCGGCACGGTCTGCTTCAGCGCACGAATCGCTTCCAGCACACCTTCCTCGGTGCTCAGGGTCTCGAACAGGAAATTTCTCGCGCCCAGCAGTGCAAAGCGCTTTGCCACAGCAAGATACACCTGCTCCGCCGGGAGGTTCTCGGTGTCCGGCGCGGGGCCAAGGTCGGCAAACACCGCCGCGCCGGTCTCCCCTGCAGCCTTTGCTGCCAGCTGCCAACCCGCATCCGCCAGCTGCTCCCAGCCCGGCTGCTGCGCCGCCGCCAGACGCGGCAGGCTGAAGGTATTGGTCTTGATGGCGTCCGCTCCGGCGGCAAGATACGCCCGGTGCACCGCCAGAATGCCATCCGGGTCGGTCAGGTTTGCCTGTTCACACTCCTGCCCCGGCTTTGCTTTATAATAGGTACCCATGCCGCCATCGAACAGCAGCGGACGCTGGGCTAACAGTTTGCGCACATCTAACATCGGTACTTTCCCTTTCCCATAAAAGATTTCATCTTTCAGTTTATCGTAGTTCACTCATCCGGTCAAGCGGTTTTCCTGATTTATCTTGCGGCGCGGCTGTTTTTGTGCTATCTTAAGGTGTATCTGAAAACAAAGAAAATGACGAATATTTCGCAAACACAAGCGGGATTTAAGGCAAATAGCCGCAGGAATCCTTTGTGGATTTCAAGGCTGTTTAACGCAAAATCCAGCTGTGTTTGTAGAAATAGACTAAATTTTCGACTTTTCAGATACACCCAAGGAATAAGTTTTTATAAAAGGGAGAGGATGGATCATGCGCCACACCGGCACACTTGAGCTGGAAACTGACCGTCTGCTGCTGCGCCGCCTGCTGTCGCAGGACGCCCCGCAGATGTACGAAAACTGGGCAAACGACCCGGCTGTGACCCGGTTTTTGCGCTGGGAACCGCACAAAAGCCCTGCCGAAACCCGGGAACTGCTTTCGGCGTGGGCAGAGCTGTATCCGAACCCGGATTATTACCAGTGGGCCATAGTGGAAAAGGCCACCGGACAGGTGTTCGGCTCCATCTCCGTGTACAACGCCCTGCTGGGTGAGCCGCAGCAAAAGACCAAATGGCAGGGACTGGAGCTTTCCGGCGGCATCTGGGAGCCGGGCTACTGCATCGGGCAGAAGTGGTGGGGCAAAGGCTTTACCACCGAAGCGCTGCAAGCTGTGGTGGATTTCTGGTTCAGACAGGTGGGCGGTGCCTTCCTCACCTGCTGCCACGCGGTGCAGAACCCCGCCAGCGGCCGGGTGATGGAAAAGGCTGGTTTTGTGTACCATCACAACGATGTTTACCACAAATTTGACGGCACACCGGTGGAATGCCGGTGCTACCTTCTGACAAAAGAACGCTACGATAACAGAAAGGACTTACTTTGAGCGAGCTTTATGATATTTTGACCGAGACCCCTCCCACAAAGGTAGTGCTGCTGGCACTGGATCAGGGGCTGTGGGACTGTGAGCGCAGTCTGGCAGAGCTTTCTGCCCTGTGCGAGACCAACCACATGGAAGCCGTGGCACAGATCACCCAGAAACGCCAGACCCCGGAGACCGGCATCGTGCTGGGCAGCGGCAAGCTGGAGGAAGCTTCCCTTGCCGCCCAGACGCTGGGCGCGGAATGCGCTGTGTTTGACGGCGAGCTGACCGGCAGCCAGATTCGCAACATCTCCAATGCGCTGGGCGGCTTGGAGGTCATCGACCGAACCATGCTGATTTTGGAAATTTTCCGCAGCCGCGCCGTGACCAACGAGGGCAAGCTGCAGACCGAGCTGGCGCTGCTGCGCTACCGTCTGCCCCGCCTGCAGGGCATGGGCGAAGCGCTGAGCCGTCAGGGCGGCGGCGGTGGCGGCGGCGGCGGTGCCCGCCGCGGTGCCGGTGAGACCAAGCTGGAACTGGATCGTCGTCATGTGCACGCCCGTATTGACGCGCTGGCTGAAAAGCTGGCTGAGATGGAAAAGCGCCGGGGCGAGAGCCGCAAGGCCCGCGCCAAGACCGGAATGCCGGTGGTAAGCCTTGTGGGCTACACCAACGTGGGAAAATCCAGCCTGATGAACGCCCTGTGCGGCCCCAGCGTGGCCGAAGCCGATATGCTGTTTGCCACACTGGACCCCACCAGCCGCAAACTGGTGCTGCCCAGCGGCATGGCGGTGCTGCTGGTGGACACGGTCGGCTTTGTGTCCCGCCTGCCCCACAATCTGGTGGAAGCGTTCAAGTCTACGCTGGAAGAGGCCGCATGGTCGGATGTGATCGTCCGGGTGGCAGATGCCGGGGACGAGCAGCGTGAGGAGCAGCTGTCTGTGACCGATGAGGTGCTGGACGGGCTGGACTGTGCCGACATTCCCCGCCTGACCGTGTACAACAAGTGCGACAAGCCCAACACCCTGAGCTTTGACCCCGATATCCTGCTGACCAGCGCCAAGACCGGCTACGGGCTGGACAAGCTGCTGCAAAAGCTGGACGAGGTGCTCAGCGACCGGGTGCACACCATCCGGGTGCTGCTGCCCTACGATAAGCTGGGACTTGCCGCCCCCATGCGGGAGCGCGGCAGCGTGCAGGCAGAGGAATACCGGGAGAATGGGCTGTATCTGGAAGGTATCGTCAAGACCGAGGATCTGCACTGCTTTGAGGGTTATCTGGTCTGAGCGGCAGGCAGTTGCTGATCATCTCACATTATAGCAATTCAACTTTTTAATGCAACAGCAACAGCGTTGAATTGCATATCGCAAATATGCTGTTTGAATGTTGCACTAATTCTTGTCTTGCGATAAAACAGGCGGCTGCGCAAAGTGCTGTGCAGCCGCCTGTTTTTTCATTTAACCAACATTGATATGCCCCACCGGCATGATCTTGCGCTTGTTGTCGTCCGGTTTGGCGGTCAGGCTCATGGCAAAGGCCACCGGGCCTACACGACCCATGAACATGACCAGCATATACAGGATCTTTGCCCCGTTATTCAACTGGCTGGTCACGCCTACGGAAAGTCCCACCGTGCCAAAGGCCGAGCAGGACTCGAAGATGGCATCTACCACCGACACCGCGTCCGAGGTGTTGTAGTACACCACGATGGCCGAGCCGATTGCTGCCGCCGCGCCCAGCACGATAATGGTCAGCGCACGGTAGACCGTCTTAGACTCGATATGATGGTCGGCGATCACGCAGTCGTCGCGCCCCTGCGCCACGCTGCGGATGGTCAGGATGATGACTGCGAAGGTGGTCACCTTCACACCGCCGCCGGTAGAGCCGGGCGCTGCGCCGATGAATTGCAGCACGCTCATCAGCAGCTTGCTCAAGGTACCGCAGGAAGCCAAGTCCACGGTGTTCATGCCGGCGGTACGGGTGGATACCGACTGGAACAGCGAAGCCATCACCTTGCCGGGAACCGACAGCCCGCCCAGCGTGGCGGGGTTGTTCCACTCCATCAGTCCCAGCCCCAGCGCACCGCCCAGCCACAGGATCAGCGAGAAGGACAGCACCACCTTGGCGTGCAGGGACAGGCGGCGTTTTTGGTACCACTGGCACAGTTCCACCCAGACCATAAAGCCCAGACCGCCGGAGATGATCATGAATATGATCACCGCCTGCACATAGTAGTTGTTGACATAGGGCACCAGCGAGGAGTACGCCCCGAACCGTCCGAACAGGTCAAAACCCGCATTGCAGAAAGCCGAAATGGCAGTGAACACGCTGATCCAGACACCTTCCGGCCCGAACTGCGGCACAAAGGCGAACATCAGCAGCAGAATGCCGATGCCTTCAAACATCGCCGCCAGTCCCACAACGATCTTCAGCACGTTTTTGGCCTGATCGTAGCCGTCTGCCGAGACGCTCTCGCCCAGTAAGCGCAGGTCCCGGAAGCCCATGCGCCGGCGCATGGCCAGCGCAAAAAAGCTGGTAAGGGTAACAAGGCCAAGGCCGCCCACCTGAATGAGCAGCAGCACCACCGCCTGCCCGAACCACGTGAACTGCGTCCATGTATCCCGCACCACCAGACCGGTGACGCAGGTGGCACTAGTGGCTGTGAACATGGCATTGAGCACATCCAGCCGTCCGTGCCTGCTGGAAATGGGCAGGGTGAGCAGCAGCGTGCCCAGCGCGATCACGATAATAAAGCTGACGCAGATGATCTGGGTCGGGGTGCTCAGTCCCAGCTTTCTCCGCCGGACCGACCTCTGATGCCGCAGCTTTTTGCGGATATTTTTCATTTTTTCCATAGCATCCTCCCTGCGCAGCACACAGCCGCCTTGCATTCCTTTATAGCATACACCATTTTGCCCGCAGGTTCAACTTGATTTTACAGCCCGGTTGCGGTATTATAATATGGTACTGTATTTTGGGCGGCTGTCCTGTGCCCCCAAGGATGCAGGCTCCTGTCTCCGTAGCTCAGCTGGATAGAGCGTCCGCCTCCTAAAAATCGAATCGTTCGAATCCTGGAGCCCTATAAAATTGAATATTTTCTGTATAAGCCCCCGTAGCTCAGTTGGATAGAGCGGTCGCCTCCTAAGAATTCGGTCAACCTGATACCTTGGGGGCAGAAGTGATTGCTCTA
>ERZ1026870.915-NODE-915-length-15112-cov-3.596268_pt1 | contig 15112 bp, 25 predicted proteins | sample MGYA00380165_ERZ1026870 | MGnify/ENA primary metagenome ERZ1026870 (study PRJEB33269, sample SAMEA4719801) | human gut metagenome | biome: human-associated habitat; feature: organic feature; material: feces | place: Cameroon | collected 2013-10 ...
TGGCGGTGGTGATTTCGGTGCAAAGTGCGAGGGTCGGGATTTCGGTCGGCGAATCGTTGCCGTTGTTCTTCTCGGCAATCAGCGCGTAAATCTTAGCGCGGTCAACGCCCTTCTTGACGGCTGCCTGCGCAGCGGACACGACCTTCTTACGAGCGTCGGCCAGACCGGTACGCTCCTTCTTGACGCCTTCCGGCATATCCTCGCCCTCGTAAATGTACAAAGCTAAGCCGAATAATGCACAAGCCTTAGCAAGAGCACGCATCTTCGCCTTGTTGGCATCGGTTGAAGTTACCTTATCCGCTGGCATCGCAGCGTTTTTGAAATCCATGATAGGATATGTCTCTTTGGCTTCCACACCGCCGATAATCACGCTGACTTCAACCCATGCGCTCTTACCATCGTCAAACCACGGGCGCGGCTGCGGCGTGCGCTTAATAGTACGAGAACTAACTGGCATTCCGTCTTTGTACTCCGTGATAGTTTCTTCATATGGTTCCGGTTGGCAAGTGTGAATCTTGTACGCTGCATCCGGGAAGCGTTTCTTGATTTCTGCCCAAGCGGATGCCCAACTGATATAAGAAAGATTGTTTTTCTTCTTAATTTTGGGTGTGACATCTACGTCATATAACGTCTGAAAGATGCTGTCCATTCTGTCCTCCTAATTTGATATAATCGGTTTCTGGGGTAATGACCTGAGAAAGAGTAGAGTCATGGTAGACGTTGAGAAATTCACCAAAATATTCTCTTTCAGCTGCTTTTCTGACTCGAATAGCCTCTTCCTTGGTATCATACCTTCCAAGCGTGATTTGTTTATCATTCACCACAATGGTGGCCTTCCATTTGTTGTTATCAACGAGCCCTACGCCGGGATAGCCGGACGTGTTGTTATACTGCATTCTCGAGTTTAACGAATTTTGTCGTTTCGTCACCACTCGAAGATTGCAACGTCGGTTGTCTCTCGTGTTGTGATTGATATGGTCGATAACCATATCTTCGGGAATGTTTTCTTCCCCGATAATGAGTCTGTGCATCCGGACACGCATGCAGTTGATATACGTCATCATATATCCTCGTCTTTCAGACCATATGTGATTTTTGATAGTTTCAAAATCTTCGTTATCAACATAGAACAAATTATCGCTGTTAGTGGGTTTACCGATAACATAGCCTTTATCTGTGAATTGGTACTCGTTATCTCTACGGCCACCGTGTTTGTAACATCCGCATGAGCGAGTGCCTCCATTTTTTAGACACATTCCCAATACTACGCAATCGTTTCCACATTCGCATTTGCAATCCCACAACACATGACGCTGACCTGATGGATATTTTTTATAGCCATGGAATCCTATCACGGTCAAGAATCCAAATGTTTGGCCTGTTAAATCTTCTCTGATGTCAGTTTCCTCCTGCCTCCTGCTTCTTTTCGCGGCGCTTCTTGAAATACTCGAGACGCTTCTCGTGCTTCTTCTGGCGTCGCTCCTTATTCTTTGCGAGACGGTTCTCGCTCTGATACTTGGCGCGAGACTTCTGCTTCGCGCTTGGCTTGTGCTTGGGAATACCCATGTTTGTCACTCCTTAACTGTGATTCTGTATATTTAACCCTTTGCCGGGTGTGTTGTCTTTAGTGCTCCACGGTAATTTCGAGCATGTGGCTGGCTTCCATGTCGGCTAGCTGAAGCATCGGTACGAGCTTGCACTTCTCGGCTGCCGCGCTCATTGCTCGGTCGCCGCCCTTAACGGCGTTGTCAAAACCGTTCATGTGCCATCGGATTGCCAGATACTCATCGGGCGTCAGCTTCATGAACTGCTGAATGATGAAGCACGATTTCTCGCCATGGCCGCCCGGAAATACCTCATCAAACTTGTACGACATGTACTGCTCCCAGCGGCCGTCTGCGTCTTTGCGGAAGGCCGGCTGCTTCTTATACGTTAGGCACTTGCATAAATCATGCATTAAAGCCGCGATCGCCAGTGTTTCGTCTGTGTATTCGAACTTTTCGTACTTCTGATGAAGAGCCACCAGACAATCATAAACATTCAGCGAATGCTCACAAAGGCCGCCTTCATAGTTGCCGTGAAATCTGGTCGAAGACGGAGCAGTAAAGAAATCATTGTTCTCCAGATAGTGAATCAAATCCTCTACACCGTCGCGCTTCACATTGTCACGCAGGATCTGCAGGAACTCTTCCCGATTCTTGGCGAGCTGCTCCGGACTTAAAAACTGTGTTTTGTCAGCCATTACTTCGCCGCCTTTCTGTAGATACGTCCCGTGATGGCATCCAGACTGTTTACTGCCTCTGCACGATTTTTCAGTGCTTCCCTAAACAAAACTTTCTTTTTAAGAACTTCCGCTTTGGTTCTCTTGACTTCTGCACGGGCGGCAGCCAACTCAATACCGACATCGAGATCCCAGACATCTTCCGGGTTGCAAGACGCAATACCGACAAAGCCGCAGGAATTGACCTTAACCTTTGCCGACTTCCCCGCTGGATGGCTTACCGAGTAGACGAAACCAGTGAGTGGATGGAGCGTCCACGGAGTCCACTTGCGCTCTCCCTTCGGCATCTTATCCTTGCCCTCAGCTATACGCTTCAGCTTCGTCTTGAAATATTCAAAAGAAGCGGACTTCGCCCAGAGAGCATCAAGCTCGGCTTCGGTGATACTGAGATTAATTACCTCGTCGTCAGACTGCTTCTTCGACTCTTCCATTCCGATGACTTCAAAATAATCCCAGAAAGCGTCCTCGGTCAGTCTGTAAACACTTTCTGGGCCGTGATCACAACTCTTAATCGCGATCCCAATATCATCCGAAGCGGTTACAGTAAAAATCCTCCCAGATATTCTCTCGGGGAAAAGACATCTATCTTTCGTGCGAACTCTTGTGCCTACTTTAATCATTTGCTCCCTCTTTTCGTAATTCTGTCTGATACAAAACTCCAGTTTACTTAATCGCCGACTCCGTATTTTTTGGCGTATTTTTCGATGAACTCGATCATCTCCGGTTCCTCCGGGAAGAATGGGTCGCGGCCTTGCGCGTGCATAGACCCCAAGCAGTTCATCATGAACTGACCGAAGCGCCAGTCCGGTAGCTTCTTCCACGCGACCTTCAGCCGGTCGCAGAACTCATCAATTCTTGCCGGATTTCTCATACTCAATCTTCCTTTTCGGCAAAATACTTAAAGTCTTTCCATTTGATCTTGACGATCACACGGTTACCGCAGCGGTCTCGCAGCTCAACCGCCGGTCGTCCGACAACGCCTTCCATCATGGCGGTTCCCATTGTGCTCTTCGGATGACTTGTCACGAAGTCGATGCCGTCCTGAATGGTGCCCTCGCAGACAATCGGAACAACGTCAATGCCGAACATCTTCGCGGTTTTCTCGACCATCTCGCGCGGCTGATAATTGTCGCCGATCAGTACATCGAACAGCATGAAGGAAACATCATCTCGATACGCGCCGCCGTTCTGAATCTTGGGGCCATATCCCTCGCCGAACAAAATGACCTCGCGCTCGCCGAAAGTCTGCTCGAACAGCTCCTCAACTTCCTGCGTGCCGAACACGGAGACGAGGTAGTTCATCAGGGGCACCGGCATCTGGGCACGGTCGGTGCGGCCGCCGTAGGAAACCTTGTGGCCATCCCAGTACACGCGGGTGTTTGTGCCGTCCAACTTCTCGGTAAACTGCCACGGCAGGTCTTTCAGAAACTCGACCGTCGGGTTGCGGAACTTGCCAAGCTGCAGGTACTTATTGCCGTCAGTGCTTCGCTCAAAAACGGTTTCGATTTTGTGGTATTCTCTCATGTGCTCACTCGCTTTCTGTGGTCGCTCTCGTTTTTTCTCTACATATACTACTATACAAAAATCGCGATTTTGGGACGCGAAAATCCAAACTTTTTTTGATTTTTTGAAAATATTTTTGAATAAGGGGAAAATGAACGCCGCACAGTCGTGCGGCGTCTTTTAGACGTAATATTCAGCCATGTCTTCCAGTCGTAGACAAGCCAGTCGGCGGTACGGATTCGTTAGGTTTCCGCATCCGCAGTCGATGCAAAGGAATCCCTTGCCGTGGAAGATGTGGTACGGCTCTTTGTATTGTTTGGTCAGATAGCAGGTCGGCGTGTGCCCTACAATATAATGTGCGTTGCCGAAATCGTCATCAGCTTCCACTCTGCCCCAGATCATATCGAGGAACTTGGTGGAGGGTCGCCCGTGAACCAAAGTCCACATCGTGCCGTTAACCTCGACGGTCTCCATTGCTGGCCGCTTGTGGCAATACCGAAGGATCTTTCCTCGCTCAGCAGTGGTGCGGCGGTAAAGCAGATCGCGGCGAGTCTTGCTTCCTCCGTTTGCCGTCCACATTCTGCGAGCCTCTGGGAACGAGTCTTTGCTCAGCGTACCGAGCATCATATCCTCGTGATTGCCGAGAATAAGGTGAATGTTACCTTTATCGATGATTTCGAGAAGGATTTCTACGCCCTCGGCTCCCCGATCGATTACGTCTCCGATGATGTAAAGCTGGTCGTCAGCGCTGAAGTTGATAATGTCGAGCATCGCGTGGAAACGGTCAATCTCGCCGTGGATGTCGGCCATAACGTATGTTGACATAACTGCCACCTCACTTGAAGAAGCCGCCGGCCGTCAGCAACGCCGCCTCGATAGCGCAGCCAATCAGAGTTGTCCAACCGTTATACTTGTCGGTTCTCGGCTCGTTGTGAAAAACAAAGCCAATGATGACGTTGGCTATCATAATTGCAATCATGATAGCCTGTGGAATTCCCATCTTTATTTCTCCTTTTCTTTCTTTTCCCTAAATTTCTTTGCTTTCTTCTTGAACTTCGTGTTAAACGGTTCCGGCACCGGAAACTCTGCGAAGTCGCCCTTCATTAGCTCATCGGGGTTCTTCTCCATCTCTTTGAGAATGGCGATTGCTCCGGTTGTGTTGTTCATACAATACAGCTTCATCTGGTCTTGGTGGCTTTCGAACCAGCCGCGAGCCAGATGGAGTGACTGGCAGAAATAGCGGCGCATCGGCAGAGGAATATCATCGTTCTGCTCGGTGAGATATTTGCCTCTCATAATCTTGTGGTAAAGCTCCTGTGCCTTGGGACTCAGATCTGAAATGTCGCCCATTAAAAATCCTCCGTAAGAACAACGCCGAAATACCATTTGAGCCAAGCGATCTCAATGCTGACGTAGAATTCGCCGTTATGAAGCAGAATGGTCGGCAAGAAGTAAAAATCCCTGGTGTAACGTCCTTTGGTCATCTCTTTCTCCTTACTTATGGTGGTACAATCCGGTCGCGTCGGTAAAATCGACGTCCGTATATCCCTGCTTGGCCAGCTCCATGCCGAGTTTCACTGCCTTGATAAAGTCCTGCTCGTCGAACAGGTCGCGGCCAATCACCGCATCCTCTGGACATGCATTCAAGTTCCACGCAGAGAACACAAGATCGTCGTTCTGGTCGAATAGGGATACGCCGACCGCGAAATCATCCTCGTCGGTGGCGTATTCGGCATTGAAGTTATAGACCTTTCCGCTCATTGTAAATCACCCCAAATTAACCTTTTATATCTTCGGAAGGTAGCTTGTACGATCTGGGCATTCCTTTAATATAGGATGCGATATTCTTTACGCACTTAGAACAAACTTCCTCGTAATCGTAAGATTCGTCTCCATTGACTACATTCCCGCTTACAGCATGCATATTGATTCTGTAAACTGGTTCCATCAATCCGTAATAGATTTGTTCTCCGCAGATGTCACAAAATACTCTGGTCATTTTAAGAAACCTCCATGAGTTCACGTTTATACTTGTAATAGCTGTTACGGCTGATACCAGCCAGCTTAATAACCTCTGAGTCGGACAGACTGCCGCCGAAATCCTTTGCATGTTTCTTGATAATCTGCTTGGCTGCGATGCTCTTTTTGGTAGTCAGCTTCGCGCCCTTTGGCTGGCCTATCTGCTTGCCGTTCAGCTTGGCGATAGCAACACCTTCGCGTGTTCGCTGATGCAGGTCTTTGATCTCTTTCTCCGCTTGATCGAAAGCCACCTGTATCTGCTCTTTGGCGAGTGCAAGCATGAACTGTTCAACTGCATCCAGCAGTATATCGACCTTGGTATCTGTCTTGGGGAGCGATACGCTCATAGCCGCGCGATAGGTGTCTGTATTGATGTGTGGCTCTTTGAGGAACACCAGCGTTACACCTCGGCTGTACAAGTCCTCATAGGCTGCATAACCGTCCGCTGCGTCACGGCTCATGCGGGATACGCTGTCAAAAACGATGGTATCACCCTTGGCCACTCTGGCCAGCAGTCGTGACCACCTGGGGCGCTCAATCTTGGTGCCGGTGTAGGCTTCACTGACCAGAACCGCATCGGGATAGGCGGCTTTGATGTTGCGTTCCTGCCGCTCGATATTCTGCTGGGGCGTTGATATGCGGCAATAACCGTAGATACTCATGCTGACACCTCCTGCTCCCTTATCAGCTTATCCAGTGTCGGACGGCTGATTTTGAGCACCCGTGCCAACTCAGCTTTAGACGGTATCTCGCGGCGCTGGTATCTCGCATACTGGGTGGTGAAATCGGCAGGTGTAACAGGCGTGCGCCCCTTGTACTTGCCCTCCTGTTTAGCGCGTTCAATACCAGCTCTTTGAGCTGCGGCTCTCCCCTCTTTTTCGTTATCAATAATTGGATATCCGCATTCTTTGAATCCAACTTTGAGCCATTTCTCCAAGACTAAGGCGTCTGGTTCAGATAAATCAGAGATGAGAATTTTTGATTCCGTCTTATACTTCTTCATAATTGATTGAACTTGGGTACTTCTACGTTCTACATCTTTGTACCGATTTCCGGTTCCCTTGCCTATGTAGAAAGGAACTCCCCAATCCTTATTGAGAAGACAATAGACGTAATATCGGTTATCCACCTTATAAAAACCTCATTTCTCTGTTGAGTCTAAACGGTCGAATCGGCCAGTCTTTTTCGAAATAATATTTTGCATCCAGCAGATACAGCAACAACTTCTGGTAAGGCAAAAGATTTATGCCCATATATTCGCAAAACTCAACCGTAGACATCTTTCGGAATATGCTTGTGCTTTCGTAAGTCTGCAGTTCCATCAAATCAGCCTTTCGTCGCCTCGTCGTAGATTGCGTCTGCGTTGTTCTTCATGTACTCCGCGATAAGAGCATAGCCCCTCGTGTTGGTCTCTTCCGGGAATCCTCTGAATTTAGTGCGATAGACTCGAGCAACAATCTCCCCCAAATGAAGCTCCTCTTCAATTGCGATTGTCCAGCCAAACACATGGAGAATCGAATTGATGAACCACAAAAAACCCTGTTCTTTGAATTCCAACCATGTTCTCAGTTCTACATTCTTTTCTTCTTCGCTAGGAGTGGTATAGCACGGTTTGCTTTTCATAAGTTATCTTCCTCTCTGTACGCAAGAACCAGTGCGGTATATAGAAAATATTCAGATGATTTTCTGAACACTGTCTGATATTGAACTTCGACTTCACAACCGTGATTCTGAAAGTCCTCAATCGTACTTGCTAATCGTTCATTGAAATTGTCCGCGGAACCAGAAGTGATCATTGCCGTATGCACATACTTTTTCATGTTGCACCTCTCATCGTACAAATCAAGTGGAATGCGAAAGCCATCCAGAACAAAACCGAGAAGATAAAGCACGATTCTGCGGCGCTTTTCAGCTGCCATCGCAGAATTCGGTCGCCTTTTACTCGGCCAGAGGACGTGTTTAGGATAAACCCGGCCACACCGAATAAGAGTGCAATAATTCCTGCTGTCATAAAATCTCCTTACCGCGCAAAGTACACAAGTATCATAATCATCGCTATGATTCCGAGAACTGCTGCGACTAGTTCTTCTTCTTCTGTTGACGCATTAACAATAAGCCAATCCATTGTCACAGTTATAACGAAGAGCGAGAGCCAGAAGATCATCCGACCACCCCGAGCATCATCAGGATCATCAACCCCGTGCAGACAATCAGCGCATACACGGAGAGTCCGAGATTCAGCGCGTCAGCCCGAGCTTCCGGGTTCCTGCGGGCTTCTTTGATCTTCCCCCATACCTTCTTTGCGTCCATAACGGACAGGATAAAGAACGGGATGATAAACGAGAGCCAGTAAAGTCGCATTTAGGTTACTCCTTTTCGTTAGAATAAGTGTGCTTTCGCCGGAACATCTTCAGAGGGCGCTCATCTTTGCCGATGACTTCTGCCTCATCGTCTTGTTCGTATTGCAGCAAAGCAGCCGATGTGTAACTGTATACACCCTTCTCGTTTACGAGTTCCGGCTTTGTTACCCATACTGTGCCGTAGTATGGTTCGGCGATTGCTACATAGGTAACGCCATCTCGTACAAAGACATCGCCGGTTCTGAGATCGCGCATCTTTTTGTTACCAGTCTGCACTGACAATCACCTTATGACCTCTCAGCAGAGCGACAGCCACGAGCCTTTCGATCTCGTTGTTCGGCCAGTAAACCTTCTTGACGGAATACTCGGCGAGAGCACGAGCCTGCTCTTCTGTAAGCACCATGTCTTTGCCGTACCAATCGCAGTCGCCGTTCCCGGTATAATAATTGATTGACTTCAGAAAATCGTACCACTCAGACCCTCCGGTACTAACCTCGTTGACATCCTTTGTCGTGACGAGCTTGCCGCAGTCTGGGCAGCGGAACTCCTGTCTTTCCTTAATCGTAATGTCGAGACCCATCTTCGTTTCCTCCTCCATAGAGTCGTGTGCCGCAATACGGGCAGTATCGGTATGTGTTGATCACATGGTTGTCCAGATTGCGTTTATAATGACATACCGGACAGATATGATCCATCCAGCCGTTATCCGCAAGCTCGACGATCCAACGTTTTGCTGAATCGTCGTTTCGTTCTTCTGGCGTTTCCCAGTCTTCAATAAACTGTCCCCACATAGGATTTCCCTCCCAAATATCGATGAAGCTGTCGTACATTACCAATCTTCCTCGGAATCGTATGACGGATTGAACGGGCAGTCACCGCAGCGAGAACGAAGTTCGCCGTTCTCATCCTCGTACCAGTCATCACCATATCCGGTACATTCGTAGCAATAGTCGTTATCGTCCCACATGTTTATCTCTTCCTCCACACAGCTGCTACTGGTCTGCCGCACTCGGGACACAGAACGAATAATTCTCGGCCGTCGTCCTCGCCCTTGTAGCCGGCCGTACCCTCGTAATGGATATCGTCCGTCGTGTACTCAAACACACATTCGCATCCGACACATCTATGTCTTCGTGCGCCAAATTTTCCGTGAGTGATTACTTTCACAGTTCGATCCCCTCAACTTCGGCGCGGATTTCAAGATCGTGCAGATATTCGCCCATGTGACGCTTCTGCTGACGAAGCAGCTCAAGAGAACAGTTGGGAATGAAGTCAAGCGTTCTGGCCTCGTACTTCGTCACCATGCGGTGCAGCTTCTCGTAGCGGGTCTTGAGGTCGTGATATTCGGCCTGCATACGTTCCTGCCAGCAGGGCTCAACAGCGACAGCTTCACATCCCTGCGAGCCATCAGCATCTTCTGTTTCAGATAACTCGTATTCTTTCTCGAAACGATCTCTACTCCAGCAGCAAACTGCTCCGACGGAGTTTTTAACAATATAATCTCCGGGGTGAGCATAAGTGCTGCCGCCGCCGCGGTAAGTGAGAATTAAACACTCATCACCCTGATATTCAGCTGCGCAGTAACAAGAGGCTGATTTGCACAAATCTTTGATTGCCATAAAGCTACGAAGTCCAGCAGTCCACTGAATGGCTTCGACAAATTCTGGTTTCTTTTGATATTTCATATTTTGCGTTCCCTTTCTTTCGTTAATAATTTATCTGTATTCCTGACTGGTAGCAGTAGAGACAACGATTCTTTGGCCGCAATCTGGGCAACAAACAAAGCCTTGTCCCCATTTAGATCCGTCTTCGTGTTCTACAAGCCAATCAAATTCTTCGTCTTCAATTACATATTCGAAAAGGCATCCACATTTTATACATTCCTCTTTGTAAACTACCGGCTCTGGCGGCTTTGGCGGCTTACGGAACCCGTGTTTGAGTATTTTTATTCTTCTCGAACCTCCGGTGGATACCAATTTGGCCTTCTTCTATAAGCAACCCATGTAATCCCATAAGTGCTTGCATCTCGTTGCATGATCTCCATTCTTTGAAGGAGCCCAACCGCAACTTTATGGTAGTGCACTATCGATAAGCCTCTTCGTTCAACGACTTGATAGCCAGATTCTAGGGGGTACATCAGATCTTCAATCCAAACCTCATGAAAACTACCTATATCATCGAAGGGCAAGCACTTTTTATTTTCTTCGAACTCTCTTCGTTCTTCTTTCTCTTTCTGTCGCTGAACCTCGTCAGCATATCGAAGGAACGCCTGAATTTCAGGATCTTTTTTACACGGAGTTTTGAACCAGTTAATGATCTTCTCTACCATCACAATCCCCCGGCTTGTTACGGTAAGCTACCCACTCATTCCAGTACCGACCTGATTGAGGAGCAAAACTCAACACATACCCAATATTTTCTTCGCGATTTTCAAGCATATTCATGTTAATGGAATCGACAAAGCACGGGACAATCTCTTTTGGATAATCAGGAGTTTCTTTTAGAACCACCCAGACTTCTTGGCCGTCCATACCCATCAGTTCGTATGGAGTAAGAGGTCGAGCATCTTTGCTTTTCTGGTCTTTGGTACGGAGCTTTTTCAGTTCTTCAAGCCAATCTACATACTGCTCGCTTAGACTGGCTGACTGATAAGAACAGCTTTCTTTGAAATCTTTTGTTCTCTTGCGCCAGTATTCAATGGCTTCGTCTAATGACCAAGGATTCAGCATTTGTACCACTCCTTAAACAATGGTTTTATCATGGAGCTGGCACTCGGAATCGAACCGAAAAAACCCTCTGATTACAACTCAGATGCGCTACCAATTGCGCCATGCCAGCATATTTGCCCGCGAAACGCGGGCGGTGTTTATCGAATGTCGAAATGACCAAAGCCGCGAATTTCCTTTTGAGCCGCGAGGTTTGCTTCGTACAACCCTCTGAAGAAGTGCTTTACGTTCTGCTTTACGCCCACTTAGATCACCTCCATTCAATTTTAGAATGCGAGTTTCGCCGGCCGAGAGTTGGTCGGACTTTCGGACGCGGCGATTCTCTATCCCCTTCACTATTCCGATAGGACATCATTTGACCGATGGCTGTCGTACCGGCGCGGTACCATTAAGCACGTTGCCTAATCAGACCGTGCCCCGTCTTTCTTCACTTTCAGCTGGCGGGATAACCAGTTGAAGCTGCTTTCGCTGGCGGCCTCTGCCTTTAGCAACCAGTAACTCGGGAATAGCATGGCATAGTATCCCATTCCCTACAAACGCTCCCGTTTCAACTCAGGCACTTTAATGCCAACACTCTTTCATCTCAGATATGCCTTTCTGAAATGCTCTACGCGCGAGCAGCGCTGAATCGGTTTAACCAAAACACCGGTAAGGTTGTGCCACTCCTCTTTTCTGAATCGACAGAAAAGGTCAGCCGATTCTCCCTCGCCGGAATCGAACCGGCCGAACCCATATCGCGAATCAGATTCGTGACCGCCATCAAGGGAGATATAGTTGCCGCGCTTAACGGACGCGGCGCGATTAAATACCGTTGACCATTACCATACCAATGGAACCAGAAGGTCACCTGCCCGAATCGAACGGGAACCGTGTTAGCTTACCAAACCTCGGTCAGCGAGCAGAATCGAACTGCATTCTTGGCGCGGCAGGAGGAATTTGAATCCCCGCGACGGTTTCCCGCCCTATCGGTTTTCAAGACCGATCCCTTCAGCCTCTTGGGTACTGCCGCACATGGTCTCTCGGTGGAGACTCGAACTCCATTCCACTGATCAAAATGTGGAAGCTGCCCGCTCCGAGAGATGTGGCGGGACGTCTTTTTATTTTTAGTGATAGTCCGAGGACATCCCGCAGACACGGACTGTTCACCGCAGGTGCTTGCAAGCCTTTTTAACCTGCGATGCGATTCAGGTGAGGCAGGATTCGAACCTGCTTTTTGAGGCGCTTGCCACTGTGTTACCTGTTCACCACTCACCCGTAAAAGTGCGGTTTAAGGATTACCGCAAACCTCGATTACTTGTACTTTTGAATGTACTGATACACTCTGGCTACAACAACCCCAATAGCAAACGGCCAGAAGATACCGTAGAGAATTGACCCGCCCACACAACTAAAATCATCGAAATATCGTTCATATCTTCTGTCCTGCAGAACGTAGTAATTTGTTCCGCAAGTAACTGAGCCAATTAGAATATAGAATATTATCAGAAGTATCATACGACATACTCCAATGCTTCTTCAATCGGCTGATAGCGCTCGCTGTTGAGCGTTTCCATAAGGCATTCATACGGGTCGAGATTACCGCTCATCACCATAGAAGCTACATTCTGGCTGAAACCGCTAACCAGTGCAACGCCGAGATCGTTTTCCTTAACCGGAATGGTGCCGGTGCGGCTGTTGACATTCCAGAACACGAGGCGCGGCAGTTTATAACCGGCAGCTTCATATTTCTGGCGAATTACATCGAACAGGCGGGAATCCGGCCGCTCGCGGTTCCAGTAATCTGATCGACTGCCGCAAGTTGCGCAGGTGTCGAACTCCATATCGGAGATAATCAGGATGTTTTGCGGCATATCTTCCTGCTTCATTCGATTGCTGACCGCTGTGGTCAAAATCAGGTTGAAAACAGCTTCGATGTTGGTGTTCGCCACCTCGTTATGCTGCTTGGCAATCAACAGCTTCTCACGAAGGTTCTTTGCCTTTGAGAAATCAACCAGTTGAGGACAATTGGAAAACGTGATGTACTTGTCCTTGAACTGACCGGAGGAATGCTCCGCGAAGTAAATCGCGAGTGCGTTTGCTACGTCCAGTGCAGTTACGCTGCTGTGCGGGTCTACGCCGCAGGTCATACTGCCGCTGCCGTCCGCTACGACAATGGTGTTCCCGTTACCGTTCACCGTATCAGGCAGAGCCTTCCAGAGTTGCTCGAGTGTCTCGTCATACTTGATAGATACATACCATTCAGAGTTGCCGTACTTATGGACAATCTCGTGCGGGAACAGCGTGCCTGCATTGATCTTGGTTTCGCCTTTAGCGAGACTTTCCAGATAAACACGGCGGCGCTCTTCGTCATTTCGGAGAAATGCCTTGTTGTAGATCAGGTTTGCGCGAGACGGAACTGCTTCATACTTGATCTCGTCCCACTGCTTGGCGGACATTTTCTTCTCGACTACATCGAGATAGCCGCGCAGCTCGGAAAGCATCTTGCGGTACTGACGTTCCGTAGCGCCGAGCATTTTCTGAATCTGCTTCGCATAACGCTTGGTTGTCGCAGAAGAAGCACCTAGAGACGGGAGCCATTTTGCAAGTAAGGAAATCGGTTGGCCGGCCTTCATTGATTTGAGGTCTCTGTTCAGCTGTTCTTCAATAAGTGGGTATACTTCCGAAACAAGGCCGGTATCCAGCAGGCACAGCAGGTCGTCGTAGCGACCGTATTCCGCAACCAACTTGATTACTGGGCGAACATATTCCGGCAGATTGTCCGCCAGATACTTCATTACGGCGCGGAACAGGCGGCGCTCGCCGAGTCCGCCGCGAACATCTCGAGCGAAGAACAACCACTTCATTGCGGCCATTTTGTCTTCGAAGAACGCCTTGACGAACTTGCTCGTAATCTCGGCTTCGCTTGCGCTGCGGAGCGAGGCTACGGAGAAGTTCAGGTCGAGCAGTGCTTTGCCGGTTGTTCTGTAACCGACCGCACCGTTCTCTGTGACGCTGACGTTGTAGTCTTCGTTCAGCGTGTTTTCCAATGCAGATGTGAAATTCATGGTTGTTTTTTCCTCCTTTTTTCAATTCCACAGGGCGCTTTAGAATTCTTAATTATCAGTTAAGTCCTTGAAAAGTTGCTGTGAGCGCCCTTTGGAGGGTTACGGGACACAAAGGTATTTTGATTAAAAGTCAAAGCCTGAAAGTTTGCTGTGAGTGTCCCTGTTGTACGGCGGGCTGGAGTCGAACCAGCCTATGTCCTCTTGGATGTTTCAAAATTGTTGTCAGTGAACTTGCCAGCTCGCATTTTTCATATGTGGATGCATTGCCGCTCTGCCACCGCCGTATATTATCCTGATTCGTCCTCGTTTACATAAACCCATTTATAACCACAACAAGTTTTTCTTTTTCCTTCACATACTTCAAAAATATGACTTGGATTCCCGTTATCTCTCATTGCGGCATTGACAGACGGATATAATTCAATGACTTCATTTGTCGTAGGGTCAATCTTCGCTACTCGCTTAGATCTTGTTTCTTGTGAAATTTTTTCAGAAGGTATTATTTTTACTCCTTGAGATTGTATTATTTTCGAAGTCCAACCTACATCACATTTTAGTTCTTTTGCAACTTTTGAAACATTGTGATATTCTTGATAAAGGTTTACGATCTGTTCATAGTCTAAGTACCTTTTCCCATCGCCTCCGGCTGTGGCATTATACCCATTCTTACCATAGGAGTTGTAATATTGTATCCAAAATTGTTCTCTTTCTTCTGGGTTATCTGTTTCTTCGATCGTCTCCACAGAAAAATGTTCTAATCCGTACTTATTCATTGCGCGATACAAAGGTCTATTTTTTGACCTTTCTTTTTTGCTCTCTCGACAATGCTCTGCGAAACGTATTGCGACAGTTTGCTCCGTCTTCCCTATATACACCTTCTAATTGATGTCATTGGTAATTTTGTAAATATACGCCATGTAATCCCTCCTGCTTTTTTGATATATCGCTCGCGTATGCCAGTTCCGCCACGACAACATGTGGAGCAGGTAACGGTGGTCGAAACCGTTTCTTCACCTTGGAGGGGTGATGTCTTAGCCGATAGACGATACCTGCATATCTCCCGCGGTGACGAGTCGCGGGAGGTTCGCTTGCCGTGCCAAGCGGTGTGTGTGAGTGGAGTTTGCTCACGGACATATAATTCTGTCTCTTATACACATCTCCGAGCCCACGAGACCAGAG
>ERZ1026870.917-NODE-917-length-15094-cov-3.705566_pt1 | contig 15094 bp, 28 predicted proteins | sample MGYA00380165_ERZ1026870 | MGnify/ENA primary metagenome ERZ1026870 (study PRJEB33269, sample SAMEA4719801) | human gut metagenome | biome: human-associated habitat; feature: organic feature; material: feces | place: Cameroon | collected 2013-10 ...
AACTGGGCACCGTCCGACGGCTACCGAGTAAAATGCAACCACTGCGGCGAAAGCATCCTGCTCTGCGATGAGTGCTTTCACGCAGAAGATAATCCTCATCACATCTGTGATTGGGATTCAGATTGTAAGACTTGTTTCCGAGATTATCACCTGATAATCGGGAAGTTGACGAACAAAACGGGGATTTGAGGTGAAATCACATGACTTTAGATGAATATTTTGAAAAGCATTACGGTAAATTCGAGGCTGAGTGTGAGTGGTATGTAGACCCAACTCCAAACTCGTGCAAATTCCATGTCCCAAGCCTCTGCATGGACATCGTATTGTCTGAAAACAATGAAAAAGTAACCGAACTACGGCTTCCCAAACTCCCCAGCGACAGAGCTTTTAGAGATGCAGCCGTAGAAGAACTTTGGGACAATCTTGCTGATATTCCTATTAACCCTGAAACCGAAGAGCTTGATGAGCCTTATTACATCTGGCCCAAAGGAACCGACAAAGAAGACATCTGGCATTGGTTCGACGAGTATCACAGCAAAGGTGTTGCATATCTTCTGGGATTTGCAGACTAAATGGTTGAAAGGAGGAAACGTTATGACCTTGATGGAAAAGCTCGAAGCAGCAGGCTATCCGCGAGAGGAAATGTATCATCACGAATCCGATCTCTATGTGTACGTCAATCAGCTGACAAATCTGGTGATCGACGAATGGTTTAAGGAAGAGGGACTTACACGAAGCCTGTTCGTTAGCACATTTAGAGATCAGATTACCGGCAAGCCGATGTACGACATCGCTTTTCAGTATACACCAGCATTTGACCGAAGCATTTGGCCTTAAGGAGGGTACGTAGTAATGTATTTCAAAACCGTCTGGGGCTTCAGCGGCACTGATGTGCAGAAGGAGCTGCAAAAGAAGCAGCTGTGCGATGTGCTGATGTGCTTAGGAGCCGATGTAAAGATTGATGACGTTGTTCTTGACGGCGAAAAGGCGTTTGTGATCACCATTAAATCGTGAAACGGGTATCTAAAAGGAGAAAAGACTATGAAAATCGAAGAAAAGATCGAAGAAATCCGCAGACTCGTAAAGGAAATAAATTCCTACGATGACCTCATCTTTATGTATGAGGGCGACCGTATTGATCTTGAATGTACAAAGTACGAGCTGTGGGAACTTTTGCAAGACTTATAAACACAAAACAAGAGTTTGGAGGTGAAAAATATGTCTGCGTTAGATTGGATGGTCATCCATGAATGTGACGATGAAGAAAAACCTACGCAGTGGGCGGCTGAAATTTATCATCCTGAATACGGCAAATGGTGTTGGATCAGCAACACTGGTGATCATTTTATCGTAGAAGTGGAGGACTGCGGAGGCTTTTTAGAACTGGCTAAATGCAAATCGCTGACCAGCGCCAAACGTTGGGTGACAATAAATTTGATGAAACGATGATTTGCAAAGGAGGTTAAATCCCAATGATCGGTGGATTCAAATATGATGATGACGATTGTGCCTACATCTGGGCAGAAAATCAGGAATGGGACGATCAGACTATTGAGCAGCTCAGAAAAGAGTATCACATCTTCTATGAGCGCGGCAACCATTTTGCCGTAATGCTGGATGGCTTTTCGAAGAAAAACGGAGGCATGATTGTCTTTGGAATTGAAGACGACGGAGCTATTTATTTCAATAAGGATGAGCTCTTGTGTTTTCAGCATACATTCCACAGCAGTGCATTGCCCGAAGTTCTTCAAACATTGGACGAGGTTCATAAATATATGAAAGCAAGAGGCTACAAAGCGTAAATTCAGGAGGGAAAACATGGGATATTGTGCAGTTGGCGGCGGCCTTTTAACGCTGAAACCTAATACTAATGTAGACGAGTTAAACAATAAACTCGCAAATAGTTCCGGGTGCCTGAGTTATCAGTTCGACGGTAACGAAATCGAGTTTTGGTGCGAAGATAAATACTGGGGAGATGGCGTCTACGAAGATCTTGAAATTGTAAAACCCTACATCGTTTCCGGTGAGCTTGAATTCGCCGGAGAAGATGGCGCAATGTGGAGAATCCGCTTTGATCCTGACACGCAGGAATGGATTGAAGAAAACGGAACGATCGTTTATGGTTTTGAGTCCTACACGGACGGCGATTTGATTGCAGAGCTTCAGAAGCGCGGCTACATTGTCCGTAAAAACGAACTCTATTGGAGGTAATTATGAACTACATCGAATTACAGGAAGCTCAGGAAGAGCTCAACCTCACGCCGGCAGAGAAGGAACGCTACGACACTCTGACTGCAATGCACCATCTCGTAATGTGCATGAACGATGAAACCGCATACATGACATGGATTTGGTCAGTTCCGGATGAAGCAAGCGCGTATGACCTTGCAGATATTGCTAAGGAAAAGGACGAGTTTGACGGTGTTGTAAGACTTTTCAAAAAGCTCTGGAAGAAATACGCGGCAAGCGATTCCGGTTTATGCATCGGAAGAACAACCTATTAAAATTGAATCCGTATAAAATAATGACACAAGCAGGAGCCACTCGCTCCTGCTTTTTATATCCCAAAAGGAGGAATACATCATGAACAACAACATCAAGGAAAGAATCGCAAAGCTCCTCGCGCTGGCTGAATCCCCAAACGAAAACGAAGCGAAAGCCGCTCTCTTAAAGGCTCGTGCTCTCATGGTTCAGCACAAGCTCCGTCCGGAGGAGTGTACCGGCAAAAAAGAAAAAGTTGTGACCAAGATCCTTTCAGATATCAAGTGCACGACGATGACCGACTTCTGGATTTACAAGCTGAGCGACGTCATCGCAAAACACTACTGCTGCAAGAATTACTGCCGCAAGCCGCCGCGCAGCAAATCGCTCACTCTGGTTCTGATGGGTCTTGAAAGCGATGTTGAAATCGCCGAGCGTATCCTCCGCTACGCAATCGACTGCGTCAAGAGGGAACAGCGCACCATCCACCACATGAGAAAGTGGCAGGGCTACAGCGCAACCGATATCCGCCATGCCTGCAACGCTTACGGCGACGGTTTCGTTGCCGGTCTTGATCAGGAATACCAGAAGCAGGACGCCGAGCATCAGGAATGGGGACTGGTTCTGATGACACCGAAGGATGTGCAGGACGCCTATGGCAGCCTCAGCATGAAAACGAGCACGTCTCACGCAAGAACCGCCGGTGCCTGGGCGAATAAGTACCGCGATCAGGGCGTAGAGCACGGCCGTTCTTTCAAGCCTGACCAGCGTCTGCACAACACCGCAATCGCAAGATAAGGAGGAATCGTTATGATTGTATTCGCAGTATCTCAGCTCCGCAGTTATTATGACTGCGGAGAACGATATTTTGGAACCGATGGTATTTTTCTTACTTATGACGAAGCAAATGAATTTATCAAGCAGGAGATTGACGACATCATCTCCGGTTTTAACAGTGACGATCACGAGACATTCTTCGGTTCGAACGACGAGTTCGAGGACGAAGTGTCTTGGACTGATGACTCCATTTCGAGTGACGGTCATAAATTCCAATGGAATATTTCGCCCGTAATATTGAAAAACCCTGTAACATCTAAGGTTTTCGAAACCATCCAGCACGAAAACGATATTGAAGATATCAAAAATACTATCGAGGTCGAAGACGATCTGCTCTACGACCATATCCGCGATATTTCGATTGACACCATGAACCGTATGGCATACCTCAAACGCGAGAAGGAAGACAACGGCATGGCGTGGAACGATGCCGCATCCGCAGCATTCCATGAAGTAATCAACCAGCAGTAAAAAGGAGTGTATACATCATGACTATCAACACCAATATTAAGATCAGCCCGGGCAATTCCAAGATGGGAGCAATCCCGTCCGTCAGCCTGCCGGCTATCAAAACCTGCCGCGACTGCAAGTGCAAAGAGAAGTGCTACGCAGCAAAGCTGGAGCGCCTGAGACCGACCGTAAGAAACGCCTACCAGCACAACCTCGAAGTGCTTCAGAGCGATCCTGAAACGTTCTGGCGCGAAACAGAGGCAACCGTAATGCTCAACCGTTACTTCCGCTTTCATGTCAGCGGCGACATTCCGAGCAAGGATTATCTGCTCCGCATGATCGGCATCGCCGAGCGCAATCCGCACTGCGAGATCCTGTGTTTCACCAAGCGATACGATTTCGTAAACGCTGTTCTGAGCGACGGCAAGCACATTCCCGACAATTTACATCTCATTCTCTCCGGCTGGGTTGACCTCGAAATGGTCAATCCTTTTTCTTTACCCGAGGCACACGTTCGCTTCAAGGATGGTACAACGACCGCCAGAACAGACGCAAAGCCGTGCAACGGCAACTGTGCAGAGTGTGCAATGACTGACACCGGCTGTTGGACGCTGAAGCGCGGCGAGCAGGTTGTGTTCAACGAACATTAAAACGACCGAATGAAAACAACAAATCCGACCGATTGGAGGAATCAAAATGAAAAAAATCTATGTTCTGCGCCACTGGTACGATAATGAAGATAATTCCGGCGGTGAAGTAATCGCCGCCAGTGAGAACCTGCACACATTGAACAGCATTATGCGTGACAGTGTAAAGCGCAGCGGTGTTCTGGATGAGGAGGAAATCGAGTGGGACGAGGACGAAACCGAGTTCCTGACCGACGATCCAAACCAGATGTATGTCTGTTACTCTTTTTATTGCAGTCCCTGCAATTACGCAAAAGCTGTGTGGGAAATCACCGAAGTCGAAGTGAAATAAGGAGGAAACGACATGAAAAAGATTTTCAAATGCACCGAATGCGGCAAGCCATTCACGCTTGATGATTGCGAGCTTCCCGAGCCGCGCACCGTCAACGACGGAACAAAGACCGAGCGAATCGTCTGCGATTCCTGCTTTGAATCGATGTGGGACAACGGCGACATTGTCAACTGTATTTCCTGCGGTGGTTGGTTTGAACCGTCTGTGGCACCGTCCTATGCAGAGGAGATCGGAGATGATATTTTTACGCAGTGCCCAAACTGCGGCAAAGACATGATCGACGGCCGCACCAGAGAAGAATTTCTTGAAGATGTGGAACGCTATCCCAGCTACGCCGTCACCATGCTCTACAACGACGGTGACAACTCCACCTATCTGTTTCCAACGGCAGAAAAGCGGAGCGAATTCATCGACCAACAGTTGAAAAACTTCAAGCAGGAATTCGGTTATGTCGGTTCTGCAAGCCTTTATGGTGGCGAGATTCTTGTTACCATGGAGGATTATCACAAACGGAAATACCGCATCCGCATCATCAGCAGTAATGTATATCGTTAAGGAGGAAAATAAATATGAACGACAGAGACATTCGCCGCGGCGACATTTTTTACATCAAGAACGACGACAACGCAGTAGGCTTCGAGCAGAAGAAAACCCGACCGGCCATCATCGTATCCAACAATGCCAACAACCGTGCTTCCGGCGTGGTAGAGATCGTGTATCTTACCACTTCGCAGAAGCACCGTCCGCTTCCGACCCACATTCGAGTTCGCGGTTATGTTCCGTCCATCGCTCTCTGTGAGCAGGTTGTGACGGTCGATGTGAGCCGCCTGATGGAACGAATCGGCTGCTGCAGCTACGATGAAATGGAAGCGGTCAATTGCGGACTGGCGGTTTCACTCGGCTTAAAGAGCGTAAATAGTTACTCATATCAGCAGGTTAGAAGTGAAAAGCCGTGGTTATTTGCCAAATAAATTGTTCACAAATTATTAACAGGTTTCCGCGTCCTTTTTTCGGGTCAGACGTATAGTAGATAGTATAGGGAAAAAACTCGGAGGACAAAGAAAAATGAAAGAAAATACCAATCGAGTGAGCGACTTTCCGTTCATTCGCTTCCCGGCAGCACTGGTCAAGCTGCCCTGTTTCAAGTCACTTTCCGCTGACGCCAAGCTCCTGTACGCCTTAATCGTAGACCGGTTCAACCTCTCTATCGCGAATAAATGGCGAGATGAAAACGGTACACCGTATGTCTATTTTTCCATTGACTCGGTGATGGAAAGCATTGGCTGTGCAAAGGCAAAAGCGGTCAAGCTGATGGATACGCTCGAAGATTGGGGTCTCGTTCGCAGAGCAAAACAAGGGCTCGGCAAGCCGAATCGAATCTATGTGCTCGACCCGGCATTGCTCGACCAGTTCGAAAACCGAACCACTTTATCCACAAACTCATCCACAGACCAGTTCGATTCTGATACCAGTTCGGAAATCAAACCGGTCGGAAATCAAACCACTTTATCCACAGACCAGTTTGATTCTGAAACTACTTTATCCACAGACCAGTTCGATAATCAAACCAGTTCAGACCAGTTCGATTTTGAGACTAGTTCGATTATCAAACCCAAGAAGTTTGATTTTCAAACCCAAGAAGTTCGGAAATCGAACCCTAATCAGACTAATTATAATCAGACTAATTATAATCAGACTGAAAGGGCAGAGAGAGAAACGAAAGTCCCGGCTCTGGTCAGCGGCGTTATGAACCAGAATGCAAAGGAAATTCTTTGCAGGAGTTTTGACGAAGCCTTAGTGAAGCGGACAACCAGTCTGCTCTATGAACTCGTAGCAACTCCAAGTCAGCACGTCCGTGTTGATAACACACTAACAAGCGGTTACGCTCTCAGCCAGCACTTGGCTAACATCAGCGTAGAGCAAATCCAGTCGGCACTGAATACCTTCACAGCAAGAACATGTCCTGCAGCAGAGGAACGAGATTACTTACTGACAGCATTGTATGATGCAGCTAAGAATAACAGAACAGCATAAGGAGAATGACACATGAACAAGATGAACCGCAAGCAGCTCAGCGACCTGATCAGCCGTATCGAAACCATCCACGAGGAACTGGATGAAATCAAGGACGGTGAGGAAGAGAAATTCGATAACATGCCGGAGAACCTGCAGGACAGCGAGAAGGGCGAAGCGCTTTCCGAGATCATCGATTTTCTCGATTCCGCATCGGAGAGTCTGAACGAAAGCGTCGAGAGCATTCAGAGCGCAATTGACAACTAATCGAAATCATATGTTGCATTTTTGTGCAGATGTGCTAAAATGAAAGGAGATTACACAATATGGCAGCGGAAGTAATTAAACTTTATCAAGACGAGAACGTAGAACCGTTGCAGAACATGATCAAATATGCAAGTATTGATACAGGCGCTCTCACTAAAGCTCTGATTTCAAATCCAGGTTTCGTTGAGGCTTTAGTTACAGCGCAAGATGAACTTGCTAAGCAAAAGGAAGAAGAAAAGAAACTCGCTAAAGCGAAAGCATCGGCTAAACGCAGAACAACAGTCGGCGCAAACGGCACGGTTGACCCCATTCGAGATAAAGCAGATGTATTGAGAATTGCGAAGTATTTCTACGGAAAAGGTCAGCTTCGTAATGCACTGATGTTTTTAATTGGATGCAGTATCGGTTTGCGTTGTGGCGATCTTTGTAAGGCAAAGGTCGGAGATATTTCAGAGGACGGTAAATGTCGTTTGAAAGAAGAAAAGACCGGCAAATATCGCACAGTCGTTCTGAATGACCTCGCGATGGAGTGTTATCATGAACTGGTTGCTTCTATCCCAAACTGTACTGATGAAACGAATCTGTTCCTCAGTCAAAAAGGAGAGAACAAGGGTATCAAACGATCTTCGTTTGGCCGAATCCTCCGCAATGCCGGTAAGGATTTGAATCTGCCGTACAAGCTCGGCACGCACAGCATGAGAAAGACGTTCGGATATCACCTGTTTATGGATAATCAGCAGTCGCCTGAGATTCTGGCGTATCTGCAGCGGATGCTCAACCACACCAGTGGAGCGACAACACTTCGCTACATCGGTTTGGAAGAAGAAAAGAAAAACAAGCTGTACGAGAACCTCGACTACGGCTTCACACTGGACGACATCAAAGACAAAGACATTACAGAGCATGAGGAGAAGTGAACGCAATGGCAAAAAATGCGAGTACCCGAGCGCGGCTCTGAGGAAGAGTGCGATCTGGCGCTTAGCATTGGTTCCAGAATGCTTTCGCAGGCACTTCATTTCCCGGAAACTCCTCTGTCCGAAAAGATTCTGGTTGTGCTGTTCGGAGGCCCATGGTCGATTTACCTTTGGGTGTTCATTGCACTTGTAGTGCTTCAGTGTATGCTTGTGAGTTAAAAATTACGATAATTACGATAATGACAGATTTACGATAAGGAGATAATTTTTATGAGTAAGAAAGTATTGAAGAGAGGTTCGGCAGAAGAACGGTGGTATTATACCACCAAAGAGGGTCTTGACAGCGTTGACATCGATGATGATTTTGATTGGCGGAGAGGCATGGAATTGTTGTTCGAAGATGCCCCGGAAGTCAACTGGGAGCATTGTAGCATGGAAGACTTTCAGATGTTGCGAGACACAGGGGTCATCACAAAAGAAGAATGTGATATCGCCTGTGAAATCGGAGCAACTATGATCGCTCATAAATTCTGCAGCGCACAGGTGAAAATGCCGCTTTCTGAAAAGATTCTGGTTGCCTTTTTCGGCGGCCCTTGGGCAGTCTGGACTTGGATGATTGTTCTTATCATTATCAGCGCTATTGTCCAGTGTATGAATAACTAAGGAGGGATATTATGTTACCCGGTTTCAAATTGATTCTCGGCTTGGGTGCTCTGTTTACAGCAGACGCACGCCAGCGGGCTGAACAGGCTAACAGACCCGATCAGGCCACGCCGGAGAGTATGGCTTTGTTCGAGAAATATCTGGACATCAGAGCGAAAGCCATTGAATATCCGGATGAGGACTGGCCCAGATATCGTATCGCTAATAAAGGATTCAAAACAAACTGGAAGCGTCTCGCAGGGTATTGGAACACCAGTATCCACGGATTGCAGATTGAATATTTCGAGTGGAAGTGCGAGCAGCTCGGAATTGAATTTAATTACAGGTTAGTGCATCGTGCCTATCACCGTGATGACGTAACGGGCGGAGGATGGCATTATCCTGAATACGACATTGAACCTTATTACCCGATTGATGAATCCATCGATCCTCGCGTAAAAGAAGACAAGGAGAAGAAACGCAAGGAAGAGGAGGCTGCGCGAAAGCAGGAAGCCTACTTGAACAGCGACGAGCGAAAAAAACTTGACGATGAAATCCGTCAGCGCCGCGCCGCTCACCGGGCAGAACGTCTGGCCAGAGAAGCCGCAGAAAAGCGAAAGTAAAAAAAACGAAGCAGAAGTGAGAAGTCCCTATATTGGGACTTCTTTCTTTTGCATGAAAAACTTACCATTGCATAGACAAGGTAAAAATGGTATTATAAACATATCGAAAAATACGAACACTTGTTCGATAAAATGGAGGAGCAGTCATGACCACAATTTTCTTTGATGACTGGAGAAGTTTGAATCATTTTCTCCAAGAAGGGAACTTCATCAGCCTCGAGATGGAACTTTCCCATCAAAAAAACGATACAGCCGCAATCGAAATGATTTGCGATTCGGTCGAGCCACTGGAAAACGGTGTGTACTTAGCAGCCGTGATGACAGGCCAGGTCTTCATCGAAGGTGACCTGCTCTGGGCGGTTGCAAAAGAAACCGAGCCGGACATTTTCTTTCTCAGTTTTCGCGTAGCAGGACAGTCTCCGTATTATTTCACGGTCGGTGTCGGAGAAGATGAAGACTGCTGATAACCTTGTTAAATTCCTCGTGTTTGTGTTATAATAGCCGTATCAGTATGAATGCGAGGAATTGCAGTATGGACGGTAAAAGCGATTACAAGCCATTGAGAGAAGCGTATATGCAGTCGTTAGAGCACGAAGACTGCATCAAAATCAAAAGAATATTTGACCGATCTAAACCGATAGAGTTTGCAACCGGAAAATCGGTTGAAGAGTTTTCTGGAGCGGAGTGGAATCAGCTTCTGAAAAACTCCGTCTGGGATAGACCGGAAACTGCGAGCAACGTGCGGTATGACGTGCGAAAGTATGCGGAATTTCTTCAGGAGCACAACGTTCCAAGCACGCTGAATACAATTGATGAAACAGTCGGCCAACCGGCTGGAGCATGGTCAGAACAGTTCTTTGATTCATTTGAAGAGATGAGCAACGTGCTCGCCTCAATCCCATTCCGTTCCGGCAGGAATAATAAAAAGGCTCTCGCCTTGGCTATGTTCGCTTTGGGTTTGTCCGCTGATGAAATCGCGGAATTAACGACGGACGATATGGACGAGGACAGAATGCAGGTAAAAACAAAATCTCGCGTGATTAAAGAGGTGGAGCCTTTCATTTTCCGATTTGTTCCTCTGGAGAAAGGGCGGTTAATTCAACTCAATTCTTCCCGACCAGTCACCGCAGCGGCAATTCAAAATCTTGTTTACCGACTGGATCGCTATCAGAAGTTTGAAGCGCCGCATTCTCTCGTGCCGCAATTTCTGGCGAAGTCTTATCTGTTCCTCAAAATAGAGCAGTATGAGGAAATGTCCGGTGAGATTATAGGAGAGCTTAGCAAAAAAGCATGGTTCTTTGAGCAATGCCGAAATTGGAGCGGAATCGTAACCAATGAAAATCGTTTTTTATCGCTGATTCAAGAGTTTAACAGGCTTCAAAAGCTAAAATAATATGTGCAATATAGATAAGGACGGCTAACATTAGCCGTCCTTTTGTTGTGCAATCATACAAACCGAAAAAACTTTCAAAATTCGCGTCCCAAAATCGCGATTTTTGTATAGTAGATAGTGTAAGGGAAAACACATGACCGACAGACACCAAAAGGAAGAATGAGTATTGCATAGCAGCGCAAAAGGAAGAATGAGTATAAGTCCCTTGCGAGAAAACCAGAATCGGAGGGATTGCGATGATTGATGAAAGCCAATATCAAAAAGCGCTGCTCTTGTTTGAGCAGCATGACAAGATCAGATATTTCGTTATCCGCAAATATTACCCGACATTGCTCTACAATGAGGATGTGGAGCAGGCGACAAAATGCGGATTGTGGCGAGCGGCCGTGACATACGACCAGAATAAGGATTGTACATTTTCCCATTATGCAATTTCCTGCATCATGGCGGAGATGGTTCCATACACCAGAACCATCAATAAGCACAATAAAGCTGCGGATAACGCGATCAAATGTTCCGATAGAAATCGCCGCCCGATGAATTCGCCGGATGACGTCCTCTGCATTGACCTGCTGGACTTTCTCGCTCGGCTTCCCAGTGAGCTGAAAGTCGTGGTCGATTACCGAAAAGTCGGCTATCGCTCTGAAGAAATTGGTCAAATCCTCGGAATCACAAAACGGTCGGTTGACCGCCGACTGGTAAAGGCTCTGAGAATGTGGCATGACTTTATCGACGATTCGTCTGCGGCATAACCTCGCGGGGCGAAAGCCCCGCAAAATATGCGCTTGTGTTGTAATGGCAGCAAATCAGCTTCCCAAGCTGAGAGTGCGGGTTCGATCCCCGTCAGGCGCTCCACCCCGAAAGGGGTCATTGTTTAACTCTCCGACAATCCGGAAAGACGGACGGCGGCGTGGAATGCGCCGCAACATGGGTCTTTAGCGCAACTGGTTAGTGCATTCGGCTCATAACCGAAAGATTTGCGGGTTCGAGCCCCGCAGGACCCACCACCGACGCAAGTCGGTAACTCCTTTCAATGCTGGGAGGCGGCAACGCCTCCAAACCACCCATTAACTCAAATGGTAGAGTAATCGGCCTTTAACCGATAAGTTCCGAGTTCAAACCTCGGATGGGTGACCACGTCCGCCGCGCAGGACAAAAATAATTCAAATTGGAGGAACTCCCAACCAAGGTTTCCAAGCCGCGCGGGGCACGGCGTTGCCCAGACGTCAACAATTTCATAAACGGGTTGCCCGCCCCGTCAGCGGGTGATCTGCTCTCGTAGCTCAAAGCAGAGCAGGGAGATGCCGGTTCAACTCCGGTCGAGAGCGGCACATAGAGGAGTGGTGTAACGGTCAGCACGCAGGGTTCTAACCCCTGAGCAGGTGACACCCTGCGTCGGTCTGGGTTCGAGTCCCGGCTCCTCCGCCAGAGCAAAAAAAGAAAGTCGGTGAAGCAGTGTTAGAAAAAGAATATGTCCTATACCATTCAAAGAAAAAGCGATATGTCGCTATTGACAGTAAAGCAAGACCGACATTTGTGTTCGATCCGGCTAAAGCAAAAGCATTCACGCACACGGCGGCCAAGAATTTTCTCCGAGTGAATGCTCGCTGTGAATTCAAAAACTGTCGCATCGAGCCAGCGGATGAGAAAGTCAGACAGCAGCTTGTACCGACTGTGAATGCGGCGGTTTCCCAGAGCGATATCCTGCAAAAGGTTATCGACGACCTTTCGATTACGGTGCATGACTGTGATCTAAAGATGGTTGACTTGTACCACTTCTCTGGAAACAATCCGAAACTTCCTGCGCACCGCGGCTACAAAATCTATAAGAAACTGGCCGAGCTCGTGCAGGAACGAGCCAAAGCAAAGGCACAAATCCAAGCCATTAAGTCAGCAATGACTTATGAATATGTACCATACAACCCAAGAACAGAGCTCTATGAAGAGCTCGACAAAATGTGAGGTGATTAAAATGCCAACCCTTGTCGTAAATTTGTTCGGCGGCCCCGGAAGCGGTAAATCTACCGGTGCGGCGTATGTTTTCGCAAGATTGAAAATGCTGGGGTATAACGCTGAACTGGTAACCGAGTTTGCAAAAGACAAAACTTGGGAGAAAAACGAAACCGCTCTCGCCGCACAGGACTACATCACAGCAAAACAGCATTACAGACTACGGCGCTGTGCTGATCAGGTAGATGTCGTTATCACAGATTCTCCGTTGCTTCTTGGACTGGTTTATCTTAATAAAGATGACCCATGTTACGGAGAGGTGTACAAGCAGTACACGCTGAACATTTGGAACACCTACAACAATCTCAATTACTTTCTGGCTCGAGTGAAGGAATACAACCCGGCAGGACGTAGCCAAACAGAGACTGAAGCTGATGGTGTCGCCGAGCTAATCCTGAAAACCTTGAACCAAAACGGCATCGAATTCCAATACACAACCGGAGATATGGTCGGCTATGACCGTATCGTAGAAGACGTAATCGACCAACTGAAGAACAAAGGAGACTGAATATGAACAAGCACGCACTTCGACGAGCGGCGGCCGCAGCCGCCTGTTTGACCACTGTACTTACCGTAAGCGCCGGAGCAGTAAGCTCCGCGGACATCAAGAAGGATCTTGATAAGGCGCTACAGCAGCGCAATGCAGCGCATCAGCTCGCAGAGAATGCCCGCGCACTCGGCGCAGAGGAGCATCATTACACCATCTGGTACGCCAAGCAGATGTGGAATGAGCATAACGAAACCGTTATCGACCTGACCGCGCAGTACAACGCAGCGGTTGCTGAGGAAAAGAAAAAGGCCGAGGAAAACTCCAAGGGTCGGCTTCTTGGACGTTATAAGCTGACTTTCTACACGGGCGCCGCTGATGAAGGTGGAAGTATTACCGCTCTCGGAACACCGGTGACGCCGTGGTACACGGTGGCGGTTGATCCGCGAGTGATTCCTCTCGGTTCCAAGATTCGCATTGAAGGTTACGATGGCATCTTCTACTGCGCTGACACAGGGTCGGCCATTCATGGTTCGATTATCGATGTTGCCGTCGGCAGTAAATCCGAAGCAAGTCGCCTCGGCATCCAGTATCGTAACGTTTATCTCGTGGAGTAAGGAAGCAGACGATGGTAGTTCACAAGATAAAGTATTTTCTCGGCGGGGGAATCGCAGCCGTCCTTTTAATTGCAATGGCGGCTTGCGAAACGCAGCCTGCGGCGGCGAGTTTTGAAAATTCAACCAGTCTGCAAGCGCAGTTTGTGATGGTTTACGACAGCTACGGATATTCCATCGTGTACAACGCGGCCAACAGGGTGATGTACGCAGTATCTTCTGGTTCTTCTAATGTCGGAACGTTTACACTTCTTGTCAACGATGATGGTTCCCCAATGATTTGGAAGGGCTGATCCCATGAGTAAAAGCGTATATCTGGCTGCCGCCATTCTGGTCTTATTCCTGCTGGCGGCAACCGCAGTAAGTGTTATTTGAGGTGAGTCACTATGAAATCTGAATTTGAAACAAATGAGCACGAAAACACAATGAAAATTATTGTTGACGGAGTGGAATTGTGCACGATTTACGATCCGAAGCTGGAACTGATCACAAACATCCAAGAAATTCGTCAACAAAATGAAAAAAATATGTTCTCTCAGTGGGTTAATCCAGAGAACAGCAGCATTGAATTCAAGGTTACTGGCACCGTTTCGAAGCTCACACAGGTCATGTTTGAAGAAGAGCAGCCGATTGATTGGGTAGATTCCGAAGAAGAGGAGGACAACTAAAGTGGACTTTCATGTAGGTGAATATGTAGAATTAGCCGATGGCAGCGTTGGTTCTATTGTCAGGTTTTATGACAGCAGCGATTATGCCGGTCTTATAAGATTGGAACGTAAAACAATCGAAGTGAGCATAACGGCACCAGAAAAGGATAAAGGGCCACTTAGATCGATATTTGTGTACGGAGGAGATTCTCTTTCTAATTATTTCGCTCGGGTAGGCAACAGAAAACTGAGAGAAGACGAAAAGGACACAATCAAACCGATCAACCTCGCCGGAGTTTGTGTTGGTGCAACCGAACGTATGCTCGCACAGAAAATAGACGAATTGGTCAAAGCAGTCAACAAAATCAATGAACAGTTAGCGAAGGAGCAATAAAAATGGCAGAGAAGAAACCCACGTTCTACATGATGGTCGGCGTGCCGGGTTCCGGTAAAAGCACCTATGCCCGCCAGATTCCGAATACAACCGTGCTCTCCAGTGACGACATCCGCGCTGAGATCGGAGCAGACGGCGGCGATAAGAAAATGCACAAGCAGGTATTTACTATCCTGCATGACCGTGTGAAGGAAGCACTTTCCGCCGGCAACGATGTTGTGTACGATGCAACGAATCTGCGTCATACGCGCCGCGCCGAGTTTCTGAGTGAGATTAAGGGACTGGCCGGTCACACGGTTTGCGTTTACTTTGCAATCCCGCTGGAGCAGGCGCTGTCCCAGAAC
>ERZ1026870.920-NODE-920-length-15032-cov-5.627896_pt1 | contig 15032 bp, 12 predicted proteins | sample MGYA00380165_ERZ1026870 | MGnify/ENA primary metagenome ERZ1026870 (study PRJEB33269, sample SAMEA4719801) | human gut metagenome | biome: human-associated habitat; feature: organic feature; material: feces | place: Cameroon | collected 2013-10 ...
CGCTGATGTCGTGCTTGACGTTGCCGCCTTCGCGCTTGACGGCGGAGGGAATGGTTTCCCGGCACCGCCAGAACGCTTCGCGGTCTGATTCGCTTCTGCTGACGGCGCCGTCGAGAACCAGGCCGCTCTCAAGCAGGGGCGCGAGCACGTCTTCGAGCGCTTCGGATGAGGCGTCGGCATCTCTGAGCCAATCTGAAATGTCGAGCAGAACCTGCCAGTCCGAGAGCGGGACGGGCGGCTTCAGGCCCGTGACGGCGTCGAGCGAGACGAGCGGCGTTCGGCCGATGAGTTCAAACGCCGTGAGTCCGGGACCGAAGGCAGACTCGAGGGTTTCAAAGAGCGTCTCGACGTCGTCGAGCTGTCTGAGGGCGATCCAGGCGGAAACGATGGAGCGGGGCATCGGTTCGAGCGACAGGATGGCTTGCGTGATGATGCCGAGGGTGCCTTCGGATCCGACGAAGACGTCGCGAAGGCTGTAGCCCGAATTGTCCTTGCGCAACCCCTTCATGAGGTCGAGCACCTCGCCCGAGGCGAGGACGACCTTGAGGCCGAGCACCTGGCGGCGCGCCATGCCGTAGCGGAGCACGTGCACGCCGCCCGCATTGGCGGCGATGACGCCGCCGATCTGGCAGGAGCCTTCGGCGGCGAGCGAAAGAGCAAGGAGGCGGCCTGCGTCCGATGCGGCCTTTTGAGCGTCCTGCAGCACGACGCCGGCCTCGAGCGCAATCGTGTTGTTGACGGTGTCGAGCTTCAGAATCCGCTTCATGCGGCAGAGCTGCAGAATGATGGTGCGGCGTGAGAGCGACTCGGATGCGCCGGGTTCGGGCGTCGCGCCCCCGACGTTGCTGGTGTTGCCGCCCTGAGCGATGACGGCGAGTCCGTATCGGGCGGCGACCTTCAGGACGCGCGAAACCTCTTCGGTCGAGGCGGGACGCACGACGGCGAGCGCCTCTCCCTGCCGGCGGCCGCGGCCGTCGAGGGCTGCCGCGCGCACTTCGGCCGGATCGGTGATGACGCCTGCAGCGCCTGCGGCGCTGCGGAGCGCGTCGATGATGTCTTGAGAGAGCGGCATGGGAAGGTTTGCCTTGAGTGAATGGTTCTTCCAATCATACCTTTGCGTGACGGTGCCGGAAAGGCGTGCGCGGAAGATGACGCAGGCGCAGGAACGCCGTAAAGGCAAAGAGCCCGAAGCGGGGAGCTTCGGGCTCTGAGAGGTGTCGGCGAAGCGCGGTATTACTTGAGCGCTTCGAAGACGCGGGCCGTGATGGCGTCGATGGCGCCGAGGCCGGAGATGGCGCGATACTTCGGCGCCGTCTTGTCGCCGGATTCGGCGAGACCGCTGTAGAAGCCGACGAGGGCTTCGGTCTGGCTGTGGTAGACGTCAAGACGCTTGCGAACGACTTCCTCGCGGTCGTCGTCGCGCTGGATGAGCGGATCGCCCGTCACGTCGTCCTTGCCTTCAACCTTGGGCGGGTTGTACTTGATGTGGTACGTGCGGCCGGAGACCGGGTCGACGCGGCGGCCGGACATGCGTTCGACGATTTCGGCGTCGGGCACCTGAATCTCGAGCACGAAGTCGATCGGAATGCCGGCGGCCTGCAGGGCTTCAGCCTGCGGGATCGTGCGGGGGAAGCCGTCGAAAAGCGCGCCGTTGACGGCGTCGGGTTGCGTCAGACGATCCTTGACGAGGCCGATGATGATGTCGTCGGAGACGAGCTGACCCTTGTCCATCACGGCCTTGGCGGCCAGACCGAGCGGAGTGCCCGCCTTGACGGCGGCGCGAAGCATGTCGCCCGTGGAGATCTGGGGGATGCCGAACTTTTCGCAGATGAACTTGGCCTGCGTGCCCTTGCCGGCACCGGGAGGCCCAATCAGAATCAGACGCATTGGAATGTTCCTTCGATTATGCAATGAATGACGCCGGATCTTGCCGGCGGCCTGCCGTCCGGGGGAACGGCGGTGGATAAGCAGATTTTATCTCGAAATCCCGTGAAGTCCAAGATGCTAGCCAAAGATGCTAGCCGAAGAGAGAGCCGCAAGGGGATCAAGCGGACGGGTTCTTGGCAAAGAGCGCGCGCACGCGTTCGAGATCCTCCTGCGTGTCGACGCCCGCCGGAAGGGCGGCGTCAAGCACCATGACGGCGATGCGCTCGCCGTAGTAGAGGGCGCGGAGCTGCTCGAGGCTCTCGAGCTTTTCAAGGGGGGCCTGAGGCAGCGTCGGAAAGCGGCGCAGGAAGCCGGCTCGATAGGCGTAGAGGCCGAGATGATGGAGAGGTGCGAAACCTTCGGGCAGGCAGTCCCTTCTTTGGCGGAAGTGGTCTCTGGGCCAGGGAATCGGCGCACGGGAGAAGGTGAGCGCCGTGCCCCGGTCGTCAAGCACGACCTTGACGACGTTGGGATTGAAGAAGCTCTCGACGTCGTGGATGGTGTGGGCCGCCGTCGCCATGGCGCAGTCCGGGCGCGAGGCGAGCAAGCCGGCGACGTCTCGAATGACGTCAAGCGGCATCAGCGGCTCGTCGCCCTGGAGGTTGACGACGATCTCGTCGTCGGCCAGGCCGAGGCTTGCAACCGCTTCGGCGAGGCGGTCTGTGCCCGTCGGATGATGAGGGTCGGTCATGATCACGTCAAGGCCTGCGGCTTTGCAGGCTTCGTGCACGCCGGCATCGTCCACGGCGACGACCACGCGGTCGGCCCCGCAGGCGAGTGCGCGCTGCGCCACTCGGACGATCATCGGCTTGCCGCAGATGTCGGCAAGCGGCTTGTCGGGAAGGCGCGAAGACTTGAGGCGCGCCGGAATGATCACGGTAAAGGACATGAGAACCTCACTTGGGATCAAGCGCGGCCGATCGCTCGGCATAGTGGCGGGCTTCGTTGTCGTCGAGGTTGCGGGCGGCGCTGCGAAGCATCACGGGAATGTCGTGGCGGACTTCAAAGGCGAGGCGGCAGCGCGGGCAGACGAGCTCGCGGCGCTCGCCGTCGCCCAGCAGAAGCCTGCCCTTGCAGACGGGGCAGACGATCATGTCGTTGAGTTTGGCGGACATTGTTCTCAGCATCCCTTTCGAAAAGGATAAAAGAAACATTTTACCGCCCGAGCGCTGCGGAAAACAGAGGAAATGGTGAGCCGGACGCCCGAAAGGCGCCCTAAAAAGAACGCCCCGGCGCTCGCAAAGCGTGCGTCGAGGCGTTGTGCATGTGCGTTTGACGGGATCAGCGCTTGGCAGCGGCGTCCCGGGCGCGCTTGTCGATGAGGTCGACAAGGTAGCTGTCGAGCTTCACTTCGAGGCCGACGATCCAGATCCTGTCGTCGCGTGCGATCTCGGGCGCGTGACGGCATTTGACGGCATCCTTTCCCGTGATGAAGATGATGTCTTCCGGGCGCCCGGCAAAGGGATTTTCGGCAAAGTCGAAATGGTCGCCGAGTTCAAGCTCGGTCCCCTCGATGTCATGGGCGCGGATCATGGCGAAAAAGCGGCCCGGCGCGGCGATGCCGGCGGCGGAAAGGGGCTTGAGATGCTCGGCGTGAATCTTTTCTGCGAGTTCGTCAATGAGCGCCGTTCTGCCGGTTGAAAGCTGGGTGCAGGTTGCAAAGCAGCTCGAGGCGGCAAAGCGGGGCGTGCGGCTTTCGACGACGGCTTCGTTCGCCGTGTTGAGCACGATCGCGTCCACGGTGTCGAGACGGGACGGAGGCTCGCGAAGCGGACCCGCCGGCAGCACCCAGCCGTTGCCGAGGCCGCGTGCGCCGACGACGGCGATTTCAACGTCGCGCGCGAGCGCGGCATGCTGCAATCCGTCGTCGCTCACGATCAGATCCACTTCGGGATGCGCCGCAAGCAGGGCGCGGCCCGCTTCGAAGCGGGCGCGGCCGACGGCGACGGGCACGCCCGTCTCCCGCGCAATGAGCAGCGGCTCGTCTCCGGCTTCGGCTGCGTGCGTCTCTGCATTGATGAGGCGAATGCCGTCTTCTCGACGGCCGAAGCCGCGGGAAATGACGCCGGGATGCCAGCCGCGCGCCTGAAGCTCGCGCACCAGCGCGATCGTCACGGGCGTCTTGCCCGTGCCGCCGACGTAGATGTTGCCGACCACGACGACGGGAACGGGCAGACGGTTGGGTACGGTGCGTTCGCGGCGCGAGCGGCTCACGGCCAGAAAAACGAGGGAGAGCGGGGAAAGAAGCCAAGCCACGGGACCGCGGGAGGCCCACTGGCGGTGAGCCCAGGCTTCAAGTTCGGCACGCAGCGTCATGAGAGCGCCTCCTTGGACGGACGACGTTCGGCGGATGCGGCCTGAAGGAAATCGGTGGAAAAGGATGTAGGGGGTGGCTTGTCGGACATGACGGTGTTGACGGAGCGCGGGGAGTCGCGCGGGAGCGGTAATGATAAACGGTTTTGGGGCCCCGCGTGCGCGCCCGGCAGGCGCTTTTTGACGGCGCGGCAAAGACGAGAGGGCAGCGCGGACGGACGCCTTCGGGAGCCGAAGTTGTTCGCGAACCTGTGGAAAACTGTGTGGACAAGTCGAGGTTCATCCTTCGGACAAGGGTCTCTTCTGAGGGCGGCCATTCCCGTTTTCAGCACTTGAATTCTAATGATCACTTTAAAAATCAATAACTTGCGTTTGTTTTTCTATGGTGTGAACGGGCGAATTTGAGGGCGGCCTCGCGACTTGCCTACTGCCGCAGGGATGTGGACAACCCGGAAGATTTTTGCTCGAGCCTATTGACTTTTTCATGCAAATCTGCATGTCCCGCGAGCGGCATTCGTGCGGGTTCTAAGGTGTTTTCCCCATACTCTGTGAGTAGCTCTGTGGATAAGTCGGTGGGCAATTATTTAAGCGTGTGTGGGGTAAGGGGAAAAATTGTTTTGCCTAAAGTTTGTGCAGGATGTGGAAATTTCAGGCTTTTCGCCTTTTTCCGACTCGGGCGGGCAACGGGTCGACGTGCCTTAGAGTCGGGCGCGAAGTGTAAAATGAGCGATCGCAGACTACGATAATTATCCACAGGCTTATGCACAGGGACTTTATGCCCGAATATCCCTTTCTTTTTGATGATGAACGTTTCAGTCGTCCTGCGGCCGTGCGCCGGTCTTCGCCGCTTCGCAGGCCGGCGACCGAGTCCGCCGCCGGTGCCGAGAACGTCATCGGCGTCGGCGCCGCGGTGGCGCGCATCCGGGGCGTGCTCGGCGGCATGCTCGGCGGTCTTTGGATCTCAGGCGAGGTGAGCAACCTCTCGATGCCCGCTTCGGGCCACGTTTATTTCACGGTCAAGGACCGCGATGCCTCGATCCGCTGCGCCTACTTTGCGGGAAGCGCCAGACGGCATCCCGCAACGTTCAGGACGGGAGACAAAATTGAAGTGACGGGGTCGGTCGACGTGTATGCCAAGAGCGGGGATCTGCAGATCAAGGTTTCCGACTGGCGGCATGCCGGTGCGGGCGCTCTTTATGAAGCCTACCTGCGCCTGAAGGCGAGACTTTCGGCGGAAGGGCTTTTTGCCGAGGCGCTCAAGAAGCCGCTTCCCTTTTTCGTCAGGCGGGCGGTCGTCGTGACGAGTGCGCAGGCGGCGGCGCTTCAGGATGTGAGGCGAACGATTGCCAGACGCACGCCGTGGGTGGAGCTGCAGCTTGCGGCCGCCTATGTTCAGGGGGATCTCGCCCCCGCATCGCTCATGGCGGCGCTTGACTGCGCCGATGCGGCGGGTGCGGACGTCATCCTGCTCGTGCGCGGTGGCGGCTCCTTTGAGGATCTGTCCGCGTTCAACGACGAGCGTCTCGTCAGAAAGCTGAGAACCCTGAGGACGCCCGTCATCGCAGGCATCGGGCACGAGTCGGACGAAACGCTCGCCGGCCTTGCGGCCGACGTCTGCGCTTCGACGCCGACGGCCGCTGCGGAGCATGTTTGTCAGGACATTCATTATTGGCGCTCGCTTCTTGAGGAGTTTGAACGCCGTTTGACGCTCGCTGTCGACCGCACGACGGACGATGCCGCGCAGGCGCTCGACCAGCTCGAGGGCCGATTGAGGCGTCAGGACGGCTTCGTCGGCCGCCTGGAGGCCGATCTCGTGCGGCGCGCAATGCTCCTTGAGCGTCTTGCCGTCGGTTCGCTTCAGGGCCGCGGGGCGCGTCTGAGCGCTGCGGGCGCGGGCCTCTCTGGGCTGGGCCGCCTGCCCGAGCGGCGCTCGGCGGCGCTCGAAGGGCTCTCAAGGCGCCTTCGTGATGCCGCGGACGGCCTGCTCGGCGAACGCTCGAGAAGGCTCGCGCACTCTGCGCTTTGCCTGCAGTCGCCCGACGCCGTGCTGCGCGCGAAGACTGCCCGGCTGAGTGCGCTCGACAAGACGCTCGACCGAGAGGCCGAACGCGCGTGCGGCGCACGAGGCACGCGCCTCGCTCAGGCCGAGCTCGGCCTCGCCGCGGGCTTCAGGCAGTCGATGCAGACCAAGGAAGTGGAGCTCAAGCTGCTCGAAAGACGCCTTCCCGACATGGAGAGGAGACTTGACGAGGCCTCGCTGCGCCTGCGCGCCCTCGGACACGCGCTCGCCGGGCTTGATCCGGACAAGCCGCTCAAGCTCGGCTACGCAAGAATCGAGCGCGACGACGGCACCGTTTCGAGCGCGGCTGAGATTGAGGTTGGCGACGAGCTCACGCTCTGCTTTGCCGACGGCACCCGCAGGGCCGTGGCGAAATGACGGACGGCCCGGCGAGGCCGGAAAGGCGCTGGAAGGGCGCCGGAACGGGAGCGGGCAACAGAAGGTTGTATCCAAATATTAGAGGTCTATATTGAGCTCTCTTTTGTGATAAGCTTCATTTATCGAAACTCAGATCCCGACATGTTCGGGGGAGACATCACCATGTTTACTCTGCCTGCTCTTCCCTTCGCGCTCGACGCGCTCGAGCCCGCCATGAGCCGTGAAACCCTGGAATACCACTGGGGCAAGCACCATCAGACGTACGTCAACAACCTCAACGGCCTGATCGCCGGCACGGACTTCGAAGGCAAGTCCCTTGAAGAAATCATCCGCACCTCCACGGGCGGCGTCTTCAACAATGCCGCTCAGGTCTTCAACCACACCTTCTTCTGGCAGGGCCTCAAGCCGCAGGGCGGCGGCCAGCCCGAAGGCGCGCTGCTCGAGGCGATCAACGCCGCCTGGGGCTCCTACGACGCCTTCCGCAAGGCCTTCACGGCTTCCGCCGCGGGCAACTTCGGCTCCGGTTGGACGTGGCTTGTGAAGAATGCCGACGGCACGCTCGCCATCGTCAATACGAGCAACGCCGCCACGCCGCTCACGGGCGATCAGAAGCCGCTTCTCGCGCTTGACGTCTGGGAGCATGCCTACTACGTCGACTACCGCAATGCGCGTCCGAAGTTCATCGATGCCTTCTTCGACAGCCTCGTGAACTGGGAGTTCGCTCAGCAGAACTACGCCGCCTAAGGGCAGTCATTGACCCGACGCTTGAAAGGGCACCTTCTCCTGAAGGTGCCCTTTTTTGAGTGCTTTTGGCCAATGGATGGAGCAGAGGACGGAGGCGCGGGCGAGGTGTGGTAATGTCTCCATCAAAAGCGGCCGCTTCGGGCGGCCGTGCAACCTGATGTTTGGAAAGGCAGTTATGACTGTGGATTCTTCCTGCGGCACGTCCGCGGAAAAGGCGAGAGGCGAGGAAAGGTCGCCCGACCGCTGGATGGTGGTTCTCCTCAACGACGACTACACGCCCTTTGACTGGGTGATCGACGTGCTCATCCGCATTTTTGAGCGTACGCCCAGCGATGCGCTTGCAGTGACGAAAAGCGTTCATCAGCAGGGCCGGGGCGTTGCGGGTCTTTATCCGCGCGCCAAGGCGCTTCGCCTGACGGCGGAATGCATGAATCGGGCACGCCGGGACGGCTATCCCTTCACCTGTATCGCAGTGCCCGCCGACGGCGGCCCCGCTCTCTAATCATTCAGATCAGCATATGACGGAATATCGTTTTCAGGATGCCGTGGAGGAGATCGTCAGATCCACGCTCTTCTGCGCACAGGAAGCCAGAGACGACTGGGTTCCACTTCTTTTTCTTGCCTTCTTAAGCCGACATCAGGCGACGCTGGATGCGATTTCGCTCGCGGGCTTCGATGTGGAGCAATTTGAAGCGCGCAATCGGGCCTGGCTCTCGAAGGCCGCCGACGTCTGTCGAAAAGTGGAGGCATGCGAGGCGATGTCGCTCTCGGATCTGCCCGTGTTCGACGCCGTCGAGGATCCCGGCGTTCTCTCCTGGCTCGCCAATGCCGGCATTCACGTGCTCAGTTCCGGCCGTGCCGACCATGTGATCGACGTTTACGACATTCTGGTGGCCATCAAGACGGTGATGCAGCCGGGGTCCGTCATTTCCAACACCTGGGACGAGGCCGGCGTGACGCTGGCCGAACTTCGCAGGCGGGATGCGGTGCTTCACGGCGCTCAAGGCGTCTACACCCAGGCGCCGCCCGCCACGACCGACTTTATGGCGGATTTTCTTGACGACTTTCTGTTCGGCGCCGACGATGAGGAACTGGCGCCTGAAGACAAGTCCGATGATGATAATTTGTCCGAGGCAACCGGCTCCGGTGTGCTCGACGACGTATTGGGGGACGGTGGCAGCGCGGAGATCGTGCGCATCAAGCTTGGCGATGACGGCGATGCGCAAAAGGCGCTTCATGAAATCCTCCGCCGCATCTCCGACCGCATTGCGGGCCGTGAGATCGATGAGTCGGTCGAGGAAGGCGCGCCCGGCGAAGAGGTCGGAAAGGCCGGTCCCAAGGGGCTTAGCCGCGAGGAGAAGTATCTGCAGGGTTGCACGCGCGATCTGAGCAGGGCGGCCGCGGACGGGGAGCTTGATCCCCTCATCGGGCGCGATGCCGAAGTGATGCGCATCTGCGAAATCCTCTGCTGTCGCCGCAAGAACAAGCCGCTCATTCTGGGTGAGACGGGAGCGGGCAAGACAGCGCTCGTCGAAGGCCTTGCGCTTCGCATTCACGAGGGGCGCGTACCGCCCGCGCTCAGGGGGCTTCGCCTTTTCGCCCTCAACGCCTCTTCGCTTTCGAGCCGCTACAAGGGCGCCTTTGCCGAAAAGCTCTCCGAGATCGTCTCGGTCATCAAGAAGGTGCCCGGTGCCGTGCTCTTCATCGACAATCTGCACATGCTGATCAACGGCGGCGGAGACGGCGCCCAGGAGGAGTACAACGCGCTCGGCCATCTGGCGGGCGACGATTCGCTTCGCCTGATCACGACGTCCACCTTCCGCGCTTGGCGCCAGACCTTCAGCAAGGACGACCTCCTCACGCGGCGCCTGCAGACGGTGGAGCTCGTGCCCGTTTCTCGGGACGAGGCCCTGCGCATCGTGACGGGCGTGCTGCCCAAGTTTGAGCAGTACCACGGCGTGCGCTTCGCGCCTGATGTTGCGCAGAAGGCCGTCGCGCTTGCCGATCGCTGGATTACCGACAGACCCTTCCCCGACAAGGCGCTTGATTTGGTGGACGAGCTCGGCGGCGCCGCGCGCATGAACAGGGAGCCGGGCGATGAGACGCCTCTTGAGGTTGGGGCGCAGAAGCTCCCCGAGCTTGTTGCCCGCATGGCGCGCATTCCGGCCGAGCAAATTTCAGAGAGCGAGCACGGCGAACTCGCCGCGCTCGACAAGGTCATTCGCAGCGCCGTGTTCGGCCAGGACGAGGCGATAGACCGAATCGTGTCCGCAATCCGCGTTTCCCGATCGGGACTGGGCAATCCGGAGCGCCCCGTGGGCTCCTTCCTCTTCACGGGGCCGACAGGCGTGGGCAAGACCGAGGTGGCGCGCCAGCTGGCCAAGGCGCTCGGCGTGCAGCTCCTGCGCTTTGACATGTCCGAATATGCGGAGTCGCATACGATCAGCCGCCTCATCGGTTCGCCGCCGGGCTATGTGGGACACGGCGAAGGCGGACTTCTCACCGAACAGGTGACGAAGCACCCCTACAGCGTCGTGCTGCTCGATGAAATGGAAAAGGCGCATTCGTCGCTCTTCAACTTGATGCTGCAGGTCATGGATCACGGCAAGCTCACCGACGCGTCCGGGCGAGAGGCGGATTTCCGCAACGTGGTGCTCATCATGACGAGCAACGTGGGCGCTCGAGAGATGGAGCGCAGCGCCATCGGGTTCGGCGCGGAGCGCACGGGCGACGACGGCGCAGCCATCAGGAAGGCCTTTACGCCGGAATTTCGCAATCGACTTGACGCGGTGGTGCGCTTTGCACCGCTCTCGACCGGGTCCATCGCATCCGTGGTGGATAAGTTCCTGGCCGAGCTGACGGATCAGCTCAAGGCCCGAGGGGTCGAGCCGGTCTACGCCGAGGGCTTCCGCGCCTGGCTGGCCGAACATGGATATGATCCCCACATGGGGGCCCGCCCGATGCGCCGCCTGATTGCCGACAAGGTTCGCCGTCCGCTTGCCGAGGAACTGCTCTTCGGGCGTCTCGCCGGGGGCGGCCGGGTGATCTTCGACATCCGGCCCGATGCCGGGGGCGATGAGGTGGTGTTTGACGTCGTCCCTCTTGAGGGCCGCGACGAAAAGGCGTCCGATTTGACCCAAGACCGTTCTGAAGGAGAAGTCTGATGACTGAAATCAATGAACTCTGCCGCGACATTCAGATGAAGCTGCCCGATGAGATCTGGATGCTGGATTCGCTCGAACGCTATCGCCGCGGCGCCGTCCATACCGATGACTTCGCCCGAATGGACGGACGCACCTATCTCTTCGGCGTGATCGAAGTGCCGCTTGCCTACGAAGCCGGCGCAAGCTTCACCTGGGGCTGCTGGATCGAGGTCGACCGCTGTCTGCATGACGCCTATCTCGAGGCGTTTCAGTCGCCGGCGGCCGATCGCCTGACGGGCGAGGGCCGGCTGGCCAACGATATACCGGGCTATGAGGACGCTGCGGGCGTCCGCATCTCGGTGACGTTTTCGTCCGAGCGCCGCCCGGCATTCGTGCTTGATGCCGACAATGCCTTGGGGCTCGATCAGAAGAATGGCCTTTCACTCGAAAAGCATCAGGCACTCGACGACATTCTCTTCGGGGATGATGAGTACGACGAATACGAAGAAAACGAATAGAACGAATAGAACGATCGGGCGTATCCGCTGATCAGAATGCACAAGCGCCTTCCCACGGGAAGGCGCTTGTGTTTTGAGGCTTACTTTCGTCCGGTTGAGCCGAAGCCGCCGGTGCCGCGTTCGCTTTCGTTGAAGTCCTCAACGACGCGGAAGTCGGCCTGCATGACCGGCACGATCATGAGCTGGGCCAACCGTTCGAAGGGCTCGAGCGTGAAGGGCGTCTGGCCGCGGTTCCAGGTCGAGATCATCAGTTCGCCCTGGTAGTCGCTGTCGATGAGGCCGACAAGATTGCCGAGCACGATGCCCTTTTTGTGACCCAGGCCGGAACGAGGCAGGATCAAAGCCGCATAGCCCGGATCGCCGATGTGAATGGCAAGGCCGGTTCGAACCAGTACGGTTTCGCCCGGATTGATGACGATCGGCTCGTCAAGAAGCGCGCGAAGGTCAAGACCGGCGCTTCCCGGAGTGGCGTAGGCGGGCATGCGTTCGCGCATGCGTTCGTCGAGAATTTTGACGTCAATCTGCATGATTCTGGATGGATGTGGTTTGAGAATTGAGCATGAGGGCGATGCGGTTCACGATTTCACGGGCAACGTCCCGCTTGGAGGCGGGACCGTAGGCTTGGGCGCTCTCGGGCGTCACGAAGAGGACGCTGTTGTCAGGACTGCCGATGGCGCTTCGCGCCAGATTGGCGACGATCATGTCCGCATGCTTGGCCGCGCACTTGCTTCGCGCGTAGGCCTCGAGGTTTTCGGCTTCGGCGGCAAAGCCGACCTTGAGCCTGACGTCGCCGCGCTCTCCGACGGTTTTGAGAATGTCCGGATTCTCTTCAAGACAAAGTTCGGGAAGCCGTCCGGCCGCCTTCTTCATCTTGCCGTTCACGGCGTTGACGACGCGCCAGTCGGCCACCGCGGCCACGCCGATGAAGACGTCCGCGCCTGCTGGGGCGAGCGTCTCCTCTACGGCGGCGAGCATTTCAGAGGCCGTCGTCACGTCGATGCGCGTCACGCCAAAGGGCGTCGGGAGATGAACGGGCCCGCAGACGAGCGTCACTTGTGCGCCCGCATCCCGGGCGGCGCGCGCGACCTCAAAGCCCTGAAGTCCGGAGCTGCGGTTGGTGATGCCCCGCACGTCGTCGATCGGCTCGAAGGTGGGACCGGCCGTGACAAGCACGCGCCGTCCCTCAAGGGACTTCGGGTTGAGGAGTCCGGAGAGCAGATCCAGCACTTCGGCGGGTTCAGCCATGCGGCCCGCGCCGACGTCGCCGCACGCCTGAAGGCCGCAGGCAGGGCCGGCGAAGTGCGCGCCGTCTTGGCGCAGCCGCTCGACATTGCGAAGGTTCGCCGGATTCTCCCACATGAAGCGGTTCATGGCGGGCACGAAGAGAACGGGCTGGCGCCTGGCGGCGATCAGGGTGGAGACGAGATCGTCGGCAATGCCGTGCGCGGCCTTGGCAATGATGTTCGCCGTGGCGGGCATCACGATGAGGAGGTCGCACGCGCGGTTGAGCTCGATGTGGGGCATTGAGCCCTGAGGGCCGGGCGCCCATTCGGTGAGGGCAACCGGATGCCCCGTCAGCGCTTCAAAGGTAACGGGGCCGACGAAGGCGGCGGCGTGCGCCGTCATGGCGACATGCACGTCGATGCCGGCCTTCTTGAGGCCGCGCACGAGTTCGCAGCACTTGTAGGCGGCAATTCCGCCCGTCACGGCCAGCGTGACGCTTCGCAGTGTCGTCATGGCAATTCGGCGCGAAACCTCTCTCTCTTCAGACAGGGAAGGGAGCGCCATCCTCCTTTCGTGGTTGGGTTTGCTTTTATTGAAAGAGACGCCGTCTGAAAGCCTCGTTCGGGGCAAGGCCCGAACATCAAAGGGCCGCGGCGATATCCGGCCGAGGATAAAGGCCGTCAGGATCGATCCCTCCGCCCCTGTCCTCAGACGGGAGCGGAGGCCGATGATGAAGCCCGGGTCCGTTCATTGTAGCGGATGGTGTGATCCGCAATCAGTTCGAACGTTCAGCATGTTCGAACGTTCAGCAGTTCGAGCGTTCAGCTGTTCAGCCCTTCGGCGCTGCTGTTGTCGGGACGTTTTCGACTACTTTTTCCGCCAGAAGCTGAAGATGCCCGGACGCTCGGCATTGGCGGCGTCCTCTTTCCGTGCCTGCTCGGGCTGTTCCGGCTGCTGAGCGTCGGGCGAAGCGGTCTCGGAGGAGGAGACTGCTGCAAATTCCTCGGCACGTTCGGGGACCGCTTCTGCAACGGACGAAGGCTCGCTGCGCACTGGCTCGGACGGCACGGCTTCGCTTGCGGCAGGTTCGTCGGCTACGGTTTCGGCCTCATTCTTTTCCGAACCGCCTTCGGCACGTTCCTCTTCACGGGCGGCCGCTTCGGCCAGCTTCGTGTTGATGATGGTGCCGATCGGGGCGTTTTCGGCAAAGGCGGTCTTGACGTCGACGGAGATCTTCTCGGCGGCGCTCTCATAGCTGCAGACATAGCGCACGCCGTCAATGCCCGGGACGTCGGTCCAGATGCCCGGATCGGGTGCCACGATCGTGATGGGCGTGTCGCCCTTGACGGCGCGGGCGGCTTCGGCAATGCGAAGCGAAGTGGTCGAGTTGTCGAGAATCATCAGCATGCCGGCGTTCTTGAGATGCGCGGCGATCATGGACTGCGGGTCGGCGGGATTGCCGACGATGACCGTGACGTCGAGCTTGTCGAGTTCGGTTGCGAGATCATGATCCTGAACGATGGCGACGACGGCCGTGCCGGCCTTGTGAAGTTCGGTGACGAGCGGCGTCAGCAGACGGCTCTTGCCGGTGATGACGATCTGGTTGTGAAGCTTTTCGGCGGGCGTTTCGTTGGAGACGCGCTCGAAGGGTGCTTCGCGCAGCGCCGCGGCGCGCGCCCAGACCCAGCGCGAGGTCAGCTCGCGGCTCATGGCTGGAATGAAGCTGAAGACGACCGGGTTGAGCGCGATCGACAGAATGGCGGCGCCCACGATGAGGTTGACCGTGTAGTCCGTCGCAAGACCGAGCCCCTGGGCCTGACCGACGAGAATGAACGAGAATTCGCCGATCTGCGCAAGGGAGGCCGAGACCGTCAGGGCCGTATGAAGCGGATAGCGCAGCATGTAGACGAGGCCGAAGGCTGCAAGTCCCTTGCCGAGCATGATGATGAGGAGCACGGTCAGAACGGAGAGCGGCGCCTCGATGAGGATGTGCCAGTCAAAGAGCATGCCCACGCCGACGAAGAAGAGCACGGAGAAGGCGTCCTGAAGCGGCAGCGATTCGGTGGCGGCCCTGTGTGCGAACTTCGATTCGCGCATCACCATGCCGGCGAAGAAGGCGCCGAGCGCGAAGCTCACGTTGAAGATGGCCGAGGCGCCGTAGGCGATGCCGACGGCGGCCGCCAGCACGAAGAGCGTAAAGAGCTCGCGCGAGCCCGTGCGGGCCACCTGGGCCATGAGCCAGGGCAGCAGGCGGCGGCCGACGAGCATCATCACGGCGATGAAGGCGATGACGTTGCCGATCGTGAGGGCGATCTGAATGGCAATGTCCTTGCCGGTAATGCCCGGAGCGGCGTCGGAGCCGAGAAGGCCGGCGAGCGGCGGCAGGAGCACGAGAATGAGCACCGTGGCGACGTCCTCGACAACGAGCCAGCCGACGGCGATCTGGCCGTCCATGCTCTGCAGAATGCCGCGCACTTCGAGCGCCTTGAGAAGCACCACCGTCGAGGCGCACGAAAGGCACATGCCGAGCACGAGCGCATCGCCCCAGTGCCAGTCCCATACGAAGTGCGCGACGAGGCCGCCGAGCAGGGTCGCGATGAACATCTGCAGCACGGCGCCCGGAACGGCGATGCCCTTGACGTTCATAAGATCGCGAACGGAGAAGTGAAGACCGACGCCGAACCTGTCTCTTATACACATCTGACGCTGCCGACGATCTACTCTGTG
>ERZ1026870.921-NODE-921-length-15031-cov-5.815772_pt1 | contig 15031 bp, 8 predicted proteins | sample MGYA00380165_ERZ1026870 | MGnify/ENA primary metagenome ERZ1026870 (study PRJEB33269, sample SAMEA4719801) | human gut metagenome | biome: human-associated habitat; feature: organic feature; material: feces | place: Cameroon | collected 2013-10 ...
CGAGGAAGCCTTTGAGCCTGTCCGCATCGAACGTCATGCCGGCGGCTGCGGCTGTGGCGGCGGGTGCGGCTGCGGCGGTCACCACCATCATGGTGAAGAGGAATGCGGCTGCGGCTGCGGCGGGCACCATCACGGCGAGGACTCGTGCGGGTGCGGTTGCGGCGATCATCACCATCACGGTGAGGAATCGTGCGGTTGCGGCTGCGGTGGCGATCATCACCACCATGAAGAGTCCTGTGGTTGCGGTTGCGGCGAACACCATCATCACGATCATCACCATCATCACGAAGAGGGTGGGTGCGGCTGCGGCCACAAGCACTAATGCAGGGCGCGCCGGTCCTGCCGGAGAGGACGGATCGGCGTTGCGTGCTGAGGCAGTGCTCAGACGCCTGACGACATCAAGAGCGGTGCTCGCAATGAGGGCCGCTCTTTTTTTTCAGGCGCAAGTGCGCTTGAGCTGCGACGTCAAATGGGCGGGAGTTTTGGAAGGTTTGGCGCCGGCTGTTGGCGCGGCGGCTTTGGCTGCAGATGTCGCAGCTGTGGACGGCGGGAAGCTTGATGAAGCGGCCGCATGCTGTACGGCGCGAATGCCGGCTATTGTTCACGCGGCATGTAGTGTTGGTGGTGCGGAGAGTCGGACTCGAACCGACACGCCTGAACGGCGTCAGGACCTAAACCTGGTGCGTCTACCAATTTCGCCATCCCCGCACGGATTTCGCATTCTACAGGAATTCGCTGATCAATAGGTTGGAAAAGAAGAACGCCGGGCTATTCTGCAGGCGCACCGGCTTTGCTCGACTCAAATACTTCAAGGCGCGCCCGATTGTATTGGCCCCAAGTCATGGTGCCGTTGAGGAGCGCCGCCTGCATGGCTTCGATTTTGGGGTCGACCACTTCGCGCGAGTGCCGAGCGAGCCTGATGAGGCGGGCGTCGCCCGAGGACGTCATCAGGTCTCGGGTGTCCTCATTGAGCTTGTGCAGGTTCTCAAACACTTGCTGGGCGACGCGGCGCGCCTGCAGCGTGATTCGGGAGCCGTCCTTGAGATGCGCCTCCGTCATGCCTGAAGGCAGGCAGGGCGTCTTGGCGTAGTAGAGGCGGTTGGCGGGCGAGGTGCAGATTGCCCGAATGTCCTTTGAGACTTGGGCGATGCGCTCGTTGTAGCGCTCGTTTTCGGATTCGCGCACAGGGCGTTCGGCGCTCCTGCGGTGCTGCGTCGCAGAGGCCTCCCGAGAGCCGTCGGCATTCGCTTCCGTTCCCGTGGGCGCCGTGGCGCAGCCCCCGAGAAGAGAGAACAGAACAAGGGAAAGCATCAGGAGGGAGGAACGGGGCCGCATGGTCATGAGGTGTGCGAGAAGGCTGGAGAGGATGGCGTTGTGAGGGCGGGCTTGAGCGCAGAGAAAAAATTCTAACAAGCCCTCAGGGAGCGCGCCGCAGGAATTGTAAGCAATTGCCCCGACTGCGCGGAAGGATGCCGGGCCGGCTCTCCCGGGTTTTCGGTCCGCGGGAAGGCTTCCGGCCGCGTCGCGGAGCGGGTTTCCTGCGGGAAGTCCTTGAGGCGAGTGCAGAGTTTCTCGGCTATAATCGCCAAATTCTGATCCGTCGATTTCTGCAAGCCGACGGATGCGCTTTTTACAGAAGAGAGCGAACGACGGTCCGCCGAAGACGGATGCGCTTCGCTTGGGAAAAGATTTTTTCACGCGGTCCGTTTCGCTTTGAAACGAACCTCTTTCCACGAATTCCGCCGCGCGTCCAGCCGACGGATTTTTATAAAGACTACTGCGATGACTGAACAAGAAACCGTCAAGACCGAAGAGGTCGCCAAGGTCAACCCGCTCGAACGTACGCTCGACCTGGTCGTTTCCTACGCTTCCGCCGAAGAACTCACCGAAAAGTCGCTGAAGAACTACGCCAAGAACGCCAAGCTTCCCGGCTTCCGCAAGGGCCATGTTCCGGCCGCTCAGGTCCGCCGCATGTACGGCGTTCAGGCTTATGACGAAGCCATCAACACGCTCGTCGGCGAAGCCTGGCAGAAGGCCGCCGTCGAAAGCGAGCTCCGCATCGCCGGCTATCCGCGCATCGAAGCCGCCAAGAACGAAGAGGACAAGGAAAACATCCACTTCACGGCCACGTTTGAAGTCTTCCCCGACGTTGAGGTGCCGGACTTCTCCGCCGTTGAACTCAAGCGCTACGTCTGCCCGGTGACCGACGCCGAAGTCGAAAAGACGATCGACGTCATGCGCCGCCAGCGCGCCACGTACAACGTCGTCGAACGCGCCGCCGCCAACGACGACCGCGTCAAGCTCAACTTCAAGGGCAAGAAGGAAGGCGTTGAATTCCCGGGCGGCACCGCCGAAGGCTACGTGTTCGTTCTCGGTCAGGGCCGCATGCTCCCCGAGTTCGAAGCCGCCGTCACGGGCATGGCTGCCGGTGAACAGAAGACCTTCCCGATGACCTTCCCCGACGACTACGGCATCCACGACCTCAACGGCCAGACCGTTGAGTTCGACGTTGAAGTCGTCGAAGTCGCCGAACCCGCCTATCCGGAAGTCGACGACGAGTTCGCCGCCAGCCTCGGCGTCAAGGCCGGCGTCGATGCGATGCGCGCTGAAATCCGCGCCAACCTCGAACGCGAGGTCAAGGCCCGTCTCGAAGCCAAGACCAAGGCCGAAGTGCTCGAAGCCGCCTTCCAGGCCGCCAAGTTTGATCTTCCGGTCTGCGTCGTCAACGAGCAGTGCGAAGTTCTCCGTCAGCAGATGGAAAGCGACCTTGCCGGCCGCGGCATCGATCCCAAGAAGATGCCCGCCATGCCGATCGACACCTTCAAGCCGCAGGCTGAACGCCGCGTCCGCCTCGGTCTTCTGGTTGAAACCCTGGTCGCTCAGGAAAAGATCACCGCTTCCGAAGAACAGGTCCGTGAAATCGCCGCCGACATCGCTTCCAGCTACGAAAAGCCGGAAGAAGTCGTTGAGTTCATCATGAAGGATCGCAACCGCGTGGCCAATCTCCGTGCCCAGGCTACGGAAACCAACGTGGTCGAATGGATCCTCGGCAAGGCCAAGACCGTTGAAGAAACGGTTGAATTCGACAAGCTGATGGCCGGCCAGTTCTAATAGAACAGGACAACGCCGGACAATCGGGCGCGGGCAGCCGCGCCCGGTCTTGATCGACTCGAGAGGCATCACGGATTATCCGTCGGATGCCTCTTTTTTATTTTCTGCCCGCAGGCGGGAGCTTTTCCCCGGGCTCCGCTACAATCGACAGATACTCCTTTTTCCATCAAGCGAAGAAAAAACATGCTAGTCCCTTATGTCATTGAAGACACCGGCCGCGGCGAACGCAGCTACGACATCTATTCGCGCCTCCTTCGCGACCGCATCATCTTTCTCACGGGCGAAGTGAACGATCAGTCCGCCAGTCTCGTGATTGCTCAGATGCTCTTCCTCGAAAGCGAGAACCCGGACAAGGACATCTACTTTTACATCAACAGCCCGGGCGGATCCGTTTCCGCCGGCATGGGCATCTATGACACGATGAAGTTCATTCGTCCGAAGGTCTGCACGATCTGCGTGGGCCTGGCCGCCTCCATGGGGGCGCTCCTCTTGAGTTCGGGCGAGAAGGGCCGCCGTTACGCGCTGCCGCACTCCCGCGTCATGATCCATCAGCCGCTCGGCGGCATTCAGGGCCAGGCGACGGAAATCGAGATCACGGCCCGCCAGATCCTCCGCACGAAGCAGGAGCTCAATCAGATTCTGGCCGACAACTGCGGCAAGCCGGTCTCCGAAGTGTCGGTCGACACCGAGCGCGACTATTGGCTCGTGGGCGAAGAGGCCATGAACTACGGCCTCGTCGACCGCATCTTCACGACGCGCGCCGAACTTGAAAAGGCGCTCTGAGCGGAATCGAGGTAACAAGACATGCGAACCTGTTCTTTCTGCGGCCGCGGCGAGAGCGAATGCAAGGAGCTCTTCTCCGGCATTCGCGGCGAACTGATCTGCGGCGACTGCATCCGCTCGATGAACGATGAGCTCAAGAGCGGCCCCGCGCCCGAATCCGCGTCCCAGGCGGAGCCCGCGGCTGAAAAGCCCCTGCCCAAGCCCAAGGAGCTCTACGATCTGCTCGATCAGTACGTGGTGGGCCAGGAACGAGCCAAACGCACGCTCTCCGTGGCGGTCTACAACCACTACAAGCGCCTGAAGAATCAAGCCGACGCCACGCGCTCGGTCGAACTTCAGAAATCCAACATTCTCTTGATCGGCCCCACGGGGTCGGGCAAGACGCTGCTCGCGCAGACGCTCGCCCGCGCGCTTGACGTTCCGTTCGCCATTGCCGACGCGACGACGCTGACCGAAGCGGGCTACGTGGGCGAGGACGTCGAAAACATCGTCGCCAAGCTCGTTCAGGCTGCCGACGGCGACATCGAACGCGCTCAGCGGGGCATCATCTACCTCGACGAAATCGACAAGATCGCCCGAAAAAGCGAGAATCCGTCGATCACGCGCGACGTCTCCGGCGAAGGCGTTCAGCAGGCGCTGCTCAAGCTCGTTGAAGGCACCGTTGCGAGCATGCCCGCGCAGGGCGGCCGAAAGAATCCGGGCAAGGCCATGATTCAGGTCGACACGAGCCAGATTCTCTTCATCTGCGGCGGCGCCTTCGACGGCATGCAGAGCATCATCAGCCGCCGGACGGAAAAGGCGGAGATGGGCTTCGGCGGTCGCGTCTTCAGCAAGGACGGCGACAAGAGCCTCACCAAGGTGTACAACCAGGTTGAGCCCGCTGACCTCGTCAAGTACGGCCTCATTCCCGAACTCGTCGGCCGTCTGCCGGTGATTGCGGCCCTTGAGGAGCTTGACGAAAAGGCGCTCATCGCCATTTTGACGCAGCCCAAGAACGCCATCGTGCGCCAGTATCAGGCGCTGCTCGGCATGGAAGATGTGGAGCTCGAATTTACGCCCGATGCGCTCAAGGCCGTCGCCGAGAAGGCCATCGCCCGCAAGACGGGGGCCCGCGGCCTTCGCTCCATCGTCGAAGGCGCGCTTCTCGATGCGATGTTCGACATTCCGACCCGCGGCAACATCGCGCGCGCCCGAGTCACGCGCGAAACGGTTGAAAAGGGCGCTCCTGTCGAACTCGTCGAGCGCGACTGAAGCTGCCGGACTTGAAAATGGGGGCGAAAGCCCCCATATAGACAAGACCGAACAGAATCACTCTTTAGGACTACAGATTTGGATAACAAGATCGACGGGGCTGCCCAGTTCCCCGAACACATCGAAGTGCCGGCCGTTGCCGTGCGAGACATGGTGATCTTCCCCTCGACGCTCGCCCCTGTCTTCATGGGACGCGCGGTGTCGGTTGACGCCGCGCGCAAGGCCTATCACTCCGACACCAAATACGTTTTCGTCGTCACGCAGAAAGACCCTGAAGTGAATGATCCCAAGCAGGAGGACTGCTACCAGGTCGGGACGCTCTCGACCGTCATGCAGTTCTTCACGCTCCCCGACGGCACTTCCAAGATGCTCGTGGAGGGCCTTGCGCGTTACAAGGTCGATTCGCTTGAGACGCGCGACGGCATGATCGTGGCCCGCGCAACGCGCTTCAAGACCGAGATTTCCGATGCGAACGCGATCCAGACGTTGCGCGCCCAGCTGATCACCGAATGGAAGAATTATTCCAAGTCGGGCAGCAAGGACGACATGGATGCCCGTCTTGAAACGGAGAGCAATCCGGAGCGCCTGCTCGATCTCGTTTGCGGCCATACGCCCGGCCAGGCGGCCCAAAAGATGCGCATTCTTGAGGAACCCGAACTCGGGAAGCGTTTTGAGCTCGGAATTGATCATCTGATCAACCAGCTTGACGTGCAGAAGCTTCAGTCCCGCATCGACGGCCGCGTCAAGCGCCAGATGGAGAAGAGTCAGCGCGACTACTACCTCAACGAGCAGATGAAGGCCATCCGCAAGGAGCTCGGCGACACCGGCGACGGCATGGACGACGAATTCGCCGACCTTGAAAAGCGCATCGACGACGCGAAGATGCCCAAGTATGCCGACGAGACCGCCCGCAACGAGCTTCGCCGCCTGCGCCAGATGCCTGCGATGAGCTCCGAATCCGTCGTGGTGCGCAACTACATCGAAACGCTTACGGACTATCCGTGGACGAAGAAGTCCCGCGTCTCCCGCGACCTCGACGCAGCGGCCCGCATTCTTGACGAGGATCACTCCGGCCTTGAAAAGGTGAAGGAGCGCATCCTTGAATATCTTGCCGTGCAAAAGCGCGTGGGCAAGGTGAAGTCCCCGATTCTCTGCTTCGTGGGCGCGCCCGGCGTCGGCAAGACGTCGCTCGGCGAGTCCATTGCCCGAGCCACGGGCCGCAAGTTCGTGCGCATGGCTTTGGGCGGCGTCCGTGATGAAAGCGAAATCCGCGGTCATCGCCGCACCTACGTGGGATCGATGCCCGGCCAGATCGTCAAGAGCATGATGCGCTCGGGCGTGCGCAATCCGCTCTTCCTGCTCGACGAAATCGACAAGATGGGGTCGGACCATCGCGGCGATCCGGCTTCGGCCATGCTTGAGGTGCTCGATCCGCAGCAAAACGATGCGTTTGCCGACCACTACATGGAAATTCCGGTGGATCTCTCCGACGTGATGTTCGTGGCCACCTCCAACAGCTACAACATTCCGCCGGCGCTCCTTGACCGCATGGAGGTGATCTCGCTTTCGGGCTACACCGAGGAGGAGAAGCTTCACATCGCCGAGCATCATCTGATTCCGAAGCAGCTCCGTGCCACGGGTCTCAAGGCCGAAGAGGTCGATCTCACGCAAGAGGCGATCCTCGACATCATTCGCTTCTGGACCCGCGAGGCGGGCGTGCGCGGTCTTGAACGCTTCATCGGCAAGATTTTCCGAAAGGTTGTGCTCGCCTCCGACAAGAAGGGTGGACGCATGAGCGGGAAGACGGTGATCGAGCCGTCGGATCTCAGCAAGTACCTCGGGCCTGCCAAATACACGATCGGCCTTGCCTTCGAGAAGCCGCGCGTGGGCGTCGTCAACGGCCTCGCCTGGACGTCCGTTGGCGGCGAGATGCTCACGGTCGAGGCTCAAGTCTTCCCCGGCAAGGGCAACGTGCTGCGCACGGGCAGCATCGGCGACGTGATGAAGGAAAGCGTTGAGACGGCCCGTTCCGTCGTGCGTGCGCGCGCCGATCAGCTGGGGATCGATTCGAAGCGCTTCTATGAGCTCGACCTGCACGTGCACTTTCCCGAGGGAGGCATCCCCAAGGACGGACCGTCGGCCGGTGCCGCCACGACCTTGTCGATCATTTCGGCCATGACCGGCATCCCTGTGCGCTCCGACGTCGCCATGACGGGCGAAATCACGCTTCACGGCGAAGTGCTCGAGATCGGCGGCCTCAAGGAAAAGATCCTGGCCGCGGTTCGCGCCGGCTGCACGAAGGCTCTGATCCCCGAGGTCAACAAGCGCGACCTCGTGGAGTTGCCCGAATCCGCCAAGTCGAAGATCGAGATCGTCCTCGTGAAGACCATCGAGGACGTGATGGCGCACGCGCTCGATCACCTGCCCGAGCCGCTTGCGGCCGATGCGGGCAAGACGGAGGGCGCCGCGGATGCCAAGCCCGGTGATGAGCCTGCTGATGCCGCGCCTGCCAAGCCCGCCAAGGCCCGAAGGACCAGGAAAAAGCCCGCGCAGGAAGCGAATGCCTGATCGCGGCCCGCAAGTGTCGTGAAGCCAGGCGCTGCATGAACGCTGATCGGCCCGTTCGCACATGCGGACGGGCCGATCAGCATTGAAGGCGGTGCAAAAAAAAATCCATAAATACCGTATTTGCGGTATGGCTCTTCGGAAGGCTTCGTGTACAATCCGAGTTCTGCAGTGCGCTTTTGAGGCGCTGTGCAGAACTTTTGCACCGGGGGTGCTTAGCTCAGTTGGTAGAGCACCGCCTTTACACGGCGATGGTCGGGAGTTCGACCCTCTCAGCACCCACCAATCAAGCAAGTCGGGAACGTTCAAAAAAACTTCTTGACAGATTGAAAAAGTTCTGTATAATACGCTTCTCTGCTGATGCGACAGCTCTGAAAGACGGAGTGGTAGTTCAGTTGGTTAGAATACCGGCCTGTCACGCCGGGGGTCGCGGGTTCGAGTCCCGTCCACTCCGCCAACGCTTCCGAGCAAGCATCAACAGACAGCGACAAGCACATGATGTGCGGAGTGGTAGTTCAGTTGGTTAGAATACCGGCCTGTCACGCCGGGGGTCGCGGGTTCGAGTCCCGTCCACTCCGCCAACAGATTTCAAGAAGAATTCGATACAAAAGCATCGGGTTTTTCGAAAAAGGCGAAAACCGAAAAAGCAGAAGTTCGCTAAAATATCGGACTTAGGTTTGAGCCGCGTGCGAAAGCACGGCATGTGCGGAGTGGTAGTTCAGTTGGTTAGAATACCGGCCTGTCACGCCGGGGGTCGCGGGTTCGAGTCCCGTCCACTCCGCCAACAAATTCTGAAGAAAGGCGAACCTTGCGGTTCGCCTTTTTTTTGCTCAAAAAAATCATCGGGAACGAGGCCGGCTTGCCGCCCGCTGTGGCGTCGGTCGTCCAAGACAACAAGGAAACGTTCATGCTTCAGGCATTTCGCGATCACAAGCGCTGGCTGATGTTCATCGCCATGGTGCTGATTATTCCGAGCTTCGTCGTGACGGGCATCTACAGCTACAACCGCATGACTCAGGCCGACAATTCCATCGCAACGGTGGGCGAGAGCGCCATTACGCCGGAACTCTTCGACCAGGCCAAGCGCCAGCAGCTCGAGCGTCTTCGCCAGCAGATGGGCGAGCAGTTCCGTGCAGGCATGCTTGACACGCCCGAGGCCCGCGAATCCCTCGTGCGCAATCTGATGGATGACGCCGCCGTTACCCAGATGGTTGCCAAGGAGCACGTCGGCGTGAGCGAGCAGGAAGCCGTCGCACTCATCAAGAACGCGGATGCGCTCAAGGAGAACGGCAAGTTCTCGCCCGAGCTCTACGAACGCTTCCTGCAGAGCCAGGGCAAGAGCGACCAGCAGTTTGTGGCCGAGGTCCGCCGCGACCTTGCCAAGGAAGCGCTTCTCACGGGCGTGACCGCCACGTATCCCGTGCCCTCCGCCGTGGTTGAACATCTGCACAAGATCATCACCGAAGAGCGTGAGGTTCAGACGCTCATCTTCAACATCGATCAGTACATGGGAGACGTGAAGGTGACGCCTGAAGAGGTCAAGGCCTATTACGACGCCCATCAGGCCGAGTTCATGGCCGACGAGCACGTGACCGCCCAGTACGTCGTGCTCTCGCCCGAAAGCTTCAAGGCCTCCATCAAGCCCAACGAAGAGGACGTCCGCAGCTACTACGAACAGAACAAGCAGCGCTACGGCACGGCCGAAGAGCGCCGCGCGAGCCACATTCTGATTGAATTCGGCGCCGACAAGGCCGCCTCCCAGAAGAAGGCCGAGGAAATTCTCGCCAAGGCCAAGGCCGATCCCGCCTCCTTCGCCGCGCTTGCGAAGGAAAACTCCGTTGACGCGGGCTCCGCCGTCGAAGGGGGCGACTTGTCCTACTTCGGCCGCGGCATGATGGTCAAGCCCTTTGAGGATGCCGTCTTTGCCGCCAAGAAGGGCGACATCGTCGGCCCCGTCGAGAGCGAGTTCGGCTGGCACGTCATCTACGTGACCGACGTCCGCCCGGCCCGCGTTCGCGACTTCAACGAAGTGCGCAGCGACATTGAAGCCGAATACATCGACCAGATGGCTCTTCGCGAATTCTCCGAAAAGGCCGAGGAATTCACGAACATCGTCTACGAGCAGGCCGACAGTCTCGAGCCCGCCGCCCAGAAGTTCGGTCTCAAGCTCTTGACGGCCGAGGACGTGACGCGTCAGGGTCCGGCCGATCCGGAACTCGCGCCGTTCTTCAACGAGCACGTGCTTGAAAATCTCTACGGCACCGAATGCCTGCAGGAAAAGCGCAACTCCGCCGCCGTCGAAGTGGGCTCCAATCAGCTCGTCGCCGCCCGCGTCGAGAAGCACTTCCCGAAGGCCGTGCGTCCGTTTGACGAGGTCAAGGGCGGAATCGAGGACGGTCTGAAGCTGCAGAAGGCCGGCGAACTCGCCAAGGCCGCCGGCGAGAAGAAGCTCGCCGAGCTCAACAAGTCGAAGTCGCTTGACGGCTTCAGCAAGGCCGTCTGGGTTTCCCGTCAGAATCTCCTGGGTCATCCGGCTCAGCTCGTCGACCGCATGGTTGCGCTTCCCGCCGACACGCTTCCGGCCTACACCGGTCTTCAGGTTGACGGCGGCGCCTACTTCATCGCGTACGTGAACGCTGCCAAGGTGAAGGCTCCGACGGAGAACGAATTGAAGTCGCTTTCGCGCGAATTTGCCACGATCTACGGCGAAGCCGACCGCCGCGGCTATCTCTCGGCCCTTCGTCAGGAACTCGGCGAGGAGATCCTTCGTCCGGACTTCATCAAGGGCGAAAACAAGGAGGAAGGGGCTGAATAAGGCCTCGGCCGCTTGAAGCAGATGCGGGGTGCGCGTCCGTTGGACGGCACCCCGTTTTTTCCGGGCATAAGGAAGGGGCCTCCGAAATCGGGGCCCCTTTTTGCAGTCGGCGGACGAGGACGGGCTTTACGGCACGCTGCGCATGGCAACGAGACGGCCGAAGGCCGCCTTCATGTCTTCGCGCACGAGCTTTTGACGCATGTCGTAGAGCGTGCGGTAGCGTGCGTTCAGAGCGGGATCGGGCGCGTACTCGGCGTCTCGCGCGATGTTGTCGGAGAGCACCTGTCGGATGTCGGGGGCGTCTCCCACCGCGTGTGCGGCAACGATGCAGTTCGTGAGAACCGCGCCGCCCGCGTTGCGAAAGCGAACGACGTCCGCGCCGAGCATGTGGCTCTTGATCTGATTCCAGAGTTCGTTGCGGGAGCCGCCCTCCGTCACGGTGATGCGGTTGAGGTCAACGCCGGCGGCGCGATAGCTCTCGGCCAGTCCCATGTAGTCGTAGCCGATGGCTTCGAGCACGGCGCGCCACATGACGAACTGGTCGTCGTCCATCGTCATGTTGAGAAAGCAGCCGCTCGCTTCCTTTTCCTCTCCGGAGCCGCCGGTGAGGTAGGGCAGGAACATCACGCCCCGGCAGCCTGCGGGCACCTTGGCGGCGCCTTCGGTCATCGGCACGTAGTAGTCGGCGTCGTCTTCCTGTTTGCAGACGTTGTCCTTGAACCATCGCAGCGCGAGGCCGCCCGTACGCACGAAGCCCCAGTAGAAGTAGGTGTCGGGGAGCGTGCCCGAATTGAAGATGAGGCCCGTGCCGGGCTTCGAAAGTTCGGGGACGATGCCCTTCGTGGAGACGCAGAACATGGCGCAGGTGCCCGCGACGTCCACGCCCTGGCCGGCGTCGAAGATGCCCGAGCCCAGCATGGACTGCATCGTGTCTCCCGCGCCGCCCAGAACCGGAATGCCGGCCGCAAGGCCCGTGCGCTCGGCCATCGCTTCGGAGAGGCCGCCGATGACGTCCCAGGGCTTGACGATGCGGGGCATGTACTTTTTGTCAATGCCGAGAATGCCGAGCTGCTCGTCGGACCAACGCTTCTTCTGGACGTCGTAACCGAGCCCCCAGCCGGACATGGCGCCCCAGTCGATGAAGGCCTCTTCGCCCTTAAGGCCGGCGAGATGCATGAGGATGTAGGGCGCATTGTGCACGAACTTGATGCCGTCGCGCCGGAAGGCTTCGCTGTTGCCGAGGAACCAGCGCGCAAACATGGCCGGGAACATCGGAGAGGCGACGGGGTTGCCCGTTTCGCGGCCCCAGATCTCAAGCCCTCTGGCGTTGAGCGCCTCGACGTCGGGCGTCGTGCGGCTGTCTAGATAGTTGATGTAGGGCGTCACGGCATCGCCCTCGGCGTTGACGCCGACGATGCCGCAGATGATGCCGTCGCCCATCACGGCGCAGACGTCTTTGGGGTCTCGCCCCATCTCTCTGAGTGACTTCGCGCAGGCCGCCATCGATTCGACGGTGATTTCAAGGAATTCGTCGGCGCTCATCTCCACCCAGCCCGGCTGCGGGTAGCGCAGATGGGTGGGCAGGCTGTGGCTCGTGAGACAGTTGAACTGCTCGTCGTAGACGGCGACCTTGACGCTCTGTGTGCCGGCGTCAAAGCCCATGTAGAGTTTGCTCATAAAGGCGGTCTGTGTGAATAAGGAACAATCGTCTCATTTTAGGCGAAGCCGAGCCGAAAGGCCCCGAGGCGGCAGGGACGGGCGGCGTGGGACGGGCCTTTTGAAAACTTGGGTTACAATCCTTGCACAGTTTCGAGGCGGCCGGCGCAGCGGTCCGCCTCTTTGTTGGACGTGTTGAAATCGAACGGGTATTCAAGAATCATGGCGAAGACAAACGGCAGGGCGGAGGACTACGGCGTTTCCTCAATCAAGGTGCTCAAGGGACTTGAGCCCGTCAAGCAGCGCCCGGGCATGTACACGCTCACGGACAATCCTCTTCACATCATTCAGGAAGTGATCGACAATGCGACGGACGAGGTCCTTGCGGGCTTCGGTTCGCGCATTTCTGTGACGCTCCATGCCGACGGAGGCGTCACGGTCGAGGACAACGGTCGAGGGATCCCGACGGGGCTCCATCCCGAGGAGAAGGTGCCGGTCGTCGAACTCGTCTTCACGAGACTTCACGCGGGCGGCAAGTTCGCCAAGGCCGACGGGTCGGGCCCGTATTCCTTTGCCGGCGGTCTGCACGGCGTGGGCGTGTCCGTCACGAACGCGCTCTCGACGACGCTTGACGTCACCGTCTGGCGAGACGGCGAGGAGTCGACCATCGGCTTTGCCGACGGCTCTGTGGTGCAGCCGCTCAAGTCCCGCAAGTCTCCCCGTCCGAAGTCCCAGACGGGCACGCGCGTGACGGCGCATCCCGATCCCAAGTACTTCGACAGTTCGTCCATCCCCGAGGCGGCGCTCATTCGCCTCCTGCGCTCGAAGGCCGTGCTGCTGCCCGGCTGCGAAGTGGTCTACAGGAATGAAAGGAACGGTCGCGAGGAATGTTGGAAGTACGAGGGCGGCCTGCGCGAATACCTTCTCTCTGAAATTTCGTCCGATCCCCTCGTCGCGCCTTTTGAGGCTCACGGCTACGTGGAGGATTCGGGTGAGGGCTTCGCCGTGGGCGAAGGCGCTGCCTGGGTCGTCGTCTGGACGACTGAGGGCGGTCTGGAGCGCGAGAGCTACGTGAATCTCATCCCGACGCCGCAGGGCGGCACGCACGAGGCGGGTCTCAAGGACGGACTTTATCAGGCCATGCTCGCCTTCATGCAGGCGCACGGCCTGCAGACCAAAAACGTGAAGATCCTCTCCGAGGACGTCTTCAGCCGGGCCAACTTCGTGCTCTCGACCAAGGCGATCGATCCCCAGTTTCAGGGGCAGACCAAGGAAAAGCTCACGAGCCGCGAGACGATGAAGCTCGTGAGCGGCTTCGTGCGCCCGCAGTTCGAGTTCTGGCTCAACGACCACATTGAGGACGGCAAGAAGCTTGCCGAACTGATCGTCTCCCAGGCTCAGGCGCGACAGCGCCAGTCGACGAAGTACGAGAAGAAGAAGTCCTCGAGCGTTGCGGTGCTCCCCGGCAAGCTCACGGACTGCGAGTCCGACGACATTTCCATGAACGAGCTCTTCATCGTGGAGGGCGACTCTGCAGGCGGCTCCGCCAAGTCGGGTCGCAACAAGGAGTTTCAGGCCGTGCTGCCGCTGCGAGGCAAGATCCTCAACACGTGGGAGGTCGACGCCGACAAGATCTTCGGCAGCGACACTGTGCACGACATCGCCGTGGCGATCGGGGTCGATCCTCATCCCGCCGACGGCGACCCCGACCTCAAGGGCCTGCGCTACGGCAAGATCTGCATTCTGTCGGACGCCGACGTGGACGGCAGCCATATTCAGGTGCTGCTGCTCACGCTCTTTTACCGCCACTTCCCGAAGCTCATCGAGCTCGGTCACGTGTACGTGGCCATGCCGCCGCTATATCGCGTCGACGTGCCGAAGAAGGGCCGCCGGCCGGAGCGCAAGTTCTACTGTCTCGATGACCGCGAACTGTCCCGCACGATGGCGGCGCTGAGGAAGGAGGGCTTCGAAGACGACAAGATTTCGATCTCCCGCTTCAAGGGGCTGGGCGAAATGAAGGCGCAGCAGCTCGCCGAAACGACGCTGCATCCCGATACCCGCCGGCTTTTGCCCGTGGGCATGGGCGACGTCGACGAGGCGGTGACGGGCGAGGTGATGAATCTCTTGATGGCGACGAAGAGTGCGGGCAGCCGCAAGCTCTGGATGGAACAATACGGCGACCGCGTCGAGGCGGACGTCTGAGCTGGAGAGAAAGGACATGGCAAGAAAAAAGAGCGGCCTCAATCCCGAGGCTCAGGAGGACGGCGGCCTCTTCGGCGACCTGACGCTGGTTTACGAAGATGATGTGAAAAAGGCCCCGGATGCGCCCGCGGGCGCGAAGGTCGGCGGAAAGTCCGGCGGCAAAAAGGCGAAGACGCTAGAGAAGAAGCCGGCTCAGGCTGCGCTTCTCGACGAAGCCGGGGAGCAGACTGAGGCGGCGGAGGAGATCGGTGCGGCACGGGCGCCGAATCCGGCCTCTTTGGAAAAAGCACCCGAGGAAGAGAGCGGGGACGAAAGCTTGGGCGCCGACGAGCCGGAAGGCGACGGTGAGGATGACGATGCCCTGCAGGACGATCACGAGAAGGAGGCGTCGCCCTTGGGTGCGCGCGTTGACGAAGTGATGACGGGCGGCGTCGAATCCGACGGCCAGCTGACGCTCGCGCGCTATGCGAGCCGCGCCTATCTCGAATATGCGATGTCCGTGGTCAAGAGTCGTGCGTTGCCCGACGTCTCCGACGGCCAGAAGCCCGTGCAGCGACGCATTCTGATCGACATGGAGCGCATGGGCGTCAAGGCGGGGACGAAGGCCGTCAAGTCCGCGCGCGTCGTGGGCGACGTGCTCGGCAAGTA
>ERZ1026870.929-NODE-929-length-14899-cov-5.183913_pt1 | contig 14899 bp, 11 predicted proteins | sample MGYA00380165_ERZ1026870 | MGnify/ENA primary metagenome ERZ1026870 (study PRJEB33269, sample SAMEA4719801) | human gut metagenome | biome: human-associated habitat; feature: organic feature; material: feces | place: Cameroon | collected 2013-10 ...
GCGAGCAGGACGTGGTGAAGCTCGCCGCCATGGACATGAGCAACAAGGACATCGGGGAAAAGCTCTTCATTTCGCTTTCCACCGTCAAGATGCACCGCAGCAGCGCCTTTCTCAAGCTCGGCGTCAAAAGCGCGCTTGAGGCGTACTGGATGCTCGAGTCGATCGGCGTCGTTGAAAAGACGGCCGGCCCGCGCGGCGTCTAAGGACGAAATCGGACGCTTGCCCGAGTCGAAGGAACGCCATGAATATCAGACTTGAACACCATCCCGATGTCGCGAGGCGCCGCCTGCTTGCGGCGGGCGCCGCGGCTGCCCTCTGCCCCGCTCCGCTTTTGGCCGGGGTCGGAGAGCTCGCACGGGACTGGGACGTGATCGTGATCGGCACGGGCATGGCCGGCCTCACGGCGGCGGTTGCGGCCCGCGAGGCGGGTGCCGCGCGCGTGCTGCTTCTTGAAAAGGGTCCGCTCGTCGGCGGACACACGCTCTATGCGGCGGGGTCCGTCGCCGTGATGAGCTCAAGGCGCCAGGCCCCGATCGGCTTCACCGATTCGGTTGAACTTTGGATTCAGGATGCGATCAAGGCGGGCGGAACGGTGCTCAGGCCCCACATCACGCGCATCGCCCTCGAGTCCGAGGCGGCGGTCGACTGGCTTGAGTCCAAGGGACTCGTCATGACGAGGACGGCCTATCAGGCCGTGGGGGACATGCATCCGCGAAGCGTGACGGCGCTCGGTCTGGCTGCAGGCAGGCGCTTCGTGATCGCCCTGCATGAGACGGCCAGAATGCTGGGCGTGACGACGGTGCTCAATGCGCGCGCAACGGCGCTCGCGGGGCCTGATGCGGACGGACTCGCGCGGGTGTCGGTGAGGCGGACGCTCCCGGGCGGCGCGGCAGAGGAACAGGTGCTGAGGGCGGGCGGCGTCGTGATCGCCACGGGCGGCTTTACGGCCGACGTCGGACGCAGGCTTCTCTACGACGCCCGGCTGACAGGGGACATGCCCACCACCGCCAATCCGCACGGACTCTACTTCGACGGCGCGACGGGCGACGGGCTTGAGCTCGGCGCCATGGTGGGCGGCCACACGGTCGGAATGCGCAACATCATTCTGCTGCCCTATGCGGGCGGGCGGCTCCTCGACTACGTGGGCGGCGACATCTACGTCAACAGCGAAGGCGAGCGCTTCATGAACGAGGCGATGCCCGTTCTTGACATCAGCGAGGCCATTCTCTCGCAGCCGGGACGCACGTGCTGGGTGATCACGGACAGCCGCTCGCGAAAGGGCGGCACGCTCGGCCTCAAGCTCGCCGACGGCACGGTGCGACGGTCCGATACGGTCGAGGCGATGGCCAAGGGCATGGACGTGCCCGTCAATGTCCTGAAGCGCACGCTCTCCGAGTACAACGAGGACGTGAAAAAGGGGCTCGACCGGCGCTTCGGCAAGCGGGTCTTCACGCAGACGATCGATGCGCCGCCCTACTACTGGGGGCGCGAGGCGGTCTACGTCCACATGACGCTGGGCGGCCTCGCCGTGAGTCCGCAGGCCGGACTGCTCGATCGCACGGGCCGCATCGTCGAAGGCTTTTGGGCCGCCGGCGAGACGACGGGCGGCATCTTCGGCCGGGGCCGGCCGGGCGGCATGTCGCTCATCACCTGCCTCGTGCAGGGACTCGATGCCGGACGGGCGGCTGCCCGCCGCGCGGCCGCGCTGAAGGCATCCTAGTGCACGGAGCCCGTGCCGCCGCAGGCGCAGCCTTCGATTCGGGAGTCGCCGGGCGCAATGGGCAGCAGCGGCTCGACGTCGGCGAGCTGCGTGACGTTTACGCCCGCTCGCTCTAAAAATTCCAGCCCTTCGCTGCTGCGGTAGAGCGTGTGGTAGTAGACGTCCGTGATGCCGCACTTCTGGATGAGAAGCGCGCAGTGAATGCAGGGGCTGTGCGTGATGAAGATCGAGGCGCCCTTGCTCGAATAGCCGTTCTCGGCGAGCTTGGCAATGGCGTTGAGTTCGGCGTGCTGCACTTCGGGGCGCGTCACGAGCCTGCCGTCCACCTCCATTTCGCAGCAGTTGTCGTAGCCCGTGGGCATGCCGTTCCAGCCGAACGAAATGATGGAGTGGTTCTTGACGATCACGCAGCCCACCTTGAGGCGGCGGGCGTAGCTTCTCTGAGAGGTGAGAAGCGCGATCTGCATGTACATGCGGTTGTCTTTCTGAATGTCCATGATGGTTGAGGCCTGCAGGATGCGGAATAGGTCGGACGCTCCGCAGTTTAGCGCAGGCGCCGCAGACAAGGGCAAAAAAAGCCCGGCGTTCCTTTCGAAACACCGGGGACGGAATCAAGCCATCTTGATGACGATCTGATCTCGAATTACTTCACGCGGTTGCGGTATTCGCCCGTACGCGTGTCGATTTCGATCTTGTCGCCGGATTCAACGAAGGCCGGGACGGAGAGCTCGTAGCCCGTGGCGATCTTGGCAGGCTTCATGACCTTGCCGGAGGTGTCGCCCTTGACGGCGGGTTCCGTGTAGGTGACTTCGCGGACGAGGATCGTCGGGAGTTCGATGGAGATGGCGCGGCCTTCGTAGAAGACGGCTTCGGCGGCCATGCCGTCCTCAAGATACTTGAGGGCTTCGGCCATGACGTCGGCTTCGACTTCATACTGGTTGTATTCTTCGTCCATCCAGACATAGTGCGGATCGCCGAAGTAGGAGTACGTCACTTCCTTGCGTTCGAGGATGAGGTCTTCAAACTTGTCGTCAGCACGGAAAACGGTTTCCGTCATGGCGTTCGTGAGAAGGTTCTTCATCTTCATCTTGACCGTGGAGGCGCCGCGGCCACCCTTCGAGTATTCGGACTTGACAACGACCATCGGATCCTTGCCGACCATGAAGACGTTGCCGAGGCGAAGTTCCTGAGCGGTTTTCATTTATCTGATTCCCTAATTGCAGTGTTGCGAGAATTTTTCCCGCGCCCGTTTGCAAGAGGGCGCAAGAAGCAAAAAGTCAATAGCAGATTATTTTACCAAATTTTCAGAGGGATGATTCGCGAATTTCGTCCCGGCGCCTGCTCTGTCGGCCCGGTGCGTCGCCGTCCGATCCGCCTCAGGCGTGCGGCACGAGCTCCAGGATGCGCCGCGCAAGGTCGCCGCGCTTGAGGAGGCTGTCGCGCCAGGCTTCGGCCGCGCGCTTCTGGACGGGGAGGCCCTCGAGCCAGGCCTTCACTTCGCCTGGTTCCAGCGTGCCGTCGACCCAGTGGCGGGCCGCCGCCCGGTACGCCTCAAAGCCGTCGCCCTCGGGCCAGGCCTCTTGGAAGCGTTCGAGCCAGGCCTCGAGCTTGATCTCGTGCGCCTTGTCCTCGGTCGGGTAGACGGCCCAGAGGAGCGGGGTGCCGGCGAGCTGCGCGCGCACGAAGCTGTCCTCGCCGCGGATGATGGCTCCGTCGGCCGCGCGCAGGATGTCGTCGAACGCCTCCTGCGGCACGAAGGGCAGGCGCACGAGGTGAAGGCGCGCATCGTCTTCGAGCAGGCGGCCGAGCATTTCGCCCGCCTCGCCCGGAGCGAGCATGATGTTGAGCGGCTCGCCGGCCGCCTTGAGGCCTGCGGCGAGACGATCGACCGCATTGACGGGATAGGCGAAGAAAAAGAGCGTGCGAAGGCCGGCCTTGAGACCGTGCGCCCGCTTCCAGGCGGGTGCGTCAAAGGCGCGGCGCGCCTCGTCGAGGCCGTCTTCGATGAGAAGGCCGCCCGTCTTGTCGGTGAAGCCCGGAAAGAACCAGAGCTTTTTGACGGGCAGCGTCGGATGAAGTCCCCAGACCATGTGCGAACCCTCGACCCAGGCCTCGGCGGAGAGATAGTCGAGGTTGACCCAGAGGCGCTCGCGTCCGTCGCAGAGGCCGGCCTCGACCGCGTCGGGCAGGCGGCAGCCGAAGGTTTCAAAGACGAGCGAAGGCCAGACGCCGCCGATGCGCGAAAGGTCACCCTTGGAGACCTCGGCCTCGAACGCGTCCCAGTCGGCGATGCGTATGCCGCGCACGGTTGCGTCCGAGGCGGCGGGGTCGAGTTCGTGCACGAGCTTGGCGAGCACGTCGACGGCGTCGATGACGAGCGTGACGGCAAGGCCGAGGTCGCGAAGACGCTTGGCAAGTCGCCAGGTGACGCCGGCGTCGCCGAAATTGTCGATGACGCGGCAGAAGATGACGGCGCCCGGGGGCGCATAGACGGTTTGGGCCATGATGATGAAAAAGGGTTGCGGAGAGTGCGTTCGCGCATTGTAGCGCGCGGTACAATCATCTCTCGCCAACATCCAAAGAACCCATGACCGAGAAAGAAGCCGCCGACGACATCGTCCTCGACGAGGATGCCGAAGCGAAGACCCGGTTCGAGCCGCAGCGGGAGATCCGTACGCTTCCGAACCTGCCCGGGTGCTACCGCTACTTCGACGCTGCGGGCGCATGCCTTTATGTCGGGAAGGCGCGTGACCTCAAGAAGCGCGTCTCCTCCTACTTCCGCAATCCCGCGGGCCTCTCTGCGCGCATCGCGATCATGGTGAGCCAGATCGCTCGGCTTGAAACCACCGTCACGCGCAGCGAGGCCGAGGCGCTTCTTCTTGAGAACAACCTCATCAAGACGCTCAACCCGAAGTACAACATTCTCTTTAGGGACGACAAGAGCTATCCCTATCTGAGACTCGGCCCCGAGACCTTCCCGCGCCTCTCCTACTATCGCGGCGGGGTCGACCGCAAGTCACGCTTCTTCGGGCCCTATCCCAACGGGACGGCCGTGCGCGAGGCGATTCAGATCATGCAGAAGGTCTTCGGCCTGAGAACCTGCGAAAACTCGGTCTTCTCAAACCGCGAGCGCGCCTGCCTGCTCGGCCAGATCGGCCGCTGTTCGGCGCCGTGCGTGGGCAAGGTGACGGCCGAGGAGTATGCCAAGGACATCGAGCGCGCCGCCGCCTTTTTGGAGGGACGCACGCGCGACATCGTCGAGGACTACGAAAAGCGCATGTGGGAAGCGTCCGAATCCTGGGCCTTCGAGAAGGCGGCCTTCTATCGGGACCGCATTGCGGCGCTCACGACCGTGCAGCACCAGCAGGCGATCGAGACCACGGGCGCGGATACCGATGCCGACGTGGTGGCCGTCGCCGTCTCGGGTGCCGTCGCCTGCGTGAATCTCGCGATGGTCAGGGGCGGCCGCCACCTGGGGGATCGTCCGTGCTTTCCGAAGATTGGCGTCAAAAGCGAGTCGCTCATGCCCTCGAAGGCCGAGATCATGACGGCCTTCGTGAGGCAGCATTACGGCGACGGCATGCCGGTGCCGAACGTGCTCATTCTCGACGGCGCCGCCATGGGCGAGGAGGAGCGCAGGGAAACGGTCGAGGCGGTTTCGGAGGCGATGACGGCCGCGGCCGGGCGGCGCGTCACGGTTGTGGCCGAGCCGCGCGAAACGCGCAGGCGCTGGCTCGAGATGTGCGCCAAGGGCGCCGAGATTGCGCTCGCGCGCCATCTGCAGGAGGAAGGCAGCCAGCTCGCAAGACTTTGGGAACTCATCGACATCCTGGGCTTTGAGCCCGACGACGGCGATCCGATGAACTTCCGCGTCGAGTGCTTCGACATCTCCCATACGGCGGGCGAGGCCACGCAGGCCTCCTGCGTCGTGTTTGCCGAAGGCCGCATGCAGTCGTCGCTCTACAGGCGCTTCAACATCGCCGGCATCGAGTCCGGCGACGACTACGCTGCCATGCGGCAGGTGCTCGAGCGCCGCTACAAGCCCGTGACGAGAGGCGAGGCCGTGCTGCCGAGCGTCGTGCTCGTCGACGGCGGCAAGGGCCAGGTCGAAATGGCGCGGCAGGTCTTTACGGAGCTCGGGCTCGATTTGTCCGTCATCGTGGGCGTCGCCAAGGGCGAGGGCCGCAAGGTCGGCCTCGAGACGCTGATCTTTCCCGAAATCGACGGCGGGCGCCGCGAGCCGCTCGTGCTCGGGACCATGAGCCGGGCGCTCATGCTCATTGCCGAGATTCGCGACGAAGCGCACCGGTTCGCCATCACGGGCATGCGCGCCAAACGCGCGAAAAGCCGCCAGACGAGCCGGCTCGAGGATCTCGAGGGGATCGGACCGAAGCGCCGCGCGAAGCTTCTCACGCATTTCGGCGGCATGAAGCAGCTCTCCAACGCATCGGCGGAAGATATTGCGAGAGTGGACGGCATTTCCACCGCGCTCGCGGCTAAAATTTATGCTCAGCTCCACGGGAGCGCGTAAAAATTGACAAGGACCTCGAAATGCCCAAACTGAAGCCCCCCTTCAAGCTCAACGTCCCGATGCTGCTCACGTGGATGCGCATCGCGATGATTCCGCTCGTCATCGGCATCTTCTACCTTCCGGACACCTGGATGACGATGGGGACGAAGAATGCGGCCGCCATGGTGATGTTCGTCGCCGCGGCCATCACGGATGCGCTCGACGGCTTCCTCGCACGCCGCTATCAGGGATGGGCCACGCCCATGGGCGCGTTTCTCGATCCGGTCGCCGACAAGCTTCTCGTGAGCGCCGCACTCGTCGCGCTCGTCGGGCTCGACCGTTGCGACATGCTCGTCGCGCTCATCATCATCGGACGCGAGATCACGGTTTCGGCGCTTCGCGAGTGGATGGCCAAGGTGGGAGCGTCGGGCGCCGTCAAGGTCAATTGGTTCGGCAAGTTCAAGACCATCGCGCAGATGACCGCGATCCCGATGCTCCTCTGGTGGGACCCGATCGTCGTCAACACGAGCCTGCTGAGCGGCGAGCTCAACATCGCCTTCCTCGGCCGCGTGCTCATCGTCGTCGCCGCCGTGCTCACGATCTACTCGATGTACGTCTATCTCATGGCGGCCCGCAAGGCACTCACCGCGCCCGCCGCGGACGCGTCCTGAGTTTGGCGCGCAGAAGCCATCCCTGAAGCGCCGCTGGCTCCCGCGGCGCACAGAAGAAAACGAAAAAGGCCGGTTTCGTCGAAAACCGGCCTTTTCTTTCCCCCATTTCGGAGCGGCGCCTTACTGCCGCGGACGCCGGGCCCCTGACGGGAACGGCGTTTTGACCGAAAAGGCAACGGATCGCTTAGAGTCAATCCATCGCATGGGGACGAACTATACACAACTTTCTTCGACTTGTCGAGCAATGTTTACAATTTGTCGGCAATATCAACCATAGTGTGCCGGTTGACAGGTGCCTTAAGGAGGCGAATGCCGCTGAATGCGCTTTGCCGACTTGAAAAGAGGGCGAAAGGCATTTGTCGACCAATGTCGCGGAGTGCGTGCATTCTGCATGTGCGATGCGCCCTATTCATGCGGCCCATTCATGCGGCCGATTCGGCCGATTCGGGCCTGCGTGCGCCCTGCGGGTACAATGGGCGCTGAAACACCTTGGATGGTTTTAGCGTTGAGGATCAAGATGTCGGAAGTGAAGAGCGTTCATGAGGAAGCGCCCCAAGACCGTGCGGCGGTCAAGAGCGCGAGGCTTGCCGTGCGGGTGCGCCGCCAGCGGGGCATCGAGGCCGTGCGCACGATCATCCGCTTTGCGACGGAGCGCATGCGCGAGACGCAGCTCCAGGAGGTGGCGTCATCGATGACGCTCACGACGCTTCTCTCGCTCGTGCCGCTCATCGCCGTCGCGATGTCCGCCTTTGCGCTTTTCCCGAGCTTTGCGGATTCGCGCCACGCGCTTGAGGAGGCGATCATCTCCGGCGTTCTCCCGCAGCAATATACGGAGACGATCGTCACCTATCTGCGCAGCTTCACGGACCATGCGTCGGGGCTCGGCATCTTCGGTCTCGCGGGTCTGGCCGTGACCGCGCTCCTCTTGATCGACAAGTTCTTCGTCACGGTCAACCGCATCTATCAAGTGCGCCGCATGCGCTCCTGGGGACAGAGGGCGCTTCTTTACTGGGCGCTCATCACGCTCGGGCCCCTGGTCATCGCCTTTTCGCTCACCGTGTCGACGCAGGCGCTTCGCTCCGCGTCCGAAGGCGTCGACGCGTCTGCCGTCGAATGGAGCATGGCCGTGCTGCAGTTCGTCGTGCAGGTTGCCTCCTACACCTTCCTCTACAAGTTCGTGCCCAACTGCCACGTGCAGCTCTCGCACGCGGCGGCGGGCGGCGTCTCGGCGTCGATCGCGGGCCTGGCCGTGCGGGAGGCTTTCGGGCACTACGTTTCGGCGGGCACGCTCACGTCGATCTACGGCGCCTTCGTGGCCTTTCCCGTGCTGCTCCTCTGGTTCTACGTCTCCTGGCTCATCGTCTTCGGCGGCGCCGCCGTCACGGCCACGATTCCGCTTCTCACGTCGGGCCGCTTTGCCGACAGCTACAAGCGCGGCAACGACTTTCTCACGGGCGTCGCGCTTCTCAAGGTGCTTTGGCGCCACAGACGCGAAGGCGAAACGTCGGTGGGCGTGACGACGCTCGCCGACGAGGTCGACAGCTATCCTCAGGCCGCGCGGCGAATTCTCCTCAGGCTCGCCGAAAAGGGCTACTGCGTCGAAATCATGAGCGAGAAGCCCAAGAGCCACAGCGACTGGGCGCTGCTTTGCGACCCGGCGGTCAAAAACTTGGGCGACGCCTGCACGGCGCTCCTCGTCGACGGCACCAACCATCTCACGAGTCCCAAGCGCCCCTCGTCCTCGCGCGACGAAGGCATGCTTTTTGACTGGTATCGGGACTTCACGTCGGCTGAGATGCTCTCCAAACCTCTGGACGAGGTCTTTGCCGTCGGCGAAGACCTCGTGTCGGACCCGGCCGACTGAAGAGGCTTCGCCGGCCCAGCAGGTCAGAGCGGCCCGGCTTCGCGGACAAGCTCGGCCGCCTTCTTCTTCACGGCTTCGATGAGGATCGAGCGGATGAGCTGGGTGGCCGGATCGGCGTGCGTGCGCTCGTGCCAGCCGAGGCGAACCGTGAGAAGCGGTGCGTCGGGCCCGAACGGAAGGATGGCGTATCGGTCCGGATCGAGCGCAAGGCGCGCGGCGGCGGCCGGAATCACGGCATAGCAGTCGGTTCCGGAAAGCGCGAGCGGCGCGGCGAGAAAGAAGGGAAGCACCATGGCGACCTTCTCGGCCGAGTCGGGATTGAACCAGCCGTTGGCCGGACTGTTGGGCTCGCGGTTGCGGTCGGGCTGTGCGTTGACGAGAACGGTGCGAAAGCGCGCAAGATCCTCTCGGGCAAGATGACCGCGGCGAAGGGCGACGCCTTCGAGCGGATGGCCTTTTCTCGTCACGCAAGCGTAGGGCGTCGAGAAGAGCGGCGTTGAGCGGATGCCGGGCTGCACGCCCTGCCGGGCGAAAAAGACCATGTCGAGCCGGTCTGCCCGAAGGTCCTCGAACATGTGTTCGTCGGCCTGCACGGCTCGAAACTGCACGCCCGGGAGCTTCGCCTGAAGTTCGCCGAAGACGGCCGCGAGTCCCACCGCGAAGGCATTGTCGTAGGTGGCGATGCGCACGATCTGCTTGAGACGCGCGGGCTGAACGTCCTCTTCGAGCGTTAGCGCCTCGATGTCGCGCACGATGCGCTCCGCGCGGTCGCGGCGTCGGGCGGCGGCGGGCGTCGCCTTCATGAGGGAGCCCGTGCGCACGAAGAGCGGATCGCCCCAGGCTTCGCGCAGCCGCGCGAGCTGACGGTTGGCGGTTGAGACGCTGATGTTCAATTCGGCCGCGGCCTTCGGGAGCGACTCCGTGCGGCAGAGCACGAGAAAAAAGGCGAGCGTTTCGCCGTCCATATGCAAAATGCTGCGGCCGGGCAGCGGTGAGGTTTCAGACATGGGCTCACTTCGAAAACTGACATTGGGATGGGGAAATTGTCTCATTTTTCGAAGCGGCGCGCGTCTCTAGAATGTCCGTCAATCGAGGCGCATCCGTCGCGCCCCGCTCTCCAATCGACAATTCACGGGAAATGAGCCATGTCCATCCAATCCTCCGCTCCCAGCGCCGCGGTGAAGTCCGCGCTCCTTGCCGCAGGCCTCGCTGCGGGCGCCGCCTCGGCAATGACGCCGGGCGCCTATGAAGCCGTTGTTCAGGGCCGCAACGCAGACGTTGCCGTCCGAGTGACGGTCTCCGCCGACAAGATCGAAAAAATCGAAGTCGTCAAGCACGCCGAAACGCCGGGCATCGGTGACCCGGCGGTCAACGAATTGCCCGGGGCGATGCTTGCCGCCCAAACTGCAGCCGTCGATGCCGTGGGCGGCGCGACGATGACGTCCGAGGCCATCAAGAAGGCCGTCGCAGAAGCGCTCGCGAAGGCGGGTGCGTCCGACAAGTTCCTGACGGCCGCAAAGGCTGCCGGCGCGGAGAAGAGCGCGGGCGAATCCTACAAGACGAGCGCCGACGTGATCGTCGTCGGGGCGGGCGGCGCCGGCATGGTGGCCGCGGCCACGGCCGTCGACAACGGCGCGAGCGTGATCGTGCTCGAGAAAATGGCCATGCTCGGCGGCAACACCGCAAGATCCGAAGGCAACATGTCCGCCATGGATCCGGAACCCGAAAAGCTTCTGCCGATGACGCAGGCCGTGCGCGACATCATCGCCAAGTATACGAACCCGAAGGTTGCCTGCAGCGCCGAGGCGGCCGAGCTCCAGAAGACCGTCCTCAAGCAGCTCGCCGACCATGACGCGGCGGGCAGGAAGTACATCTTCGATTCGCCCGAACTCTTTGCCCTTCAGACGCTCGTGGGCGGCAACTGCAGGAACGACGCCAAGCTCGTTCTCACGATGACCCGAAACGCCACGGCCGCGATGAATTGGCTCGAGAAGCAGTCCGACATGACGTGGTTCCACGTTCCGCGCAGCTGGGTTGACGTCGGCATCGGCGGCCTTTATCCGCGCGGCCAGTGGCCGCGTCAGGCCGACGGCAAGACGCCGATCTCGACCTACGACGCCTACATCCGTCCCTTGGCCGCCAAGGTTGAGGCGGCGGGCAACCCGATCTACAAGAACATGAAGGTCGTGAGCGTCGAGCGCGACGCCTCGGGCCGCGTCACGGGCGTGAAGGCCGTCGACCGCAAGGGCGCTGAGCATCTCTTCTCCGGCCGCAGCGTCGTGCTCGCGGCGGGCGGCTACGGCGCCAACCTTCAGATGGTGAAGAAGTACAACGACATCTCCGTCACCGTGACCTCGAATTCGCCGGGCACGACGGGCGAGGTGCTCGAAGAGGCCGTGGCGGCGGGCGCCGGCCTCACCGGCATGGAATGGATCCAGATCCATCCGCACGGCAATCCCAAGAACGGTGAACTTGAGTCCGCCATCGCCGCGCGTCCGTCCGACACGCCCTACGTCAACCGCGACGGGCTTCGCTTCGTCGACGAAACGGGTCGCCGCGACGAAATCTCCTACGGCATTCTGAAGCAGCCCGGACAGGTCGCCTTCTCGATCTACGATCAGCGCACGATCGAGGAAGGCAAGGTCGAGGAAAAGAAGATCGAGGCCGCCATCGCCCACGGCTACGCCTTCAAGGCCGATACGCTTGAAGGTCTCGCACGCCGGGCCGGCATCGATTGGAATAACTTCGAGAAGACCATGAAGGCCTACAACGAGGCCTCCGTCTCCCAGAATGCAAAGTCGCTCCCGGTGCCCAAGATCCTCATCGGCAACCCGGTGGCGAAGGCGCCCTTCTACGCCGTGCCCATCACGACGACGATCCACCATACGATGGGCGGCCTTCGCATCAACGAAAAGACCCAGGTGCTCGACAAGAACGGCGCCGTGATTCCGGGCCTCTACGCCGCGGGTGAAATCACGGGCGGCATCCATGGCGGCAACCGCCTCGGCCGCAATGCGCTCACCGACCTTCTGGTCTTCGGGCACATCGCCGGTCAGGAAGTTGCCAAAAACAAGTAAACAAAAACAAGTAAAAGGGACGAAAGGCGTCTCTGACGCGCGGGCCGCCTCCGCCCCTCGGGTAGCGGCCTGAAACAAACGAACCTGAAGCAAACGAATGCGCCGGCGGCCTGCAGGGGCCCGCCGGCGCATTTTTTATGCGGGCGGTTGCCCGCCTTGGAAACGGGCGCGGCGCGTCGGGCGCCTTATGCCTTGGCGGGGCGGGCCGAGGCGAGGATGGCGGCGATCTGGGCGGGCGTGACGTTGCGGTGTTCGCCGAGCTTCCAGCCGCGCGCTTCGAAGCGGCGCACGATCTCGCGGTCGACCTCTTCGCCGACGCCGGCTTCGTCGAGGCGCGTGGGCAGCCCGAGCGAGGCGAAGAACGCCTCGAGCCTTGCGATCGCTTCAAGCGCACGTTCCCGCGCGGTGCCGTAGTGAACGTCGAAGACGCGCTCGCCCATCTGCACGAGCTTCGCTTCCTTTGCGTCGATGAGCACGCGCAGCAGGGCGGGGTAGACGATGGCGAGCGTGGCGCCGTGGGCCATGCCGGTGAGCGCGGTGATTTCGTGTCCGATGGCGTGCGTCGCCCAGTCCTGGCTCACGCCCATGCAGATCATCTCGTTGAGGCCGAGCGTCGCGGCGAGCATGTAGTCGGCGAGCACGTCGTAGTCGGGCTCGGGCGCGCGAAGCGCGGGCGCGATGTCGACGAGCGTGAGCAGAAGGCCTTCGGCCCAGCGGTCCATCGGACGGGACTGGCCCGGTTCGGTCATGTACTGCTCGAGCACGTGGGCCGTGATGTCGGCGAGCGAGGCCGCGATCTGGGCGGCGCCGAGCGAACGGCAGCATTCGGGGTCAAGAATCGAAAAGCAGGGATTTTCCGGCGCCACGAAGGCGAGCTTCTCCTTCGTCTCCAGGCGGGAGATGACGCTGTTGGCGTTCATTTCGGATCCCGTGGCGGGAAGCGTCATGACGCTCGCGTAGGGCATGCAGCGTGCCGGACGGCGCGAGAGGACGATGTCCCAGGCGTCGCGGGTTTCGCCTTCGGCAAGCGCGCAGGCGACGAGCTTCGAGCCGTCGAGCACCGAGCCGCCGCCCACGGCGAGGATGAAGCCGACGTTTTCCCTGCGGCCGAATTCGATGCACTTCCTGAGCGTTTCGACCTTCGGATTGGCTTCGATGCCCCAGAATTCCACATGGTCGATGCCGGCGAGCGCAGCCTTGACCTGGTCGTAGACGCCGTTGCGCTTGACGGATCCGCCGCCGAAGGTGACGAGAATGCGAACGCCTGCGGGAAGATGCTTCGCAAGGGAGGCGATTTCGCCGCGGCCGAAAATGAGTCGGGTCGGGTTGTAGTATTCGAAATTCTGCATGAGGGTATCCTGTATGAAACGTTTCGACGACAGTATACGGATGCGAAACGCCGTGCGGAAGACACGTTTTCGCGAATCCGCCTCCGTGGCCGGCGAAGACGCAGGGCTCCATGCAGAAAGGGGAGGTCCGCCGCTGCGGACCTCCCCTTCAGGATCGGGCTTGCGAAGAAGGCTCGTTACTGAACCTTGGCGTTCTTCACGAGTTCGCCGAAGTGCTGGTTGACGCGCTGGTTGGTCAGCGCGTTGACGAGCGCGGGCTTCTGGGCCTCAAAGGCCGGGAAGAGCTGGGCCGGACGCTTGGCGTCGAGCTTCACGACGTGGAAGCCGAACTGCGTGCGCACGGGTTCCTTGCTGACCGTGCCTTCCTTCATGCCGGCAAAGGCGTTGCCGAAGGCCGGAACGAAGGAGCGCGGGACGACCCAGCCGAGCAGGCCGCCCTGATCCTTGTTGCCGCGGTCTTCGGAGAATTCCTTGGCGAGCTTGTCGAAGTCGGCGCCCTTGTTGAGGCGGTTGATGAGGTTCTTGGCCTGGTCCTCGGTCTTGACGAGGATGTGGCGGACCTGGTATTCCGTCGGACCGTAGGCGGCCTTTTCGGCTTCATAGGCCTTGCGGACGTCTTCGTCCTTGACCGGGTTCTTCTTGGCCCAGTCGCGAAGGACGGCGTTGATGAGCACCTGATTGCGCGCGGCTTCGATGGCCTGCTTCACGTCGGCGTTGCGTTCAAGCTTGGCCTTCTTGGCTTCCTGAAGCAGGACGGTCTGCTGCGTGAGGACGTTCTTCACCTGGCGTTCGAGTTCGGCGCCGGCGGGCTGGCCCTGAGCGACGGCGCTGTCATAGAGCGCCTTCTGCTGGGCGACGGTGACGGTTTCGCCGTTGACCTTGAAGGCCTGAAGTTCGGCGTTGGCCGCACCGGCGGCCATCATGGCCGCAATGCCGAGAACCAAAAGTTTCTTTTCCATTTCGTTTTCCTTTACTGCCGCAGGTGTCCGGCGCCTTCGAGGGCCGCACGCCGCTATCAGGTTGTTGGTAAATGTGCCCGAAATTATAAAGGCATCGGGCAACGGGCATGTCAATTCTGCCTAGTGACGGCGTTTTTGGTCATGAAGACGCCGATGCCAATTGTAAAGACAAGTGTCAGCCCCATCAGACCGAAGAGCTTGAAGTTGACCCAGGTGTCGGTCGAGCAGAGGTAGGCGACGAGGAGGTTGATGACGCCCATGGCCGCGAAAAAGCCGATCCACATGTTCTGCAGTGCGCCCCAGGCGCGCTCGGGCATTTCGATCTCGGCTTTGGCGAGCAGAAGGCGGATGAAGTTGCGTCCCGCGACGTTGCCGTAGACGAGGATGCCGCCGAAGATCCAGTAGAGGATCGTGGGCTTCCACTTGATGAACATCTCGTTGCGAAGATAGAGCGTGAGGCTGCCGAAGACGACGATGACGGCGAGGCTGATCCAGAGCATCGGCTCGATGCGCCGGCCGCGGGCCTTGAGGATCAGGATCTGCAGGAAGGTCGCGGCGATCGCCGTCACGGTGGCGATGAAGACCGGGGCGGTCGTCGCGGTGACGCCCTCGCCCATGAATCCCGAGGCGAGGGAGAGCGCGTCCTCGGGAAAGCGTTCCGCGCCCTTGAAGGCCGCGAAGAAGAGGATGACGGGGAAGAGGTCGAAGAGAAGCTTCATCGGACGGGTGTCGAGTCGTTGATAGGGAGG
>ERZ1026870.932-NODE-932-length-14829-cov-6.511710_pt1 | contig 14829 bp, 14 predicted proteins | sample MGYA00380165_ERZ1026870 | MGnify/ENA primary metagenome ERZ1026870 (study PRJEB33269, sample SAMEA4719801) | human gut metagenome | biome: human-associated habitat; feature: organic feature; material: feces | place: Cameroon | collected 2013-10 ...
CCGCTTCCCGAGGAACCCGGTCTGGCGCACCGCTGGACGATTGAAGACTTTACTCAGATCGGAGCCGATCTGCGTGTGATTTTGAGGAGATGACTCTAGATGTTTACCGGCATTATTCAGGCTATCGGCAAGGTCCGCGAACCGGAGCCTCTCGGCAACGGTGTTCGCCTGACGATCTGCGCTCCCGATCTCGGTCTTGAGGAAGTTCGCATCGGCGACTCGATCGCCGTCAACGGCGCCTGCATGACCGTTGTTGAGAAGACGGACACGGAATTCAAGGTGGACGTCTCCGCCGAGAGCCTCTCGAAGACGACGGGGCTTGACACGTTCGGCGAGGTCAACCTCGAGAAGGCCATGCGTCTGGGCGACCGCGTGGACGGCCATCTCGTGAGCGGACACGTCGACGGCGTGGGCCAGGTCGAGAGCATGGAGCAGGTCGCCGAGTCGTGGCGCCTCGTCATCCGCGCTCCGCGCGTTCTTTCGCCTTATCTTGCCTACAAGGGTTCGATTACGGTCAACGGCGTCTCGCTCACGATCAACAAGGTCGAGGATACGGCGATGGACACGCTCGTGACGATCAATCTCATTCCGCACACGGTCGAGGTGACGACGCTCAAGCATCTCAAGGCCCAGAGCTACGTCAATCTTGAAATCGACACGATCGCACGCTACATCGAGCGCATGATGTCGCTTCGCAATGATGAGGATTCCCTCTTCTGACGAGAGGAAGACGTTTCGAATCCTCAAGGAGCGGCGTTCTTCAGACGAAGGGCGCCGCTTTTTCGACGGCGGGACTGAAAAAATGGGCTCCGCCTCCGTTCGGCCTGCGTCGCGCAGGCCTTTCGCGGTAAAATAAACGTCTATCAGTCGCTGCCGGCAAAACGGCGGCGGCCCGAGGGCCCGGCCTTCGGGATCTTTTCAAAACGAATTCAGCTCCCGCCTGCATAGGCCCCTAGGAGACAGACATGGCTGTTGATATTGTTCCCACCAAACTCGACGGTACCGACCTTCGCATCGGCATCGTGGTCGCCCGCTTCAACGAATACGCCGGCCGCGGCGAATTCGAGTCCTGCATGGACGAACTGCGCAAGCTCGGCGTGATGGACGAGGACGTGACGAAGGTGTCCGTTCCGGGTGCCCTTGAAATTCCGTTTGCGCTGCAGAAGCTCGCTCAGACGGGAGAGTATGACGCCCTGATTGCGCTCGGAGCCGTCATTCGCGGTGAGACCTACCATTTCGAACTCGTGAGCAACGAGTCCGGCAGCGGCATCACCCGCGTCTGCCTCGATTATGACATTCCCATCGCCAACGGCGTTCTGACGACGGAAAACGACGAGCAGTGCGAGGAGCGCATCGACATGAAGGGACGAGACTGCGCCCGCTGCGCAGTCGAAATGGCCAACTTCGCCAAGGAGTTCTGCACCGAGGAATTCGACGAAGAGTTCGACGAGTCCGCTGAAGACTGACGACGGCATCAAAGGAATTTTGAAGAATGACTGAAAACAAGGAAGGTCGCCGCAAGTCGGCGGCGCACTCCGCCCGTCATCTGGCCCGTGTCTTCGTGATGCTCGGCCTCTACCAGTGGCTTGCCGATCCGTCCCAGGACTACGCCGGCATCGAAGCACATCTCTCCAGTCTTCTGCATGACGAGGAGGAACAGCTCGAGGGCAGCGATATTCGGCCGACGGATTTCGAGAAGGCCGATCGCGAGCTGTTCACGAAGCTGCTCGCCGGCGTGCTCGACCGCCATGCCGAGGTGGCCGACGCCATTGCTCGTCATGCCGATCGCGAACTCACCCGCATCTCGCTCGTTGAGCGTGCGGTGCTCATGATCGGAACCTATGAGCTGATGGCCTGTCCGGAAACGCCGTGGCGCGTGATCCTCAACGAGTCAATTGAACTCGTCAAGCAGTTCGGAAGCGGCTACCGCTTCACCAACGCCGTGCTTGAACTCGTCGCCCGCGAAGTTCGTCCCGAAGAGACGGCCGCGCAGCGCGCCTGACGATCCGGTCCTCGACAGCTGTTCAGGACTGATGTCCCCATGCGGGCCGTTCCCTTCAGAGGGGGCGGCTCTTTTTCTTCTTAAGCGTGCTTTTTGTTCGGAGGTGGAAAAATGCGCCGCGGAGAATTTCAGATCATCGACCGCTTCTTTACGCATGACGCGTTCGGAGAGTGGCGAAGCCAGGGGGTGGGTGACGACTGTGCCATCATCGACATGCCCGGCAACCGCATCGCGGTGACGACGGACATGATGGCCGTAGGCACGCATTTTCTTCCCAATGCCAAGCCTGAGGACATCGGCTTCAAGGCGCTTGCCGTCAACCTGTCGGATCTCGCGGCCGCAGGCGCATCGCCTAGAGCGTTTTTTCTCTCGATCGGGCTGCCTGAACGCGACGATGCGTGGCTTTCGGGTTTTTCCTGCGGGTTGATGGCGCTCGCTGAACGTTCGGGATGTGCGCTTTTGGGGGGAGATACGACCCGGACCGCCGAAGTGAGGGGCACGCATGCGCCCGTGACGATTTCGATCACGGCGATGGGCTCGCTTCCGGAAGGCAAGGGACTCACGCGCTCGGGCGCCCGGCCCGGCGACGACATCTGGGTCTCGGGCACGGTCGGCGACGCATATGCGGCGCTCAAGCATCGCTGGGGCCAGTGGCAGCTGATGCCGGATGCCGTTGAGGCGCTTTTTCCCAGGATGGATCGACCGACGCCGAGGAACCTGTTGGGCTCGTCGCTTCTTGATCTGGCAACGGCCTGCGCGGACGTCTCGGACGGTCTTCTGGCGGATTTGGGGCATATTCTCGAGCGAAGCGGCGTCTCGGGGAACATACTCTGGGAGGCGGTTCCGATATCCGATGCATTGAGGGCGCTTTCGCCGGCTCAGCAGCAGGAAGCTGCGCTCGCGGGAGGCGACGACTACGAGCTCGTTTTCACGGCGCCGCCCTCGAAAGCGCTTAGAATCGAGCAGGCCGGTCTCTTGACCGGGACCAGACTTACCCGCATTGGTAAGATTCGCGAAAAAGTCTCGGGCGATAATCTCATTGTCCGCTCGCAAAACGGCGGCATCGTGACGACGCCCGTGCAGGGATTCGATCACTTTGCCGCCTGAGGCAAAGCGTTTGTCCCAGACCTCCGACCCCCAAAAGCCGCCGGCCCTGCCGGCGGCGGCAATCAGGAAGTGAACATGCTGCAGAAGTACGATGATTCCAACCCCGCCAATCAGATCGAATTGACCGGCCGCTTCGTGTGGTCTCATCCGGCTCATATGATCGCAACGTTCTTCGGCGCCGGGCTGCCGGCCAAGGCGCCGGGCACCTACGGCTCGCTTGCGGGCGCTCTTGCCTTCATTGTGCTCTCGCCTGCCATGACGACGGCTGCGTGGGTGGTGCTTTCGATCGCGCTTTTCATCGCCGGCGCTTGGGCTTCAGACAAGGTCGCGGCCGATCTTGGCGTCGAGGACCACAAGGGCGTCGTCGTTGACGAGGTTGTCGGCATTTGGCTTCTCTTTGCATTCCTGCCGGCAGGCACGCTTTGGTGGATCGCGGGCTTTGCGGCCTTCCGCTTCTTTGACATCATGAAGCTGCCGCCGGTTGACATCATTGACGAAAAGATGAAGAACGGCGTGGGCGTGATGCTCGACGACGTGGTGGCGGCCTTCTATGCCTGGGTGGTCGTCAGCATTCTGGGCTGGCTTTTCAGCTGAGCGAATGGCTGATCTCAACGAACGCATTGTGCTCGCGGCCGAACGGCTGGGCGTTGTCGCCAGAGAGCGGCGACACGTCATCGTGACGGCCGAAAGCTGCACGGGCGGCGCCATTGCCGCCGCCGTCACTGAAGTGCCCGGCAGTTCGCAATGGTTTCGCGAAGGGTTCGTGACCTATGCCAGCGAAGCCAAGACGTCGCTTCTCGACGTCGATCCCAAGATGATCGAGGAGGCGGGCGTCGTGAGCGAGGACGTAGCGCAGGCCATGGCCCGCGGCGCGCTCGCCCGCAGCCACGATTCGACGCTCGCCGTTGCGGTGACGGGCGTGGCGGGGCCGACGGGCGGCACCGTGCGCACGCCTGTCGGCACGGTGTGCATCGGATGGGCCGAGCGCTTCAACGAGCACATCGTCACGTATGTTCGCACGATTCATGCCCCGGGCAGTCGTTCGACGGTTCGCCGGGCAGCCGTGCTCACGGCGCTGGAAGGCTTGATCGAACTCATGCGTTTCGGAAATCCCGCCACGATGCCGAGCGAATATTGATTCTGTTGGGGCGCCTCTGCACTCGGCGCCCTTTTTTTGTCTTTGTTGAAAACATGTCCAGCTGGTTTGACATATTGATTCTGGTGATTCTCATCGGCATGAACGGGGCCTTTGCGCTCAGCGAGGTTGCGCTCATTACGAGCCGCAGAGCGAGGCTTCAGCACATGGACGAGGAGAGCGTGCCGGGCGCGAGGCGCGCCATGGACATGAATGCCGATCCGAACCGCGCGCTCTCAACCATTCAGGTGGGCATTACGTCCATCGGCCTGCTGTCCGGCATTTTCGGCGAGGCCGCGCTTGCCAAGCCCGTGGCGGATTGGCTTGTGTCGCTCGGCATGGGCGAGGAGACGGCTTCGGCCGTCGGCATCACGTTGGTGGTGGTTCTGCTGACCTACTTCTCCATCGTCATGGGCGAGCTCGTTCCCAAGCGCATCGGCCAGATGGCGCCCGAGCGTCTTGCATGCCGCGTTTCGCCGGTCCTTCACATGCTTTCGCTCGCAGCCGCGCCCTTTGTGAAGCTTCTTTCGATTTCCACCGCGACGATTCTCAGGCTTTTGCGTGTCGACACGCGAAGCCAGAACGCCGTGACGGAGGAGGAGATTCACGCCATGATCGACGAAGGTGAGGAGTCGGGCGTGATTGAGACGGTCGAGCGCGATATGGTGCGCAACGTCTTCCGCCTCGACGATCGGCAAGTTGCGTCGCTCATGACGCCGCGCGCCGACATTGACTGGATTGATCTGGAAGACTCCCCCGAGGTCAATATTGAGAAGATCCGTTCCTCGAAGCGTTCCCGATTGCCGGTGTGCGTGGGCAGTCTTGACGACGTCAAGGGTTTTTGTTCGACGCGCTCGCTTCTGCAGCAGATGATGGAAAAGGGGCGCGCCGACTTCAAGGACAATCTCGTGACACCGGTTTACGTGCCCGAGTCTCTCACGGGCATGGAGCTGCTCGAGAACTTCAGAAAGACCGATACGCCCGTCGCGCTCGTCGTCGACGAATACGGCGAAGTCCAGGGCATCGTAACGCCCCGCGACGTGCTCGAGGCCATTGCGGGCGAGTTCAAGCCCGAGCAGCCGGGCGATGCCTGGGTGACGAAGCGCGATGACGGCTCCTTCCTGCTCGACGGCATGATTCCGATCCCGGAGCTCAAGGACGTGCTCGACATCAGGAGCGTTCCGGAGGAGGATTTCGGTCGCTACAACACGCTTGCCGGCATGATGATGCTGTTGCTCGGCCGCCTTCCGAGGGAAGGCGACGTCGCCGAGTGGGACGGCTGGCGGCTGGAAATCATTGACATGGACCGCCGCCGCATTGACAAGGTGCTCGCCGTGAAGCTCAAGACCGCGGGCAAGGCGGGCGGCGAAGGCGTTCGATAAGGAGAGGAGGCGTCTATGAAGAAGGCGTGGGTGGCCGGCATCGCCGTTGCGGCGATCGCGGCTTCGGCGGCGGGAGCCGTATGGCTCCAGGGACGCATTTTTGACCAAGAGTTCGAGGCATTCGCACGGGAGATGGCCGACAAAGGCGTGCTGGCGGGCGCTCTCGTGAACGCCGAGCAGACGGGACGAGGCTTTGCCCGCCGCGATCTATCAATCGGTTTGCGCGCTTCGGGCTTGGAGCTGCGCTGGACGGGATCCGTGCGGTTTGGACTCGGCATGACGGCCAGGCTCTCGCTTGACAAGACCCGCGGGACGATGGCTGAGCTGTCCGGACTCGGCGTTGAAGGTCTTGAGGACGAGATCGTGGTGACAAAAGGGCTTTTTGCGAAGCGTCCGGAAGTTACTTGGCGCGTCAAGCCTTTCCGCCTGTTATCCAACGACGTGCTCTGCAGTTCGGGCGGATTCGAGTTCTCGTCGAAGGATCTCGAGCGTGAGGGCCGTGCGCTCTGGCAGGGGCTCACCTGCGCGCAGGGCGCGGAAAACGTCCGAGTGGGCGAGGTCATGCTTCACGCGGCGGCTTCGGCGGATGGGCGACGGGCCGAAATCAGAGCCACGGTCGCCGGCGCCGCTGCGGATGCTGCGGGCCTTCGTGCGAAGACGGGGGCCGTCGAATGGGAGGGCACGCTTGAGGAGACGAGGGCCGAAACTGCTGAGGACGAGGCGCTCTACGCGCAGACGAGTCTGTTCAAGGCTCAGAATGTCGACTATGACGGCGAGCGCATCTTTGATGCATGGACATGGCGCTCAAGGATGACCAGCGTTCCTGCTCGTCTCGCAGAGGCCGTGATGTTCGGAGATGCTTCGGGACCCGTGATTGTGGCGGCTGCGGCCGAGGAGGCGATCATGCGGGGCGGCATGACGTTCGATCTCGACGAGTGTACGGTGATGAGAAACGGAAGCCTGCTGACGGCTTCGGGGCGCATTGCGCGGGATGGGCAAAGACTTGGGGCCCTCTTCGTGAGGATGGATCCCGAATTCGGCGCGGACATCAAGGGGTGGTCTCAGGGCGTGGAGGAGCTGAAGGCCGGCGGCAGGCTTCGGACTGTTGACGGCCGGTTGGAGGCTCATGTGGAGTTTTCAACGGAGGGCGTGGTCGTCAACGGCGTGAGGCTCGATTCGGTTAACGAATGAAAAAGGCCTGCGGAGAATATCTGCAGGCCTTTGTGATTGGACGAGAGCGCGTGTCAGCCGGCGGCTCGAATGGCGTCCCGCGTGGCGATTGCAGCCTTGCGGGCGGCATCCTTCCAGTCGTCCTCGCGGCTTGCGTAGATGATGGCGCGGCCGGAGTTGATCACCATGCCGTTACCGGAGGCCGTCTTGCCGGCTTCGACGCAGGCGCGGATGTCGCCGCCCTGAGCGCCGACGCCGGGCACGAGCAGAGGCAGGTTCGGTGCAATTCGCCGCACGTTGGCGAGTTCAGCCGGATAGGTGGCGCCGACGACGAGGCCGAGCTCGCCCGAGAGATTCCACTCGGTGGCGGCAAGACGCGCCAGACGTTCGTAGATCTTCTCTCCGTTTACTTCAAGCATCTGGATGTCGTCACCGCCGGGATTGGAGGTGCGGCAGAGGATGAAGGCGCCCTTGTTCTCATAGGCAAGGTAGGGCTTGATGGTGTCGAAGCCCATGAAGGGGGAGAGCGTCACGCAGTCTGCTTCGTATCGTTCGAAGGCCTCCCGCGCGTAGTGTTCTGCCGTCGAGCCGATGTCGCCGCGCTTGGCGTCGAGGATGACGGGCACCTTCGGATGATGGGCGTGAATGTAGTCGATCACGGCCTTGAGTTCGGCCTCGGCGCCGCAGGAGGCGAAGTAGGCGATCTGCGGTTTGAATGCGCAGACGAGGTCGGCTGTGGCGTCGACGATGCCGCAGCAGAAGTCGTAGAGGGCCGTGCTGCGGCCCGCGAGCTCGTGCGGGAAACGGGTGGGATTGGGGTCAAGCCCGACGCAAAGCATGGAACCGGCGTTCTGCCAGCGTTCGCTGAGCATTTCGGTGAACTTCATGAGGTGCCTTCAGAGGGTGGTTGTCAATCGGGCGCTATCTTAACAAATTCTTTCGCGCCGCGGCCTTTCGGAATGAATTGCGCTATGCTCGACGACGGAGTTTCCTGCGGAGGAGATTCGACGAAAACGCCGCGTAGGCAGGAGGATGTAGAAGATGATCACACGCAGACAGTTCATAGGAGCCGTTGGCTTCGTGACGGGCGCCGCTGCTGGGCCGATTTTTGCTTACGAAAGCCGATGGCCGAAAAAGCCTTCCGTGCCCACTGATCTCAATGCGCAGGAGTTTTTCACGGAATTGACGGAAAAAGGCTCGGGCTTCGTCGTCGGCAATGAGAAGGCCGACACCGTCGTCATGATGGCCTTCGATACGCAGTGCCGCTGGTGCGCTTGGGAGTACGAGCAATTCAAGCCCTTTCTTGACCGCGTCAAGTTTGTCTGGCATCCGGTGGCGGTGCTCAATCCGTGGAGCGAGCTTCAGGGAGCGGCCATTCTGGCGGCCAAGGATCCCGGTGCGATGTTTCTTGAGAACGAGTCTCGCCTGAAGGATGCCGGGTTCAAGGGGATCGACGTGCGAACGATGGACATCCCGTTTGCAAAGCGCGAGGCCGTGTGGACCAATACCAAGATCTTCCGTCGCGCCGCTGCGCGGGAGGTGCCGTTCGGGGTGATGCGAAGGGCCGACGGAAGCTATGCCGCAGTGTGCGAGCAGACGGGAGAATCGTTTGCAAAGCTGCTCGACAAGTAGGCGGCTTCAGGGAGATGGACAAGGAAAAGGCCGGCGATCGGATGATCGCCGGCCTTTGTTTTGGACCGCCCGTTGTTGAGAACGGGCGGCGTACAGCTTGTCAGGCGTGACGGATTACATCATGCCGGGCATGCCCATGCCTTCCATGCCGGCGGGCATCGGCTTTTCTTCCTGCGGAATGTCGGCAACCATGCAGTCCGTCGTGAGGATGAGGGATGCAACGGAGGCGGCGTTCTGAAGAGCGGTGCGGGTGACCTTCGTCGGGTCGAGAACACCCATTTCAACGAGGTCGCCGTATTCGCCGGTCTGGGCGTTGTAGCCGAAGTTGCCTTCGCCCTGGGCGACGGTGTTGACCACGACGCTCGGTTCGTCGCCGGCGTTGGCGACGATCTGGCGAAGCGGCTCTTCCATGGCGCGCAGAACGATGCGGATGCCGGCGTTCTGTTCGTCGTTGTCGCCCTTGATGTCGCGGATGGCCTGCTTGGCGCGGATGAGCGCGACGCCGCCGCCGGCCACGATGCCTTCTTCAACAGCGGCACGGGTGGCGTGCAGAGCGTCTTCGACGCGAGCCTTCTTTTCCTTCATTTCGACTTCGGTGGCGGCGCCGACCTTGATGAGCGCCACGCCGCCGGCGAGCTTGGCAACGCGTTCCTGAAGCTTTTCACGGTCGTAGTCGCTCGTGGCGGCTTCGATCTGCGTGCGGATGTTCTTGACGCGGTTTTCGATGGCTTCGGCTTGACCGGCACCGTCGATGATCGTCGTGTTTTCCTTCGTGACTTCAACCTTCTTGGCCGTGCCGAGCTGTTCGAGCGTGGCCTTGTCGAGCGTGAGGCCGACGTTGGTCGAGATGACCGTGCCGCCGGTGAGAACGGCGATATCCTCGAGCATGGCAGCGCGGCGGTCGCCGAAGCCCGGAGCCTTGACGGCCACGACCTTGAGGATGCCGCGGATGGAGTTCACCACGAGGGTGGCAAGCGCTTCGCCGTCGATGTCTTCAGCAATGATGACGAGCGGGCGAGCAGCCTTGGCGACCTGTTCGAGCACCGGGAGAAGTTCGCGGATGTTGCTGATCTTCTTGTCGTGCAGGAGGATGAACGGGTTGTCGAGAACGGCGGCCTGCTTTTCCGGCTGGTTGATGAAGTACGGGGAGAGGTAGCCGCGGTCGAACTGCATGCCTTCAACGACTTCGAGTTCGTTCTTGAGGGACTTGCCGTCTTCGACCGTGATCACGCCTTCCTTGCCCACCTTGTCCATGGCTTCGGAGATGATGTCGCCGATTTCAGCGTCGGAGTTGGCGGAAATGGCGCCGACCTGAGCAATTTCCTTGTTGGTCGTCGTCGGCTTGCTGATCTTGCGGAGTTCTTCGATGGCGGCGGCGACGGCCTTGTCGATGCCGCGCTTGAGATCCATCGGGTTCATGCCGGCGGCAACGAACTTCATGCCTTCGTCCACGATGGCCTGAGCGAGAACCGTGGCGGTCGTCGTGCCGTCGCCGGCGTTGTCGCTCGTCTTGGAGGCGACTTCACGCACCATGCAGGCGCCCATGTTTTCGAACTTGTCCTTGAGTTCGATTTCCTTGGCGACGGACACGCCGTCCTTCGTCACCGTCGGAGCGCCGAAGGCGCGGTCAAGCACGACGTTGCGGCCCTTGGGACCGAGCGTGACCTTGACGGCGTTGGCGAGAACATTGATGCCGCGGACCATCTTGGAGCGGGCGTCATCACCGAAAAGAACCTGCTTAGCAGCCATTTTTTTAATCCTTTACGTTCTTAGAAAAACAAATGATGTAAGGCGCTGACGAGCCTTCGATTAGGCGAGGACGCCCATGATGTCTTCTTCGCGCATGACGAGCAGCTCTTCGCCGTCGACCTTGACGGTCTGGCCGGAGTACTTGCCGAAGAGAACGCGGTCGCCGACCTTGACGTCGAGAGCGATGATGCGGCCGGCTTCGTCGCGCTTGCCCGGACCGACGGCGATCACTTCGCCCTGATCGGGCTTTTCACCAGCGGAATCGGGAATGACGATGCCGAAGGCGGTGGTCGTTTCAGCAGCAAGACGCTTGATGATGACGCGGTCATGCAACGGACGGATCTGCATTTGTTGTTCTCCAAATAAAACGGTTTCCGGCAGGGCGGTCGAATCTCGCCTTGTCGGGCGAGGCCGGTATGCCGGATGCAAAAAAAAGATTGCCGGGGCGAACCGCATGGGCGGCTTTGCCTTAGCATTTAAACCCTATATGGGGATGCCTCCTTGAAAAACAAGGGGGCTGTTGACGATTTTTTACAGGTTCTCGGCGCGCTGCAGAAGAGCGCCGTGAAAAGGCCTGCGGCGAAGGGAATAATGCGGATTTCAACAAGGAGTTCTGCGGCCGCCTGTGCGGTTGCGTGGGTGTTGTCGGCGGGCTTGTGGAGCGCTTCGTGCATGGCCGGAGCCGCTTCTGCGGGGTTGCCTGCGGCACTCAAAAAGGCTGCTGCGCAGTGCGGCGTCGATCCGAGGGCGGTGACCGTTTCGGTCGTTGCGCTTGATGGGCTTCGGATGCCCGAAGGCGGAAAAATGCCGGTCGTTCAGCCGCTTCTGGCCGTCAACGCGGACCGCTTGGTTTCTCCCGCTTCGACGGCAAAGCTTGTGACGACGCTCGCCGGGCTCGAACTCCTCGGTGCGGACTGGCGATGGACGACGGGGCTCTACGCTCAGAGTCGTCCCGATGCCCGGGGGCGTGTCGGCGGCGTTTGGCTCAGGGGCGGCGGAGACCCTACGCTCGTTGCGGAAAAGTTCGGTCAGCTCGTGGAACGGATGGCTCGGATGGGCGTGAGCCGAATCGAAGGTGATCTGACGGTCGATCGTTCGTTCTTTGATGTGCCTGCAGGCGATCCTTCTGCTTTTGACGGACGCGGATCGCGCCCCTACAACCTGCTTCCCGATGCCGCTGCGGCGGGTTATCGAAGCCTTTCCTTCGAGTTCGTACCCGACGAAGCGTCGGGCGTCGCCCGCATCGTCGGCGTGCCTGAGCTCTCCGGACTGGAGATGCCGGAGACGATCAGACTCTCCGGAGGCGGGTGCGGAGACTGGAAGACGGCGATCGGCTACAGGCTTGAGCATCTCGCCGACGGCAGGCTTGCCGCCCGCTTTGACGGGGCCCTGCCTCTTGCCTGCGGCTCCAAAACCTTCAGCGTTGTGTCGCTTTCACAAAACGAATATCTGGGACGCCTCTTCAGGGGGTACTGGGAACGCAACGGGCGCGTCTGGACGGGGCGTGTCGTCGAGGGACGCGTGCCCGAAGGCGCCTTGAAGCTGGCGGAGCTGAAGTCGGAAGCGCTCCCCGTTGTGACCGTGCTCGTCAACAAGTGGTCGAACAATCTGATTGCCCGTCATATTTTTCTGACGCTCGGCACGCTCAGGCACGCACATGCATCCAATGACGACGGCGTGACGGCATCCGGAAAGGTCTTTGAGCCCATGAGGAAGAGCCAGCCCGGCGCGACGATCGAGGATGCGCGAGCGGTGCTTGCCGGCTGGCTGGCTGAAAAAGGCGTGCCTGAGGGAGCGGTCATGATTGACAACGGCTCGGGGTTGTCGAGAACGTCGCGCGTGACGGCGCGTGCCATGACGCAGATTCTGGCGGCCGGCTGGCTCTCGCCGCGCATGACAGAATATGCGGCCTCCCTGCCGGTCTCGGGCGTCGACGGCACGATGAGGAAACGTTCGGAGGCGGCCGGCCGGACCCATCTGAAGACCGGCTATCTGCAGGATGTTCGCTCGATCGGCGGCTACGTTTACGGCCGCAACGGCCGTCGCTATGCGCTTTACGCAAGCGTGCACGGAGAGCGAAACATGGCGGGCGGGATCAAGTTCCTCGACAAGGTGGTTGAGTGGACATACCAACAGAAGTGAAGGTCTCGACGGCATGATGCGGAACCATCCCGCATGAGAAAGAGGAACGTGGAGATTCGAAGACAAAAAAGCCCCCGCCCTCCGTCGTCAAGCCGGAGGGCGGGAGCTTTTGGGATAACGGCTGCTACTCCTTGGCCGCCACGGCATCGAGCACGATGCCGGGCGTCAGCAGTTCGGGAAGCACCTGAACGGTGCCGTCGGGCCTGTAGAGAAGATAGAGCGGCACGCCCGAACGGCCGAAGCGCGAGAGGATGTCCGTGATTGCGGGATCGCGGTTGGTCCAATCGCCCACGAGAAGCGTGAAGTTCTTCTCGCGGAAGGCGGCCTGCACCTCATCCCGGTCAAGGGCTGCAACCTTGTTGGCCTGACAGGTGACGCACCAGGCGGCGGTGAAGTCGACGAAAACGGGACGGCCTTCGGCCAGTGCGGTCTTGACCGCTTCTTCCGACCAAGGCTGCCATGCGCCCCGGCCTTGAGACGACGAGGCTCGGTCGAATTCACCCGTTGCGATGACGGCGATTGAGCCGGCGGCGAGGAAGGCCGTGACGCCCATCAGCACGCGGTTGCGTCCGCGGCCCCATTGCTCGCGGCCGAGCAGCCAGAGCGCGATGGCGGCGGCGCCGCAGCCGGCCAGCATCAGCAGCATGCCGTTGAAGCTGATCTGCTTGGAAAGCACCCAGCCGAGCCAGACGACGGCAAGCGCCATCGGAATGGCCATGATCTTTCGGAAGACGTCCATCCAGGCACCCGGTTTGGGAAGCATCGACGACCAGCCCGGGAAGATGCAGAGCAGAAGCCACGGCAGCGCCATGCCGAAGCCGAGCGAGAGGAAGACGGCGACCGCTTCAACGGCCGGCTGCGTCACGGCGTAGCCCAAGGCCGCTCCCATGAAGGGAGCCGTGCAGGGGCTCGCGACGATCACGGCCAGAATGCCCGTGAAGAACGAGCTGAGCGCTCCGGTTCTGGGCGCGCTGCGGGCGACGCGGGTGTCGGCAAGGTGGCTTGCCGCGGTGAATTCAAAGATGCCCAGAAGATTGATCGTGATGGCGACGAAGAGCACGAGCAGAAGCGAGACGACCCACGGACTCTGGAGCTGGAACCCCCAGCCGAGCGCCATGCCGACGCTTCTGAGGGCAAGCAGCGCCCCGGAGAGCGCGCCCATCGTGACGAGAACGCCGCCCGTGAAGGCGAGGCCGTGCGGCAGCAGCTTTTCGCCGCGGCGGTAGCCTTCGATGAGCTGCAGGATCTTGAGCGAGAGGATCGGGAAGACGCAGGGCATCAGATTGAGGATAAGGCCGCCGAGGAACGCAAAGGCGATCGCCGTGAACGTCGTCACGGAGGCGGCGGTGCCGGCAACGGGCAGTGCGCCGGAGAAGACGGCGGGCTTGGGAACTTCGCCCTTTTCAAGCGGGAATGCGGTTTCGATCGCCCATCCGCCGGCGGCGGGGCCGCCGTCGCCAACGAAGACGCCGGAGAGCGTGTTGCGGGGTTCCTGCAGAAATTCGGGTGCGAGCGTCATGAGAAGCGAGGCGCTGCCGTCTTTTTCCGTCTGATGCAGGGGATCGTCGGCGAGCTTGAAGACCCTCTCCTCAAGCGGATAGAAGGTGAGGCTCTTTTCGACATGCACTTCGGAGGCCGGAATCGTCACCTTGAGGCGGTCTTCCTCGTAGACGGCCTGCACGCCTCGGATGTCGGCCACTTCAGGCACGTCGACGATGGCGTTCGAGACGAGGTCGGCTTCGGCCGACGGCTTGGGTGCGACTTCGTAGGGGAGCGTGATTTCGGCCGTGCCTTCGCCGGGGATGCAGACGTCCTTGCAGGCGAGGTAGGAGACGTGGATGCGGATGCGCGCGGAACGTCCTTCAGGAAAACGCGGAACCTCGGCTTCGAACGGGAAGACGGCGGTGCCGCCGTAGGAGAAGCTGACGATGCCCTTATCGTTGTGACGTTCCGGAAGCGGAAAGCGCGGATCGGTGAGGCGGATGTCCTTGGGCGTCGTAAAGCTGAACTGCGTCGTGAGTCCGGCGTCGCCCGGCATTCGCCAGTACGTGTGCCAGCCCGGCGCATGCTCGAGCACCACGGCGAGAAGGTTTTGGGCCTGAGGCGTGAGGCCCTTGTTCTGGGCGACGAGCCGCACGGCGACGCTCGGCTCGGGCGCGGGCTGCGCCGAGCGGTCGAGCGTCGAAAGGAAATCCTGGGCCCCGGCGGCCCAGGTGGAGGCCGCAGCGGCGCAAAGCGCGGCTGAGGCAAGCCAGGTCTTGAGGGAACCCATGATCGTCCTTGTGGTCGAGAGGTGCCTTAGGCGGCGATTTCCGCAAACGTTTCGCGGGCGGCGGCGATGGTCGCGTCGATCACTTCGTCGGTGTGCATGATCGAGACGAAGCCCGCCTCGAAGACGGACGGAGCGAAGTAGACGCCGCGATCGAGCATGCCGTGGAAGAATCGATTGAAGGTTTCCGTGTCGGACTTCATCACGTCAGCGAAGCCGTGCGGAACGGACGGCAGGAAGT
>ERZ1026870.936-NODE-936-length-14758-cov-76.769639_pt1 | contig 14758 bp, 14 predicted proteins | sample MGYA00380165_ERZ1026870 | MGnify/ENA primary metagenome ERZ1026870 (study PRJEB33269, sample SAMEA4719801) | human gut metagenome | biome: human-associated habitat; feature: organic feature; material: feces | place: Cameroon | collected 2013-10 ...
AGAGCAACTGACTCTTAATCAGTGGGTCTAGGGTTCGAATCCCTAAGGGTGTACATCAAGAAGAGCGTTTCCGATTTATTTCGGAGACGCTCTTTCTTTTTTTTCCATCAGATGATAGTTATCCAGATGGATTCCTCCTTCTGCTGCGCCTCCTCCATCAGCTTCATCAGCCGATGGAGCCAGATGCGGGAGTTCACCACCATGCCCTTCAGCCTGTTCTCGCCCACCAGGATGCAGCCCTGGGTGTCGTCGGGATAGTTGCCGGCATGGATGCGGATGCCCTCGAAGTTAGGCACGCCCTGCAGATAAGGCAGCCACTGCCTGAACCTCGGCGACTGGGTGATGAGCACCCGATAAGTGCCCTCGGGGATGGCGGTGTGGCCCTTCATCTTCTGCGCCTTCTTGCCCGAAATTCTGCCCAATCGGGCATCCACCTGCTGGGGAGCCAGCTCTACACCCAGCAAATTGCGCCACGTAGGCTCCATGGTGTCGCAGAAATAAGTATCTGCCCCCAACTTCTGCTCATCGAAACTATCACGAAACACACGCTTCAAACCCTCGTTGTAGCTGGTTATCACCTTGCGATCTACATCCTCATCAGCCAGAATATACAGACGGCCAATGGTATAGGTATTCTTCTTTGCTATTCGCTTTAAAACTATTTCCATACTTTTTTTAGTTTATAGTTTACAATTTATAGTTTACAGTTAATAATTTATAGTTTACAATTTTCAACTAATCACCACTTCCCTTCAGGAACTTCAACTTGCGGAAAATGGAACTGTAATTGTAATCGTAATCACCTTCCTTGTTTCCAATCCTCACGATGTAGCCACGATGCACCCACTGGTTCAGAGCGATGTTCACACGGCGCACGTTGTCGTCTTCATAACCCTCCTGACGGCGAAGCTTCACGTAATCCTGCATCGTAAACTCATCAGGCAACTGCTCCAGCAAATTCTTCGGACCATGAGGAGCCGTCTTCGGATTGTCGGCACGGTCGTTGTCGGCATCGTAAATCATCTGTCCGAAAAGTTTCAGCTTGCACCACAGGTCGTAACGCTCGCTCCATCGGATGAAATCCTCGATACTGCTCTCCCACTTCATGCCGTTCGCCACATAGAGCACGCACGCCTTCAGGTAGGCAATGACATTGGCACGGAACGAGAGATTCTCGAATACGAAATTCTGCGACAATCGCGAGAACTCGGCATTCTCTTCCATCAGCTTCCGGGCAAGCCTCAGTGCCTGCGGACAGCTCACCAAGCCCCTAGCCTTCAAGAGATTGTCGATGTAAGGCTTCAGCGCCTCATCAAAGGCAGCATCATAGGTGCCATACACCGGAATCTCCGAACCGCAGGGACGGCGCTCGATAGTGGAAAACGAGATTCTCGAAATCGGACCGTCCGTTACCACACGGCGGAAATAATCCCTGCACTTTCGGGGCGTGCAACTCGCATTCCAGTTGAACCTCACCTGCACCGTCTCCGTAACGCTCTGGGTTCCCACACGGTCCTGACCATAGTTACCCAGGTCGAACGCCAGCTCCATGATTCTGAAATGCTGGTTGGTCTTGCCCTTCAGGGCATCGAAGAGGTTCAGCTCGTTCACCTTGGCATAGAGGAAGTGGTTCTCTGCCTCTTTCATTCGGAGCACGAAGGCAGGGTTGGTCATGTCGATGTTCACCTCCTGAATCACCAGTCCCTCGGGGCGCTCTCGGCGGTCCTTGTTGGCACCCTTGCTGTTGCACTCCTCTTTCCATTTTCGCTCACGTTCACGCTGCTCCTCATCACGACGTCTGATATCCTCCATGATTCTGTTAATCGGCTGACTCACAGACTCCTTTCCGCTACCCGTTGGTGCACAGAGAATCTGCATCAAGGTAGCCTCATGCTCTACATTGTCGATATATTTGAATCGGGTTTCGAGCAGATGCGAAGCCAGGGGCGGGAACACGGCCTGCGATACGGCAGGGCGATAGATTTCGGGAGTCTTCGACACGAGCAGTTTGATGAGCTTGGGCAGTTTCTGCGGCATCTGATGGATGTGGTAGAAATACGATTCGGGGTTGCTGATGTCGCCGAAGTTATCCTCGTCGAAGCATCCTGTGCCCCTCGCCTTGTCCTGCTCCTCCTGCGAAAGCTTGATGGCCGTGCGCACGATGTTGGGCAGTCGGTGGCCCTGCTTTCGGTTGCAGGCGCTCTCCACGGTGGCGAAGGCTCGGTTCTGCTCTTCGCCGAAGGTTGGGATAATCTGCTTGATCCAAGCCGCATTATCGTCGCAGAGATAGCGCAGGTAGCAAGCCAGGGTGAAGATGAAGGCATTGCGCGAACCATGTTCCGGTTCGCCACCCAGCAACTCCACTATTTTGGCAGTGAGTTTTGCATAAGGGATGCCTTGGTATTCAGAGGGGAAGGCTTCTTGAGCTGCCACTCCGCCAGCAGTTTGATCATCTCCAGCAGGGCTGAGATGAGAATCATCAGCAGGATGGCTATCAGCAGGTTGGGCAGGCTGAACAGCAGGGCCAGAAGAAACAGCGTTATCGCCGTTAGTGCCCTGAAATCGATTATCTTGAACATTTTCATTACTATTACCTTTTAACTTTAAACTATCATTTTTTTGAAGACTTTGAACTTGATGATTAGCATTTTGGGGTGTAACTTTTCTTTCCTTGAAAAGCTCCTCCTCGTTGATATAAAGAAGATACTCTTCTGGAACAAGGAACGACGGGCGTGCCAGATCCTTCACCACCGTATCATACTCCGAATCCTCCAGCTGCTGCGACATCCATCGCTGCGCCATGGCGATATCCATCCCCTGGGGAATGATAAACACGAGGCGAAGCCCCTGGGTAGAGGGAGTTACGTGGACGAGCACTATCAGGTTGAGGATTTTCTTATCCTCCAGCACCTTCTTCTTCTCCTCCCAATATCCTCGGGGATTCGGAATGTGGTCGATATCATAAATCGAGAGGCCGCTGGGGATAGCCTCATCATTCTTGCGCCTGCCGTTTCTGAAAGTGGCGTGGGGCGTGAGGATAGGCAACTGCGACTTGAGTTTCTTCTTCATCTCCTCGTAGTCATCGTTGCACATCTCGCCTCGCAGCTTACTCTCCAGGGCATCCGCCAGCTGGGCGCAAACCGTCTTCACCCTGCTGCTCTTCAGCGCCTGGTGAAGAAGTTCAGGGGTGCAAGTCTGCACCACCTGACTTCTAATATTATCAGAATATCCTATTGCCATTATTCCTTACTTATTATGAGTCGTAAACTTGTCATCACGGGAATTAGCCTCGTAAAACTTATGGATAAACTTGCGGCCCTTCTCCGTCCACACCAGATGCGAGTGCGAAGCAGTAATTCTGGGTGAAACCTCGCCATGCCGGGTGCGGGTCTTGGCATATCCGCGATGGGCATACTCGGCATAGAGCATGTACTGTCCGCTCTGGTAATACTGCACGTGCTGCACGCAGAGCCATCGGTTCAGCTCCTGCGCCGTGATACCCATCTCCTTGGCTATCTGCGTGGTGGTGTAGCACGAGATGGAGCGGAGCACTTCTACGGCATAGGAGGCATCATCAAAGAGATGGTCGATGTCCTGCTCCTGCTTTGCCACCACGGCACAGGTCTCGTTGAGCAGCAACTTCTGCGAAGCGATTCTCGCCTCCAATTGCCCAATCTTGACGTTCAGCTGGTAGCCGCCATCCTTGCGTATAGCGGGCAGCACCTCTCCGCACACCCAGTCCTGGAAAGGCTCAGCCTGCGGCTTGTCGGAGCGCATGATGAGCTTGTAGAAGTTGAGCTCCGAGATAAAGGTGAAGGTAACCTCATGCTTCTTTTTCGACTCGCCGTGCTGGTTCTTCTGCGTGGTGGTGACCTTCATCAGATGAACCCCACCAGGTTTCAGTGCGGTCTTGGCACGGCTCGGATTCTTGATATCCAGGGCATTGCAGACATCTACCAGGCAGAACAGCGGCTCCATAAAGGTGCCAGCCACACGGATGTCACCAAACAGAGGGTGACTGAAAATCTGTACATTCATTTTCATAATCCTACATTTTAAAATTCAACATTCGTTTAAATTCAACATTCCGTTGTCATTTTGACAATGCAAAGATAGGAAGAAAAGTAGAATGAGAAATAAAAAAATGCCTGCAATTACCTGTCGTACAAATGTTTACAAGTAATTACAAGCATTCTGCAAAGAATCGTACAAGTTTGTACAAGTTATCTTATTGCTTACAAGGGGCAAATGCCTTGCTTCATATTTTTCACCATGGCAAATGCACCTGACTGTTCCAGCACGACTCCGTGCATGGATAGATGTCATGACTGTGGAGCGGTTTCCACAAATCACGATTGTAGCTGATATCACTGATCTTCTTCTCCACCAGCCATGCGTTAACCAAGTTCGTAATCTGTGTAGGCTTCAGCTTTCTCGCCAAACGCACAAACTCCAGGGCGATTGCCTTGTCGCCCATGAAGCAGGGCAGAATCTCGCCAATCCAGTCTTCGTCTTTCGAAGAAGTCTGCGCCATATCCTTCAGAATATCCTGCCCATCCACCTCGATGCCCATGTTCTTATCGAAATGAGCCTCAATCTTATCTACATGGTTTATCTGCTGACCGATGTTGCCATAAAAGTTGTTCTGAATCGTCGGTCTTTCCCAATTGTTGTCATTCTGATTTTCCATATCGTTTACTTATTTAAAGATTGTTCAAAGATTGTTTATCTACTTTTCCTGTTCCCCCCAGCCATGCATATACGACGATACGTTGTTTGCATTGTTCGACTGCTGTGCAACAGAACCATAGAAATTATTCACGGTAACCCCACCAGTAGTCCCCTGTGGTATTCCATTCATAGCCCCTGCTTTCAGCAGTTTGATTTGTTCATCCTTCTGATTTATAGTGCGTTGCATCGTTTCCTTCTCGATGCGATGACTGTCGAGCACCTCTTTCAGCTGCCTTTCCAGCTTTTTGCATCTCTGCTCAAGCTGCTCGTTAAAGGCAGCGGTGAGATAGTTACTTTTCTCGATGGCCTTGAAATGCTCGTTCTTCTTCTTCTCTGCGGCAAGCTGAGCCTCCAATGCCTGTATCTTCAACTCATTGGGGTCAAGAAGGCATAATTCCGGAGAATGAAAACGTTCCTCCACAGCAGCTATCATCTCAGGGAAACACTTCGCAAAGAATTTAGAAATTTCTGTTTCGCAAGATTCCCTATGCTCTATTAATTCCTTCTTCATTCTTGAAAGATATACGTTCAGCTGAAGCCATTTATGGGCCTGCAAGAACAAAATTGCATACATCATCCACAGACAAAGAAGAACCTCATCCTGATAAATATAATCAAGATGTCTATATTTGCTCTTCTTAAGCAACATTTCAATCTCTGAGACAAGTTTCTTCAAAGTACCTTTGGGGGAGTTATACAGCTGGGCTGCCATCGCATAGGAAACATTGAAATATATCAATTGATCGTCCTCATAAATAACACCCAAAACTAATACTTTATCGAACATTAGCATCAACAGGTCGTTCAAGCCATTGGCTTCATACTCTTCGATAGAAGACTTCATACGATACTGCTGAACAGCTACTTGACTGGTTTGATTGTTAGGAGTTTCCATAATCGTCATTTGTTTTAATAACTCGATGGGGAGTTTGTTATTACTATATTCTGCGATTCGTGGAGCATCCATCTCTCTTGGTAAACGAGGGAAACAGGTGTTTCATTGGTCGTGGGCGCAAAGGTAATGAATATTTTCGAAACGACCAAACAAATCAGAAAAAATTTTGTTTTATTTTTGTTTTTCATGAAGTAGAGCAAAAAGTTTCTCTCCGGCTGGTAGAGCAAAGCACCCACTGGGTTGAGCGAAGCACCCACTTGATTACGATTACGATTACAGTTCAAAAATCCGCAGGGTTGATACTTCCGGAAAACTTAGGGAGATAGAGAGTTATATTATATATATTTATATATATAAATATATATAATATAACCCCATATAACCCCTACTTTCATCGTGCGGAAAATGGAACTGTAATCGTAATCGTAATCAATCGGGACTTTTCTGGAGAGAAGCTTTGCAGAAGAGGCATAGTCTGCTTAACAGCAAAACTATGAGATGCCCTCGAAGAAACTATATTTTCTTCTTCCGTAATCATAGAGTTTTTTTAATTAACACGAATCCGCCGAATGTTAACGGCGTTTAACATAACTCTGCAGGGTGATTTTTGGCGGTATCAGAAAAAAGCCGTACCTTTGCACTGTCATTCAGAAGAAAGGCTCCTGATGACTACTTGGGAGAAAAGAGTCTCCGGACTCTACTCCTACGCCAATAGAAATCATTAATCATTAATCATTAATCACTAGAAAGCTTATGGGACAAGGAAACATTAAGTATCGTAAAGTAAAGCGCACCCCTCAGACGGGTGAGAACGCAGGTAAGGAACTCTGGTATGCCACCGTGGTTACCGACAGAGAGATGAACTTCGAGGAGTTCGTGGATCACATTTCATCCCACAACTCGCCTTACAGCCGCGGCACCGTGCACGGCGTGATGATGGATATGCTCGACTGCCTGAAGGAGCTTATCCTCGACGGCAAGAGCGTGCGTCTGGGCGACCTGGGCCTCTTCTCCATCGGCATGAGTTCGCGTGGTGAGGTGAGCAGAGACAAGGTTACTTCGGCTAGCGTGGAGGGCATCCATCTGCTGGTGAAAAATACCAAGAACTGGAGTAACAGCGAGCTGAAGAAGCTCTGCAAGATTACTGCCTACGATGCCCGTGGCGGCGAAGAGACCGATGGAGGCGGAACCTCAGGTGGTGGAACCAACGGTGGTGGCAGCGGCAACACCCAGGGTGGCGGCGGAACTTCTGGCGGAACGGGCAGTGAAGGCTCGGGCGGCAACACCCAGGGTGGCGGAACCGACCAGGGTACTACCGGCGGAGGCGACAAGGGCGACGGCGATTCTGCTGACGTAACTATCTAGAGCAAGCCCCTTCGGGGGCTACTCTTTCATCCTATCACATCACTGAAGTTAATCACTAATTACTGAAGTTTAACCACTAAAGAATTTATCACTTACTGAAGTTTAACCACTGAAGAATTTATCACTTACTGAAGTTTAACCACTAAAAACGACTGCCTATGAAGAAGGAAAACTGGAAGACCTTGATTCAGATTTTAATCTCGATTCTTACTGCCGTAGCCACTTCGCTCGGCGTTACGAGCTGCATGAGTTAAACGATTGACCTGCATGAGTTAAACAAAAAAAAAGAGGACATACCAAAAGCGCCATCCACGCTTTCCGGTATGTCCTTTTTTTTATTCTTCATTGCAGCCATATAACCAAAGGAAAGAAGGCCCAGCTTAAACTTCTTAAGCTCTTGTCATTTTCTCTATTTCATTCTTACTCAAGTTAAGAGTGCTAGCCACAATTTCTGCAGAAACTCCGGCCTGGAGAAGCTTTTTGGCTGATTCCATTTTCTCTTCATTAGCTCTTTTTAATTGCTCTTCGGCTTCCTTTCTCTGCTCTTCGGCTTCCTTTCTCTGCTCTTCGGCTTCCTTTCTCTGTTCTTCAGCTTCCTTTCTCTGTTCTTCAGCTTCCTTTAACTGACTAGAAGTTGCTTCCAACTGACTAGAAGTTGCTTCCAACTGACTAGAAGTTGCTTCCAACTGACTAGAAGTTACCTTAAGTTTCTCTTTAGCATCATCATTAGCCTTCGTCAAACGTTCCAATCTGCCAGCAAGCGTCTTCTCTACGCTCACAGCATCCCAGAAATCATCATAACCAAGAAGTTCCTCCTCGGTATATGCAGACTCTTCTATCTCTGATACAGCCTTGGCAATCTCCGGGTTGGCAAGCAATTCTGCGGGAACAGTCTTCGTCTTCTCATCGATTTCTGTCAGATATCTAAGCCACAAAACCTGCATCTTCTTCTCTGTAAATGTATGAGGTGTAAACTTCGGTAATTCTACAAATACCAAATGCAAACCATCTATCACCTTATCAGTATGCTCCTCATGAACAAGATGATAATAGTGGTAATAGTCATCAAGTTCTGGCTCAAAAACCTCATTAACAAGATTGATGGAATAAACTGGCTTCAGAAGAGAATAATCTTCACTAAGGCTTGGATAATTCACATATGCTTTAGAGTCAATAAAAAAAACTCGCTGCATAAATTCCTTCGACCAAATTATCTGTATTTCAACAATAAACTGACCTCCCTTGGCATCCTCGCATCTTACAGCCAAAACACGATATTTTTGCAATGGAGTTTTGGGCATTATTCCAAGTGTAAGATAGGCCACAGAAGTGATTTCTTCTTCCTCGCTCTTAAAAGGAAGAAGGGCGTTAAGCAAACTCTTCACCAACTCGGGATGTTCGCCAAATACTTTATAGAAGGTCAAATCGGCCTTAGGATCCAAATATTTCATAAGCCTTTCTATTTTTTCTGCAAATATACATCAATATTCCAAAACCTGCAAGCATTTTAATGGATTTTAACCCCTTTCTTGCCATCACAGAATAAGCGAAGCCGTTCTAAAAGTATTGCCAGGCTATGACTTACCGTTCTAAAGTATTCTAAAAAACATCGTGTACCCCACCACATGAAAAAAGTTGGTGGGGTTCATCTGATGAAGGTCACCAACTTTTTCAGGTAAAATGGTAATTTTCTGTTAATCACTGACTATGGCAGAGAAGTTGGGCGAGATCACAGACATGTTTTCCATGGCTTACATCGCTAAGGCTTACTTTGGCAAATCGCACTCTTGACTAGCACATAAGATGAACGGCAACATCGTTAACGGAAAGACCTCCCAATTCTCTCCTAACGAGCTTGAAATCCTCAGAACAGCCTTGCAGGATATGTCGAAGAAATTTGGAGCACTTAGCCTTGCCATATATTTCTAAATAATGAGGTTCTTTTTCATGTTTTTTACTTTATAGAATAAAATAATCTTAATTTATATCTAAAAATTTGATTTTCTCAATGAATTTTTGTATTTTTGTGAATAATTTTAAAAGAAAGGCAATATATGAGTTATAACATTATTAATGCCATAGTCAACTTAGTCAAACATTCAACTTTGATTTTGGCAGAACAAAACGGCGGCAACAATCGAGCTAACGATATGGGCACAGCCTTAGAAGACTACATAAAGAATCTGTTTTCAGACTCTTTCAGTCTGTCCACGAAAGATAGACTCGAAAAATGGCAAGAAGTTTTTTCTTATCTTGGTAATAATTCTAATCCTCCAGATATTATGCTAAGAAACGGCGATGCTATCGAGGTAAAGAAGATTCAGTCCAAAGGTTCTTCTCTAGCTTTGAATAGCAGCTATCCCAAACATACATTAAAGGCTACAAATCCTTTAATAAACAAAGCTTGTAAAAATGCAGAGGAGTGGAAAGAAAAAGATATGATTTATGCTATTGGAGTAGTAAAAGACAGTTATCTTCATAGTTTATGCATGGTATATGGTACAGAGTATTGTGCTTCAGACGAAATATATTCAAATATTCGTAGACGAATTAAAGATTCTGTTATAAATACTCCTGGTGTTGAGAACGAAGAAACAAAAGAGCTTGGACATATTAACAAGGTAGATCCGTTGGGTATAACGTATCTGAGAGTAAGAGGTATGTGGGGAATAGAAAATCCTACTAAAGTCTTCAACTACGTTTACACTCCAAACGACAATGCTGACTTTAATTTCATGTGCATTATCAATGATACAAAATGGAAAACTTTTGATAACAAAGATGAACTCATTACACTATCAAAATTGCATGCACATTTAAATATTTCTGACATTAAGGTCAAAGATCCAGATAATCCGGCAAAATTAAAACCGGCAAAAATGATAACATTTTACATTTAACAATACATGAATTTAATAAGCTTATTTTCCGGTGCAGGTGGACTAGACTTAGGCTTTCACAAAGCTGGTTTCAAGACCATTACTGCAAACGAATTTGATGAGAAGATATGTCCAACGTTTAGAGCAAATTTTCCTAATGTTCAGCTTATAGAGGGTGACATTAGAAAGCTTACCTCAGATGACTTTCCGGATGACATTGATGGCATTATTGGTGGACCTCCATGTCAATCCTGGAGTGAAGCAGGCTCATTAAAAGGCATAGAAGATGCAAGGGGACAATTGTTCTTTGATTACATTCGCATTTTAAAGGACAAACAGCCTTTGTTCTTTGTTGCTGAAAATGTATCAGGCATGCTTGCTGCAAGGAATGCAGAGGCTGTAAGAAATTTTCTAGCACTCTTTGACGAAGCTGGTTATAATGTGAATCTTCAGATGCTTAATGCCAATGACTTTGATGTACCGGAAGACCGTGACCGTGTTTTCTATGTTGGTTTTCGCAAAGACCTAGGAATTACAAACTTTGTATATCCAACACCACAAAGCCATCGACCAACTCTGCGTGAAGCTATCTGGGATTTAAAAGACACAGCTATCCCAGCAAAAGAAAAGAATCACACAAATGGTGCAAATTGTAAAGTACCCAACCATGAGTACTTCATAGGAGCATTTTCGCCTATATTTATGTCTCGTAATCGAGTAAGATCTTGGGATGAACCAGGATTTACGGTACAAGCAAGTGGACGACAGTGTCAACTTCATCCACAAGCACCAAAAATGATAAAGGTTGAAAAAAATCTACAGAAATTCGTGCCTGGCAAAGAACATCTTTACCGCAGAATGACAGTTAGAGAAGTTGCTCGTATTCAAACATTTCCTGATGATTTTGTGTTCATATATAATGATGTTAATTATGGATACAAGATGATTGGCAATGCTGTGCCAGTAAATTTGGCATACCATATGGCAAAACAAATAAAATGGACTCTTGATTCAAGAGGTATAAAAAGTAAATTATCATGAAAGTCGTATCTTTTTTTTCGGGTTGCGGAGGCTTAGATTTAGGGTTTGAACAAGCAGGATTTGAGGTCATTTGGGCAAATGACAATGATAAAGCTGTGCATGAAACCTATATGCTTAATCACTCTAACACTTATTTATGCAAGGATGACATGCGCAGTTTGTCTGCGCATGACATTCCTGAGTGTGATGGTTTCATTGGTGGACCTCCTTGCCAATCCTGGAGTGAGGGAGGTAAGCAAAGAGGGTTAGCTGATGAACGAGGGCAACTTTTCTTGACATATATACAATTTATAAAAGTCAAGAAGCCTAAATTCTTTGTTATAGAGAATGTCAAAGGCATATTGAGCGAAAAGCATTTTCAGACATTTATGCAAATGCTAGATGAGTTGAAAAGTGCTGGGTATATCGTACATTATTCTCTGATGAATACAATGTACTACCACATCCCACAAGAAAGATACCGGGTAATCGTAGTTGGTATCAGAAATGATATCAAAATAGACTACCATTTTCCTAACCCTGACGAAAATAGAATTATAACTCTACAAAAGGCGATTGGTGATATATCAGAACCACCTACAGAGTATATGAATGAAAAGGTTGAGCAAAAATATCAAACAAGATGGAATCACGATGTTTATATTGGAGCTTTTGATGATAAGTTTATGGCAAGAAATCGCGTGAGAGGATGGAATGAGGTATCTTTTACCATCCAGGCTCAAGCACGCAATTGTCCGTTACACCCACAGGCGCCAAAAATGCTTTACATATCTCGCAATAAACAGATCTTTGTTCCAGGGAAAGAATCTCTTTATCGTAGATTGAGTGTTAGAGAATGCGCTCGAATTCAAACTTTTCCTGACAAATTTAGATTTATATATAAAGATGTTTGTGATGGATATAAGATGGTTGGTAACGCTGTACCTCCAAGATTAGGAAAGGCGATAGCTCAATCGTTAAAAGACGCATTCAGCCATGAGAATAAACAAAGTATTTCGATTTTGGTCGCAACTTATAGGGATGACCATCAACTGCAAGTTACAAAAGAACAAAAACTTTATTATGTAAGAGCTGGATTTAGAAAAGGTGCAATGCAATTTGCTTCTGGAATGAAAGCACCAGAATACTTGTTTCTCCATAAAGGTGAAAAGAAGCATCTATTTATATTAAAGAAAGAGGAACCTCTGTTGGTTTCGAAAGAAACACTACAAGCTTATGGCTTTGTCCCATCTGGTGATTTGTATTGGTTATTCCATATTGAAAATATGGAGGACGTAAAATGTCCGATTGACGTAAATAAAATCACCATTTCTGAAGGTAAGGCTAGATTTGCCCCATTTATAATTGAGCAAAATATATAATATTGCTAAAGTAATTGCAGAATTTTTAATTGATAGCTAGTAATGACAATAATTATTATTTATGTATGAAGAAAGAGCAAATATATTCTCGTTTGGCAGAGTTAAGTTCGTATTTTTCCTTTGGAAGAATACTTGGGTATGTGGCGATTTTTGAAACTATTGGTATAGAAACCCAATTAATACATGGACAAGAAGATAGGAAAAGCAGAATGATTTCTGCAGAATTGAACTTTCTAACTGGGCTATGGATGAATAATGTAGATTTGGGTAAGACTTGGGGAATAAGCTTGGATGACAGAATCATAGAGGAAGTGTATTCTCTTATGAATCAGATACATGATATTTTCCTTTCAGATGATAGCGTCTCAGGGCAATTCGTTGAAACTTTTTTGTATGAAGGTGATATGTCATATGATTGGCAATCTGTATATTTTGCAGAGAAGAAATATGCAGATCCAAACTTATGTATGGTTCTGCAAACGCAATTTAAATTTAATCCAAATGTTTTAACCTCAACATTGTCAAAAATAAAACATCGTTTAGAAAGTCAGATAAATCGGAGAATAGAAGAAAAGAATAAAAAGCATGATTACATATCACCAATGAATGCTTTTACCATAAAGCCCAATGTTGCCAATAAGCTCTTTACTAAGGAAGAGATTGAAGTTATTGATTCGTTGTCCTTTGAATTAGGAAAAGAAGTTTCTAAAACACAAATTTCGTCCATGCTTGATTTTAATGTGTTTTACCAGCAACCCATAATAAAACTTCCTGATAATCGGGGATATTTTTTTGTAAATGAGCATGCTGTAAGTGTAGCTATGAACGAAACCCCTTTTTATTGGCTTTGCGACAACTCATTCTATGGTAAAAAAACAGGAACAATACGTGGTAATATAGCAGAACAGCTTGTGCTAGATATCGTTAACCGCAGGTTTCCGAACGCTTTTAGTCATATAGATATAAAGAAGAGAAAGTCATCAAATAGAATCACAGATATTGATGTATTTTATAGTTATAAATCGGATGGTGTTGTCTTTCAGGTTAAGAGTAAAAGACTAACGGAATTATCTAAAAAAGGTGATTTGGAAAGTTTGGAAAGAGACTGTAAAGCTGCAATCATTGATGCTCATGAACAGGGATTGAAATGCAAAAATTGCTTGAAGAATGCATCACAATATTATTCTTTAAATAAGAATGGCCTGGCTTTTGCTGAAAATTTAAAATTCATGTATAATATATGTATAACGCTTGATGCTTTTCCAGGAATAGCAACTATTTGTTATTTGAAGAATTTTGACTATAAACAAAATCCAATTATGGCTATGTCTCTTTATGACCTCGATATTGTGTTCTATCTTTTTTTGCCAAATACTATTATGGATTATTTTAGATTTAGATATCAATGTATGCTTCATGGCATCTATGGTATAAATGAAGTATATTATATAGGTGCATACATGGCTAATACATTAGGTGAGTACCCAAAACTTCACAACAATAAAATTCCTCGTGAATATGCACTATATGCAGACTACATCATAAAGAAAAGTCGGGAATATGAATTCTCAAACAAAGATGTGGATTGTGATTTGCTCTCACTCTTGCGAAAATATCCATTGAAAGCACCAATCACTTGTCAATAAAAAAGCAATTTACAAGTGCATAGGAGAGCGTACTTTCTCTCCTATGCATTAGCTCTAACTATTTTTTGCACACTGCCACCGAAATAGCAATGCTAATCACAGCAACTGTTATCACAACGTAAGCCATCAGTAACCCCCATGTTGCATAATCTTTAAAAAACCTTGTAGAATTTTTCAAAATCCACAAGTTTTTCAGAGATTTTTAAAGTTGTCTTGCAAAACTTTCCTAGGTTTTCAAAGAATACCAAACTAGAGCTTTCTCCTTCAAAATGTGAGGGAAAAGTCTGTAAAGTCTTTTGAGTAGTCGTCATCGATATGCCGAGTTAATCAGCAAGGCAATAAGGAGTAATCTTGTATGGAATGACGATTCTATCAGCAAGGCTACAATTTGGAAGGGCAGCCTTTCGGTATAGAAGACTCCCATATACTTCCCGTGCACTGTAACAGAAATGGTTAAAACAACCCTATCTTTACAACAGAGCAAGAGGTAAGAATGCTCAACATAAAAGTGTGGGAGAAGACCGAGCCTTTTTCTCTTATAACAAATAGTGAGGTGAAAAAGCTGGTGGGGTTCATCAGATGAAGGTCACCAACTTTCCCAAAAACTGTATATAAAACAAAAAGACAAAGCCACTAGAAAACCAGCAGCTTTGTCTTTTCTAATTATATACTATTTATATACTATCAATGATTTCTCCGTTATAAGAAATCATTCAAAAACTTATCCGAAATTATCGTACATGATACTCTCAGGATCTACTCCCAGAGAATCCAGATAATCTGTAACGGTCTTAATCAGCATTGGAGGTCCGCAGAGATAGTACTCGCAATCCTCTGGTG
>ERZ1026870.937-NODE-937-length-14750-cov-10.003607_pt1 | contig 14750 bp, 31 predicted proteins | sample MGYA00380165_ERZ1026870 | MGnify/ENA primary metagenome ERZ1026870 (study PRJEB33269, sample SAMEA4719801) | human gut metagenome | biome: human-associated habitat; feature: organic feature; material: feces | place: Cameroon | collected 2013-10 ...
AAAATTATACCAATGCCTTTTTTATGAATCTTCACGCGCCATCCTACCTAACGGGCAGAGGGTCGTGGGTTCGAATCCCGTTGCCCCGACAAACATTGAAAACCACTGATTTACAAGCATTTAGCAAGTAAATCGGTGGTTTTTCTTTTGCTTAAAATGCAAAAATCACTGCCAAATATTGCCACATTTTGCCAATAAATGACTATTTTTGCCACAAAATCCGTGAGAAATCCGTGAGAAATTTATGAGATTATGGCAACAATAAAAGCGTACTTAGATAACAGAAAGAAATCGAAGACGGGAATGTATAAAATCCGCATTTGTGTTCGGTCAAAGAACACAGTAGGTTACATTCCAACAAATATCCTCATCAAGGAAAAGAATTGGCATGAGGGAAGAATCGTTGGGACAACACAAGACAAGCAGCTAAACAAGTTGCTTGACCTTACCCTTTCATCTCTTAAACTGAAGTTAGCTTCAATCGGTGCAACGCACGACATTAAGATAATGACTGGCAAGGAGATTGTTGCTTTAATTGCTCCAAATTCCTCAGAAAAGAAAAAGAAGGTTCAGGATAAAACACTTGTAGCTGCTTATTGGTCAAAATTTATTGATAGAAAGGATAAGCCTAAAACAGCCGAGGTTTATAAAACTACGTTATCCATGCTCGGAAAATATTGTGATGTGGATAATCTGCGTTTCGCTGATATTACATACACATGGCTACGAGATTGGGAAGCGTGGATGGAGCAGCGTGGTAATGCAGTTAATACACGTTCCATATATTTGCGTAATCTAAGAGCAGTCTACAATGAAGCTATTCGCGAAGGTTTAATTAGTCAAGAAAACTACCCTTTTCGCCAGTTCCGTATAAAGACAGAACAGACGGCAAAACGCTCTTTGAATGTTGACGAGTTGCGTAAGCTTCGGGATTATTCAGGCGAAGCGCACATTCGTAAATATATAGACGTGTTCTTCATATCGTTCTACCTTGCAGGTATTAACATGATAGACCTTTTGCAGTTGCCAAAACTTGAAGGTGAGCGCATAGAATATAGACGCAGCAAAACGGGCATACTATGTCAGATAAATGTGCCACAAGAAGCATTGCAGTTAATAAAGAAATATGAAGGTAAAGAACGTATGTTGCGCTTTGGCGAAGAATACAAGAATCACAAAGACTTCTTACACCGCATGAACGAAAACTTGCAGAAGGTCGGCATAATGTTCTACGAATACAAGCAGGCGAAGAACGGGGCAATACATAAGTCAAAGCATTATATTCCCGACTTCCCAGAAATAACGAGCTATTGGGCACGTCATACATGGGCAACTATTGCAGCGGATATAGACATTCCCGATGCAGTTATAGATATGGCGCTTGGGCATAAATCGCCTTACCCTATGACTGATATATATGTAAGGCGCAACCAAAAGAAGGTTGATGAAGCAGTAAGGGCTGTGATTGAGTATGTAAATTCGGATAGATAAAAATAACGGGTAATATGATTGTGCTCACACTTTCATATTACCCGATATTTTTATTCATAAAAATCATCTATAATATTTGACATTACAATTCTCAGTTGATATTCTGTTTTATAATGTCTATTAGCTTGCATCATCGTTTTTATTTTATGATTATAGCGGTAATACGTTAAGTTTGATTTTCTTCCAAAACTACCACAACGATAATGATTGTGAACAGCTTCCGCCTTTTTCTTTCGGCACAGCATGCTACGAAAACTTTTGGGACGTTGTAGGTCATAAAACTCTATGTAGTCAATTCTATTTAGAATTTTCCGTGCTTGTCTTAAATTCATATCAGATTGTTTTTCGTTTCCTTGTAAATCTTTGCCATGTATTGGTTATTTAGCCGATTCTTTAGTCTGCCAAACGGAGAATAATGATTAACAACAAACATTGCTTTATATATACGGCTCGTTTTCTTAGGGAGTGGATTACCGCTGAAAAAACGATTTACCCATAGGACATAATCTTGCTTGATGATTTTCCGTGCTTGTCTTAACTTCACATCAAATTGTTTTATTGGTTATAAACTTCGGGCACTCTCTACCTTCAACAAGGCATTTGTGCTCGTTTATGAATGTTTCTCCGAACCTTGCAGTGTGCGAGAGAGCGTACCGAAGACACGCTTCACGCTTTTTGCAGTTATAACCACGGCATGGAATCAGTTTGCTCATAATCGTTTATTTTTTTACAATTTGTTTCTTAATCCATTCCCTTAACCATCTCTTTTGCTTTTCTGTAGCAGGATAGCAGTCCGTTATGTAGCCGTAATGATAAGTGTACGGCTTATGCTGTAGTCCTCCGCGAGCATTATCAGCATAGGCTTCATAATATACTTCTCCTCCTATGCCAAGGTGATGAATTAAGACGAGTGAGTCGTCTGACGCATGAACAATATCTCCACGATTTACCATGTTGGCTTCAAGCTTAAAACGGAACTGCATACACTGACCACTCAGAACCGAATAATTTTGCTTGGCTATAAGTGCCTTTTTTCTCTATCCAATTAAGCATAGCACCATCGAAACGCGCCCAATCGTCACTTTTTACATTAGGCAAATCTGAATTGATAGGCAGAGCATAATGCCCAGCACAACCATGTGTTCCGAAATAGAACATTCGTTGTTTCTTTTCCATATTGTTTTGAGTTATGTTATTCTTTTAGTTTAATTCCGTAGTATTGGAAGAATAAGTCTTCAAACTGCTTGGCTGCATATGCTGCTGCTTTCCGACTGTTAAAGCGAATGGGAAAACCGCCATCCGTGAAAATTAACCCAGAACGAGTACATATCCCCGTATAGCGGGCACCCGAAACACCCGTATCAGGCGCAACAACACAAGAGATGATGTGTCTAATACCCAAACTCTGCTTTTCCTCTTCACTCAGGCACGCAATATCTTCCTTGGTGTAGAACATCCAATAGGGGGAATAGCTAAAGCCATTCTCATTACAGCATTTGCCATTGTTCATAGCCTTTTGGATGATGAGCAGCTTGTAAAGTGCATTCGCTTGCAAGCAAGATTCTGTATCCCCCAATGAGTTAATGAATGAAGGTATTTTCATTATTTCTAACTTCTTACAAGCATCCTCAAAAGTTTTTATTTCGTGAAAGTCAAATTCTTTATTTTCCATGTTATTTGTTTTTTAGTTGATACCAGTATATATGTAATTCACCATCGACAGTGAAAGCGTCAAACCCATATTTTTCTTCCAACACAAATAAAGCGTCTAATTGGTCTTGCTCTTTAGGGAACAACTTTTTGTCTGCCCCCACACACACGTGACGCTCGCCTTTCTCGCAAGCATCGATTATCAGTTTTTCTATTTCGCTGAGTTGGTATTTAATGCCTTCTTCTGCTACTTTCAAACTTATTTGTTGTGCTCCTTTTGCTGAAATCATAATTATATGTGTTGTTGATTTGTTCTTATTTTTCGTTGAAATAACGGTTCATTTTTCTGTAGAATTTATCTTCTTCTTGTTGCTTTTCTTTTTCCTTGTCGTATTTATAAGCGCAAAGGATATCTCTAGTCCCAGTATTACCATGAGTCAAGCAATGTTCGCATCCTAAGCATTCCGCAGAACACACTTTCGCTTCTACGTCATGCGGACAGTCAAAAGCCATAGTCGAAAAGTCGGCGTGTTCAATTTCGGCGTCTTCAAAACGTGCAATGAGGTTTTCTGCTGCTGCATTACGTTTTTGTAATGTGAATATATCATCAAGGTATTCCTCGAGTTCTTCTTTGGCTTTCTTCAACTTGGCTTTTTGGGTATCGTACAGTTCGTGTAACAAATCATTGCTTTTTTGCAAAGACTTGAGTTGTTTACACAAAGACTCATTTTCGCGTTCCAACTCCTCGTTTTTGTCGAGGGCTTCGGTAAGTTCGCTCAACACGGGTTGGGGGTGCAGTTGTTTTACCACATTGTTATAATCGCTCATAAGCTCCTTTACGCGTTCAGCAAGTTCGTTGTTCTCTTGCTTTAGGTCGCCCATCATGGTAGCAAGCGCGGCAAAACGTTTGCTTTCGACTTCGGGGTTTGTTCCGTAGAATGCCGCAAGTTTGCTTTCCATATATTGGCGTTGCTCTTCTGTGGCAGGTTCGTACTCATCCTCTGAGAACAATGGCAATCTTCGAGGTTTTTGAAATATGCAGAAAGCTTTATCCCTTTCGTAGAACGCTGACTGCATGATTTTGCCTTCGGGTGTAACTTCGGCTACCTTAAAGAGTATTTTATCTCTGGTTCGAAAAAGCACATCTCCTGGTTTAATGTCTTCGATTTTCATTGTTGTTGCTGTTTTAAATTAGCGTTGTGCGGTGTTTTTGATTTATATCTTAAAGTTTGCATCCTTTCCAAACGCCCAGAGAATGTGTTGCAGTTCGTGGACATACCTAACAGTTGTGAAGTTCTTAGAACGGAAAAAATCATTGTAGGTATACCTATCACCTATATCACTCCATTCTAAATACATTTCATTATCTTCATTATAGATAAGAAATTCATGCAATCCTATCTGTTTTGCTCCCCAACCATTGCTTGTAAGGATTTCAGAGGTAAGAGGGATGGGTTCTAACTCTTTACAACTAATACAAACTGTTTCTTCCAACTACAAAATCATCTATGCATTTATAATATACTGCATGTATTGTAATGACTTGTTCTCCGTATCTTACGAGGTCACCAATTCTAAGGTCTTCTGCTTTAATCATTCCGCACCTCCTTTCTTCAGCATTTCGGGATTGTCGTAGATGTTGCCAACAATTTCTACATCGCCTTCGTAATCGGTGACAACAACTCCGTATAACGACCATGTGCTTGTGCTTACTGGGTCTACATAGACCACATCGAAACAATAACCGCGAACACCATCAACAACATGACCGATAACTCTGCCATTGTTTGCGAGAATGTCACCGCCATAAATCTCATGATTATTCTTATCTCTTAGCCCAGTATTCATGCCGAGAGTCTTTTCTTGTATTGTAACGCAGCCATTCTCAAAGTCTGCATACTCAAAAATAGCAGGTTGCATACCCATCCAAACCAAGTCACCATTTACCCAGCGACCGCTACCAACTTCTTTTCCTCTAAAATAAATATTTCTCATTGTCTTGTTTCTTTTGGTTAAAACATGGGGCATACCCTCGTGCTTGGTTTGTCTGGAAGCAAACACCAATATTCCCACTTATCTCCAATTACCTTAGGAGTTGGTAAACCTACGCAGTCACGCGTTTGTACTACCATATCTGTTACACCAAGTTTCTTACTCATAGAATACATACGCGCATTAAACTCGTCAATTTGATTTTGTGTTTCGCGCACATCCAATTCTGTAAAACCACGCTCACTAAGAAGTACTATCAACTTGTTGTATGGTGGTAGCTCTTCTGAAAGTTTAATCCATTTCATTTCTTGTTTGTTTTAGTCCTTAAATCCACCTTCACCTTGTAATGAAGCCAATTTCTTTTTGGTAAGTGCTATTTCCCATTCAAGGCTGTTACAATGTTCTATTGCATCTAACATTTCATTCTCAGTTTCTCGCCACAAATTATAAAGCTTTATAAAACTGAACACGCATGCACCAATGCAAAGCATAACAAAAAACATAGTTACAAAAATGAAGGCTGTATCTTTGTATCTATACGCAACCGATGCCACCATAACTACTTAATTTTTTGAATTGATAACTGGTATTTTCCGTGACCAATTACGAGGTGGTAATCCTTGTATTTGGGTGTCGGGTAGCGTTGCTCCGCTGCAAGAACAACACCTTGAATGTCGAATTTGAAGCAAGGGTTGTGCTCATACAAGAATGTTCCGTAGAACATATCCCTTATCATCACATCCACTTCGATTTTATTTTGCTTTTTCATTTTTTTGTTGTACTTTTGCCGTGTTCTGAAAAATTCAGAATAAGGAGTTCAGTAGGTGGTGCGCTTAATAAGTACACCACCTATTTGATTGTTATTTTAGAATACCTTTTTTTCGCAGAATTTTTTCGTTGTGAGCAACTATCTCGGCTTCGCGTTTGCCATCGTTGTAGCCTTCGTGTCGCCCTTTGTCAAAGCCTTTGCTAAAGGCTTCTTCGGTTTCCGCATGAAGCAAATTCTCATAATAATCTTTTGCCACTTTTGCGCTCTTTTCTTCGCCACGGACTTTTCCAATCAAGTAAGCAATGTATGCAGTTGCGCAGTAAGTTGCGGTAAAAAATGCGATACTATAAAATGTTGTCATTCCCATTATGATTCCTCCTCAATATCTTTCTTTATCAAGGCTTCTCTCTTCGCTATAGCCTTTTTGTAATAGACAATAAACATTTTTGCACGATTGTTTTCAGAGAGGTCTTTATCTTCTTTCAGCTTCTGATAGACTTCCTCCGATTGCATTAGTTTGTCAATTAGTTTAGCTATAAAAGTGACCGCGTAAGCAAACTTTGGTTCGTTATTAGCTAAATGACCTAACATACCTATCATTTCAAGCAACGAGCAGCTAAACGCAGTATTTACAAACTCACCATCCTCCGCCAATAGCAGGTATTTGCGATTGTTGTCAGCTGTTCCCCATTTTTCCAAGGTTGCAGCTATTTCGTCTATTTTTCTTTCCATAATTACAATGTTTCCTTGTTTAATTCGTCAATTAAATTAGCAGCGCGAGAGTGAGCCGTCCAATCATCGTAATCGTCAAACTCCTTGATAGTTACCCACACAAATGGGAAAATGCGCATTTGCACTGCGTAGACGTTTATTCGTGGGGCTATATCCATGTATAGTGTGTTCAGCCAAGTGTCTACATCCTCGCGCTGATACTTCTTTATTCTGTACTTTCTTTTCATTTGTAGTCCTCCTCTAATTCAAGCAACTTTAAAATTTTATCCTTGTATGTGCCCAAATCTTCACTAAACATCCTACCTCCTTCACGTCCGTTTAAGAAGGTTTGAGCAAAGTCACGTGTATATTTGCTCATCTCGTCTATGCTCTTGTTGAACTGCTTCTTATCTTCGCCAAGCAGTAAGCCGTGCTTTTTCAATTTTTCGCCTGCTTCATCGTAGAAGTCTTGCGCAACCACAAAGAGCAAGAATGCTGAACTAATTAGTCTGTCGCACTTATCAAGTGTGCCATCAGCTTTTGCTTCTTCGATTAGTTTCTTTCTCGGTTTCATTGTTTGGGGTTGTTTGTTGTTCCTAAAAGATGTTCGTTGCCTTCGTATGGAATGCACTGCTTCCACCATGTGGTAAGGCAAATAAAAACGCCCTCCTTATCACCTAAGTGACTAAAAAAGTCACACCTCCATGTCGTATCATCATCATCTCGCACAAGTACCTTATCGAATGGCTTGAACTGATGTTTGGTTTCTTGGTCATTAATTTGGTCGGGCACTTGGTCGGGCACGATAAACTTATTCCAATCGCGTTGGTCTTTGGATGGGAAAAGTACACATTCAGTATCGGGATAATCTAAGAAATATTTACCCTCGCTTGTGAAAAGCTCATAACCTACATTTCTTGTTATACAAGTAATAGGATATTTTTTATCATCTACATTATCCAATTCCACTTCTCCGAAGATAGGACTATAAAGCTTCGTCCCTTTCGGGCACTTTTTCAATATTTCTGCAATATTCATTGTTTCTTTAGTTAGTTGTGTAACACTTATATTCAGTTATTGTATTTCTTATTTTGCTCACAGCGTCAACGATGTTAATGCTAAGACTTTCTTCTGCAAGCATAGGAATGTTGTCTACAGACACATACATCTTTCCGTTGTACTCCTTGACCTGAATGCGCTCTTGCATTTCTTGCGCGATACGCTGGAATTTCGCTTTTGCCTTTCGCTTAGCTCTATCTTCGTGGTCAACATCGAATAGGCTGATGATTTCGTCTACAATGTTCTTTGTTGTTTTATATATAATATCCATTGTTGTTTGATTTATATGTTTTGTGCTAAAATGGGGCTTGCTGTTCTTTTGCCTTGCCAACAAGTTCAAGTTCGTATACAGACAAATCCAGACTTGCATTAGCAATGTTATTCTTATCCATGTACGCATGGCAATATACACGACCACTAACAGCTACTTTTTGCCCCTTGGTTAGATAAGGCAAAAGATTAGCGTTATCGCCATTCTTGACGCACTCAACATAGAGCGTTTCGTTTGTATTCTTGTACTTACGATTTACTGCGAGCGTGAACGTAATAAACGAATTTCCATTCGCGTTTTTTAGGGCAGCAGACGCAACTAAGTTGCCAATAAATATAGCTTGATTCATAGTGCAGTTACCTTATTTCGTTGGTTATCTATAGTCTCCACTGCCGTGTAGTGTTTCCATATTTATTCTACGATTAACTTTGTCGATGTTGCATTTTGCAATGCTCCACAATGGTACTCGCAATTTAATAGCGAGTGCAGCAAGATACCACAGCACATCACCTATTTCCATTGCTATTTCGTGTTCTGTTACCCCGTCCACAATACCCTCGTGGTCGCGATAGATTTTCTTTACCTTGTCTGCAACTTCTCCAGCTTCACCGCACATTGCTACGGTAAGATATAGAATGTCGTTGCACATATTGTCTTTTGTTTGTTCTACGAATTTCTCGTAATCTAAGAAAGAAGTTTCCATGTTTTGTTGAGTTTAAATGATTATTGAATAGGGGCAAGGTTCTGGGTCGTAAGACTTGATTTCAACATCTTGCCCGACTTCCGCGAACGTATACCCTTGCTTTGAATATCGTGCTTCAACTTGCTCACTTCGTTTAGTAAGCTCATTGTAGTAGACAATTTTGTTGTTGCAATTAACGATATACCCCTTGCTACGTAGGTAGTATCGCTTACGTGCATTATCGCGAATTTCACGTGGAGTAAAGATTGTCAAGCGTGTTTTTTTCTTGCGTGGCAAACCATACTTTATCCTCAATCTTTCAGCCTTAATCATTTTGGCAAGACTGGATGATTTCTTTTGCTGCGCTTCATCCGTGTACATTGTATGTCTATTCCTCATACCAACTGTACGATGTATATGCTTCCTAAACTCGGGTGTTTTTTTGAGCTTCAGTCGCGATGCTTGCGCTCTGATTTTTTTTGCGCTCACCCCAAGAAGAATGACGAGTTCTTCCATCGTGCAAGTTGGGTAACACTTGACAAGGGTTTCTAATTCTTCTTCCGTCCATTGTTTTTTTTGCATATAAGCGTTTATTTTGTTTTAGCTGTAAACTTGTGCGTCCAATATATTTAATCGCGTTAAATTCGCTCTAATCGCGCTTTTTCGCGTTATTTGGACTGGTTGCGTGTGCTTTGTTTCTTATTTTCAGATGACCTCGCGCCTGAACTTCATTGAATAGCGGTAAATCTTCATCTTTGATGCACGCTTCTGTTTCTCCGTTTACAGTCGTGTGCCCGTTGATTCCGAATTGCTTTATTATCTTTCGTTTGGCATCGCGAGTACATGTCCAGTAGATTGTGACGAACTTCATTTTATTTTGCCCGTTACTGAATCTCGTTCATACCCCATGTTGAATAACCACTTCAATTCTTGCCATTCCTTGTACGTCAGAGAGTTTGGGTCGTTAAGAGGTTTCTCGTTGTTCTTCATCATTGCATCTTGTCGTTCAATTTGTTGCAGCATATCACACCGCCACTTCTTGAACTTTTGCAAGGCTTCAGTAATAACGAGAGGGTCTACAGCTCCGTAGAATTTGCCATAGCGACCTGCTTTGAACTGGAAGAAGAATAGCATGAACTCTGATAGTTTCAGGTAGTAGAACTCGCTCATAATCACTCTTGCCGTTTCTTCCTTCTGATATTGCAGCAACTCGTTCTTTACTCCAGTGTATTCCGAAAGGTCGTTAATCTGATTACCAAGCCATATTGAAGCAGGTATTTCTCCCCAGATTTGCCTAACGTCAGCAATGGTTGGGCAATCACAAACAAGACACCTTTGAGTGTACCTCGCGAAGTTCATTTGATACTCAGGAACAAATTTTCTCGCGAGAGCTTCAAATGTCCCGTAACGCTTCTGGTATCTCCTCTGATTCAGAGTTAGCTGCTTGAAGTCTTTGCATTGCGTAAGTTCTCCATGCTGCGTCACGTTGTGCTCGCCCGTTGTCAGCTGCTGCACTTGTGCTTCGTTGTATGCTTGTTCTATTGTCATAATTACCTTCGTATATCTTTGGGAAGTTTGTTGGTCGAAAAATCCAATCAAAGGTTGCTAAGAATCCTCTGTTGTTGTCGCCATTTAGGAAGTTGCTGTTTGCTGTCTTGACGATAACTTGCGCAACTGCTTCCTTTCCGTACTCCTTTGTTCGAGCTAAAATTTGCGACATTCTACTTTGGTTTAGCTTTACAATCTTCCTAACTTGCTTTCCTTGCATCTGCTCATTGAAGTATTTCGCTACATTGTTGCAGTATTCTCTATTCTCTTTTTCTTCATCAGACTTCGCGATTGTAATTTTTCCGTCAGATTCAGTTTCAGGGTCAACGGCTTCCGTTGACTTAGATTCTGAATGTAATGAAGAATCTATATTATCTTTTTTATTTTTATTTTCTTTTTTATTTTTATTATTGGTTTCGTTAGCTTTCTGTAGGTTTCCTAAAAAACCACTTGGTTTTTGTAGGTTTTGTTCGGTTTCTACACTTTTTCGAGGTCTTCCACCCTTTTTGCCATTAGCTTTTCTGCTTTCAATAAACGCTTCTTGTTTTGCGCGATTCTCGTTGATAGTCAAGCGAATATTGTCAAGAATGCTTTCAAGATAGTATGCAAGATTGGATTCTTTATTTTCAAAGGAATAGTCGCAAATAGCATCGTATATCAGTAACCGCTCATTGTCTGGCAAACGCTTCATTTGCTCGCGCCACCTTTGATAAAATAGAAACGCTTGCTCTTTCATTCTTAATAGTTTTAAGTTGTAAAACCACTGGGTTAATTTAAAAACCACTGGGTTATTTGGGTTATTTTATTTTGTCAATTTTGTTGGTTAATTTTGTTGATAACAGCCTTGCCATACGCGCTTTGTTCTTGCTGTCGTTGTCAGAATTTAGTTTGTACGTTTCTTTCAAACAATCAAGATATTTTACAATGTTACAAGCGTCTGTCTTGCCTATAGAGATACCCTTTTCGGCTGCTAATTTTTCTTCAGCGAGCTTTTCAAATTGTATGCCGTTATCATACATCCAATCTCCAAGCTTAATCAGCATATCTTTCGTGCAATTCACGTAGAATGTGCGTTCAAGCATTTCTTCTGGTTCTTCATTCTGTTCCACATTATCTTCTGCATTCGGAGCGTTTATTTCCGTTGCTATAATGTAGATTCCATTGCGTATCAGATTGGGAATCATCCTTTCAAAAACGCTGTCTTGTATGACCAAGTACTTTATATGCCTTAAGTTCTCATCATCAACTTCGAATGGTGCAGTTTCTAAGAATTTTGCTACACTTTCAGCATCTTCTTGATAGCAGCTAACAAAATCATCAGTATTGACAAATACAACTTTGTTAGGCTCTTTAGCCTTTAGGTTCTTCCATGTCTTGAATGCGTCTGGATTAAATGTATTGTTCATTGCCTTCGTTTTAGCGTTATACAGATTTCTTTTTGCCGTGCCACAAACCTGCTACAAGCATTGTGATATACTCATCAGCAGCTGTAATCTTCGCTCTCATTTCGTTTAAAATATCTTCGTCACGTTCTATTTCAAGAATGAACATGGGGTTAACTTGAAATGGGTTGTAGATTACGAAATATGTCTTACTTGCGCCAGTAGCAAGCATGTGCGCGTAGCATTGCCAATAGTAGTTTGAATCAGCCTTTTTTAATCCTTCAAGCATTTCTTCCTTGTTGTTATTAGTGAATACACCATTAACGAACTTAGCGAATGAAGCTGCTTGCGGACATTTAATTTCAACACAGCATTCTTCCCCCGTTTCTGGGTCGTAGAATATGCGGTCGGGACTGCTCGCAAAGTGTGGCAAGTCTGGAGATTTAACTGAGGAAGGTTCTTCAAGGTCAAGCGTAAATTTCTGACCATTCTTAGCAAAGTACTTGTGGTATTCCTTTGCAAATAAGTGTGCTGCTTCTCCTTCCGTTTGGTGTCCCCACTGGATTGCTTTGCTCTTTACGTCCGTAAGGGTTATGTATTGGGCAAACAATTCATCGTTATTTACGACTATAGGGTTCATTGTGCGCTCAAATGCAACTTGATTAAGGTAGTTTAGAGCCGTTGCAGTCCACTTGTCGCTCTTGCTACGCGGAGTGCCCATAATGTTACCTACAGCACTACCAGTGATGTTGCCCAAACGAGCGCGAAACCATTCAAGATTGTTTTGATTGTGATTGTCGTACATAATATTGTATTTTAAAGTAGTGATGGACGTTTCTTTGATTCTTGCTCAGATTCTTCTTTTGCAGTTGCTTCTTCTTGCTTTTCTTCCTCTTGCGCTTGTTCTTCTTGCGCATTGTCAGCTTCGACAACTACATCTTGTGCTGCTTGCGCTGCAACGCTTGCTAACGAAGGTCTGCCAAGCTCATCTGTAGGGATTGCATTTGTATTTGTTGCTGATGGTTGCTTAATTTCCTCATAAGTTTGCGCGAATGTGTCTTGCGCTTCTTCTGCGGTAATCAATCCCATGCTAATCTCGGGACAGTAAGCACGTTGCCAAAATGCTGCTGCTCTGTATCGTAACATTTGTGTAGGCATTGTCGACCATTTACTACCTTTCCTGCTTACCCAACCTTCAGCCTTAGCCATTCTCATGCTAATCCAATCACCTTCAAGAGGTTCTTTGTGTTTAATGTCGTTTGCTTCGTATGCGATTGCACGACAAGCATATTCGTCAGTACCTTCTTCACCTTTAAACTCGTAGCGAAGCGGTGAAAAACGTTTGCTCGCATTGATACAAGCTATAAGGAATTTACTGTTGAATGCTGGTTGTCCGTATACAATGTAGAGGTTCTGCATTACCATAAGTGGGTTAGCTTGCATACGTGTTGCCATTTCCAGTGCAATAGTACAGTTGGCTAATACCACTTTTGGGTCGAATGGTTGCCCATTTTTGTCGTACTTGTAGCTTTGTGGTACGAAATTCGACATCGCGTACATCATAGCCATGCGTTGTATCGCTTCAAATTGCTTAACTTGCTGACCAATAGGTGTAAGGTCGAACTCGGTTTGACGCTTAATTTGCAAAATCTCAATTTCTTGCTGTTGCGGTGTTAATACCACATTTTTGTTGTTTTCTTGTTCCATTGTGTTTTAGTTTGTGATTAAATGATTGTATCTTTCCAGAACGCAAGTATGCTTGCACCCGTGTAGAAGGGTCTAAGATTTGCCTTGCGGTATTTTACCGCGATATGACCTGCTATTGTGTGACGTCTTAGGGTTTCTCGACTTATACCAAGAGCCTTGCAAGCTTCGGTAACAGTGTACCGACCTAAGGGCTTAACATCTGGTTGTGTGTTGATTATTGGCATATTATCCTTTATTACGTTCTCGCTTGCTGATAGTACCCTTATTGAGAAGTACCTTTCTAACAGTCTGCCCAGATGTGTTTTCTTTCTTCGCGATTGCTTGAATAATGCGCCATTTAGATACACCTTTGTACTGGGCTGACATACTCTTAAATTCTTCTACAAAGCGGTTGTTTCGCACCGCAAGAGCAAGTTCATGCTCTGTCATTAAATGCTTGTTTACCATATTTATTCTTTTTGTGTGTTATTAGTCTTCGGACATAATGTTATCCATGATTCGCTCAAAAAAGTCAGGGAGCAAATTATGTTTATACAGAACACTCGTTGCAGCGAACGCGATGCAATAAAGTGGTAGTGACATAATTGATATCAAATCGTAGATTGTTAGACTTTCTTCGTTTGATGAAGCCACAAGACACATTGTTGCAAGCGCAAATAGTGCCATTACAACAAGTAAGTTGAACCATTTAATAATCTTCATATCGTTGTTGTTTTATTGTTTGTGGCAAGTCATGGGGTCGAACCATGTAATGTTGCGGTTTTATCAGGTCTATCCGTTTAACCTGCTATACTTGCCAATGCTCGTCTTTCCGAGCTGTCAGCCCTATAACCTCCTAAGCCTGCTTGTGCGCTTCGAAGCAAGATATACCGCTGTATACCTCATGGGCAATGCTTTTAATTTTTATAGCGTTGGGTGGTTAGCCCCACATACCTTATTATCTTCTCCAACCACCGATGCTGTATCTTTTTTTGAGCAATCTCTCAGTTTTCTCATGCGCTCTTATGCGCTCTTCACTCCAACCAGTCATATCTTGTTTATCACCAACTTTTTTGTATGGTCTTGTACTTCTTGTGTTTCCGCTACCTTTTGCCATTGTGTTTAAATTTTTGTGTGGGGTGGTTAGCCCCACATTACCTTTAGATTGATGTTCCTTGTTTGTAAATCTTAACCCCGATAGGGCTAATGCCAAATGGAAAGCGTTTATCACATTGATATTCAAATTCTTTCCATGCACGTTCGTACGTTTCGAACTTTTCGATGGAAGGCTTAACGTCTTCCTTGTTCCACTGGATTTCAAGTACTACCATTTTGTTTTCTGTTTTATTTTGTTGTTACTAATTTTATTTATAACTTTGCAACTATCTTATTAAAACTTTTAAGCATTTTATTTCTTAATTGCGTTGCAAAGATATAACAAAAATATATAGCAGCAAAATAAAAATATAAGAAAATTATAACTTTAATATATTTTAATAATATGGCAAC
>ERZ1026870.939-NODE-939-length-14696-cov-20.869818_pt1 | contig 14696 bp, 10 predicted proteins | sample MGYA00380165_ERZ1026870 | MGnify/ENA primary metagenome ERZ1026870 (study PRJEB33269, sample SAMEA4719801) | human gut metagenome | biome: human-associated habitat; feature: organic feature; material: feces | place: Cameroon | collected 2013-10 ...
CCGAAAATCATGTGCTCACACATGAACTTGTAGTCATCTTGCCATAGTCTTGCAATATCCTCGTTGGGCACGATACATAATGTGGCAGGATATAGCTCATCATAGTTGAAGCCCTTAAGTCCGATGAACTTTCTGCGATGTTCAAGTACCGCCTTATACAGGGCTTCGTTATGGATTGCACGGTCAGCAATTTTGTTTTCAGGATCCATCATCATTGCCAAATCATATATATGGCGAGACATACGCTCCACTCTGACCTCGTTCTTCCTGAACTCTTCATGCAGCAGGAAAACCTTTTCAAGGAAAGTACGCTCGGGGATGACAGCGTTCACCTCAAATGGCTTTTCTGCAAATGGAGCTTTGCTGAAATGGGCGTCAATAGCAGCGTTGATTGCTTTTTTCTCAATAGGCTCCATCATCGATCTGCCGCTGATTTCTATCTTTACCGTATTCTTGATATATGGTGATACTTCATACAAACTATGATAGGTTATTGTTATCACTTCTGGGTCTGTTGTCGTGACTGGTGTGATTACTACATCCACACTAAAGGCATCTGCCCGTATACCCAAATCCACTAAAGCTTTCCTTACATCATGCTGCATCTTCTCTCTTACGAAAGAACAGGCAGCGCGACGTAGTCTGTCGCTGATTTGAGTCTTCGACAATTCACCGCTAAAGCCAAGGAATTCTCTGCTGAGTGCAATATCTACGTCTTCGGAAAATCTGGCTATCAAGTTCCAGCATTTGCTAAGACTTGTACCTCCTTTGAAAGCAATATGTTCTGCATATGGCAAAGTATGAAGAGCTTTCAACACCTGCGTTACCCACCAGTCCTTTTCGATACTTGACGGCGGCAATCCGGTCTGCAACGCTACGGTATTGATAGCTTCACGTTGTCTATCTTCTGGTATGTCTATGAATTTCATCGTGCAATTAGTATTTTGCGCACCCATGCAGGGGCAAGTTTTATATCATGGTTGAAATCGTTGTCGTTTACATTCTTTGCGTGCCCGACAAGCACGTTGCGTTCCTCGTCGGTTATTTTCTCATCGCCTATGGTGCGCATGGCTGTTACAACAAGCATCATCAGCTCTGATTTGTAGGCAAAGTTCTTGCCCGAAGAAGAATGCTTGAACAGGATGCCACGCCCGTTCCCGATCTTTATCTTACGTGGTGCACCGTTGGTCAGGAACACGACATTCATGGGTATCTGCGTGGACAATCCGAGACGATTCAAGGCATATGCTCCCATAGGTACAATCTTCGCCTTGTCTCGTTTGGCTATAGCCTGGGCAATGTCTTCAACAGACGGATAGATAATGCCAAGTCCATATTCCTTGTCCTCTTTGGGGTAATAATAGATGCCATGAGCCAACCGCACCAACATTCCGTCGGTGTACATTCGATGGAATGTTGACTTCACGGCTGATGGTGTTCCGCAGTCTGCATAGTCTTGTTGAAAGACTATCGAACCACGTCCTTTTCCTCTAAGCCTCATTTCTATCTTATTTACAGTGCTTTGGCTTGATGTCTGTACCATGTTTTTGAAACCTTTTTATTATATTTTTGGTTCTTGTTTGTCTGCAAAGGTATAGTATTTTCTTCTAAACGCCAACGTTTTTATTGAATATCCGTTTTTGAAACGCAATTTTGGCAAGCTCGCAATAGGTCAGTCTATCAATTTCACCAGCTCGCGTTTCATCTCGTTGTCGATTTCTCTGTAACGTGCAAAGGCTCGACTGCCGTCTGTATGTCCCGAAAGAGATGCAACAAGATTTGGATCTTTCACCTTCTTGTACAGGTTGCCGATGAACGTCTTTCTTGCAGTGTGGCTTGTCGCAATATCGCAGATTGGTTTCTGTATAGGCTCACGAGTCTTGTTGTCAATAACAGTCACCATGCGGTCAATGCCGAGCAGTTTCAGAATTTTCTTAATCTGACGGTTGTATATGTTTTGGTTTATCTTCGGCAATAGCCTCGTTTCAAGGTCGGCATATTTGGCGAGAATTGCTTTCGCCTTGTCATTGAGCGGTACTCGGATGGTGCGTGGTTTGTGGTTCTTTGTCTTTTCAGCAATGTATTCCACAGCACCATCAACGATGTTGGCACGTGTCATCTTTTCAAGGTCTCCCACACGGCAGCCGATGAGACAATGAAACATAAATATGTCACGATATACTTGTGTGGATGGCGTTTCGTTACTGAGGTCGGCATAGTAGACTTTGTCACGCTCTTCAAGTGTCAGATAGAATGGAGGGCTGTCCAGCACCTTAGGCATCTCAAAGGTGGCGAAAGGGTCGTTTGTCGTGATATTATGCTTCAAACACCAGTTCACAACCGTGCGTATTCTTCTGAATATAGTATTGATGGAATTTTCCGTTAGTTGGCGTGGCTTGAAACGCTCCTCTATGTCATCGAAGATTTGAGGATAATGCTCATAATATTCGGCCTCGTTTACCAGATATTTATGAAACTCACGCAAGTCATCGGCTGTTATAGCATCAAGTCGCATGGTGTAACCTCGTCTACGCATGATTTCCCTTTGGAAACGCTCGAAGTGCTGCAACTTACGTACGTTATGCTCATGATGCCTTATAGATTCCTTTTCCATTGGGTGGTTCTCGGCATACTGCTGGCATTGGTACACAAGGCTGTATTCGTCACCTTTTCTGCCTTGGCGGATGTTGATGTTAGGATGATGAAACTCCTCAATAACACCTTTTAGCCAACGGCTGTCCGCTCCATGATAATATTGTGCGGATATAAGCGCCGTCAAGTCCTGCACGGCTTTGTCGAATGCCGTGCGCTTTGCCTCCGCTACAAGAGCCACACGTGTCTTGTAACCCTGCCGTTCTGCGCTCCAATGATTAGGATTGATGGATAACTCGCTGACAGCCTTGATGTCAGTCTTGCCGTCACGCACACGGAAATAAACGTGCGCCTGGTCGGTTATGTTGTTCTTTGCCGAGGTTTCTCGGATGAATGCTGTTACTTTCATGCTACTCTATATAATGATGTATAACTGGTAAATTGTATAAACGTTAGTTGATGAGGTTGACAAGATTTACTTTCGTTTCCTCATCAATCTCTCTGTATCTGGCGAAAGCTCTGCTTCCGTTTACATGTCCTGTCATGGAACTCACAAGCTCGGGGTCTTTCACTTTCTTGTATAGGTTGCCGATAAAGTTGCGTCTTGCCATGTGGCTTGTAGCGACATCACATATTGGCTTCTGAACCTCCTTTCCGGTGACGGTGTCAAGGATAGTAACCATTCTGTTGATGCCACATTCTCGAAGCACGGCACGGATGCCCTCGTTGTATTGATACACTTGCTTTGTCGGCAGAAGCTTTTCTTGCTTGCCATCGTAACGTTTCAGTATCTCCATGGCCTTTGTGGTAAGCGGGACGCTCACGGTCTGCGAACGTTTGCGCATGGTCTTGTGTGGAAGATACTGCAATATGTCACCGACAATATTGTCTTTGGTAAAAGAGAACATGTCTCCGACTCTACAACCCACCATTGATTGGAAGATGAACAAGTCACGATACACTTCTAACTCTGGCTTGTTGTGTAGGTTTGCATTGTAAACCTTATCACGTTCTTCTATCGTCAGATAAAAAGGTGTGCCTTGCACGGCTGCAGGGATAGTGAATGCATCGCATGAGCGGTTTGTTGTAAACCCCATCTTGATGCACCAATGCCCAACAATACGCAGATGATGCATGATACCTATAATCTGTGTGCTTGACATCTGCTTGGGAGGGTGCATGCCAAGGTTGAACTGTTCGTAAAACTCAGGGTAGTCATTGTAATGAATATATTCGTTTATGACATACTCTCTAAAATCAAGGTAGTCTTCGGGACGGATGGTCTCGCAATATAGCGTGAAGCCTTCCTTTCCCTCTATTTCCCTCTTGTAGGCTTCATAGCGTTGAAGCTTCTTGATAGTTGGTTTATAAACGAGTGCTGATTTCGGACTCATGGGATGTTCCGTGATATATTGCTCCATTCTCGAAACAACTGTAGTCAATGTCTCTGTTGACTTTGAAGTTGGATTGACACATTCATCAATCACATTCTTCATCCATGCAACATCAGCAGTCGCAGAGTTATACTGCTCGCCAAGAGCCGTTATAATGGTCTGCACCAAAACCTTGACTTTCTTCTGCTCGTCAGATGGTACTTTCTTTGTCCTTCGATAGGAAAGTGCATCATTGTCCCAATAGTCAAGCATAACCTCAATGTCGGAACGGACTTTGAGGTCAACATCCTTATCTCGGAGTCGAAAACAAAGATTGGCTTTTGTAGGAGCGTCTTTGGTCTTGCATTCCTTTGTAATGATGGTAATCTTCATGTTCCTATGTTTTTTATTTCAGCCACAAAGGTAATATCTTTCCCGTAAATGTTCCCACATATCCCCAATGAACTTTGATTCGTTTAAATCTATTTATAATTTGGTTTTTGTACTTTCTTTCCTTATTATCAGTTATTTGCAGGTATTTCCATCAAAATTCACTAAGTCGAATCAATGCAGTTTAAGCAAGTACAGTTTCCACGCTTTTTTTTGTATACATAATCCTATTGACCCACAGACAGTCACTTTTTTACTAACCAGGCACAACACGCTAAAAAACAACACAAACCATGCGTGCCACAAACAAAATTATGTATATGAAAAATTTAAAGTATCTGTTCTTAATGCTTTTTGCCGTACTCGCGTTCGCATCGTGCGAAGAAGAAAACGAAGACCAGGAACCAACATTCTCTACCTACTTCAAGATGAGCATAACCAACTGCGAGCGCGTAGGCGATAATCTCAAGGTAGACTTCACGATGAAGAACATATCTGGAAAAGACTTGCAGCAAGTACAGCTCAACGGCGGCAGCGTATGGGACATGTGTGAGGACAACACCGGAGAGAAATACTATTCGGAACTCTCGCTCGGCGAAAATTGGCAGACAAGCGTGCGCACCCCGATGAGCAAGGGCGAAACCATTACGGGATCGTTCCTCATCGAAGACTTCAACACATCTACCAAAGCCAACCGACTCAACCTTATATTCAACTGCTCATGCCAGACTCTCGACTTCGACGGACGCGGAGAGATTGACAACATTAAAATTGCCGACAACCGCATTCTGAGTAACGGCATTTGCACTAACGATCTCGGACTTGAATACACGCTCAAGAGCGCCACAAAGAAGACCGTAAACGGAAAGAATGTTGCCGAAATCATATTCACCGTGACAAACAACACCGGCAAAGACCTGTACGACTTCCAACTAACCACCGACGACGCAAAAGACAACACCAACGAGGAATACAACTATATGGGAATATCTCTCAATGGCTCCAACTTCCAGACAGGCATTGCCACCAAGCTGCGCCAGTCGGCAACACAGCAGTACACCGTCCGCATTGAGAATGTAAAGCCCAATGCCAAGACATTCTGTTTCGAACTGAGCTGTATCGCCAACAACTATCCATTTGGCGACCACGAGGTTGCATTCTACAACATTGCAGTAAAATAACTAAACCCATAAAACTATGAGAAAACCTTTCTATTCGATTATGGCAGCTACTTTCGCTGCCATAACATTTACAACACTATCGTGCAAGAATGGCACAAAGGAACAACCTACACCCAACGTTGAGCAGGCTGACACAACTGCCACCGACCCCACAGCTACGGCCCAGCCGGAACAGCAGCCCAAAACCGAAGCCAACAAGCCCGGCGACCGCCCGACATTCCAGCTTGTGGGCAACGTGAAGACCTGCAAGTGGAAGAACGCCGAAGCCAACGATGAGACCATAACCTACGCCTTCGACAAGCATGGCAACCTGACGACCATCAACGGTCGCAAGGAGAACATCTCGCGCAACAAGCAAGGACTGATAGAGAGATACGCGCTCGGCGAGAACGAACTCACAAGCTATTTGTTCAGCTACGATGCCAACGGCCGTGTGAAGAAGTCGTCGATGAGCGATGCTGACTCTGGAACCGACAACTACACATACAAGTACAACGACAAAGGCTTCGTAAGCTCGCGCTACTGCAAGGGCGAGATAAGCGAAATGGGAGCCGATGAACCGATAACCTACGAGGAAAACGTAACCTACGACTACACCAAGATAGACGAGCAAGGCAACTGGACCAAGCGCACGTGCCACGGCGCCACCGGACGCGACCCGTGGACAGAGACCCGCACAATAGTGTATTATTAAACCAATAAAACATTGCATATGAACAAAAGAACGAAGTGCATGATATCGGCGCTTATAGCCACAACGGCAATTATGTGCTCATGCGGCAACAGCGTAGACGGCTACAGTTTCATGGGCAACGGCGTGTTGGGAAGCATACCGGAGGCACGCGCCAAGTGCTACGAAGCATACCATTCGGAGGCCGACAACATGAAGAAACTAATGGAAAAAGCCCGCGACAAGCACGCCATCAACGTGTCAAGCGACGACTTTCTGAAGGAATACGAAAAGATGCAGAAGCGCATACACGACAAGATAGGCGACGACACGCGCAAGGCATTGGTTGACGACATGGCACGACTTGAGTCGGGCAAGGACTTCCCGCTTGAAGACAAGACGGGAATGAAGTTCGGCGACTTGAACATTACCGCAAGGGTTGACACAGCCGATGCCATGGGTGGCTATATAACCGTAAAGCTCAAACGTAACGACAATTCACAGGTCACTCCAGAATTGTATTATCTCGGCAAGGCTGCCGATGGAACTGTAACAGATAAAGGTATGGCACATTTCCACTCATACCAGAACTTGCAGTTCACAATCGGAGAGTACAACGCTTGCTCACTTGACGAGACTCTTGAAGACAACGACAAGTACGACAAGCAGATGCATTATCTCATGTCGCTCGACAGCATCGTCTCTATTGAACTTGTCGACTACAACACATACTTCGACTATACCGACAAACGCGCAACGACAGAAGGTGTTGGTCCTGTAAAGATTGGTGCGAAGATAAGCGAAATGCCCGACTCATGCTACATATACTGCTACAAGGAAGAGATACCAGTTAACCAGTCGGACATGACCGTTTGCGAGTTCAGCGACAAAACGCACACCACCATCTTCACCGCCATCGGCGACGGCAAGGGAAAGATTAAGAGCATAGAGGTAGAGAAACTGCCGATAAAGCTCGGCGGCAAAGTAGCAAACACGCATACATTCGTAAGAGACGCTGTGGAGAAGCTAAAAGACGCAGCTGAATGGTCGTATGACCCAGAGTCGCAGAACGCCATAGCCTCGTTCGAGGGCGGCAAGGTGACGATAAGCTTTGGCAACCAAGTGTTCAACGAGAGCGGATGGGCGAAGTACCAGCAGCTGCAGAAAGGCGCGAAAGGCGTAAAATTCGACTTCAACGACTTCAACGACTACGACACGTTCGAGACTTACACAATCAATGCTAAATAGTAACAAGAAGAAATCTATAAAAATATGAAAGCAAAAACTATCATCGGCATGGCCCTGGTGCTGTCGTCACTCAGCGTGCAGAACGCCAACGCCCAATTCTTCAAGAAACTCGGCAAGGTAGCGGGAGCTTTGCTTGACGCAACCACCGAATCGACTAAAACATCCAACAACAGCAACTCGTCAAGCAGCGACACAAAGGGCTACATTCCTCATATCGACTTCAAGGTGACATCGTGCGAATACTGGGGCGACGAGGTGTTGCTGCGGTTCATAGTAATTAACACCTCGACGAGCGACATCACATTCCGCCCATTCTGGGGCGAAATAAACGATGCCTATGCCACCGACGACAACAACAACATCCACGCTATAAGCTTCAATGTTGGAGGCGAAGACGGTTGGGGCGGCGAGCTGTTCAAGACGTTGCCCTCTGGAGTGCCCGTCAAGGGATTCATCTCGATAAAGAAGGTGAGCACAAGCTGCCGCTTCATCAAGAGTGTGCGCTTCGGCGGCATTGTGGAGGACGGCAAGAACAACCAGAAGTTCAGCTATACTATTGGCTCCAACGCCATCAAGATGCCAAGCAACACCAATGCCGACAACATATTCGTGTCGCTGCCCATTCTCCAGTACAACCTCAACAGGGTTTACCGCGACAAGACCGGCAAGAATGTAATCGTAGATGCCACGGTGAAGAACATTGGAACCAATGCGTTCAAGCTGGCAGCCAGCGACGGCAGCGGACATGCAGTATACGACAGCGAGGGCAACACCTACAAGCACACGATGACAATAGGCGGCAAAAGCATAGACAACTGGGACGGCGTTACGCTTCAGCCAGACATTCCTATGAAGGCATTAATAACAATACAGAATGTGCCTTCAAACATTCATGAGTTCAGCATCATAAAGCACAGAACCGTATGTGGCGACAACTATTATGACATACAGATAAAAAATCAGAAATTTTAATGCTCAAATGAAGAAGACAGACAATTTACTCTTGTCAACAATTATGTTGGCATCATTCGTCTTGCCGTCTCAGGTCTCGGCACAAACCGCTGACGAAGCCAAGGAGACGGCGTTGAGCTTCATGACCCAGAAAAGAGGTGGGGCTGTGAATCTCTCCACAGTTAACATCGGCAAATCTATTGCAAAGGTAAAGGGTAAAGGCGGAGCAGCCGCCGACAATGGCGGCGTGTATGCCTTCAACGCCGAGGAAGGCGGCTACTGCGTGGTGTGCGCTGGCAACGGCAACACACTGGTGGCGGGCTATTCAGACAAGGGTTCTATCGACCCAACCAACATGCCTGACGCCATGAAGGTGTGGCTTGCACAATACCGTGAAGCCATGACAGCCACAGACGCCACTACCGAACCGCATTGGGAGGGCAAGACCGTGGCTCCTGTGGCACCTATGCTAAAGACACAATGGAATCAAGGTGCACCATACAACAGCAAATGCCCGTCCAACGGCACGAAGACGGTAGTGGCAGGTTGTGTGCCCGTAGCATTGGCTCAGGTGCTCAATTACTATCATCAGGACCGTAAGGGTGACGGCAAGCTGGAGTATGCCGACGTAGAGTCAGAGACCGAATACAACATCGACTACTCTACCACCACCTACGACTGGGACAACATGCTCAACACCTACGATGGCGTAAACGCTACAAAGACACAGAAGGATGCCGTGGGCAAGCTGATATTTGAGGCTGCAGTAGCCAGCAAGGCAAAATTCGGTTATGACGAAACCAGCGCTTACCTTCCATTCGTTGCCCTCAACCGATACTACAATTATGAATGTATGTATGTGGAACGCGACCTGCATTATTATGTCGACATGGTACGCAGTTCCGATTACTACATCTCCACGGACAAATGGATGAGCATGATACAGGATGAAATGGAGGCAGGACGCCCCATCATCTATTCTGCGAGCGACGTGAACGGCGGCTACATTGTCAAACCCGCGAGAAACCACGCCTTCGTCATTGACGGCATTGACGAGAAGAACTATGTACACGTCAACTGGGGATGGGGCGGCGTTGCCGACGGATATTACGACGTGGCGATACTCAACCCGGGCGGAACATTCAATTACGAACAAGGCTATCGCTGCCAGCACTCCATGATTATCGGCATACAGCCGCGAACCACCGACTGGCAGGAGGCGTGTTATCAGCCGTTCCACGTGTGCGACTGGGCTGCTTCGCGTGGCGATGCCGTAAAGGCACCACAACACAATGCTAAGGCAGCACCGGCAAGAGCAAGCGAGAGCATTGTGACGTCGAAAAGCAACATGTATTACTTCATGGTCACCAATACGTACGACTCGAAGAAAAGAAACATTATAACCGTTCTTGCCAATAACGGTCATATAGTGACAAATCTTACTTCCGGAGTTTACCAACTGGACATTAAGGGATGGCCAGACATCACGCGCTACAATCTTTCAAATAGCTTCAAAAAGGTGCCGCAAGGTGTGGCTGACGGCGTATACGAACTGCGCATGGCTTATTATGACAAGGACAACAAGCCGCAACTCTGCCCTATGCCGAAGCAACTCATACCTACCCTCGAAATCGTGAATGAAGGAACGGGCATGATAATACGTGGTTTGGAGGGAGAAGACCTTGTGAAGACTCTCACCATCGAAGATGTTACGCCTGCCAGCGAAATATATGCTGGTACACGCTTCTATCTGAACGTAAAGGCATCGGGTGCTTCACAGAACACCTACCTGCAGTTCCGTAATGTGGATACTGGCAAACTTTACGGCACCAGCGGATCAAGCTCTGTATCGTTCAATTTCGTCTACAACAACTACACAGCCACAACAGCCTTCAAGTTTGAGCCGAAGAACGTTGACAACAACTTCACCATGCCGGCCGGACGCTATCAGGTGTTGGTGCCAGAGGGACAGACTAAGGTGGTTATGGGTAAGGACATATATATAGATGTAGCGGAGAAGCCCAACTATCCTATCCTTGACGGCACAGACCTGGTGTATGCATACGACGGTTTAGTGATGGATAATGATGAGCTGAATTGTAAAACGTTTGAAAACGAATATTATTTGGACGGCTTTTCACCAGCCCTGAAATACGCTAACAAAAACACGAGTCCGGTGACTCTGCGCATATACGCAGTAAATCAGGACACCAAGGAGGAGCGACTATTGACCGTAATAGAGAACTGGACGGTAGGCACAACAATTCCATACAACAATCGCCTGTACCCGCTTACGGGCAACTATGAGTTCAAGTGCCGCTATCTGACACCCGACGGCGAACGTGCCGGACTGATGCCACGCGACTTTTACGGCAAGCCTTCTTATTGGAGATACGAGCTGAAAAACAACTTGAAAACACCCAATATGAAGCTCATCTCATGCAAGATGACGTCAAACAACGCTCCAGCCAAGGCGGCATACGCAGACGACACACAATATACAGCCAATCTGCAGTTCGATCTGAAGTATCACTACCCATACAATCGTGAGGACGGTGAGGAAATAAGCAGAAAAGCCGTCGTGAAGGCAATTTTCTACGACAAGGAAAAGGGCGAGATGGTGGCAGACTCGGTAACTAATGTGATATTGCAGCAGAACGTAACGCAAACCATCACGCTTACGCCCATGCTCTCGAAGAACGCCAAGTACAACGGAACGCTCTTTTTCAACGAAGAAGACTACAATAATGGACAATACTATACCTTCGTGGTTACGCCTGACGAGAAAAACATAGCCGACTTTACGGTTGATTCCGAAGGCTTCACAGGCATTGGCTCTGTCAGCACGTCCGACCAGGTGTTTGAGATAGGTGAAACGTTGAAGGTGTATGGTCTCAACGGAGTACTCGTCACCACAACAACCGTGACTTACGACCTATGGCCACGCCTGCTCTCGACGTTGCCTCAAGGAGTGTTCGTACTGAAGTCGGGCACAAAGACAATAAAGTTCAGAAAATAAAAAGAAAAATTGCAGGACAGTAAAACTTTGCAAACAACATAAAATTAGGGCTGACACTTAATCAAAGGTGTCAGCCTTTTTGTAATCATTTTACAAAAACACATAAATAATAAATAAATAGCGCTCTATTCTTGTATTTCTCACAACAAAATCGTATTTTTGCAGTAAATCAAAACAATAGAAATATGGCACAATTCATCAATCCTTTCTCTGATTGGGGATTTAAACATATCTTTGGTCGCGAAATTTCTAAAGACTTGCTGATTTGTTTCTTGAACGACCTGTTTGCAGGCGAATTCGTAATTAAGTCGCTGGCGTTCGGCAACAAAGAACAAATCGGACTGTCGAAAGATTCAAGAGAGGTGATATTCGATATCTATTGCACAACGGACGAGGGCAAAGAGATTATCGTGGAAATGCAAAACCGAGGACAAGAACACTTCATTGACCGGGCTTTGTATTATACTTCACGCGTGATAGTAAACCAAGGCATAAAAGGCGAATGGGACTATAATATACGCCCTGTTTACACAATATGCTTCATGAACTTCGTTGACCCGTTGCTGCCATTGGGCAAATTACGAACGGACATGATACTCGCAGATAAAGACAATGGAAAGATGGTGTCTGACAAGATACGCATGGTGTATCTAATGCTGCCGTTCTTTGAGAAGACAGAGACAGAGTGTGAAAACGATTTTGAACGTTGGATATTTGTTTTAAAGAATATGAATACATTTGAAAGAATGCCATTCCTGGCTAAAAACGCAGTATTTAAGAAATTGGCTGAGATTTCTGACCTTAGAACTCTCAGCAAAAAAGACATGGACAAATACGAGGATAGCATCAGAATTATGCGCGACGCCTACGCCACATACAAATACGCCATAAAGACAGGCTTGGAAGACGGACGAAAGCAAGGATTAGAGGAAGGAATGGCGCAGGGAATGGAAAAAGGTATGGAAAAAGGAAAGGCTGAGGCTGAGCGACAGAAGAACATTGAGTTTGCAAAGCTCATGCTAAGCGATGGCGACTCTACAGAAAAAATACAAAGATATACGGGGCTTACGGCAGAAGAAATAAACGAAATTGCACAAAGCCTACATTAATAATGTAATCTCACAAAGCCTACATTAATAAGCAAACCATTAAATATAGCTATTGCGTGGTACGGTCTCCGAACCGTACCTCCTACAAGCCCCATTCGCACGCTCCAAATCCAAAGCATAATCCGCAGTCTTTACCTTGCAGAATAATGTCGTTCATCAACATTTTACGTCTATTCGCACAGAACCAACACCACACATTTCTTAATTTCTGTCTGCCGATGCTTCATATCTATCCCCTTCTTCCTCCTTATTACATTCACATTTTAATTAACAATCTTTAGGACGCAAAAATTTTCTGTATTTTATTTGCTCGTCATGACAACCGAACAAAATAAAAGTAGTAAATTTGTATTTTCTAACACCCTATAGGTGTTTTTCAAATTGTCTTATCTCCAATAACTAAAAACATCAAATGACAGAAACCCTTCAACAAAAGTGCCTTAAGGCTTACTACAAAACCGATATTGAACCAACGCTCGACCGACTGCTTCAGGTGAAAGACATCGTCTCAAATTTTGAACTTGAAGGAGCCGACCGCCTGTTGAGTGCCCTTAAAATGAAGCACATGGACCTTGTCGAGATTGAACGTCTGGCAGAATATATATCTCAGGCTCGTGAGAAAATGGATAAGGAACTCGTGCGACTTCATAAATACGAAGAGGTTTTTAATAGTGATTTTGCCACCGACCACAATTTTTATTACAATTCCGTAAGTGAGATTCTCCGACATATGCGCAGCCATATGTCGCCCTTGAAAACCATATTCAGGAAATTCTGCCCAAGGAAGCATCCCACGCCTGCCGAATGTGCAACTTTTGGCATACAACAGAAGTCGGCAATCGAAGGGTCGTTATTGGGCAAGAATGTCTACGAGTTGAATCTATTCGACCTGTCCACCTATCCGTCTGTTGTGCAAGGCTTGTTTTCCGAGCTTATAAAGTTCTTCAGGGCAGAAGAAGAATGCATGAATCTGTGTACGGAGATTCTGAAGGAAGAGATGGAGATTCGTAACGACCCAACAAGAAGCAAATGCTCTCTGGACTCATATAGAAACAAGGCATACAAGCGTCTTAAGAATGAAATAATGCTTATAACCGAAGACACGGTTAACAGCCTTAGAGAGATAACACCTGCATATCAGAGTTACCTAAACTATGCCTCAGAAGAAGGATTCGCACAAGGTGAATTTCATAAGCACAATCATGCCGAAATGGAGCACTTCTGCATTATAGAATGCTTCACGGATACCGCTGACATCACTCTGGAAGAGAAGGCTCTGTGGGGCAACAATCCCAAAACCGTAAAGAAGATAAAGTATGTGATAAGTCATTTTGACGAACTCTTGCCACCCGACTTCAAACATAAGGACATGGGAATGTACGAGTATATATTCTGTCAATGGGCGTTGCCCAACAATGTGAAAAAAGCTCTTGAGTATTTCGTCAGCCATTACAAAGGCAAGCATAAGGTAGTGAAATATGCTGCCGTGAACAACCATAGACAGAGTTACGACAAGGAAGATCCAGCTGTAAAGCGCTTCCTTTCCAACATTAACGTACTGTTTACCGACAGCAACGACGAGGATTTAATGGGAAACATAGCCTAAAAAGTAGATTTGTTTTTAGGGTTTTTATCTGAAATATACAAAAAGTGTATCGGCCGACTATAGCTGATACACTTTTTTAGTTTACATAAGTATGGTTTGGTGGAGTTTTCAAGGAAAGTAGATTGATTTTGCATAAAAAGTAGATTGGAGCGGAGTGTTCAATCTACTTTTTGCCTTTTTCCAATCTAATTTCGGCTTTTTCAATCTACTTTTTATCGCAAAAGCAGAATTGCAACGCATTGAAAACCAGTATTTTCACGGCAATACGTAATCTAATTTATTCCTTGGCTACCAACGAAAAAACAGCGAAATTTGCATTGTCTTAGTAAAACAAAGACTACCCGATGAGTGAGTTCGAAATCACAAGACGGGGAATGATGGTACTATAAAATACAGCATGGATTCCTCTTCGATTGCTGTCGTACCAGAGAGGACATTTTAATACCGATATAAACAATGAAAAAGGTATTGAATCCCAACTTTCAGGCAGGCTCAACAAGATGCAACGAGCCTCGCCCCATCGGAGACATTCTCGCCGAGATGCTCTCAAGTGACTC
>ERZ1026870.941-NODE-941-length-14674-cov-4.800055_pt1 | contig 14674 bp, 13 predicted proteins | sample MGYA00380165_ERZ1026870 | MGnify/ENA primary metagenome ERZ1026870 (study PRJEB33269, sample SAMEA4719801) | human gut metagenome | biome: human-associated habitat; feature: organic feature; material: feces | place: Cameroon | collected 2013-10 ...
ACCAGCGGACGTCGCCGGCCGTGTCGATCACGGCGTTCTGCGGATAGTAGACCCATTCAAGGGCGCCGCCCATCGGGTTGTTCCAGGTCGTGCGGGCAACGTTGCCGCCGGAGGGCAGGAAGTTGTTGATGAAGTAGAGGCGGTCCTTGAATTCCGGATCAACCTTCTTCACTTCCGTTTCGAACATGGCGTGGTGCTGAGCGGCCGTGCCGTTCGTTTCGGTGTGGATGCCCGGCGTGTAGATGCGGTAGATTTCCTTTTCAACGCGGGTTTCCTTCTTGCCGTCGACGCGGGTGTAGGAAACTTCAACCGTGTTGTTGTAGTCCGGGTAGAGGCCGAAGACCGGGATGCCGGCGTGGGTGCGCAGCTGAACGGCGCTCACGTTGTACTTGATTTCGGCGCCGCCGTGCTTCGGAACGATGCGGACCGTGGCGTCCTTGAGCTGATAGCCGCCGTTGCGGATCACGGCCGTGAGCGGCGCGATCTTGTACGGGTTCGTGATGACTTCGCCGATCTGGCCCTGAACGGCATAGTTGACTTTCGGGCCGGATCCGCCGCCGCCCGCGGAGGCGATGCCGGGAAGAATGCAGGCTGCGGCGACGGCCGCAACGGCGAGCTTCAGCTTGAAGTTCATGATGAAAACTCCTTTGGGTCCCTGATGTTGGATAGGGAATATGGATAGTCGGTCTTTGAAGGGCGCGTTGTTGTGTGATTGCTCAGTGCGCAATTGCGCCATGGCGTAAGATTAGTGAAGACCTGCGCAGGAAACCATTGTGAGTTTCGGACGTGTTCTGGTCAGATTTGACGATAGCGAAAGCTCAAAAATGAGAAAACAACCGAAGGATCACCTCGACCGGGACGCGCTTCTGCTTTTCAGAACGCTCTGCTCGACGCACAACCTCCAGCGGGCCGCCTCCCAGCTCGGGATGCCGCTTGCGACCGCCTCGCGCTCGCTCACGAAGCTTCGTGAGGCGTTCGGCGACGAGCTCTTCACGCGCTGCTCGGGCGGCCTCTCGCCCACGCCCAAGGCGCTCGCGCTCGAGCCCAAGGTCTCGGCCGTGATCGAAAGCTTCGAGGATCTCTTCGTCGAGGAGGCCTTTGACCCGGCCAACCTCGTGCGCGAATTCCACATCGCCTGCGCCGATCATGCGATGTTCTACGTCGAGCCCGCCGTCACGCTTGCGTCCAAAATCGCGCCCGGCGTCACCTTCAGGCTGCAGCCCAACGACGACAATTGGGCGACCGACCTGCAAAAGGGAGAGCTCGACTTCGTGATCTTTCCCATCGAGCGCGCGCCCGAAGGGTGCATGTGCCTGCCGCTCACCGCTTGCGAGAGCGTGCTCGTCGTGCGGCGCGGCCATCCGCTCGCGCAGAAGTTCGACTCAACGGGGCGGCTCACCGTCGACGACTGCCTTGCGCACCGCTACGTGCGCGTGCGCACGGGTCCCGAGTGGGTGCTCAAGGCCATGGACGCGCATGTTTCGGAAGCCTGGATTGCGAGGTCGAAGGCCGTGACGACGCCGTACTTCTTCAGTGCGGTGCAGATGGTGAAGCATTCGGACCTGTGCTTCACCTGTTCGAACGAGCTCGCGGGCGAAGTCGCGGCGGGAGACGACTTCAGGATTCTGCCGCTGCCCGACGAATGCAATCAGCGCTGGGTGCCCAAGCTCGTCTGGCACGAGCGCGGCCATCGGGATCCGGCCATGCAGTGGCTCAGGAGCGTGATCACGTCGCTTTCACACGCTCACGAAGAGAGCTGATCGAGGTCGGGGAGTTTTCTCAGGTAGTCTTCCACATTGATGTAGCGAACTTCGCCGCAGGTGAATGGCTTACCCGTGTAGAGGACGGTCTTGCTTAGGATGGGACCGAAACGGTGCTTCGTTTGGGCGCATTTTTCCGGATCCGTCAGGTGGCGGCATTGGTTCGGCACGGCTTCGCTGCTGTGCTTGATTTCGAAGATTCGGCAGTTTGCGGCCGAAGGGTCGAAAACGACCATGTCGAATTCGCCCACGGGAAACTGCAGGACGAAAACCTGCTTGTCGGGATGAGCCAGCTTGGTCTCAAGGAGAGCGATGTCTTCCATCATGCGTCCTTGGACCGCGCTCAGAACGCGTCCGCAAACGGCATTTCGCTCCTCGAGTGACAGGCTTTGGAAGGTCTGATCAAGCATAAGGCTGTCTATGAGAGCAGTCGCCTGTGCGCAGCGCAGCCCCGGCTGCGCGATGAGCGTGCGCGTATTCTTGTTGTTGAGGTCTGAGAGCCTCACGACGTCGACCTCCTCAATCAAATCCAGAAGACGGAGACATGCCTTGATTTCTGCGATGCACGCCTCGTCGATGGAGACGGTTTGTTCTTCCCGGTTCAGGATTTCCAACATTCGTCTCAGGCATTGCGTGACGGTTCGAGCGTCGACGCCGGCTGGGATGGCCTGCAGGCTTCTTGGGTCCGTGCTCAAATTCGAGGCCGGCATCCGGAGGTCGTAAGACTTGATGCCCCGAGCAAGGACTTCCATCATGAAGCGACGGTTGAGGCCTTCGACAATCCTGCTGACGGCGCCCGTCAATTCATGGCGCTCGAGAAGCGTCTGAAGATGACGGAAGTCTCCCGCATGCCGACTGCACTGCAGAGCGTGCCGAATGTTTTGGGCGACGGCTTGGTCGACGTACTCGTCGGTGCTGTGCTTCTTCGCAAAAGTTGACGGGGCGCCGCAGCGGGTGTCGCCGAGCCGCATCGTGCCGCCGCAGCGCATGTATTCGTCAATGCTCTTGATCCCGAGCGCGGCTTCGCAGTCTCGATAGGGAATGAAGGTCGTGTGCAGAAGAACGCAGCGGTCATACAGCTGGTCGTCCAGCGCAAATTGAAAGCCGAGTGAATCGGCCCCCGACAAAACGATCTTCATGCCGCAGGCGGAAAAAATGTCGGAGAGGAGTGCTGAGTTGTCGATAAAGCCCTCCGCTCGAGTCGCTTCGTCGATGAAGACGGTTCGGATGCCTCTTTGTTGAAGAAGGCTCAGATCGCGGTAGAGATCCGCGAGTTTGGTGCCGTTCGCGATCCGGATGATGCTCCAAATTTCCAAAATGGAACGGTTTTTCTCTCAAACCGGAACGGGGGTTTCTGGCTCCTCTCCTTGGCTTCACTCCAGGGAAGGTTCTGGCCTCAGCACTCGGGGGGGGGCTTAAATCAGCGGAGCCCGTAGGGCGGAGCTGATTTAAGCCACCCCCGAAGCGTCGGACCGTGTGCGATGAGCTGGTCACGCACAGAGAGCCTTAGTCAGAGCGTTTTTAAAGCGCACTGCGTTCGCGTAGGGAGGGACCTTCCAATTCGAACTGGTAACTGCTATTCAACAGACGGTCCATAATGGCGTCAGCGTTTCGATTGCCACCAAGGTAGTGATGCCATTCGTTGAACGGCATCTGGCTGCCGATCGCCACTGATGCAGTACCTTCACGCTCCTCCAGAACCGTCAACAAGTCCGAAGCCAGATCATCGGAAATGCTTGATGTCCCAAAGTCATCAATAATAAGCAACTTGTTCCTATTTAAATTTCTGCGGAATGTCGCACTTTCTCGATGTTCGCGGGCATCGGCCAGAAGCTCCAGTAACCGAGCGTAGCGGTAGTACTGAGTCCGAGCTCCGAAGGTGCAGGCCTGCTTGCCCAGCACTGCGAGCATCCAGGTTTTGCCCGTTCCCGTAGCGCCGCTAACCAGAACATTCTTGCCGTGCTCAATCCAGTCGCAAGTCATGAGTCGACGCAGGTCCTGTTCCTTCAGGTTCCGCTCCTTGGTAAGGATGATCTTGGTCACATCCGCTTGGTTCCAGACGCTAAGTTCGCGCAGACCAGAGCGCTGCATGAAGCGTTCCTGGCGCTTCTCTGCACGGCTTTCGAGTTCCTGGCTAGCCATCGTGGTCACAGCCTCGACGAGGGTCATGTGCTGATGGACAGGATCAGTTGCTAGCTTGGCGAAGGAGTCGGCCATGGCCGGAACCTTGAGCTGCACCAACAGCTGTTTGCATAGTTCAACTGTCGCCGTATTCTTGATAATGCCGATCTGCATTGCTCATTCCTCCTTCTTATGTCCCTTGTTGGACAGACGATTGGCGTAGTACTCCGGACCACGAACGTGCTTCGGATTTTTGATGACGGTCATCGTCACCCCTCTGCCCAGAGAAATGTCGGTCTCATCGTTTCCGATCCGATGATCCACTTCGCGGCGATATGCCTGAAAGCTAGGCTCAGGTCGTTTGAGCACTTCCTTCGCAATCTCCTCAGCGAGGGCGTGCCCTGCATTCTTTGCCACGGACAGCATCCCATTAAGGATTTTGCGAGCTGTGAGTTCCCGTTGGTTTCTCGTGATGAGAACTCCCAGCTCATAGGCATGAGAACCGACGCAGCGCAAGTGATTGAGCAAGTCCTCCTTGGTTCTGAGTTGCATCAAATGGTTGAGCGGCATGTGTTCCCTCTTAACAAGCAAGACCTTCCCCGTGCCGTCATAATTGTGTCGGGCTATTTCCTTACCGTTCCGCAGGTCATAGACGACCAAGAGATTCTTTTGCGGCCACAAACGAACCTTGACCTCTTTTCCAGCGTACGTGTAGGGAACTGAAAACCTGCGGTTATGCACGCGCACCTGATAGTCCTTGCGAACCTTGAGAATTTTCTCAATCATCCCAAGCTCATAAGGAATTTCAGGCAGCGCATGCATGACCGGTCTTTCATCCTGCTCGTAGAGTTCTCTTCGAGTGCCACTCTTCTCCGAGAGGGGACGGTTGTTCAATTTCTCGAGTAGAGGCGCAATGCCTGCATTGACATCCTCAAGGCTCAGGAACTTAGTGGTGAGCAACATATTGGTAATGCGTCGCTGCACTATCCCCACAGCTCCTTCGACGGAAGCTTTGTCTCGAGGCTTTCCGGGACGAGCTGCCATCGGAGTAAAGTCGTAATAGGCGGCCATTCCCTTGAAGTCTGCGCAAAACTGAGGCTCAAAGAGATCCGCCTTGGTAACCAGACTGGTGCTGTTGTCGAGAAAGACGTACTCAGGTACCGCGCCGAAAAACTCGAGCATCTTCTTGCAGGCCTCCAGCCATGACTGCCGAGTTTGGTCCTGCGTTGCCAGACAGAAGGTCAAGTTGGAATACGGCATCACCGCAACGAAGATCTCGGCCTTGTGCCGTTTCCCGTCACTGGTGGTGTAGTAAAGCGGATCGCCCGAATAATCGATCATGGCAACCTGACCGGGAGTCCACTCGAATGCCATACTGACATCCTTCAAGGACGCAGGAAGATCTCGCTTGTATTCGTTGTACGCGCGGCAGAAGGTCGAGTAACTCATCACTCTGCCAAGGGGAGCTGCACGCTTGCTGTACTGTTCCCAACAGACCTGAAGCCCCAGCGGCTTGCGTGGCCGCTCGTGGTTGAGGTACACGCTTTCCCAATCCGGCTCGACGTAATTCATGCGAGCACGTCGTGACGGCATCATGAGTTCGGTGATGGCTTCATCTGGCAGGTGCAGGAGTGCTTCGATCGAGTGCTCAGTGGCATAGGCCTGATCAACGATGCGCTTGACAGAGGTCTTGGGTACCCCGGTCACTTCCTGGATCTTTTTCAGAGACAGTCCTTGTGCGTGGCCGCACAGTACTTCTCTAATGACAGTTATGTCCTTAGACATGGTTTACTCCTAAAACCCCGCGAGCCCAATGCTGCGGGTGTTTTTAGGGTATCAACCTCGTCCCGTCAGATGCTCCGATCGTTCCATTTTGCGAGACTGGCTCCAAGAACTTGGTCGGTGCAGCCGTTCCAAGCCAGTCGTTCCAAAAAGAGAGAAGTGCCGGTTTGCGAGAGGAAAGTACCACTGTGGCACAGCGTACGTTCCATTTGGCGAGAACGTCGGACCGGTGAGAGAGAGCCTTGTGCCTTTTTGTGCCTTTAAGAAAGAAAGTTGGTCCAAGGAGAGGGAATGGTGTTCCAAAATCAAGGATTACCGTTCCATCGTGGGAGAATCATGGGAGCGTTCCGGTTTGAGAGAGGAGCGTTCCTGGTTGGCGCGAAATCGGTACCATTTTGCGAGAATTCATGGGGTGTCAGCCGTTCCATGAGCTGCGGCGATCGTTCCACTTTGCGAGAAAAACCGTTCCACTTTCTTGCTCGCGCGCACGGATGAGGGCGGTTTGAGAACGTTCGACATCCGTCATGCCGCCGATGCACTGGCGGATCATCGTCGTTTTCCCGGTGTGCTTCAGGCCATATAGAATGAAGACCCTCCCGCAGGGATCGCCCCGCAGGAAGTCGACAAGACTTTGGCAGCATGCCCGCCTGACGTAATGGCGGACGGGTTCGGAAAAGCGCTTCAGGTCGTCGCCCGTCAGCATCAATGAGGCATGGTTCGTCATGTCGATTTCGGCTTTCCGTCTGTGGATGAGAGGGAGGCGTGCGGCCGCCGAGGCGTTTCGCCTTCGCAGGGAGGCCGGCATGGACGCAGGCATGAAGAAGGCGTCGAAGAAGAAGGCGTCGAAGGCAAAGCAAAATTACTTCTCCCTCAGTCTTTCTGTCAACAGTTGATCTTGTCAACAGTGGAGGGGGATGCGCATGACGTCGCCTTCCGGCCCTTCATTCCCTTCAGAGCATCATCCGAGCGTTCGGCGCAAGACAGAAAAAAGGGACGCCTCCTTCATCGGAGGCGCCCCGCAGGCATGTTGATCAACGCCGGGCCGGGCCCGAGGAGCTTGTACCCGGACCGCCGTCAATCGTGCGTCAAGCAGCTTCCTTCGCGGCGTTTTCGCCTGCGATCTGGCCGAAGACGAAGCAGTCGAGCACGGCGTTGCCGCCCACGCGGTTCGTGCCGTGGATGCCGCCCGTGATTTCGCCTGCGGCGTAGAGGCCCGGAATGACCTTGCCTTCCCAGTCAAGGGCCTGCGCCTTGACGTTGGTGTTGATGCCGCCCATCGTGTGGTGCACCGTCATGCCGGTGTAGCAGGCCCAGAAGGGACCGTCTTCGATGCGCTTCGTGAGGTTCACGGGCTGCTTGTTGAAGTCGTCGTCGCGGCCGTTCTTCACGAACACGTCGTTGTAGCGGCGGATCGTCTTTTCGAGGCCGTCGGGATCGACGCCCATCTTCTGGGCAAGCTCGCGGATCGTCGGAGCCGTCCAGGCTTCGTTGATCTTGATGCCTTCCATGATGGCCTTGCGGTTGACTTCGTCGTAGCTCATGAAGTTCGTGTTGTCGCAGACGGTGTAGCCGTAGCGCTCGGGGGTGCCGAGGACGGCGTCGCGGATCACGTCGCGGCGTTCGCCTTCGTTGACGATGCGGTTGCCGCGCTTGTCGACGTAGATGGAGCCGTTCACGTTGAAGTTGAGGAGGAGCTTCATCTTCTTGCCGGCGGGTGCGCCCGGGGTGGACTGGATGAAGTCCATGCCGACGAGATAGGCGCCGACGCGCACGGCGGCCATGGCCACTTCGCCCGTGGAGCCGGGCAGATTGTCCGTGCCGAGGCCCTTGACGCGCGGGTCATGGAGTTCGCGCAGATAGCGGTTGCCCGAGAAGCCGCCCGCGGCGAGCACGACGGCCTTCTTGGCGCGGATGTACTTGGCGGGGCCCTTGGCGGGCTGGACCTTGACGCCGATCACGCGGCCGGCAAACGGCTCCTCGCGGATGATTTCCGTGACGGCCTGGCCCGTGCGGACTTCGACGCCGAGCTCCTTGGCGGCCTTCGTGAGAACGGTGCCGTAGCCCTGGCCCTTGGGGAGCGCGGGGATGTGAGAGCGCGGATAGAGCGCGCCGAAAATCTGGATGACGTTGTCCTTGAACTTCATGCCGAGGGATTCGAGCCAGGTGACGGCGCCGTAGGCGTTGTCGCAGAGGACCTTGACGCGTTCGGGGTCGCCGCGGAAGTCGCCTGCGGCAAGCGTCTGCTTCATGTGGTTTTCAGGCGAATCCTTGATGCCCTGGCGGGGCTGGCGCACGGGGTCGGCGGCGTTGATGAAGCCCTGGGCGATGAGCGTGTTGCCGCCCGTGAAGGCGAGCTTTTCGAGAACGACGATGTCCTTGGCGCCCGTCTGGGCGGCCTTGACGGCGGCGGCCATGCCGGCGCCGCCCGCACCCACGACGACGATTTCGCGGGTTTCATCCCATTTGATGTCGCTGCGGCACTGTGCGGAGGCCGCGCTCGAGAAGGCAGCGGCGGCGGTGCCGAGGCCTGCGGCGGCAAGCATGCGGCGGCGGGAAAGATTGGCGGTCATGATGAGTCTCCTTCTGGATCGGTCGGGGAACGGGCGGGACGCGCCGGCGGCGCTCGGGTCCCGCGTTCGTCCCTGCGTTTTCATGACGCCATTGTCGGACGAAGTCTTACGCGCGTAATTTGGAAAATGTCAACGGATGGCGCATTCGGGCCGGCGGCAGCCGACGAAGCTTACCGTCCGATGAGCTTCATGATGTCGGGGAGCATCGCGTCGAGGACCTTGGCCGAATGGATGCCGAACTTCATGTAGATCTTGGCGCGGTGGCCCTGCACGGTTCGCTCCGAGATGCCGAGGTCGGCCGCGATGCGCGCGTCGCTGCGGCCGAGCGCAATGAGTTCGAGGAGGTGCCGTTCGCGGTCGCTGAGCGCCTTTGCGCCGGCTTTGAGAAGCTCCGCCGAGAGGCCCTCGCGGCGAAGCCGGTCCTTGTGAACGGCCGAGGCGATGGCGGCGAGGAGCTTTTCGTCGTCGACGGGCTTGAGAAGAAAGTCGACGGCGCCCTTCTTGAGCGACTGGATGGCGGTGTCGAGGTCGCCGTGGCCGGTGAGAAAGATGACGGGGAGGTCGATCCCGCGCTCCTCCATCGCCTGCTGGAGTTCAAGTCCGCTCATGCCGGGCATGCGCACGTCGAGAACGAGGCAGCCGGGCGAATCCATGTCGGTGACGAGAAAGTCCCGTGCGCTCGGATAGGCGACGGTGCGCCAGCCCTCGATTTCGAGCATCAGCGAGAGCGCGTCGCGCACGTCGGGCTCGTCGTCGACGAGGCGGATGAGGGCCGATTGCTTTTCGGCGCTGCGGGTGTCATGGTCGGTCATGGGTTTCTTCCTGATGGATTGCGTGCGGGGAGCGTGAGCGTGACGGCGAGGCCGCCGCCGTCCGCTTCGCTGCGGGCGGCGAAGGCGAGCGAGGCGAGATGCGCCTCGGCGATCGATTTGCAGATCATGAGGCCGAGGCCGAGCCCGGCGGCCTTCGACGTGGCAAGCGGCCGCCCGATGGCGGCGATCGCCTCCGGCGTGAGCACGGCGCCCGTGTTTGAGATCGTGAGCCGCACGGATGCGCCGCCGTCGATTGCTTCGAGTTCGATGGCGAGCCCATAGGGGCGCTGGGCGTCCGGAGACGACGGCTCGGGTGCGGCGAAGACCGCTTCCTGGGCGTTCTTCAGAAGGTTGATGACGAGTACGCGCAGCTCGACGGGGTCGCCCGAGACGATGAGGCCCGGGGCGGCCTCGATCGTGACGGGGGCCGTGAGGCGCTCGGACTTCTTCATGTCGGCAAGAGATTCGGAAAGGAGCGCGGAGAAGTCGACGGGCTGGTCGCGCCGGGCGCCTTCTCTCGCGTAGCTTCGCACGCGCTCGATGATTTCGCCCGCCTTGTCGAGTTCGGCCGACATGCCTGAGAGGCACCGCTCGGCGAGGACGGGATCGGGCGCGCCGCGTTTCATGAGCGTGCGAACGCCGCGCAGGTAGCAGCGCACGGCCGAGAGCGGCTGACAGAGCTCGTGCGCGAACATCGAGCTCAGCTGTCCGACGATGCCAGCGCGCTGCAGGCTGTCGAGCCTCGCGCCTGTTTCGCGCACCTCTTCCCGTGCGGCCTTTTCGCGAGAGAGCGCGGCCGAGAGGTCTGCGGTTCGCCGGGCGACGAGCTTTTCAAGGCGCACGAAGTGCAGGATCCAGGCGGCGAGAAAGCCCAGAAGGAGGAGCAGGCCGCCCTTGGCCTCGGCCCAGACGCGCTCGAGCGTCCAGTGGTTGAGGTAGGTGAAGGGACCCGCCTTGAGGGAGCGAAAGAGGTCGTTGACGCGGTCGAACTCGGTCGCGATCGATACGGTGAAGCCTCCGGGCGTCATCTCGGGCTTCAGGTTGAGAAGCAGCATCGCGATGTGCTTCGTGATGACGGGCGGCGTGTGCGGAACGCTTGCGATGGTCCAGCCCGGGTACATGTCGGTCGAGTAGCGGCAGCCGAGCGTGTCGGCGCGAAGTCCCGGCCTGTCGTTGACGACGGTCCAGCGGCCCGCAAATTCCGGATGACGCTCCGTGATGGCCTCGGGCATGCAGGCGCGCAGGAGCCCGACGTCGGCGCGTCCCTCGACGACGGCCCGCATGACCTCGACGGGCCGGTTGTCGGTCTCGTCGACGGCGCTGAAGAACTTGTCGGGCGCAAAGCCCTTGGCCGCGATCTCGCCCATGTTGAGCATGTACGTCATGAAGTTCGCGCGGCTCGTCGTGACGGCCTTCATGCCTTCGAGGCTCGCGAGGTCCGAGATGTCGGGGCGGCCGCTTCGAACGACCATGACGCCCGCGACGCACCGGTTCGGGTCCGGAAAGGTCTTCGAGGTGATGGTGCCGATGTCGCGGGCGCCCCGCGGGCGCATCTGTACAAAGAAGCCCGAGCTCCCGAGAAAGAATTCGACCTCTCCCCTGCGGACGGCTTCGGAGAGCGCCTCGGTCGTGTAAAAGCGCGGCACGATCAGAAGGCCGGGCGAATTCGCCTGCAGGTGGCGGACGATCGTCTCCTGAATGTTCTGGCGGCGGCTGAGGTAGGAGGCTTCGGACTCGAAGTCGAGAAGCCCGATGCGCACGACCGTGCGGGCGTGTCCGGCGGGCGCGACGTCGGGTTCGATCATGCCGTCGGGCTGATGCTCGGCGGGTTGGTGCTCGGCGGCGACCGGCGCATTGATCGAAAGGAGGATCGCCGCAAGAAGTGCGCAGAGAGTTTTCATGGGATTGAGTTCATGTCGGGCTGAGGCCGGACGCGGGTGTTCGGCCTCGACGGCGTACGAAATTTTAGCCGAGCCGCAGGGAGGGCCGTGCGGGCCCGGGCGTCATCGTCGAAGAGGAGGTGGCCCGATGATGTCTCCCGAAGGTGCATTCGGAATAGGGCGAGGCCGATCGAAATGTGCGATATAGTTACGGCACGCCGCGGCGCGACGGCCGCACCCAACAACAGCATGAGAGACGCACAGATGGCTTCCACCACCGAGTTTGTAGACGAGAGGATCAACCTTTCGAAAGACGCCCCCAAGCAGGCTCGTCCCCGCAAGAAGATCCTCGTGCCGCCCAAGCCGCATGAAAAGCGCTACTCGAGCTTCAACAAGCCGCAGATCACGCTCGATACGGAAACGACGGGGCTCGATCCCGACCAGGGCGACCGCATTCTGGAAATCGGCTGCGTGAGACTCAACAGCCGCGAGATTTCGCTCAACCCGGACGACTATCTGCAGATCTACATCAATCCCGAGCGCGACATTCCGGAGGAGACGACGGCCATTCACGGGATCACGAACGAGAAGGTGAAGGACTGCCCGGTCTTTGCGGACATCGTCGACGAGTTTCTCGACTTCGTCTCCGATACGGAGCTTCTCATTCACAACGCGAAGTTCGACGTGAGCTTTATTAATATGGAGCTCGCGCGGCTCGGCCGGGGGAAGCTCGAGGATTACGTCGCCAAGATCACCGACACGCTCGAAATCGCGCGCGAGATGTATCCGGGCCGCCGCGTGAGCTTGGACGGCCTCTGCCTCATGCACAAGATCGACAACTCCGCCCGCGTCTTCCACGGCGCTCTGCTCGACAGCCAGCTGCTCGCGGAAGTCTATCTGACGATGACCCGCGGCCAGGGGGAGATCAATCTCGACAACTGGGGCGACGCCGTCGTGATTCCGCCCGAGATCATCGCGCGCCTTACCATGCCCGAACCTTCGCCCGAGGAGCTCATCGAGCACGAGAAGATGCTCGACAAGGCCGACAAGCAGTGCAAGGCGACCTGCGCCTGGCGAAAGGCCCTGGGCGCGGGCGACGAAGAAAAGGCGTCGTAAGGGCGTCCTAAAGGCGTCCCAAGAGCGCTGACGCGAAGCGCACGCGAGGCCTATACTGTCCACTTTGGCATCAACGATTCGGCATTAACGATTCGGCATCAACGATTTTTTCAACATGACTGAGAAGCCCCTGATCATCATCAGCTCCCGCACCGGCAACACGCTGGCCGTGGGCCACGCCGTCTGCGACGCGCTGCCCGGCGCCGTCATGATGCGCCCCTCGGAGGTTCCCGAGGATCTCTCGTCCTACAATCCCGTTCTGCTGGGTTTTTGGTGCGACAGGGGAGATGCGCCCGAGGACATCCTCAGGATCGCGCCCCGTCTGCGCAACAAGACGGTCGGGTGCTTCGCCACGATGGGCGGCGACCCCGAGGGCGAGAAGTCGAAGGCCTGGATGCAGAAGACGAGCGAGAAGCTCGTCGCGATGGGGGAAGGCAACAAGCTTGCCGAAACCTTTCTCTGCCGCGGCCGCATCGACCCCGAGGTCTTTCAGCGCATGACGGACATGCTCGGCGGCACCGTGAGTCCCGAGCGCGAGGCCGGCCGAAGGCTGAGCGAAACGCACCCCGACCGGCTCGATCTTGACAGGGCCGCCCAGATCTTCCGCGGATTCTTCGGCGGCAGCTGGTAATGGCGGGGAAAAGCATGAAGATTCTTTTCGTCAACGGCAGTCCGCGCCGCGGCAACACCGCCCTGGTGCTCGAGGCGCTTGCCGCAAGGCTCCGCGCTCATGAGGCCGAGACGGCGAACCTCGCCGACCTGAGGGTCAACGGCTGCATCGGCTGCCTCAAGTGCCAGCAGGATGTCGAGCATTTCGTCTGCCATCAGGAAGGCGACGACGCCAACGCGGTGCTCGCAAAGATCGTTGCGGCCGATGCGGTGCTCTTGGCAACGCCGCTCTACGGCCACAGCTTCACGGCGCAGCTCAAGTGTCTCGCCGACAGGGCGTCCGCGCTCGTCAAGTGGGTGGGCGGCGAGACGCCGCACGTGATCTCGGCATTGAAGGACAAGCCCGTGGGCCTCGTCGTCACCTGCGGCGGGCCCTCCGCCGGCAATGCGGACCTTGCACTTGAGCTATTCGACAAAATCGCCGAAGGCCAGCAGGCCCGCGTCTTCGGGAAATACGTCTTCGAATTCTGTCCGGCCGATCCGTCGGGCTTTGCGCCCGACGGCGCGGTCGTCGGACAAATGGCGGCCGACCTTGAGGCGCTTGCGGCCGAACGCAGCCCCGAACCGGTTTCCGAACCGATTTCCGCGTAAACGACGGGCCCCGGGCGTGTTACAATGCCGCCCTTTGCGCGTGCGGCGGCGGGCTGCGCGCGCAATCGCTTTATTCAGACCCCAACGAACCCGAAGGACACCACCATGACCTCTCTCCCTCCCTGCCCGAAGTGCAGCTCCGAGTATGTGTACGAAGACGCCGGCCACCTTGTCTGTCCCGAATGCGCTCATGAATGGACGCCCGGCGAAGAAGCCGCGAATGACGAAGAGAAGCTCGTCGTCAAGGACGCCAACGGCACGCTGCTCGCCGACGGCGACTCCGTCACCATTGTGAAGACGCTCAAGGTGAAGGGCGCCTCGACGCCGCTCAAGATCGGCACGAAGGTGAAGAACATCCGTCTCGTCGAAGGCGACCACAACATCGACTGCAAGATCGACGGCTTCGGCGCGATGCAGCTCAAGTCCGAGTTCGTCAAGAAGCTCTAAGCCGCCGGCCGAGCCCTTCCGAAGCGCTTGCCAGAAAGCGCTTGCCAGAAAGCGCTTGCCAGAAACCGCTTGCCTGAAGGGACCGCCGCCAAGAGAAAGGCTCCGTGCGCCTTCCGTTTCGGAAGAGGACCGGAGCCTTTTTGCATGCCCGGAACCTTTGTCCGGGCGTTTTTGTCCGGGGCGCAGTTTTCAGCAGACGGTGTCAAGGGGCGGAGGCTCCTCGGGGCCGTCCCGCCATTGGGGCGAGGAGGCCTCATGGGCCTGCGGCGGGGCGGCGTCGGGGTTCGGGCGGCGCCTTTGCGGCGGTTTGGATGACGGAGACGGCTGAGCGCGAAAGACCCGCGGCAGGATCTTGCTCAGCTCGTCGGCGATGAACGTCTCGTATTCGCTCACGAAGTTCTCGAGCTTTTCCGCGCCCGACTCGACGAGCCTCAGGCGCTCCTCGAAGTGCGCCGTCATGGCGGCCGAGCGGATGCGAGGGGAGACCTTCTTGAGAAGAAGGCGGCCCGATTCGGTGCAGTGCAGGAACTTGCCTTCCGTCTCGAGGTATTCCTTGCGCTTGAGTTCGGCGATGATGGCGGCGCGCGTGGCCGGCGTGCCGATTCCGCCCGCCTCCTTGAGCATCGCCTGCCCCTTGGGGTCGTCGAAGCTGCGCCAGATGTTTTCCATGGCGGCGATGAGCGTGCCCTCGGTGAAGAACTGCGGGGGCTTCGTCTTGTCCTCGCGGCCCTTGACGGCGGCGACGTCGCAGACGTCGCCCTTTTTGAGCGGGGGCAGGGTCTGGGCGTCGTCCCCGTCGTCGGCGTCGGCGCCGCCTTCGCCATCGGGGGCCTGCGCCTTGGGGCGTTTCTTTTTCTTTTCTTCGATCGCCCGGCGGTCCTTCTCAAAGAGAATCTTCCAGCCTTCGACCCGGACGACCTTACCCT
>ERZ1026870.943-NODE-943-length-14661-cov-120.074627_pt1 | contig 14661 bp, 8 predicted proteins | sample MGYA00380165_ERZ1026870 | MGnify/ENA primary metagenome ERZ1026870 (study PRJEB33269, sample SAMEA4719801) | human gut metagenome | biome: human-associated habitat; feature: organic feature; material: feces | place: Cameroon | collected 2013-10 ...
GTCAACGCTATTATCTGGAAGTGATGCAGGATTACGAGAAAGCTCTCAAACTCAATCCAGATAATCAACTGGCGAAACAATTGCAGCAAAAGTTTTTTGAGGGAATGAAGCTGCAAACCGGTAAATAAGAAACAAAAGAAGCCTTAAGTACATAAACTAAGGCTTCTTTTTACATCATATTAACCTGTAACTTACAAACCAAGCTTATGAACCTTCAGGTTCTTGAACTCAGCCTTGCCATCCTGGGTATAAAGCTTCACATTCTCGTATGGAGCTACAGGGAACACGAGGTTGGTCATGGCGATGCGACCGCCATCTACGAAGAGTTCTACAGATGACTTATCTACGAAAATATCAACATGATAGGTCTTCTTGCCATCCTCGCAAAGACTCAACGGAGCCCAAGTAGCGAGAGCAAAATCGTTCTTGTAGTTGATAGAATTGGTGATGCGGGCAGGGTCGTTCATGCAACATCTTTTGCAGTGCATGAACGATTCTTTTCCTCACATCTCCTTGGAGGCAACAAGACTATACTTCCCCCATCAGCCATTTCAACGCATTGATTCGCTTGATACCATCATAATCTGCCGTCGGGTCTTCATCGAGCGTCAAGATATACTTGGGATATTGGTCCTTGATTTGCTGAAGCGAAGCGAGTTCACGCTTCAAGGTCTTCTCATCCCTTACCGTTGCAGCTACCTGATAATAGGTTAAGTCATTCTCGTCGATAGCAACAAAATCAACCTCCAAGTTATCCATCTTGCCTATATACACTTTCTTCTGCCGACGCAAGAGTTCCAGAAAAACGATATTTTCCAAAATACGCCCTGCATCAAAAGAGCGAGAGCCAAGCAACATACGTCGCAAACCAATATCCACCAGATAGTATTTTCCCAAAGTTTTGAGGAGTAGCTTACCCTTGATGTTATATCGCTTCACTTCATACAAGAAGAAAGACTCGCAAAGGGTTGACAGGTATTTCTCCACTGTCTTTTGGTCAATCTTTCGCCCATCAGCCGACATCAAGTCTGCAATACGTTTCGTCGAGAGAATATTGCCGATATTATCTGCCGTGAAACGTATCACGCTCTCCAACATCATCACATCGGAAAGTTTATTTCGACTCATGATGTCCTTTACCACTATCGTATTGTAAACAGCATTCAAGTAATCGCTAATCTCATTCGCCGTATCCAACTCCAATGTATATGGGAAACTGCTCTTGCTCACATATTCTATATATGTCTGCGGAAGATGATCCGTACCACCGATACCTTCCGCATACTCCTTGAAAGACAACGGAAGCATCGCAATCTCTACATACCTGCCAGACAAGAGTGTAGCTATCTCGCTAGAAAGCATGTAGGCATTCGAACCCGTCACATATAAATCAACTGTTGGCTTCAAATTAAGACTATTGATGATATCCGGAAAATCCGTGACATGCTGTATCTCATCAAAAAAGATGTAAGTCATCTTATCTTGCTGTATCAAAGGTTTGACATAAGAATACAGTTTTCTTGGGTCTCGCAATTCAAAATAGTCATAGTCCTCAAAATTGAGATAGATGATTTGCTCTTGCGTTACTCCATGAGCTATCAGCCAGTCACGATAAATCTCCATAATGGTCGATTTACCACAACGGCGGATGCCTGTTATCACCTTGATAAGCTTTTTATCCTTGAAAGCTATCAGCTTTTGCAGATAGTTATGTCGTTCTATTCTCTTCATTTTTGTATTTTTACATGTCACGCTGCAAATATACATATTTTTTAGGAATCTACATACTAAAAGTACGATTATTTAGAAAGTTTTAGGAATTGATTCCTAAAACTTTTCTTTTACGGACGTTTTTAGGAAGACAAACACTAAAACTCCTCTATTTTATTAATCATGACTAATAAAAACACTCTTTTCACCTATTTTATTAAGTATGATTAATGGAAAACAGCGTTTTCTCCAAAGTCCAAAATCCAAACAAGCAAAAGGCAGCACTATACATTATTATATAGTACTCCTTATCTTATTATGTTTTATGACGTTTAAACTAATTAGAACTTCAGCGAAGCTGTGAATTCTACAGTGAATGGACGGAGAGAGGCTCACTTGATAAAGGCTGGACGTAACTGAAACTGCGTCGCGACGTAACTGAAACTGCATCGCGACGCGTCGGTTGTTACGTCGGGACGTATCAGATGCCGCATCGGGACGTAATTTAAACGGTTTCGTCCAAGACATTACGGAAAAGCTATGGAATTCACCATGCATTGAACCAAATACTATTAAAAAACAATGGAAATAGCTAAGTATCGAACCGAAAACAAGTGTTTTTGCGCAATGCTACCTGTCTTTTTGCCTCTAAAACACCTGAATATCGCCATTTTATGGCAATTATATGGCAGATAAAGTCCAAATAGAGAGAATTGCCATAGCCTTAATATACTTATAATCTGACAGTTAGTTGTAAGATATGGCAATATGGCAATTCTTGCAAGAAAAAACAATCACAACAGACTAATAAGAACGTATCATGATGTACTTGAATTAGTGAGTACAAGTGCTTGAATCAGCTTACGAAAGTGGCTGAGTGAGCTTACTAAAGTAACTGAGTTAGCATATTCAATCGGCTTTGCAAGCTATCGGAGATGTCTCAATGAATTAACGGAGACGACTCAACAAGCTATCGATGACGACTCCATTAGCTATAGGAGACGACTCCGGAAGCAGACACAGATAGCTTCGTTGGCTAACGCAAGTACTTGAATTGGCTAACGCAAGTACTTGCGATGACCAACGAAGCCTGTTTCAATGGGCAAAGAAATGACTCATACAAAAAACAGCGTTAAAAAACCATTGCATCAAATACAAGAATTCGTCCAACATAAGCAATAGAGGATGAACGAAAAGTATGGAGGCTTCTGAAATGATTCAAAACATTTTTTTCACCAAAATGGCTCATATATCAAATATTTCCATTATCTTTGCAAAAAGAATAAGAAAGAAAGGAATCATTCATCATGGAACAATCTAAAAGAGTACCATACGGAGTATCTAATTTCGTCGATATTATCGAGCGAAACCAGTATTATGTCGATAAGACTATGTATCTGCCTTTGCTGGAAAAAGAGGCAGACGCACTCTTCTTTATACGTCCTCGAAGATTCGGCAAGAGTTTGCTGATAAGCATGATGCGTGCTTATTACGACATCAGCATGACAGAAAGGTTCCAAGAACTTTTTGGCAACCTTTGGATTGGCTCCCATCCTACCCCACAGCAGGGCAAGTACCAAGTACTATACCTTGACTTCTCGAAGATAGGAGGCGGCATCAAGCTATTGGAAGACCGATTCAATGACTATTGCGGTCAGTGCGTGGATTTCTTTGTAGATACCCTTTACAAGGACTACTATACCTCAGAGGCTATCGCCAAAATAAAAGGCATCAACTATGCTTCGGGCAAATTGAACGCCCTCGCAATGGAGGCTCAGAAGAATGGTTATCAACTATTCCTCATCGTGGACGAATACGACAACTTCACCAACGTGGTGCTCAACGAGCACGGGGAGGATGTGTATTGGGCATTGACCCATGCCAGTGGCTTTTATCGTGAGATTTTCAAGGTATTCAAGGGCATGTTTGCCCGTATCTTCATGACTGGTGTAAGCCCTGTAACGCTCGATGACTTGACCAGTGGTTTCAACATCGGCTGGCATATCTCCACCAAGGCACCTTTCAACCAGATGCTTGGTTTCTCCACAGAAGATGTGAGAGACCTGTTCACTTACTACAAGAATTCAGGCGACTTACCAGCCGATACAGATGTAGAAGCTATTATCGAGGACATGAAACCTTGGTACGACAACTATTGTTTTGCAAAGAGCGCTTTGAGGACACAAAGCAAGGTCTTCAACTGCGACATGGTACTATACTATCTCCGCAACTATATGGAGACAGGTGAGGCCCCTGAGCAGATGATTGACCCTAACACCAAGACCGACTACAACAAGATGAAGAAGCTCCTCCAGCTCGACAAGTTGGACGGAGACCGAAAGGGTGTCATCATGACCATTGCGGAAAAAGGAGAAATTGTAGGAAACATCGAGGAATCATTCCCGGCAAAGGCATTGACAAATTCTGAAATATTCATCAGTTTGTTGTTCTACTATGGCATGTTGACCATCAAGGATACTTTTGGAGACCAACTGATTTTGGGCATTCCTAATAATACTGTACGCAAACAATATTATAATTATCTGTTGGAGCAGTATCAAGAGGAGAAATACATCAATACCTCAAACCTCAAGACCATGTTTACCTATATGGCTTTTGAGGGCAAGTGGAAGGAATGCTTGGAGTATATGGCAAAAGCATACGCCGAAGTATCATCTGTTAGGGATGGTATCGAGGCTGAGCGCAACTTGCAAGGTTTCTTCATGGCATATTTCAGCCTCAACAATTATTACTATACTGCCCCAGAGTTGGAATTAAACCATGGTTATTGCGATTTCTTCCTCCTGCCAAACTTGACCCACTACCCTACGAAGCATAGTTATATCATCGAGCTAAAGGTATTGTCTAAGAAAGAATTCGATACTCTAACAGAAGATGGCAAGATGACCAAGGGAGCGAAGCAATGGCTTGATGCCGAGGAACAAATCAAGCGATATGCCAAAGCACCAAGAGTGGAGGCATTACGCCAAGGCACGACACTCCATAAGATTATCATGCAGTTCAAGGGATGGGAACTGGCGAGAATTGACGAAGTAAATGAAATATAAACACATTGAGAATGAATTCATGCCAAACTACGCTTTATATTGCCAGTTTGCATAACAATGACTGAGCGCAAGATCATACATATCGACATGGATGCCTTCTTTGCTGCGGTAGAGCAAAGAGACAATCCGGAACTTCGGGGCAAACCGGTAGCGGTGGGCTTCGACGGACCTCGTGGTGTGGTTTCTACAGCCAGCTATGAGGCAAGGAAGTATGGCGTTCACTCGGCGCAATCCATCGCTCAAGCCAAGCAGCGCTGCCCTAACCTCATCATCGTGCCCTGCCGGCATGATTATTATGCTAAAATATCCCATCAGATACATCAGATATTCCAGGAATATACCGATCTCATCGAACCCATCTCCATAGATGAAGCCTTTCTTGATGTAACACAGAATAAGAAAGGGATAGAACTGGCGGTGGATATTGCCAAAGATATCAAAACCCGTATCAAGGAGGCAACCGGGCTCACCGCCTCAGCTGGCATCAGCTACTGCAAGTTTCTCGCCAAAGTGGCTTCAGATTACCGCAAACCCGACGGCATCTGCACCATTCATCCCGACAAGGCGCTTGATTTCATCGCCCAGCTTCCTGTAGAGGATTTCTGGGGTGTGGGCAAGAAAACCTTGCAAAAGATGCATTTCATGGGTATCTTCAACGGAGCAGACCTGAGAAAAGTATCCGAGGAACATCTGGTAGAAGTGTTCGGAAAAGCCGGACACATCTTCTATGATTTCGCAAGGGGGATAGATGAACGACCTGTCATCACCTACCGGGAACGGAAATCGGTAGGCTGCGAACAGACATTCCTGGAAGATATCTATCTAAAAACGGCTGTGATTATCGAACTGTACCATACTGTACTCGAACTGCTGGAGCGCATCGCCAAAAGCGGTTTCGAAGGAAGGACCCTGACGCTGAAGGTGAAGTTTGCCGATTTTACCCAGATAACACGAAGCATCTCACAAGAAAAGGTTCTGAAAAAGAAGGATGATATCTTGCCCCTGGCGAAGCGCTTACTTCAACAGGTAGATTACTCTTCAATCCATCCCATCCGTCTTATCGGTCTATCCGTAAGCAATGCAACATCCGAAGAAGCAAGGACGGAGGATAAAGAAAACAGTACACAAAAGCCTGAGTACAAAGAGCTTGAACTGGAATTTGAAGATTGGGAGACATAAAAGGAAAGCAGCTGACGACATTTTGCCCCAGCTGCTTTCTCTCATTACTAGTTATTTCCCAAAACATTACCTACATCACCAGGTAACATACCATACTCATCCTTGAAACATTTTGTGAAGTAAGACGGCGCTGAGAAGCCCACTTCATAGGCAACTTCTGACACACTCATGCTACGGGTTTCGAGCAAACGCCTAGCCTTGGCAAGGCGAGCCTTACGGAGTAAATCTACAACAGAAGAGCCAGTCATCGCCTTCACCTTGCGATAGAGCTGCACACGGCTTAAACCAATCTGCTGTCCCATATCCTCAACTCCAAACTCGCTATAAGAAAGATTCTTCTGGATAATGGCTTGAAGCTGCTTGAGGAACTGCTTGTCACGATCTTCCAGATGAGCCTCAGAAATCTCCTTCTCAGCCTCTTTAGTACCTTGATAAAGATTCTTCAGAAGCTGACGCTGTCGCAAGAGATTCTCGATACGGGCGAGAAGCACCTTGCTGTGGAATGGTTTGGTAATATAGGAATCAGCTCCATGCTCATAACCCTCGGCGCGATGCTCCTCCAGGTTCTTCGCCGTGAGCATAATAACAGGGATATGAGAGGTAGCCGTATTTGTCTTCAACTGTTCAGTAAACTCCAAACCGTCCATAACAGGCATCATCACATCGCAAATCACCAGGTCAGGCACCTCTTTTATGGCTACGGATAATCCCTCTTTACCATCGGCGGCCTCAAGAACAATATACTCATCCTGCAAAAGAGTACGCTCATACTGACGGATATCGGTATTATCATCAATAACCAGAACAGTAGGACGATTGGTATTCTCGCTTACCAACTGCTGAACTTTTCCACGACTTCTGTCTCCATCGTCAATATATTGCAAAACAGATTCATCTACCACATTCTTACCATCTGACGCAGAAGCATTTGCAGAGTTATCCACAATATCCACATCATTGTGGATAACTTGTGAATCACCCTCTTGCTCACGAGGAATGACAACGATAAAATCAGAGCCCTTTCCCGGTTCACTTTCTACCCTAGCCTCACCATGATGCAACTCTACAAATGATTTCACCAGAGCCAGACCGATACCCGTACCGCTGGCAGCCCCCTTAGCCTGGAAGAAGCGTTCAAAGATCTTATCAGCCTCATCCTGCGAGATTCCCTTGCCCGTATCTTTCACATCAAGACGGAGATTGGCACCTTCATCTTTCAACGATACAAAGATTTCGCCACCAGCAGGCGTATATTTCAAGGCATTGCTCAACAGATTGAACACGATACGGGAAATCTTCTCCTGATCGGCAATCATTTCATGGCTACCTTTCAAGTCATCAACATCCAGATGCAGTCTGATCTGCTTGCGCTCGGCAGTAAGCTGGAAGTCGCCCACCCACATCGTCAAGGTTTTCACAATGTCGAAGCGATAGAGTTTCAGCTCCATCTTACCATTCTGAATCTTACGGAAATCAAGAATGTTACTTACCAACTGTTGGAGGGCAAGTGCGTTACGCTGCACCATCTTCAAGAGTTCGCGGCTCTTGCCCTTGATGCCGGAATCTTCAAGCAGCATCTCTACCGGGTCGGCTATCAGGGTTAAAGGCGTGCGAAGTTCATGACTGATATTGGTAAAGAATACCAGACGGGAATGAGTGAGTTCCAAGACCTCCTCATTCAATCGTTTCAATTCTTCATTCTTTTCACCCAATTCTACATTCAGTCGCTTCAGTTCGCCATTGGTTTTAGCCAATTTTTCGTTCAGTTTTACCTTTACCAGATAACCTCTGAAGATCAAAGCCGCCGCTGCAAGGCAAACAAGCAGGAACAGACACAGACCAATAAGCATGATTTTCTGAGCATTATAATCAGACAGATACCGGTCTACCTGCTTATGCAAAGTCTTCAGATTGCGCGCCTGGCGCTCGGCATCTCTAGCCTCCATCAAGGTAAGATCTGCATTTGCCTTGGTAATGATAGATGTGCTCAGATAATTATCACGTTCATAAGGCTGATGCTTCAATATCTTCATGGCAAGTGCTATAACCTCATCACCCTTGGTAGGATAAAGATAAGAGGCTTCGAAAATACCATCGCGCACAAGTTCCAAACCACCACCTTCGGTTGCCATGCCGTCTACTCCGGTATACTTATAATTACGCTTTACACCCATCTGTCGGGCAGCAACATAAGCACCCCAGGCAAGACGGTCGTTGTGGGCAAAGACATAATCAAAGTCCTGTGTCTGTTTCAAGATACGTTTCATTGCCTGGATTCCACCCTCTTCCTTCCAGTTTCCTCCCTCCGAGGCTACAACCTGTAACCCAGGATAAGGCTTGATAGCATCCATAAAACCACGATGGCGCTCCAAAGCAGGCGAAGAACCCTCTAAGCCACTGATTTCAACAATGCGGCCCTTTCCCTGAAGCTGCTGAGCGATAAAAGTTCCCATCGACATACCTATCGCATAGTTATCGCATCCGATAAAAGCCGTATACTTATCAGAATTGGTCTTCCTGTCATAGAGAATCACAGGAATACCTTTATCGTAAGCACGCTCTACAGCCTTGGATATAGCACTCAGCTGATTAGGAGATACGATAAGCAGATCTACGCCCTCATCGATAAACTGGTTAACTTGCTTATTCTGCAACACATTATCATCGTTGGAAGAAGCCAGTTTCACGATAAGCGAATCGTTGAGATACTCGCCCATCTTGAGTTCATTATTCAGTTTATCGCGCCAGATATCTTCAGAACACTGGGATACGCCAATGACATACTTCCTAGGCCGCTGAGCACAACCGGTCAGCAACACGATGATCGCTACATATATAATAAGGTGTAATTTTCGTTTCATACAGCTTATACAATTTCTTTGTTTATAAAGAAGAGGCATTCAACTTATGCCTAAAAATAAAACTTACCGCTGCAAATATACAACTTTTTTTTGTATTTTAGCCCCATTGGTCAGTTTTTTACAAATATCGGTCTAAAATTTATAAAGAATTTCAGCCAAAAATGCAGTAATTTTGCAACCGAGAAGAAGATATAAGAAAATTCTCATTACAACTAACTGTCAATAAAAGAAAGAAAAAAAATAACAAAACAATCAATATTATGGCTGAAGAGAAAAAATTTAGAGTAGAGTCAGACCTTTTAGGTGAACTCAAGGTTCCTGCTGAAGCACTTTATGGTGTACAGACACAGCGCGGTATCAACAACTACCACATCTCTCGCAAGACGATGTGCAGCTATCCAGACTTCATCATCGCTATCGCATACGTGAAGCTGGCTGCTATTGAGACCAACCATACCCTCGGCGTTATCAACGACGAGATTTCAGGTGCCATCTCTCAGGCTTGCCGCGAAATCATCGACGGCAAATGGCATGAGAACTTCCCTATCGACATGGTACAGGGTGGTGCAGGTACATCTGTCAACATGAATGCCAACGAGGTTATCGCCAACCGTGCACTCGAAATCATGGGACATGAAAAGGCTGATTATCAGTTCTGTTCTCCTAATGATCATTGCAACTGCGGCCAGAGTACAAACGATGTATATCCTACTTCTATCCGTCTGGCTTTGATCCGTATGAATACTCATCTGGTAGGTGCTCTGACAGGTTTGATCAGCGCATTCCGCTATAAGGCTGACGAATATGCTGATGTCATCAAGATGGGCCGTACCCAGTTGCAGGACGCTGTTCCTATGTCTTTCGGTCAGGAGTTCAACGCATACGCCAACAACCTGGAAGAGGAAATCCTCAACCTGGAGCGCAACGTGAAACTCTTACACGAAATCAATATGGGTGGTACAGCCATCGGTACAGGACTGAATGCCGTTCCTGGCTTCGCTAAACTCTGTGCCGCTAACCTCAGCAAACTGACAGGCGAGAACTTCGAAACAGCTACCGACCTGGTAGAGGCTACACCTGATACGGGTGCTTATGTAAGCTATTCTTCTGCTTTGAAGCGTCTGGCTATCAAGTTGTCTAAGATATGTAACGACCTCCGTCTGATGGCTTCTGGTCCTCGTTGCGGTTTGAACGAAATCAACCTTCCTCCTAAGGCTCCAGGTTCTTCTATCATGCCAGGTAAGGTTAACCCAGTTATTCCAGAGGTAACCAACCAGGTTTGCTTCAAGGTAATAGGAAACGATGCAACTGTCAGCTTTGCAGCAGAGGCAGGCCAGTTGGAGTTGAACGTAATGGAACCAATCATCACAGAAAGCCTCTTCGAGAGTCTGACATGGTTGAAGAACGCCATCGAGACCTTGACCTCTGAGTGCATCCTCGGTATCACCGTAAACAAAGAGCGTTGCTACGAAATGGTAAAGAACAGTATCGGTATCGTTACCGCCCTGAACCCAATCATCGGTTACAAGAAGAGTACTAAAGTAGCTAAGGAAGCCCATGCTACTGGCCGCTCTGTATACGACATCGTTATTGAGCAGGGTATCATGAGTAAGGAAGAATTGGACAAGGCACTAGATCCAAAAGAGATGCTGCAGTCACACAAGTTCACCCTGAAATAAAAAGATGTAACTGCTGACATAAAAGAACTTTAGAATAAGATATAGAATAATACTAATCTGAATTTCATATTAACATTTGACTGTTCCGCTTGCCTATACCTCAAGATAGGCAAGCGGATATTCTTTTATCCATAAGAAGATGGACCTATGACGGAAATCATATCAGTTGCATTGATTACGATAAGCAAGTGGTGTCATTCCAGCCCTTGTTTTGAAGAAATTGGTCAATGCACTCTGGTCGTTAAAGTGAAGATAATCAGCTATTTCTCCCATTGTCATATCCGACTGCTTCAGCAGATTACAGATTTCTTTGTAAAGAAGAGAGGTAATATGATCATTGACCGTCGTACCCGACATTTCTTTTACCATTCTGGAGAGATAAGCAGAAGAAACATTCAGTTTATCTGCATAAAATCGGATTTGTCGCTCACTCTTGAAATTGCGATACAGCAAATGCAGAAAGATTTCGTACACATTCTTTTTATGGCGCAAGTCTCGGGTCGACAAAAGGCTGTCATAAGGCAACTCTGACACCAGAAGTTTCAAGACATTCACCATAGACTGAATCATCTCTACCTTATAAATATGCTGATGGCGCACAATATCCCGAATCATATGAATGATATCAAGAGCCGCCTTGAGTTTATCGTCAGAAAGATGATAAACCAGATCATTAGAAATCTCTTCATCAACAAAAATACATTCGGCCTCAAAATCTTCCGATATTTCGGTAAACTTATAAACATGCTTAGGCGATACGACAAGCAAATCACTTGCCGTAAGCTGATGTTTCTCATCCTCAGCATTTTCAGTTCCCAGGACGACTTCAAACTTCACACTTCCGCTTTTTACCAATAATATCTTGTAAAAAAGTGTTCGTTCACTCGCCATATCCCTCAGGACACTTCCATTTAAAACATCTGTATGAATATGAGCTGCATAGGCTCCAAATATGTCCTTCAGTTGGTATTTAGCGGCAAACTCTTTTAAGTTATATACTTGCTGCTGTTTCATAATAGTTGTCTTTTGTGGTGCAAAAATATAATTTTATTCTGAAAACACCAAGAAAAACATCGGAAAATCTTTCATTTTTATCTTATCCACATCAGTTACTAACAGAAAAAATATCTGATAACCAACGGAATAACATGGTTATCAACACTTGTGTGGATAACTTTTCTATGAGAAGTGAATAAATGTGGAAAAGTTTAGAGCATAAAAAAGACATCAACTAAAAAGTTGATGTCTCTCATCTTGTAGCGGGAGGGGGCCACGATCCCTCGACCTCCGGATTATGAATCCGACGCTCTAACCAGCTGAGCTATCCCGCCATCCAAGCAATTGATTTCTCATTTGCGGGTGCAAAGGTAATACATTTATTTGGATTGAACAAATTTTTCGGCAGAAATTTTCAAAAAAAGTTTCATTTTCTCATTTTTCTCACATTTCAGCCGCTCTTTCACCTAATTATATATATAAAAAAAACGAAAAATAAAGGTTTTCTTATTTTTTTGTATTACCTTTGCACGCTGAATAACAGACCTGCGAATATTTCAAATAAGAAAATGGTCTGAAACAACAGAATATTGAAATGCTTAGAATTAAGAAATTAGACATATTTATTGCCAAACAGTTTGGTCTCCTTTTCATGGGAACATTCTTCATCTGCCAGTTTGTGCTGATGATGCAGTTCTTATGGAGATATATTGATGAACTCATTGGTAAGGGACTCACGATGGACGTGATGGCTCAATTCTTCTGGTACATGGGTCTGATGCTCGTACCGCAGGCTCTGCCATTGGCTATTCTCCTGTCCTCACTCATGACGTTCGGTAATCTCGGCGAGAGTTCGGAGCTTACTGCCATCAAGGCTGCCGGCATTTCACTGATGCAGGCTTTTCGCTCACTCATCGTCATCACCGTCATCATCATGTTTGGCTCATTCTATTTCCAGAACAATGTGGGACCTAAGTCGAACATGAAACTGGCGCAACTTCTGATTTCAATGAAACAGAAAAGCCCAGAACTGGAAATTCCTGAAGGTATCTTCTATGATGGTATCCCAAACTGCAACCTTTATGTGCAGAAGAAGGATTTGAAAACCGGAAAGCTTTACGGCATCATGATTTACCGCATGACCGACAGCTATGAAGATGCTGCCATCATATTGGCAGACTCAGGCATGCTTCAGAGTACAGCAGAGAAGAAGCATCTTGTTCTGAGTCTCTACAGCGGAGAATGGTTTGAGAACATGCAGAACAGCGCACTTGCCAATACAGCAGCCGTACCATACAGACGAGAGACTTTCGTTTCCAAGAAAATCATTCTCGACTTTGATGGAGACTTCAGTATGACCGATGCAGCTTCGCTTTCAGGAAATGCAAAGGGTAAAAGTCTGGAGAAAATCAACAATGACATAGATTCGCTTAACCAATTATATGATTCTATCGGAAGAATTTACCTGAACGAAGCCAACGCGAGATTCTATGGTGGTATACTGCGCATCAACAAAAATGATTCACTCAAAGAAATCAAGAAGGGCGAAAAACTCAATTTCGACACCTTATATAATAAGTTGCCACAAGACAAGAAACTCATGGCGGTAAACCAGGCACAGTCTACCGTACAACAAGAGCTTTCTGACCTTGATTTCAAATCGATGTCAACGAGTGATGCAGACTACATGATAAGACAGCACAAGATTGAGGCTATCAACAAGTTCACCCTAGCCCTTTCGTGTCTGATCTTCTTCTTTATCGGAGCACCATTAGGAGCCATCATCCGAAAGGGAGGACTGGGTTTCCCTGTCGTCATCTCCGTACTTGTGTTCATCGTCTTCTTCATCCTCGACAATACAGGATACAGAATGTCTAGAAGTGGCATGTGGGCCATCTGGTTCGGTAAAGGTCTTGCACCGGCAGTATTGACGCCATTGGCTATCTTCGTAACCTACAAGGCAACCAACGACTCTTCCGTATTCAACATGGATGTTTACAAAGAGTTCTTCATGAAACTGCTCGGTTTACGACAGAAACGCCATTACTTCGGCAAGGAAGTCATCATCACCGATCCGGATTATCAGACGGATGCAAAGAAACTGGAAAGAATCAACCAAGATATCACCTTATATAATAAGGAGCACAAACTGGTTCATCTTCCAAACTTCATCAATGTATTCTTCAAATACGAGTCAGATCATGAGATAGAAAGAATCAATGCCGAACTGGAAGAGGTGATAGAAGATTTGACCAACACCGCCAACAAGTATATCCTGCATGATATGAACCAATATCCGGTTCTTTCAGTCAAGGCACATACACGCCCATTCGAGCGGAAATGGCTCAACATCATTGCAGCCATCATCTTCCCAGTAGGCACACTGCTATATTTGAGAATGTGGCGATTCCGACTGCGCCTGTTCCGTGACCTCAAGGTCATCAGTCAGACCAACACGGACATCATCCATCGGATTAGAGAACAGAAAAAATAAAATGTAACTATATAATAAGGTATCAAACATGTCAGAAATCAAATTAAATAGCATCGAAGATGCAGTAAAAGACTTCAAGGAAGGAAAGTTCGTCATCGTTGTTGATGATGAAGACCGCGAAAACGAAGGCGACCTCATCATTGCCGCAGAGAAGATAGATGCAGAAAAAGTAAACTTCATGCTGAAACACGCAAGAGGTGTACTCTGTGCCCCTATCACATTGAGCCGCTGCGATGAACTCGACTTGCCTCATCAGGTTTCAGAGAACACCTCAGTATTGGGTACACCATTCACCATAACCGTAGACAAACTGGAAGGCTGCTCTACCGGTGTTTCTGCACACGACCGTGCTGAAACCATCAAAGCACTTGCCGACCCGAACTCTACCCCACAGACATTCGGCAGACCGGGACACATCAATCCGCTCTATGCACAAGATAACGGCGTATTAAGAAGAAGCGGACACACAGAAGCAGCCATCGACCTCTGTAAGATGGCAGGTCTCTATCCAGCAGGCGCACTCATGGAAATCATGAATGAAGACGGCACCATGGCACGTCTGCCAGAGCTGATGAAGATGGCAAAGGAATGGAACCTCAAGGTTATTTCTATTAAAGATATGATAGAATACCGACTCAAGAAAGAATCACTCATCGAAGTGGGCGAAGAGGTTG
>ERZ1026870.949-NODE-949-length-14575-cov-9.410055_pt1 | contig 14575 bp, 8 predicted proteins | sample MGYA00380165_ERZ1026870 | MGnify/ENA primary metagenome ERZ1026870 (study PRJEB33269, sample SAMEA4719801) | human gut metagenome | biome: human-associated habitat; feature: organic feature; material: feces | place: Cameroon | collected 2013-10 ...
TTAGCGGCTCAGCTTCGCTTCGCCGCTTCCATATGCAAACTTAGTGCTAGGCGCTCCATTGGGCTTTCAGCCCGCCCTTGCTAAATCCGAAACTTCAGTTAAGTAATAAGTATTACAAACTATTGCAAATCTTAAGAAATAAGCTATTACTAGCTATTGCTTCGAATCTGCAATAGTTTGTAATACTTATCACTTATTAGTGTTGTTTAAACCATAAAATATTTTGCTTGCGGATTGCTTAAATACAAACCACAAACAGTGCTTTGCGGATACATGGCACCATTCTCGGTAAGGGTTATGCCCAATGCGTTGAAATTGAGCAAACGACTTACAGGGAAGATGAGTTGCTGATTGGGCAAAGAGGGATAACCCACCGCAGGACGGATGCCTTGATAGGCTGCACGGGCAAGGTCGGAAAGACTCAATGACTCGTTGGGTGCATACCCCCACAACTCTTTGCGCACTTTCTCGTGTAACCATTCACTGGTAGATTCTGCCAAACGGTCACCCACACTCTGCATTAACAAGCTATTAAAGTCGTCGGTACCCGATTGTTTCAAAGCTTCGAGTTCAGCTACAAACGAGGGAGATACGGTCACAGCAAATGTACCCACATAGTCCTCGTAAGCACGAGGTGCCACATAGTCGCAGAGCGACAAACAAGGTTCGCCATGTGTAGCAGGGTGTGACTGACGTGGAGTGTCTAACTCTAAATCATTGCCCCCCACTGCACCACGCAGAATAATGCTATGGTCGGTGCCATAGGCTGGATAAAAACCTACTTGAGCTTGCATGTAATGACGCGTTTGCAAGGCATCGAGCAATGCCTCGGCTTCACGCTGTATGTGGGATGCCTCTTCAGTGCCTTGACGCACACGCCATAGGTTATAAAAATAAATCCAATTGATATAAGGACGTACCTCAGCTATAGAGATGTGAGGCAAAGTGCGATAGCCCACAAAGGTGGGACGAGGCAGTGATTCTTTGTCCCAATCAATGTGAAGACGCACCTTATTGACATCGTCAATAGCAGGTACCACAGCAGCTTGTTGCAACAAGTTTTTAGCTGCTTTCTGCGCATGATACTTCTTAACGAGTTCAGCTTGCTGACGTGCATTTTCAGCAATCACATGGTCGCGTTCACTACTCATAAGTTGCATAGAGAGCACAGCGTTAATAGAAGCGTCTTTTACATGAAACACGGGACCATTATATAACGGAGCAATCTTTAATGCGGTGTGAAGGGGCGAAGTGGTTGCACCACCTACAAAGAGTGGCGTGTCGATGCCTGCCTCTGCAAGGGCTTGTGCGGTATGACACATCTCGTCGAGCGAGGGAGTAATCAATCCACTCAAGGCTATAAAATCGGCATGATGCTGAAGGGCGGCTTGCACAATTTGTTCGGCAGGCACCATCACCCCGAGGTCTATCACCTCAAAGTTATTACAGCCCAACACCACAGCCACTATGTTTTTGCCAATGTCATGCACATCGCCCTTTACCGTAGCTACAAGATAGCGCCCATTGCTTTGCGCATCTGCTTGTTTGGCTTGTTCAAGATAGGGCTGCAATATGGCTACAGCCTTCTTCATGGTGCGAGCGGACTTTACCACTTGTGGCAAAAACATTTTGCCTTCACCAAAAAGGTCGCCCACACGCTGCATACCTTGCATTAAAGGTCCTTCGATAATGGCACCTGGGGCATCATACACACCCAGGGCTTCATGAAGGTCTACCTCTAAAAATTCATCGTCGCCAGTGCGCAAAGCATTCATTAGGCGTTCGCTGAGATCGAGTGTAGAACGGTCTACCTGTGGGGTTGCCACAGCAGTGGGCGCATTATTTTTTTGTGCAAGCAACTCTTGGGCTTTGTCTATGAGATGCTCGGCAGCATCTTCGTTACGACAAAGCAACACGTCCTCAATGAGGGTGAGAAGGTCTTGGGGTATATCGCCATACATCACCTTGCTGGCTGGGTTCACAATGCCCATGTCCATACCACGCTGCATGTTGTGGTAAAGAAACACGGCATGCATTGCCTCGCGCAAATAATTGTTGCCACGAAAAGCAAACGAGAGGTTGCTCACACCGCCACTCACATGAGCATGGGGCAAGTGGGTTTTAATCCATTCTGTAGCACGAATAAAGTCGAGACCATAAAGGTCGTGCTCCTTCATACCCGTGGCAACAGTGAGCACATTGGGGTCGAATATAATGTCGTGCGGATCAATACCCACTTGTTCGGTGAGCAATTTATAAGCACGTTGACATATTTCTATTTTGCGAGCATAGGTTGTAGCTTGTCCTTCTTCGTCGAAAGCCATAATTACCATAGCTGCACCATATTGATGGATGGTACGGGCATGATCAAGAAAGAGTGCTTCGCCTTCTTTCAACGAGATGGAGTTGACCACACATTTGCCTTGCACACACTTTAGGGCTTCTTCAATTACCGAAAAGCGTGAGGAGTCTATCATCCAAGGAATGCGAGCTACCTCAGGGTCGGATGCCATGAGATTGAGAAAATGCTTCATCTCGGCAGTGGCATCAAGCAAACCATCGTCCATGTTGACATCGATTAAACTGGCACCATCGCGCACTTGTTTACGAGCTATGCCGAGGGCTTCGTCGTATTGCTTTTCGTTTATCAGACGCAAAAATTTGCGACTACCTGCCACATTACAACGCTCGCCCACATTCATGAACATGCCTGCTACCGGACTAAAGGCTTCTAAGCCTGAGAGCCAATCTATTTTATTTTCTGTAGGACGTGGGCGTCCCATACGTCCTTCTGCCATCTTGGCTATGGCACGAATATGGTCGGGAGTTGAACCACAACATCCTCCCACAATATTGACACAGCCATCGTCTATAAAACCTTGAATGGCACTTGCCATGAGTTCGGGTGTCTCGGTATATTCGCCTTCTTCATTAGGCAAACCGGCATTGGGGTGTGCACTGATGCGATAAGGGGCTTTTTCAGCCAACGCTCGCAAATAGGGACGCATATCTTCGGCACCAAACGAACAGTTAAGTCCTACCGAGAAGATGTCTTCATCGTGTTGCACTGAGGCTAAAAAGGCTTCGAGGGTTTGTCCTGAAAGGGTACGTCCACTGGCATCGGCTATCGTCACACTCAACATAATGGGAATGCGACGTCCTGTACGAGCTTTTACCTGACGAGCAGCCATAAGGGCTGCTTTGGCATTGAGGGTATCGAAGATGGTTTCGAGCAAGAACAAATCTACCCCACCCTCGCTGAGCACTTGCATTTGCTCGGCATAGGCACTACACAATGTGTCGAAGTCAAGGGCACGATAAGCTGGGTTCTCTACGTCGGGCGACATAGAGAGTGTGCGATTGGTAGGACCTATTGATGCTGCCACAAAACGAGGTTTGTGGGGCGTAAGGGCTGTCATACGGTCAGCCTCTTCACGAGCTATTTTTACGGAGGCACGATTCATTTGCACCACGTAGTCTTCGGTCTTATAGTCGGCTTGCGACACACGTTGGGCATTGAAGGTGTTGGTTTCTATAATATCGGCACCTGCCTCTAAATATTCACGATGTATTTGGCGCAATACGTCGGGGCGGGTTAGGGCTATTACGTCGTTATTGCCCTTCAGTTTTACCGCCCAATTTGCAAAGTATTCGCCACGAAAGTCATCTTCGGTGAGATGAAAACGCTGTATCATGGTTCCCATCGCACCATCGAGTATCAACACGCGCTGACTACATAATTGGTCAAGTGATTCGAATGTGGTAGAATGCATGGGCTTGTATTAAAGCGATTGTTTAATGATGAGTTCAGTTGAATAGGCGGCATTCATTGTGTAGAAATGCACAATAGGTACACCTGCTTCTTTTAGTTCGCGAACTTGCTGTATGCCCCACTCCACACCAAGTGCCTTTACATCGTCGTTGGTGCGGCATTTCTCGAACTCGCATGCCAACTCTTGGGGAAAGTCGATGTGGAAGGTACGGGGCAACATGGTGCAATGGTTGAGTGTGGTAAGGGGCTTGATGCCTGGAATCACAGGAATGGTGATGCCCTCGCTGCGCAAACGCTCTACAAAAGCAAAATACTTGCTATTGTCAAAGAACATTTGTGTAACAATGCGTTTAGCGCCCATCGCAACTTTGGCTTTTAGGTGTGCAATGTCAGTGTCAAGGTTCATTGCCTCGTCGTGCTTTTCGGGATAGCCTGCCACACCAAAAGTAAAAGGCACTGTGAGGGGGGCTGTAGTCATGCCCCCCAATAGTTGTCCATTATTGAAGTCATTTACTTGTTTGCACAATTCGGTGGCGTGTTCATACCCACCTGGGGTAGCTATAAAACGATTGTCGCCTTTAGCACGGTCGCCACGTAGCAACAGCAAGTCGGTTATACCCAGGTAAGAAAGGTCTATGAGTTCGCTTTCAATCTCCGAAGCCGTAAACCCGCTGCAGATAATATGTGGCACGGTATGAATGTGGTAACGCTCTTTTATGGCTGCAGCAATAGCTACTGTGCCAGGACGATTGCGCACACTAAGTTTTTGAAAGGTACCATTGGGCAATTCGTTATAAACCGTTTCTGCACGATGGGTCGTAATGTTTACACACACCGGATTATAGGGCATCAAACGATCGATGGTATTGTATACGCTTGTCAAGCCCTTGCCACGCAAAGGAGGCAACACCTCAAACGAGAAATCTGTATGTTTAGTTGTTGTTGTCATTGTGTAGTTATTGTGTTGTAGTTGTGTGTTATAGGGTGGTTCTAAAAATTCTGATTTAATAATTCTAAAATTCTGATAGTTGCTTTGCACCCTCTCGCATGTGTCTTTTTGTCAGTTCGCTCAGTCACATAGCCCGCTATGCTCCTTCGTTCACTAACAAATATGGTGCAAGGCGAGAGCGAAGATGCAAGATTGCTTGTAATCTTAGCCGAACCGCAGCCCATATTCTCAAAGAAAAAATACACACACGATAGGGCACAAATCAACTTATCAGAATTATTAGAACCACCCTATTATGATATCTATGTAAAAAGGTTATATTTTACATACGAGATGGGGAATCGTCTTTTTTCGAAACGCTTCCCCATCACGATAGGCTAACTCTGATTTATCACTTAATCTTAATTTCGTCGCCTACCTTAAAGTGGTAGTTGTTCGAAATGGGATTCATCTTACAAAGTGAACTCAGGCGAATGCCAAAGCGTTGTGAAATGCTATAAAGACTCTCACCTGCTTCCATTACGTGATAACGACGTTTCATGCCTGGGTCTGCTTTTTTGCGTTTCTTGCCTAAATAAACCACATCGCCTGCAGAGAGTTGGCGTTTGGCATCTACATCGTTATATTTGCGCAACTTGTCTTCTTTCTGCTTCACGGCACGAGCCACCGAGGCATAAGTGTCTCCTTCGCGAGCTATCACATAGAATTGTCCATTGCAACGACGTATAGGTCGTCCATCGGCAAAAGTCTTATATTCTATTTGCGCCTTATGCTCAATTTTGTCTTCACGACGATGGTGTTTCTTCTTATCGTATTCGTGAAGATTAAAACGCTCAATCATGCTAATAAGCGACTGTGCATAAGTAGGACTGGTGGCATATCCTGCACGTTTCAGTCCGTGTGCCCAACCTTTATAATCGCTCGCACTAAGGTCGAACAAAAAAGCATAACGACGGCCATTACGCAAAAACACAGAATGGTCTTCGTAACTTTCAGACACGGTGTTATACACTCTAAACTTGTCGTCGGGTCTATCGTCAGCCATTATCATGTAAGGGCCCGTCCAATTCATACCCACCTTTATGCCAAAATGGTTATTCGCCTCACGTGCCAACCGACTCTTCCCTGCCCCACTCTCAAGCAGCCCTTGTGCCAAGGTAATACTGGCGGGAATGCCATAGCGTTTCATTTGGTCTTGAGCCATTGGCGCATAGCGTTCTATGTATTGCTGATAGGCGGTTTGCGCATGCATTGACCACACACAAAATAACGCCATCAAAAAGACTAAATGCCTACGTATATTCATTTTGTTTTTTTCTATTGAATGAATGATGGCAAATTTACACATAATTTCGACGAAATACGATGTTTTGATGTGGAAAATACAAAAGGGCGGTTCTAAAAGTCATAATTTTTAGAACCACCCTTAAATAAAAATAAAGAGGATTAAATATTAGCGAATAAAGAGCAATTCGCGATATTTAGGAAGCGTCCACATTTCGTCCTCTACAATGAGTTCGAGTTTGTCAATGTGGTAACGAATTGTGTCGAAGTAAGGAGCAATTTCGTCGTGATAAGCCACAGCCAAAGTACGAATGTCCTCAATCTTATTTACTACCTTGCGCTTCTCAACCATAGCTTCTACGTTCTCAGCTACAAAACTTACGTGCTTATTGATTTTCTCAATCAAGTCGATGTTGTAAGCAGTGAGACGCTTCACTGTGGCAGGATCGGCAAAAGCTTCTTGAATTTTGTGTACATTGTCAACCAATTCGCTTTGATACTTCGTAGCCACAGGGATAATGTGGTTCATGCAGAGGTCGCCAAGCACACGGGCTTCAATCTGAATCTTCTTTTGGTAGGTTTCCCATTTAATTTCGTTGCGTGCCTCGAGTTCGGGCTTGGTCATTACGTTCAAGCTTTCGAACATCTTGATAGAAGCATCGTCAAGGTAGCGGTCGAAGATTACCGGACATGAAGTTTCGCAATCGAGTCCACGACGCTTTGCCTCTTCCTTCCACTCTTCGCTATAACCATTGCCATCGAAGTGAATGGGTTTGCAAACCTTAATATCCTCGCGGAGTACCTCAAGGATGGCAGTAATTTTGCCTTCGCCCTTCGCCATCAAAGCATCCACACGGGTCTTAAAGTCAACCAAAGCCTCTGCCACAGCAGTGTTCAACACAATCATAGCGCTGGCACAGTTTGCTATAGAACCTACGGCACGGAACTCAAAACGGTTACCTGTAAAGGCAAAGGGACTGGTGCGGTTACGATCGGTGTTATCTACCATCAACTCAGGAATCTGAGGAATGTCGAGCTGCACACCATGCTTACCTTCGAGCGTAAAGAGTTCGTCGTTGGTTGAATTTTCTACCTTCTCAAAGAATTCGCTAAGCTGCTTACCCAAGAAGCTTGAGATAATTGCAGGAGGTGCCTCGTTAGCGCCCAAACGATGTGAGTTTGTAGCACTCATAATAGAGGCCTTGAGCAAACCATTGTGCTTGTATACACCCATAAGGGTTTCAACAATAAACACAAGGAAGCGCAAGTTGTCCTCAGGTGTTTTACCTGGTGCATGGAGCAAAGCACCTGTGTCGGTCGTAAGACTCCAATTTTCGTGCTTACCCGAACCATTGATGCCTGCAAAGGGCTTTTCGTGGAGCAAACAACGGAAACCATGCTTGCGGGCAATTTTGCGCATCAACGACATGATGAGCATGTTATGGTCTACAGCCAAGTTACACTCTTCAAAGATAGGTGCCAACTCAAACTGGTTGGGGGCTACCTCATTATGACGTGTTTTGCAAGGAATGCCGAGTTCGAGTGCCTGAATTTCAAGATCACGCATAAACTCTTGCACACGTTCAGGAATAGCACCAAAATAGTGGTCATCCATCTGTTGGTTCTTGGCAGAATCATGTCCCATCAAGGTGCGACCCGTGAGCAAAAGGTCTGGACGTGCAGCATAAAGTCCCTCATCAATGAGGAAGTACTCTTGCTCCCAACCCAAATTCGCTGTTACACGAGTTACTTTAGGATCGAAATACTGACATACAGCAGTAGCAGCCTTGTCTACAGCTGCAAGTGCTTTTTTAAGGGGTGCCTTATAGTCGAGTGCCTCGCCAGTGTAGCTCACAAAGATGGTAGGAATCATCAAGGTGTCGCCCACGATAAATACAGGTGACGCAGGATCCCAAGCCGAATAACCACGTGCCTCGAAAGTAGAACGAATACCACCGTTAGGGAACGATGAAGCATCGGGTTCTTGCTGCACGAGTTCTTTGCCCGAGAAGTTCTCTACCATACCGCCCTTGAAATCGTGTTCAACAAAGGCATCGTGCTTCTCGGCAGTACCTTCGGTCAAAGGTTGGAACCAGTGTGTGCAGTGGGTAACACCCATTTCCATAGCCCATTGCTTCATGCCTTTTGCCACATCGTTGGCTACTGACAAGGGCAGCGGAGTGCCTTTTTCAATTACCTCGCGGAGTTGTTGGTAGGTCTTCAACGGCAGATACTTAAACATCTTTTCTTGGTTGAATACGTACTTACCAAAGTACTCTGACGGGCGCTCTGCTGGCGCTTTTACTTCGAGGGGACGTTTCTTAAACGCCTCTTCCACAACTTTAAATCGAAGGTTGCTCATTGTTATTGAGATTTTATGGGGATTTTTCTAATTTTTGATGGATGATGTGTCCTTTGCATGCAGCATAATTTTTTAGTGATGCTATACGCAATCACGCAGCCTATTACACTGCCTATTTTGACATCACACGTTGTTTTTATGCATTATTTTTATGCATCATTTTCTTTAACCTACGCATTGCCTCTTCGCAGTCTTCGCGTTTGCCAAAGGCGGTAAGGCGTATGTAACCCTCACCCGCAGGTCCAAAGCCTACACCTGGCGTGCTCACCACATGGATTTGCGTAAGGAGTTGCTCAAAGAACTCCCAACTGCCCACACCCTCAGGGGTTTTCAGCCAAAGATAAGGTGCATCAATGCCACCATATACTTGCAAGCCTACCTCTGTCAATGTCTCGCGCATAATGCGTGCATTGGTCATGTAATAGTCAATGGTTTCGCGCACTTGGCGTTTACCTTCTTCACTATATATTGCCTCGGCTGCACGCTGCACAATATAAGCAGTGCCGTTAAACTTGGTGCATTGTCTGCGATTCCACAACTGATTGAGCTGCACCATCTCGCCACTCTTGCTTTTCACAACCAACTCTTTGGGCACTACCGTATAGCCACAACGCAAACCCGTGAAGCCAGCCGTTTTTGAGTAGGAATGAAACTCCACAGCACATTTCTTGGCTCCCTCAATCTCGTAAATTGAATGTGGAATGCCCTCAGTAGTGATGTAAGCCTCGTAAGCAGCATCATAGAGCAAAATACTGTGATGTGCAAGGGCGTATGCTACCCATTTTTCGAGTTCCTCACGACTGAGTGTTGTGCCTGTGGGGTTATTTGGGTAGCAAAGATAAATCATATCTGTGGAATGAGCGGGTAATTCGGGCACAAAATTGTTTTTTGACGTGCATGAACAGTAAGTTATGTCACTCCACATGCCATTTTCAACACTTCCGACACGTCCACCCATCACATTCGAGTCTATATAAACGGGATAGATGGGGTCGGTCACACAGATTGAATTGTCTGTTCCTAATATGTCGCCAAAGTTTCCGGTATCGCTTTTTGCACCATCATTTATAAATATCTCGTCCGTATCGAGCGTAACGCCACGGGGTGCAAAATCGTTCTCTACTATTGCACGACGCAAAAACTCATAGCCATGTTCAGGACCATAACCGCGAAACGTCTCAGCACTTCCCATCTCGTCTACCGCCTTGTGCAAGGCTTGAATAACGGCAGGAGCCAACGGACGGGTCACATCGCCTATGCCCAAACGGATGATTTGTGCCTCGGGATGCGCCTCTTTATAGGCATTCACCTTTTGGGCTATGTCTGCAAAGAGATAATTCTTTTGCAATTTCAAAAAATTTTCGTTGAGAGTGACCATTTAATGTATAATTTATAATGTATAATTTATAATGAAGCGTGGAAAATGGAATAATGAAAAATGAAAAAAGAATAATGAATAATGAATAATGAATAATGTTTGATATAATGTAAACATACATTATTCAATCATAAGGATGTCCATTATACATTATTCATTATACATTATTCATTAATTTCTGTTTCTCCATCAAACACCTTTGTGGCGGGTCCGGTCATCATCACATGTCCTGTGGTGTTGTCCCAATCAATATGTAGCGTGCCACCATCCATTTCGATGTCGCTACTTCGGTCTGTACGTTTAGTTAGGGCTGCTGCCACTGCGGTAGCACAAGCGCCTGTACCGCATGCCATGGTAATGCCCGAACCTCGTTCCCACACGCGCATTCTGATGCTACCATCCTCACGCACTGTGGCAAACTCTATATTGCATCGTTCAGGAAACGCGGTAGCAAACTCAAGGGTGGGTCCCACACCTGCCACGTCGAACGACGCTGCATCGTTTACAAAAACCACAAAATGTGGATTTCCCATCGACACAAAGGTGCCCGTATACGTTTTTCCGTCTGTGGCAAGCACCTCTCCTTCGGTCATGCTTCCATCAGCTGTTGCCAACTGCGTGGGCACACTCAAGCGCGGTGCATCCATGTCTACAGTCACACTTTCCACATGGTCGGTCGCAGGGTCTACGTGCAATTTCAAAATCTTTATACCCGACAACGTAGCGAGTTTCACCTCTGTGCTGCGTGTCATGTGGTTGTCATAAAGATATTTGCCTATACAGCGCGAAGCATTGCCACACATGCGTGCTTCACTGCCATCGGCATTAAATATGCGCATCGAAAAATCAGCGGTGGGGACAGCAGCACACGCACCACTTTCAGCACATTTGCCACTATCTGCCCTACCTTTATCCTCAGCACTTTTCAACGCATCACCGCTGTCTATCAGCACCAAGCCATCGCCGCCTATCCCTTTATGGCGGTCGCTCCACAATCGCGACAACGCTTCGGGGTGGTCTATCGGATATTGCAACGCATTCACGTAGATGTAATCGTTGCCTGCACCATGCATCTTGGTAAACTTTATCGTTCGCATCTTTCTTTTTGTTTTTTGATGGTGCAAAGATAATGCTTTTTCATACTACTGCAAAGTAAAAAGCGACATTTTTCTCTTTTTACGATTGTTTTTGTTGCTTTTTTATACTTTTTGCAATATTTAAAAAGCAAAATGCTTATTTTTATAAAGCCAATCAAGCAAAATGATTTTATTTCTCTATATTATCTACCAATTTATAAACAAATTGCACCTCAGTTTTTTCTAAAAACAAAGAAAAGAAACAAATATCTTTCATTCTATCAAAAACCGCCACGTCTTTTTTTATACCTTTGCATAAAACTAACACTCCACCTTATGCAACTATTCTTAGTAAGACACGGCGAAACCGAAGAGAACGCACAACAAATTCTGCAAGGTCACCTACCAGGACACCTTACCACGAACGGACGCAAACAAGCCGAAGATCTGGCGCAAGACTTAGCTACCCACTATGCCCCATTCGACGTGATGTTAGTGAGCGACCTGCAACGCACACGCGACACGGCTGCCATCTTAAACCAGGTGCTTCACATCCCCACCCTACTACTTTGCCCTTTGCTACGCGAAAGAGATTGGGGGAGTTTTACGGGAAAAGAAATTACCTATGCCCAAACACACACCATCCCCGAGGATGCCGAAAGCGTGGACCAACTTTTTGAACGTGCAAAAAAATTCTTGCTTTACGTAAATCAAACTTTCCCCGAAAAACGTGTCTTAGCCGTGGGCCACGGCTTATTTAACCGCACCCTACAAGCCGCACTCTATGGCTGCACCATTCGCGACATTCCCCGTATGCAGAATGCCGAAGTCAGAGAACTAAATGTCACGCCACAAACTTTGTCTTTTAAAAAGGATGCCACTTCCCAAACTAAAGATGAGGTGAGTGCCAACTAAAAAAATAGTCTCCCTCCTGTAGCAAATGCTCCTCCTCGAACGTCTTACTTTCGTCGTCAACAAAAACAAACACTAAAAATGACTTCACACAAAAACAAAATCAAGGTTTCACTCATGGCGCTACTTTTTGCGTCGAACCTACATACACAAGCGCAAACCGCCACCCCTTATAGCGTAAGTGGCGTGTTATGCGACAGCACCACCCATCAAGCCGAAGCATTTGCCACCGTGCGACTGCTGCAACTCCCCACCAAAAAGCCCGTAAAGGCTGTGCTCACGCAGGCTGACGGATCTTTCCGCATCACAGCTCCCCAAGCAGGACGCTACTTATTCGAGGTGGTAAGCATGGGCAAAGAACCCATTCGCCAAACGCTCTCCTTCGATGCCACAACAAAGTCTGTGAAGATGGACACCTTATATATAAAGGAGTATGATGCCTCATTGGGTGTGGCAGAGGTCGTGGCACAACGTCCCTTGGTTAAAGCCGAAATCGACAAAATGACCTACTCTATGGCTGAAGACCCCGACGCCAAAAACAACACCTTGCTCGAAATGCTACGCAAAGTGCCTATGGTCACTGTCGACGGTGAGGACAATGTAAAGGTTAACGGAAACGCTAGTTTTAAGGTGTATGTCGACGGAAAGCCGAATGCCATGATGAGTGCAAACCCTTCTATGATATTCAAGGCATACCCTGCCTCTGCCATCAAAAAAATTGAGGTCATTACCAACCCTGGCGCAAAATACGATGCCGAGGGTGTAGCTGGTGTGCTCAACATCATCACAAACTCACAAACCGCCACCCAAGGCTACACGCTCACACTCAATGGTTCGGTGGGCAATCGTGGCGAATCGGGCAGCGCTTTTGCCGTAGCTCAGTTTGGCAAGTTTATGCTTTCGGCACACTACGGAACGGGCTACCACAAACAACCCATTAACACCACCACCATGGAGCGCGAACTCTACGACGAAACAGTTAACCACCTACTGCAATCGCACACCGTGAGCAAGGGACACGGCATGTATCAGTTTGGAAACTTAGAAGCAAGCTACGAATTTTCGCCCAAAGACCTTCTGAGTGTGTCGGCTGGCATACATGGATGGAACGGAAAAAACAACAATACGTCTATCAACAAGATGTTTGCTGTCGATGGCAACGAAACCTATCACTACCAAGTGGCTTCGCGCACCAAGAGTTTATACCAAACCATCAATGCCTCTGCCGACTTTCAACATTCGTTTACCGAAGACAACCGTCTGACGCTTTCCTACCAATATTCTCACAACCCACAAACCACACAAGTGTGGACCGAGAATACCGACATGGTGAATTTGCCCGCAAACTTTGGCTTAAAAGACTTGGCGTCTGACCCCGACAACCTTAGCTACGAACAAACGGCTCAGGTTGACTTTACGTCGGCATTAGACAAAAAGAAACAACACACCTTGTCGGTCGGACTGAAATACATCAACCGCATCAACCGCAGCAACAATGTTGACTACACACGCGAGGCGGGCAGCGACGACGAATTCACACGCGACGAAACTCGATCATTGCGCTACCGTCATCAGGGCGACATTGGTGCAGCTTATTTGCAATACAACCTAAAAATAAATAATTGGGCTGCCATGGTGGGCAACCGCTACGAATACTACCATGTGCGCGTAACCTACCCCGACGGAAAAAGTCGTCCCTTTGGCACACACATGGACGATTGGGTACCCTCTGTTACCTTAGGCTACAACCTAAAACCAACCATGATGTTGAAGGCGGGCTATAACTTGCGCATCGCACGTCCCGACATTAGCTATCTCTCGCCCTACCAAGTGAGCTATTCGCCCGAGGCAGTAAAATATGGTAACCCCAATCTTAAGAGCGAAAAGGGACATAATCTGAACATGACGTTTAGCACATTTAGTGCAAAGCTCACCTTGAATGCCACACTCACCTATGCCTTCTCTAACAATGGCATGGAGGAATACAGTTTTGTAAAGGATGGCGTGATGCACACCACGTATGAAGGTTTTAGACATTCTAAAGAAACCACCCTCTCTACCTTCATTAATTGGACTATTATAAAGGGCACCACCCTCAACCTGAATGCCTCAGGCAGCTATGCCGACCGCAAGGCACAGGTCATAGGCAGTCACAACTCGGGTTTTGCAGGCAATGCTTGGGGTGGCATTCAGCAAGTATTGCCTTGGAAAATGAAACTCGGACTTTGGTTGGGTGGCAACACCTCGCAAGTTGCTTTGCAAGGTCGCACAGCAGGTTTCTTCTTTTACAGCTTCAACCTCAGCCGAGCATTCTTAAAAGAGGACAGACTTTCTGTCAACTTGCAAGCAGGCAACTTCATAGGGCGTTACCAAAACTTCCGCAACACCACGTCTACTTCACAAATGCACATGTTCACCAACTCGCGCAACGACTTTCTGCGCTACAGCATAGGCATTAGTTACCGTTTAGGTTCACTCAAGGCTAGTGTAAAGAAAACACAGCGAAGCATTGAGAACGACGATGTATTGAAGGGTAATAATAGCAACAATGTTAGTGGAGAAATGGGCAATTAAGGGGCTCACTAGCAAAACCCAGTGTTTGATTATTTGAGTAAGATTAATATTTCACGCGCCAGCCTCCCCCCGTTAGGTAGGGTGTTCAAAATCCATGATATTTTTGGCATGGTTTTATCGGATTTTGACGTCGATAAGGGGTATGATTAAATGAGTTAACCCGTTAGGGGTGAGATAAGGTAGCCAGGTATGTGAATGAGGGTTTATCCCGAGTTCACATGCCTGGTTAACACGGATTACAATATCAAACTACGCACGCCTTTAGGTG
>ERZ1026870.950-NODE-950-length-14574-cov-4.030443_pt1 | contig 14574 bp, 11 predicted proteins | sample MGYA00380165_ERZ1026870 | MGnify/ENA primary metagenome ERZ1026870 (study PRJEB33269, sample SAMEA4719801) | human gut metagenome | biome: human-associated habitat; feature: organic feature; material: feces | place: Cameroon | collected 2013-10 ...
GACTTTATATGCTTGCCACTATTCTGAAAGGTGATTTAGCCATCAGTACCACCATTGCCATCATTGATACTTTCACTAAACTTCGCAAATTGGCAAGAACCATCGACAAGGTGAACGAAGATGCTAAGGAGCATGGTATTTATCCGGACAAGAACACAGAGGACAAGATACAGACTGCCATGAACGAAGTCTTCGCCGACAACTTGCCACTGAAAATGCGCAAGCTTACCTTTGGTGTGAACCTGGGAATCCTCAAATTCTCTTTGGAAACAACAAGGGAATCCAAAGAATAAAAGAATATAAAAAGGCGGTTTCTATTCCGAGACCGCCTTTTTGTATGCCCTGCATTCTTTCGACCTGTACGGTTGGCACGCCCTGAAGGGGGCAGAAGCTTGAGTAAAAAGCAATACGCCAATAACAGGAGCTTATCGCTTTTCGTCTCCTGAAACAACATGATTCTGAACTGAGGTCATGACAGATACTATGAATTTGCACAGAAATGCAAACGTTTGCGCAAGTCGTTTGCTTGATTTAGGTCAAGAAAAGATTGTCACTACAAAAGAAAATCATAACTTTACCACCGAAAACAAAAAACAAGAAGAATATGAAGAAAATTTACTTGACACTTATTGCACTATTGGCAGTAATCAGTGCTTCGGCACAAGGATGGCCAGCAAACTACAATGGAGTGATGCTACAGGGCTTCTCTTGGAATGCATACGAGGCTGCACAATGGAAAGCTCTTGAGGCTCAGACTACAGAGTTCAAAGGATTCATCGACCTCGTATGGGTTCCTCAGAGCGGAAAATGTGCTGAAACCGTACAGGTAATGGGCTATAAACCCTATTACTATTTCAACCACAACTCCAGTTTCGGAACAGAAGACGAGTTGCGTTCCATGATCAAGACTTTCAAGAACAATGGTATCGGAACCATTGCCGATGTAGTTATCAACCACCGCAATACCGAGGGTTGGTTCACTTTCCCAGCAGAGACATACAAGGGTGTGACCTATCAAATGCTGTCTACCGACATCTGCAAAAACGACGATGGAGGCAAGACCTTAACCCAAGCAAACAAAGAAAGTGTTAGCCTCAGCAACAACAACGATGAAGGCTCTGACTTTGGAGACTGCCGTGACTTGGACCACCAGAGCGCAAACGTACAGAAAGTGGTAAAGGCTTACTTGAAATTCCTGAAAGAAGACTTGGGGTACGAAGGTTTCCGCTATGACATGGTGAAAGGCTTTGCGGCAAGCCATGTGGGCGACTACAACACAGCAACAGGTATTCAATTCTCTGTGGGAGAATACTGGGATGGTGTAGGAAACATCAAGAACTGGATTAACAAGACAGGCAAGAAGAGCGGTGCCTTCGACTTCCAATTCCACTACAACATGACCGATGCTATCAGAAGCAACAACTGGACAAAACTGAACAACAGCAGTCTGATGTCTGATGCTTCCTATCGCCGTTATGCCATAACCTTCGTAGAAAACCACGACATCCAGGAACGTGAAGACAAGAGCAACGATGGAAGTAAAGACCCTATCCCTACAACATATATTCCTGCTGCCAACGCATTCCTCATTGCCATGCCTGGTACGCCATGTATCTTCCAGCCTCACTGGAAAGCATACGAACACGAACTGAAGAGCATGATAGAGGCCCGCAAATTGGCAGGTATTACCAATACAAGTTCTTACAATAATTATGCCAGCAACTCTCTGTATTTTGCCAATGCAGTAGACGGAACCAACAACCGCAAACTGCTTGTCGTTGTGGGACCTGGCAAGATGACCGAACCTTCGAAGTCTACATACACTAAAATTCTTTCAGGTGAAAACTATATATACTACCTGTCAAGCAACGCAGAGACAGCTTGGGCAGACAAGGCTTCAGGTGAATACGAGGAGGGCTTTAAAGTAACACTTACCGCTGTCAGCCAGAACAGCAATGCCAAGTTGGTTTACACAACAAATGGCAACAATCCTACAGCCAGCAGTACTCAGGCAACAAGCGGTACATCGATCAACATCAGCAGTTCATGCACACTGAAGGTAGGTTTGCTCATCAACGGAACCGTAAGCGGCATTCGCACTTACAACTATAGCATTAAGCGTTTCGAGCCATACAACATCACTGTTTATGTAAACACAGATGCCACCAATTGGAAGAAGGTAAACTTCCACATCTGGAGCAACATCAACGTAAAAACAGACTGGCCTGGAACCACCATCACACAGACTAAGGAGATTGATGGCAAAAACTGGTACTATAAAGACTTCACCATTACCCAGAAAGACGGAATGCTCAACTTTGTTTTCTGTGAGCCTAACAATGCAGGAACAGCAGCGAATTCTCAGTCTGGAGACTGCCTTGGAATCAACTCAACCGTCTTCATCAAGGTTGGTCCAGGAAAAAGCAGTGGAAAATATGTCGTAACTAATGTCACTAAAGAAGTAGACACTGGTATCGACCAGCCTATCACCGAGAATACAGGCAAAAACGTCAACAATGCCTGGTACACCCTAAGTGGTATGAAGATGAACCAGAAGCCCAACCAGGCTGGCATCTATATCCACCATGGCAAAAAGGTAGTTATCAAGTAAATAAAAAACCTAACATATAATTCATCTATTCAACTGGCGGCTCACGTTATGCGAGGGTCGCCAGTTTTTCGTATAGAGTAAAATAGACGAGAAACAAGAAATATCATTTTTTCGGTAAAACATTTGGAAGCAAAAGAGAAAAAATGTATCTTTGCATAAGATATCCTGCACTCGGCAATCTGAAAACAAGTTTTCAATGCGCTCGTTGGTGCCATCTTTGCATAAGATATCATGTTATCATTTAAACAAAAAGGAGGTTTTATTATGGCAGAACTGAGAGATAGATACATCCGTTTCGACTGGGCAATCAAAAGATTACTCCGTCAGAAAGCCAATTTTGACGTTTTGGAAGGATTCCTTACCGTATTTCTGAATGAAGAAGTAAAAATCATAGAAATACTGGAAAGTGAAAGTAATCAGCAGAAAGAGGATGATAAGTTCAACCGCGTTGATATAAAAGCCAGAAACAGCAAAGGAGAAATTATCATCGTGGAAATACAAAACACAAGTGAGCTGTACTACTTAGAGCGAGTTCTTTATGGTGTAGCTAAAGCTATTACTGAGCATATCAACCTCGGCAACAGCTACAAGGAGGTGAAAAAGGTATATTCTATCAGCATCTTGTACTTCGATCTCGGAAAAGGTTCTGACTACATCTATATCGGACAGAACAGTTTTACAGGTCTGCACACGAAAGACCAGCTCGTGATAAGTGCCAAGGAAAAGAACAATATCGTAAGAAAATCACCTTCTGAGATTTTCCCTACTTATATCCTTGTGCGTGTCAATGAGTTCAATAAAGTGGCAAAATCACCATTGGAAGAATGGGTAAACTATCTGAAGAATGGCGTTATCTCTCCAGACACTAAAGCTCCTGGTCTGCAAGAGGCTCGCGAGAAGCTAAAATACTACGAGATGTCGGATGCAGAACGTCACGCATACGACGAGCATATCAATGCCATCATGATTCAGAATGACGTCCTTGGCAATGCCAAATTAGAAGGATTGGCTGAGGGAAGAGCTGAAGGAAGAGCTGAAGGAAGAGCTGAGGGAAGAGCCGAAGAGAAAAAAGCAATAGCCCGCAACCTACTTTCACAGAATATTCCTTTGGAAATTATTTCCCAAGCCACAGGACTGAGCATAGAAGACATTCGGTTATGTCAACCTCACTCTTGAAGAGGAAATATTCAACTGTTGTTTGTACGCTCTATTCTGAGCACTTGGTCGCAATAGTCGACCACAGCAGGACGATGGGTGATGAAGATGATGGTCTTGTCGTGAGAAGACAGGATGTTCTGCAACAGCTGGCGCTCGGTTTCTGGGTCAAGGGCACTCGTAGCCTCATCGAAGAGCATGATGCTGCGATTGCGTAACAGACTGCGGGCTATGGCTATGCGCTGCGCCTGTCCTTCACTCAGTCCACCTCCCTGCTCGCTGCAAAGAGTATCCAAGCCTGCGGGCAACTCCATCACAAAGTCGGCGCAACTCTTATGCAGAGCCTCAACCATCTCCTCGTCAGTAGCATCGAGCTTGCCCAACCGCAGATTGTCGCGGATGGTTCCGCTCATCAGCGTGTTGCCCTGAGGCACATAAACAAAATTGCAACGATGAAGAGGAGTGAGTGCCTGACTCTTCACCTTATTATATATAGAGAGCTGACCTTGCTGCGGACGAAGCAGAGCCAGGATGAGACGGACAAGAGTTGTCTTGCCGGCACCCGTCTCGCCCAAGATGGCAGTACAGCTGCCTGGTGTGAAATCGAAATCGAGCTGATGAATGACATTGCGGGCATCGGAAGCTGAGTCGTCCTCAGACTGCTCTGCCTTGTAGGCATAACTCACTCCCTCAAGGCGAATGCCGCAAGGCGAGTCTATCTCTATTGGCTCACCCTGTTCTTCCAATGGATTTTCCTCCAACTCCATGAGTCGTTCGGCAGCAGTAAACACCCCCACAAAGGCAGGAACCAGCTTGGCAAGGTTGCGTGCCGGACCCTGTATCTTGTTGACAAGCTGCAGAAAGGCAGTCATGCCGCCAAAGGTAAGCGAGCCTGCACTCATGCGCACGGCAGCCCAAAGGAATGCCACCAGATAGCCCAAGGCAAAGCCAAAGTTAAGAACCAAGTTGCTGAACACGCTGAATATGGTCTTACGCACCACTTTGGAGCGAAGCTCGCACTGGGTGTTCTCCAACCGTTCCACCATGACACTGTTACTCTCCAAGGTCTTGATAAGCATACGGTGCTGGATGGTTTCCTGCAGCACACTCTGAACCTTACTGTCGGTATCGCGCACCTGACGGGTCAGGAATCGCATCTTGCCCATATACACCTTGCTGAAAGCCAGGAAGATGGGAATCATAACGACGATGACTACCGACAAGAGCTTATCCATGGAGAAGAGATAGAAGAAGGCGCTGAGGAAAAGCGCCAGGACGCTCAAGGTACTTGGAATAGTCTCGGTAAGGAAGCCTACCACTTGCGACACATCCCCCTCAAGCCTGTTGAGCACATCACCCGAATGAAGGCGCTCCCTGCCCTGCCACTCCGAGCGAAGGATGCGGTCGAGCATACGTTGCTGCATACGGTTCTGCGCTTTGATGCCCAGGAGGTTTCTTATCCAGATGCCAGAGATGTTGAGTGCGAAATCGCATAATATCAGTCCACCCATCAATGCCACAGCCCAATAGATATTGCCCTGCACGGCATGCGAAGCCACATCGATGGCATGCTTCACCGCCCACACCTGTCCTAAACTGACTGCAACAGACAGCAAGCCGACAACAGCATTGAGCGTAGCCTGCAGACGGTTGCCACGCCAGGAACGCCAAAGCCACTTGAGCAGGGTCTTGGCATCATACTTGAACTTGGGAACCTTGATTATCTTCATCCATCTCTTCATTTGAATTCTTCACGCTTCGTTCTTCACTCTTCACTTAAATTCATCTTCCTCTCTGATCGGCACCCCACATCAACTTCTCTCTCAGAGTGGAGAAGTATCGCTGGTTGCGCTGTTTTACTATTTTAATGGTATGGGCTGCCTTGCGGATAACGAGACGTGTGCCTTCAGTCATTCGCTCACTGCGTCCGTCGATGGCAACAAGGTAGTTGTGGCTACGGCTCTCCACATCGAGTGTTATCTCTGCCGTGTCATTAATGACGACGGGACGAATATTTAAACTATGAGGAGCCACGGGCGTGAGACACAGGCTGCTGCTCTGGGGAATGATGATAGGTCCACCATTCGACAGGTTGTAGGCTGTAGAGCCCGTAGAAGTGGTCACGATCAGTCCGTCAGCCTGATAGTTAACCAGAAACTCTCCATCCACCTGCGTGCGAATAGAAATCATGGACGCATCGTCACGCTTCAGTACGGCAATATCGTTAAGGGCAAAAGGATTGCCTGCCAAGACACCTCCCTCTGCCTCTACCTGAATGACGACATGTTCCTCTATCTGGCACTCACCGGCATACAAACTGTCCAAGGCTGCCTCCACCTCGCCAGGCAACACATCAGCCAAGAAGCCCAGTCGCCCCATATTGACACCGATGATGGGTGTTCCCTTGGCTCCCACTCTGCTGGCAGCCTTGAGGAAGGTGCCGTCGCCTCCCATGGAGATGACATAATCCACATCGAAGTTATAATCCTCGAACACTCCTGCCGCCTTCACATCGATGAGCTGACTGCGGGTGAGAAACTCGTAATAGGCATTCTCCACATAGATTTCGGCGCCTTTCTGCGCTAAATAGTCCAGGATCTTCTCTATCGAAGTAGACTTCTTGGCCTGGTACTCATTGCCAAATATCGCAAATTTCAATGGTTGTCGTGTCATTTATTTTGCTGTTTCAATTATTATTCTTACTTTTGCAAAGGTAATCGAATAATCAGACAAAAAGAACATAAAATTATGGCTAAGGTATACGAATTTCTTGCCAATGGCTTCGAGGAAATCGAAGGTTTGGCTCCGGTAGACATACTTCGCAGAGGTGGTGTAGACATCAAGACCGTAAGCATTACGGGCAGCGAATGGGTAGAAACTTCTCATGGCGTAACGCTGAAAGCCGACATGCGCTTTGAGGACGTGAAGGACTTCGGCGATGCCGACATGCTCTTGCTGCCTGGAGGAATGCCAGGCAGCACTCATCTCAACGAGCACGAGGGCGTGAGACAGGCGCTCATCGCTCATCACAAGGCCGGCAAGCGCATAGGTGCCATCTGTGCTGCCCCTATGGTATTGGCAAGCACGGGCATCCTCAACGGAAAGAAGGCTACCTGCTATCCTGGTTTTGAACAATACTTTGCTGCCTACACTGAGTATACTGGCCATCTGTATGAGGAGGACGGCAACGTGATAACAGGTGAAGGTCCGGCTGCTACCCTGCCCTATGCCTACAAGATATTGAGCTACTTCGTAGGCGACGAGGCTGTGGCAGAACTGCAGAAAGGCATGAGGTACACACACCTGATGAGCAACAAATAATTCTTAACTCTTCACTTAAATTATGGATTACGTAATCATTGTTGCCGGAGGCAAAGGACTGCGCATGGGAACAGAGACGCCCAAGCAGTTTCTACCTGTAGCCGGCAAGCCCATACTGATGCGCACTATAGAGCGCTTCTACGAATACAACCCCGACATCAACATCATCCTTGTGTTGCCCGAGAGCCAGCAGGAATACTGGCACCAGCTTTGCGAGGAGCATCATTTCGACATCAAGCACCAGATAGCCAATGGTGGCGACACCCGCTTCCAGTCATCAAAGAACGGACTGGCGCTTATTCCCGATGACGCCGACGGAGTGGTGGGAATACACGACGGTGTGCGCCCATTCGTATCAACCTCAGTCATAGACGAATGCTACGAGACCGCCCGCGAGGAATATGCCGCCATACCCGTATATGCTGTGACCGACACACTGCGCTATATAGACCAGCGTGGAGGAGGCAAAAACGTGATGCGCGACGACTATCGTGTGGTACAGACTCCTCAGACTTTCGACATTGCTCTTGCCAAGCAAGCCTTCAATCAGGGTTACAAGGCTCAGTTTACCGACGACGCATCAGTGGTGGAAAGCTTAGGATGCCAGGTAGCAATGGTGGAAGGCAACCGCGAGAATATCAAGATTACAACCCCCTTCGACATCAAGGTGGCAGAAGCCCTATTAGCAGAATAAGAACAAGGGAATTCTTCACTCTTCATTCTTCACTCTTCACTTTAAAAAATGAGTAGTATTTTAGACCAAGACATCATGTACCTGCCTGGCGTAGGACCTAAGAAGAAAGAGATTCTGAGCAAGGAACTCGGCATCTGCTCGTATGGTGACTTGCTCGAATACTATCCTTATAAATATGTAGACCGCACCAAGGTGTTCCACATCAGCGAGTTGACACCGGAAATGCCCTTTGTACAGATAAAGGGAAGGATTCTCAGTTTCGAGGAATTCGACATGGGGAAACGCAACAAACGGGTAGTAGCCCACTTCTCCGACGGATTCGGAGTGGCTGACTTAGTTTGGTTTCGCGGCGCACAATACATCTACAAGAGTTACAAGACCGATACCGAATACATTGTTTTCGGCAAGCCAACGCTTTATGGCGGACGTTTCCAGTTTGCTCACCCCGATATCGACGACGCACAATCGCTGCAACTCTCCGACATGGGCATGCAGCCCTACTATGGCACCACCGAGAAGATGAAAAAGATGGGGCTTACATCGCGCGCCATAGAGAAGATAGCCAAGGCGCTGATAGAGAAGCTTCCTGCCCTGCCAGAAACCCTGCCCGACTTTATCACCCATCGTCTGCACCTTGTCTCACGCGACGAGGCCTTCCGCAACATACATTATCCACACTCTCATCAGGAACTGCAGAAGGCACAGGTGCGGCTGAAGTTTGAGGAGCTGTTCTACGTGCAGCTTAATATATTAAGGTACGCGAGCGACCAGCGACGCAAATACCGGGGATACGTGTTCAACCGTGTGGGAGAGATATTCAACAGTTTCTATGCGAACAACCTGCCTTTCAGTCTTACCGGAGCACAAAAGCGGGTAATGCATGAGATACGCGCCGACATGTGCAGCGGCAAACAGATGAACAGACTTCTGCAGGGAGATGTAGGATCGGGCAAGACACTCGTAGCATTGATGACCATGCTCATAGCACTCGACAATGGATTCCAGGCCTGCATGATGGCTCCTACCGAAATCTTGGCTGAACAGCATCTACAAACCATCAGGGAGTTTCTGAAGGGGATGGACATCAGGGTGGAACTGCTGACGGGCATCGTAAAAGGCAAAAAGCGACAGGCCATACTCGACGCATTGGCTTGCGGAGAGGTGCAGATATTGGTGGGAACTCATGCCATCATAGAAGAAACCGTGCAGTTTGCACACTTAGGACTGGCTGTCATCGATGAACAGCATCGCTTCGGTGTGGCACAAAGAGCCAAGCTATGGAGTAAGAGTCTGAATCCGCCGCATGTATTGGTCATGACGGCAACCCCTATACCACGCACCCTTGCCATGACTATATACGGCGACCTGGATGTAAGTGTCATCGACGAACTGCCGCCTGGCAGAAAACCCATACAGACACTGCATAAGTTCGACACCCAACTGACCTCTCTCTATCAGAGCATCAGACGCCAGATCAACATGGGGCGACAGGTCTACATCGTATTTCCGCTCATCAAAGAGAGCGAGAAGAGCGATCTGAAAAACCTGGAAGAAGGCTTCGAGACTCTCAAGGAAGCCTTCCCCGACTACAACCTCAGCAAAGTGCACGGCAAGATGAAACCTGCAGAGAAGGAAACTGAGATGGAGAAGTTTGTGAAGGGTGAAACCCAGATACTCGTTGCCACAACCGTCATCGAGGTAGGCGTCAATGTGCCCAACGCCTCGGTCATGGTGATTCTGGATGCGCAGCGATTCGGACTCTCTCAGCTACACCAGCTCAGAGGACGAGTAGGACGAGGAAGCGACCAAAGCTACTGCATCCTGGTAACCAACTACAAGTTGAGCGAGGATACAAGAAAGCGAATCGACATCATGTGCGACACCAATGATGGATTCCGAATAGCCGAAGCCGACCTGAAGCTTCGAGGCCCTGGCGACCTGGAGGGAACGCAGCAAAGCGGAATAGCCTTCGATCTGAAGATAGCCAACATAGCACGCGATGGTCAACTTGTGCAACTGGCAAGACAGGAGGCGCAAGCTGTTATCGAGGCCGATCCGCAATGCTGTCTTCCCCAGTACGCACCACTATGGTCGAGGCTCAGAGAGCTGAAGAAAACCAACATCAACTGGGCTGCCATCAGTTAGCGGCAGCCCCCCAACCAGACAACACAGGCTATCAACATCAAGTAAAACAGAAGCAAAAATGGCAATAAAAGAACAAACATCTGAAGGAAACCTCTTCCCCGACATGCCCACCACGCCAGCCACTGTGCCTGTCTCCACACCCAAGAAGCGTGGTCGCAAACCACTGGTTCGCGAGCCAGAACCACGGCCCGACCTGACCAAGGAGGAAATGAGAGAAAAGCTCATAGGCATCAAAGAGATAGAAAGCGTAACAGGCATCAGATACATCCGACTGCACGTCACCGCCAAGATGATCATCGGCATAAGGGAAAGCTCGGGCAAAGAATTTACCATCAATCTCGATGAACTCTATAAAGCCTATACACAGTGCAACCACTTCACAAGTCCGGAGGTAAAGAAGTACATCTTCATGGGACATTCACCTGCCGTAGCTCTGCTCAGATATCTGAAAAATGGATAAATTACAAAAGAACAGAGATATCCAACAAGAGTAAAAAAAAGGAAAAACGAGAAACAGAAAAAATGTTAAATTCAGCTTTTGACTTTTCATGCAACAATTATGCCAATTCGCCTATATATAAACTGCATTCGAAAGCTATCCGAGTGAAAACGAGCATGTTAAAGACCGAATAATTTATGTTAATCCATTAGGTTATTTGAATTATTTTTGGTATATTTGCAACGTCTATATAACAAAATCGCATCTTAGAGCACTTTGCATTGCGATTTTCCGTACAGAATTCTTATTGTTCTGTATGCTAAACGACCAACCTAAAAGAGTATTAATTTAGAATTATGAGTTTAAAAAGCAAGATAAGTAAAATCTTTGTAGGAGTATTATTGTCCCTCGCTGCCGTGCCCACTCAGGCTCAAGACCTTCTGGCACGTCAGGCACCGGTAGATCATCGAATGAAGTCGCTCGACACTTTAGCCATCTCTCATTATCGCCAGATGGAAGAGCGCGAGAACCCAGCCAGCGAGCTCTATGAAGATTTCTCCAATAAATACGCTCACAAAGCCACATCGTTGCCTGAGCATTTCCGTATAGACCTTCGTCATTTCTGTATGCCTACCCAGAGCCGCGTGGTAACCAGCAACTTCGGTTATCGTGCGCAATTTGGCCGTAGCCACAAGGGTATGGACATCAAAGTATATATCGGCGACACCATACGTGCTGCCTTCTCAGGAAAAGTACGTATCGTAAGATATGAGAGAGGCGGATATGGCAAATACATCGTTATTCGTCACAACAACGGACTGGAGACTATCTACGGTCACCTTTCTGCACAGCTCGTAGAAGAGAATCAGGACGTAAGAGCCGGCGAAGTGATAGGACTCGGTGGAAATACCGGTCGAAGCACAGGTTCGCACCTCCACTTTGAGACTCGTCTCTGTGGCGTAGCCCTGAACCCAGCCTTGATGTTCGACTTCCGTAACCAGGACGTAGTGGGCGACTACTATGACTTCAACCGCAACACATACGAGAACGAGGGCATTGCAGCCAACTCGGTTCGTGGAAAAGTGGGCAACGGAGGCTACACACGCGAGGAAGTCAACGGAGGCTCTGTGGGCAGATACGAAGCCAGCGCAAGTGGCGAGAAGCTTTACCACAAGGTTAAGTACGGCGAGACTCTCAGCTCTATCGCCGAGAAGCGTGGCGTAAGTGTTGAGAAGATCTGCCACCTCAATGGTTACAAGAAGGACAAGAAGCTTACTCCTGGACAGATTATCAGATATTCATAATTCTGTCATCATCCGACTGACTGCCCGCATAACATAGCAAAATAAACTTTCATACAATAAATACAAAAGCAGGAACTCCCCAATAGGAATTCCTGCTTTTTCGTACACTAAACATTCCCACTCCAAGGCTGTTGGCTATAACTTTTAACGACGATCGAAGGGAGTGATAACTTCTTTAAATTCTATAACTTCTGGACTTCAGATTGATTGTGTTCTGACTTTTTAAAGTGTGCACAATTAACATAAATCTAACAATTAGCTAACAAAAGGTATTCGCAAATTATTGTAACTTTGCAGGTGACAACGGAATTCAACAATTATTAAATTATGAAATATTTGTATTTAGTTTTATTGCTTTTACCGTTAAAGGTATTAGGGCAGGTAAAATTACAAGATGTTACGATAAATGGTAAGCAACCTAAGTTTGTAAGATTAAAGGGATATTATCGTAGTTATCAACACAATGATTCTTTGCTTAAGTATTACGTGGATGGTATCGTGGAATACTATATCAATCTAAAAAATGAAAAAGTATATTTAAGAAAATATGGCTGTCGTTATCTAAGAAATGAAGAGCTTATCAGCAAAGATAAGAAAAGGGCCTTTATGCTTAGCGATCAAGCAACATTTCGTCCGTGGCCAGAAGGAACAACTTTTATAGAGGAATGTCGTAAAAAGTATACTATTCAAGATTCTGCTAATATTGGATATATCAAAAAAGACAGTCAAACAATAGGAAGAATAACAACTGATTCTGTCAGTAAATGCTGTACGATAGAAATGGATATGGTGCCTACATATGACAAGCTTTCTCAAAATATATTTGGTTTTTCGCAGGAAATAGTAAGTGACAAATTCACGGAGGCATACCGATTAAGTGATGAGGATTATTATTCCTTTAAAAACTTGATTTTTCAGAAAACTGATCAAAGTTACAATTATTGGCATAAAAAGGATTCTCATAAACAGTTAATTCATGTTGTTACAGAATTGTTTATTACGGAACAAGAATATGTAGATGAAAAGAAGAAAGAATCAGGCATTAATCTGCAACCGCAAGAAGCTACTCAAGCGATAGAAAACTATATATCAGTCCATGGATTGCCACTCCTGTCGCCAGAAGAACAAGCAGAAATGAAGAAACTACAGTTTTATGACCCAGCCAAATTGTAAGAAATAGAAACTATCAACGATTAGACAATGGTTCGTAAACAGAGTCTACTTAAAGTAAGGTCTGTTTTTAAATGCTTATATTTCACGAAAATAATCTCTGATTGATGCCGCTATCAGGATTTATTTTCGTATCTTTGGCACCGTCAATCAAATAGAAAGACTAACAAACAACTATGGCAGACATTAAATTACTTCTGGTGGAAGATGACGAGAATCTCGCATTTGTAGAGAAAAACACGTTGGAAGATGTCGTTGGTGGTTACGAGATTATAACTGCCTGCAATGGTAAAGATGGTATCAAGGCTTGGGAAACATTCAAGCCTGATGTTATCATCTCAGATATTGACATGCCTGTAATGAACGGCATTGACATGGTAAAGCATATCCGTGAATTAGATGGCGAGACCATCATTATGTTTACCACCAACCTCACTTCACCGTCCAAACTGAAAGAAGGGTATCATGTTGGTGTTGATGAATATATCAAGAAACCTTTTGTGCCAGAGGAACTTGATTGTCATGTCAAGGCATTGCTAAAACTCAAAGGAGGGATAGAGAGACGTAATGTCTCGAATTGTGTCAAGATTGGCAAACACATATTGGATTCAGAACACACATGTTTAAAAGATGAAGATGGAAAAATCTGCTTGAAATTGGGACGACAAGAATCAAAGACATTAGAACTTCTTGCCAAGAACAAAAATGCAATCATCAAGCGGGAGACCATACAGAATATCCTTTGGGGAAGTGACGAGAAAGATTTCTATCTTGCCCGACGACTTGATGTTGTCATAACAAACCTTCGTAAATATCTTCAAACAGACCCGTTTGTGCAAATAGAGACCACACGTGGAGTAGGCTTTTCATTGATAGAGTCCATCTAATCCTTCTTCACCCCCCCCATAGCTCGCATCTTGATCTGGCAAGAATATGGTGAACTCGGTATATTTTCCGAGTTCACTATCTACAGTTACCATACCGTGATGTGCATCTATAACTTGGAAAACATAAGTCAGCCCCATTCCAAAGCCAGCCGCGCCTCCTTTTTTATCATTCTATTAGAAGCTGAAGCACGCTCAAATTTATCAAATATAATCTTTTGATCGTCTTTTTTTATTCCAAAACCATTATCCCAAAAACGAATAACAACACCTTTATTCACTCTCTCAGAAGAGACACGAATAGTGACGGCTTTATCGGAATATTTAACAGAGTTATCTATCAAGTTATAGAATATTTCTTTTAGGTACTCTATATCTGCATAGATGTTTGGGCAATTGAGTTGGTTCTCAAATGTAATGATCTTCTGATGGTTTGTTATAAAATTATTCTCTATTCTTGAAAGAATAGCAGAAAGGTCTACAGTCTCTTTATGTAGCTCTAATTTTTTTGACTCAGACTTGGAGATTGTCAGAATATTATGGATTAATTGATAGGCATGCTGCGTTTCTACATTGATTACATTTAGATATTTTGTTCTTTTTTCCTCATTATTTATAACTCTTTTATTATTTAAAGCTGTCAGTGATAATTGGATGGTTGAAAGTGGGGTCTTTATATCGTGTATCATAGAATAGGTAAACTCCTTCTTAACTCTTGCTGCTTCTTGCAACAAACGAATGGCCTTGTATAATTTTACGACACATAATAAGATAAACATTCCAATAAAGAAGCTACTAAGTATGATTAGTCCCAACTGTTTAAAAAACAAACTAATAGGGTTTAGTAATTC
>ERZ1026870.951-NODE-951-length-14572-cov-6.186402_pt1 | contig 14572 bp, 10 predicted proteins | sample MGYA00380165_ERZ1026870 | MGnify/ENA primary metagenome ERZ1026870 (study PRJEB33269, sample SAMEA4719801) | human gut metagenome | biome: human-associated habitat; feature: organic feature; material: feces | place: Cameroon | collected 2013-10 ...
CTATCGACGCTGCTCACCAGAGCGGTGTGAAGGTGCTGGGTCAGGTGTTCTTCCCGCCGTACGCTTACGGTGGCAACCAGGCTTGGGTGCGCCAGATGCTTACAAAGGAGAACGGTGTGCATATCTATGCCAAGAAGCTCTACGAGATAGCCAAGTACATCGGCTTCGACGGATGGTTCATCAACGAGGAGTCGGGTGGTGCAACATCTGCAGAATGGGCTGACTTCATCAAAGATTTCAACAAGTTTGCCGACGAGAACGGCGATACACAGATGGAAATTCAGTGGTACAACGCTCGTCGTGCCCCGAATGTGGAAATCCTCAAGACACACAAGAATACATCGCAGTTCCTTGAGTATGGTGCGGCAGGCGACTATCGCAACTATGCAAGCCAGCTCGGCTGCACAGAGGAGGAGACATTCTCTAAGATATATTCGGGTGTGCAGGTGGCTGCTTCAGGTCATACCAACTTTATCTACCACCTCAATGCGGCTATGCCTACAGACGGCCACGTAGGTTCGCTCGACTTCTTCTGTCCCGAGGAGAAGACATGGAAGGACAACGTGCGCAACCTTCTCGGCAAGAACGATACAGGTCCTGACGCATACAACGCTATCAACAAAACATTCGAGTATGAGATGCAGATGTGGACAAACTACGAGGGCGACCCGTCTGTCATAGCAGAAAAATGGCCCGGCGTATCTGGCCGCGTGCTCGAGCGTTCGGTTGTCAACTCTATGCCGTTCACTACATCGTTCTGCGTAGGTGTAGGCAAGCACCGCTTCGTAGAGGGTGAGGTGAAGGCTTCGCAAGACTGGTACCACTCTGGCGTGCAGAGCATCATGCCTACATGGCGCTACTGGTTCGAGAACAAGGGCAACGGTTCTATCAAGATTGATTGGGACGACGCCTGGAACTTCGGTTCGAGCCTTAAGGTTGACGGCGGCAACGACTTTACAAAGGGCGACCACCTCTGGCGTTTGTACAAGACTCAGATTGCTGTGAACGGCGGCACATTGCGCCTCGTCTACAAGGCTTCTGCAAACAGCTCTGTAGAGGTGAAACTCTCTACATCAAGCTCTGTAAATCCGGACGCTACTCTCGCTAACCCGACTACCACTACAAAGAACGGTTGGACAATCGCTGAGTACGACCTCTCTTCGCTCAACGGCAAGACAATCTACATGATTGCGCTTAACCTGAAGACTTCTTCTGTTCTCAACGACTACAAGTTCTCGCTCGGCGAACTCTCTGTTCTGCCTGCAAACTACGCTCCCGAGGCTATCGAGGTGAAGAACCTCGCTACGACAAGCGTGTTGGGCAACGTGCAGGGCGACGCTCGTCTGACATGGGACTTCGACTATACAGCCGACTTCGACCACTTCGATATATATAAGGAGAACGAGGACGGCACACAGACTATGGTTGGACAGACTCGCGACGAGGCGTTCTACGTTCCTACATTCCAGCGTAAGGACAACGAGGCTTACGTTAAGTTCATCGTTACTCCGGTTATGAAGGACATGCGCCAGCAGAAGGGTAAGAGCATCGTGCTCGACTTCCCGCAGGCTACTGCTCCGATCGTTTCGTTCAATATCAGCAACAGCTATCTGAAGGTGGGCGAGAGCGCTACTATCACAGCTAACGGCACTGGTAATCCGACTGCTTTCAAGTGGACTCTGCCTGAGGGTCTGAAGCTCGCTAACGGCTTCTCTCTCACCGACCAGACTATCACCGTAGTTGCAGAGAAGGTGGGCAAGCAGCGCGTGAGTGTAGAGGTGACTAACGCCATCGGCACATCTACCACTTCAAGCAATATCCTCGACGTAATGACCGAGGAGGAATACAAGAAGATCTTCAACGTAGTATATCAGAAGAAGGTGCTCGGCTATAGTGGTTCTACAAATTCTCAGGAGGTGCCCGACAAGATTATCGACGGCGAGACTTATCCGTATTCAAAGAGCGACAAGTGGTGTAACGTGAGCGCTGACAACTGGGTGACATTCGACCTTCAGGGCGTTTACCGCATCTATAGCTTCAAGATATACGACGGCAACTCAGGTCCGGAGTCGGGCGTAGACCAGATCGACTCTTACCAGATTCTGCTCTCTGAGGACAACGAGCACTGGACAACTGTTGTAGACACATACAACCGTCAGAGCGAGAGCATCAAGACCGACTTCATCGCTCCTACACGTGCTCGCTACGTGAAGCTCGTTCCGCACGTCAACGGCATCCTCCGCATCTGGGAGTTTGAGGTTTACGGCAAGAAGGACAACAGCATGAAGATTTCGGCTTCGCCTGAGCAGATGACTATCAACGCCGGCGAGAACAACAACATCTACGTTACTTACGACCTCGGCGAGGTGGCTAAGGACCCACAGTTCAAGTGCACAGCTACAAGCAAGAATGGCAACGTGAAGATCGGCACAATCAAGGAGAATACCAAGAAGTCGACATTCATCATCCCGCTCACTGCTCAGCAGCGCATGGGCGATGACGTTGTTACAATTCGCGTTGAGAACGGCGACGACTACGAGGAGGCAACTGTGCAGGTAGAGGTTGACGCTACAGCACAGCCTAGCGTGCTCAAGGGCAAGAAGGCTGAGGTGCGCCACTACAAGAACGACTACTCTTTCGAGGCTGCTTACGACACGTACGACATCAGCGGTCTTACCGACGGCAACAAGACTGATGAGGCTCTCAGCGATATCGAGGCGCCGTCTACACACCGCGACGACGTGTGGGTTATCTTCACAGCTCCGGAAGGCAAGCAGTGGAATCTTGCAAAGGTTGTTGTGAACATTCCGAAAAAGAACTACGCAGAGAACGACAACAACGAGATGAACTACGTCAACAAGGACGTGAAGATTGCTGTGGGCGACGACCTCACACGCATGAACACGGCGAAGACATTCTCTGGCTTGAAGGAGGTTTCGGAGCTTAGCTACATCTTCCCGGAGAGCGTTAAGACTAAGTATCTCGCTGTGATTTGCAACCTCTATGTCTACTCTTACCCGTCGCTCGCTGAGGTTTCGGCTTTCGAGCAGTTCGCTGACCCGACAGCAATCAACAACGCTACCGTGCAGAACGCTGTTAAGGGCATCTACACAGTGAACGGCACAAAACTCAACGCTTTGCAGAAGGGTATCAACATCGTGAAGTTCGCAGACGGCACGGTACAGAAGGTACTCGTGAAGTAAATTATTAATTGGTAATTATTAATTATTAATTGGTGATTGCTAATTATTGATTGCTAATTATTAATTCGTGATTATAGAATAATACGGCTATCAGAAGTGTAACAGCTTCTTGATAGCCGTTTTTTTATAGGACTATTGTACGAAAAAAGGTGGAACAATACGTATGATTGTTCCACCTTATATAGTGTTAATGTCTTAGTTTTTCCCAGATTTCTTAAAGGTTGTCAGAAAGGATTTTGAAGAAGTCCTTGTGCAGCGCCTTCGAGATGTCTGCAAGCATGGCAGTATCGATACTGTTGCGTCCTAATGCTCTGTATACTGTAGAGCGGTTGCAGTGAAGCTCTTTGGCAAGCCAGCCTGCCGACCGTCCTTGTTTTTCGAGTTCTTCCTTGATGAGTTGTCCGATGTTTACCATTTTCTTATGCTTGTATTGTGTTTCCGACTGATTGTTTGTGCGTGGTGTTAGAAGCTAACACCGACACCGATTGACAAACGCTGGCTGCCCATGAAGTCCTTCAGATGAGAGTCCATAGCGAAGCGATACTGATAGGTGAGGCGGAGTGCGAAGTAAGAATACTTGGCGCAGACACCGATAACCGGCGAGATAGCCCATGCAAGGTTCGCTTTCTGGTCGTCCTTGGTGTATTCCTGAATCTTCTTGTTCTCCTTCTCGTCATCCTTCGGCTTCAACACGCCGTCCGGGTCGTTAGGATATCCCTTCTTGTTAGGATAGATGTCGTCGTGGTCGTCGGTCACCTCGTACTTGCCGTAGTAAACCTTGGTTGTTGCGCCAGGGCCGAAGAAGATCCATACCGGATTAACAATCTTCACCGTCCAACCAAAGTTGACGTTCACCTCAGGCATATCCGGAGTGCGGCAGTCGTTGCGCATCATCTCGAACACCTTCGAGTTGAGGCTCATGCTGAAGAATCCGCCCACCTTATGCTTCTTGTACTTGCCGTAAGAGAAGCCGATAGGGGTGTCCTTCGAGAACTCGTATGTGAACACTCTTGCATGGCTCTTCTTGTCTACCTTAATCTGGTCGATGCGGTTTATCTGCTCCTGCGCCTGCACCTTTGTAGGGCAGTTGTTCTTCACAGCCAGAGCGTACAGCTCGCGTGCCTTGTCAAACTGCTTCTCGTTGTAGTAGAAGTCGGCCTGCTTGTAGGTCATATCGCACTCGCTGAAGAACTTAGTGAGGCAGTTGTTGTAGCGGTTTGCAGCGAGGTTGTCGTACGGGTTCAGCTCCATAACTCGGTTGTAGTACTCGCTGGCTCCGTAGTAGTCGAGCAACTTGAACTTCTGTTCGCCAATCTCGCGGTAGTGGAGGATGGTGTCTACCAGAGCAATGTTGCTCTCGTTCTCAAGCGAGTCGACATCAGTACAGCCGCGTGCCACGACAAACTGGTCGCGAGCCTCCTGATAGTTCATGTTCTTGAGCTCCTCCATACCCTTGTTGCGGTGTCCGCGGTAGCAGCCTGCGTCGACGGTGCTGTTCGGGTCGATAGCCTGATAGGTGAGCACCTGCTTCGGCTGCAAGTCGTCGATGAACACGGTAGCTGGTGCATAGCCAGGCGAAGTGATGGTGAGCATACGTCCGCGATACTTCTGTCCGGTAGGGAACTCGATGTAGTAAACCATGTCAGAGCCTTCAAGCTCTGTGTTGTAGGGCGTAGCGCTCTTGTCCATCGACGATTCGAAGGTGAGCGGAATCGACTGGTTGCACTTGAAGATGACAGCAGCTCTGTCGTTGTCGCCGGTATACACATCGTTAGGCTGCGATATGTCTGTAATCTCCAGCAGGTTCTGTGAGAAAGCGACGCACGCCATGAGGCACATCACGGCGAGTGAGATAATTCTTTTCATAATGATTACGTTAAATGTTTATGTTTTATGTCTGTTTGTTTTTTTAGTCAAGTCTTTATCTTACTATTCTGAACGATCCGAGGTGGAAGACGTCTTTCTTCTGTGTCACGATGTTGCCTGCCGTGTCTTTGTACGGCTGCCATGTGCGCACCTGGATGAGCGGATTGTCCGAATCGCGGAAGTCAACCATCAGGAAGAGATAGCCCTCGTCCTGATAGCGGTCGGTCTTCCACAACTGTTTCAGCGTCACGCCGTAGATGTTGTCGTACTTCGGGTGTTCTACAATTTCGATGTCAGAGAACTTCACGTTGATGAACTTCACGGTCTTGAACACCATTGCGAGTTTGGACAGATACTCCTGCTTTGTCTGCTTGATGTATACCACCTTGTTGTTGGCAAGCGTCATTTTAGTCATGTCGCTGTTCGGCTTCTCTCTCACCACGCGTCCGGTGATGATGAGCGCCTTGTCGCTGAACACGCTGTTGAGCATCGCATTGTCCTTGCGGTTGTACGCCGTGCGGAAGTTCTCTATGAAGTCTACGATAATCTGACGTCTTGCATAGTCGAGCTCCGACTCCTTTGCAGCCATCAGTTCCTCGTAGCGGTTCATCTCGATAGCGATAGCCACGCTTGTGATGAGTCCGTTGTGGTCGTAGTTTACGGTGAGTTCTTGGCGTGCGTCAGCTTCGTCAGCCTCAAGCATGTCTACCGGAATGCCACGCACCTGATAGCCGTCTTTAGTCTGCAAGCAGCGGCAGCGTATGCTCATCGGCGGACAGCTCAAAGCGCTGCTCTTCCATATCTCGCGAATCTCCTCGATAGCCGCTTTCGATACGTTGTCTTTCGAGAGTTTCACTGTCTTTTCGCCGTTGTCGGCAGCCTTTCTGAATGCGTCGAGCAACGCTTTTGTGTTGGCTTCCATACGGTCTTTCAGCTGCGACTCAACAACGCCGTCCGTAATCTTGAATGTTGTGTCGGCAGGCGCGCTGCCTGCACATGTTAAAACCAATAGTAAAAGAAATAGTCTGCTTTTGATTTGTGTTATCATTTTCATTTTCTTTTTTTGCTATATATGTTTTTAATGTCGTTCTGCGGTATGTTTGCGTATAATTCAGCCTTTATGTTGCCTCCGTTCTTGAACAGTTCGTTGGTCGGAATGCTCACTACGAAGAGATGTATGATGTTCTGTTTGGGGTTGTGCATCACAAGGTCTGCCTTTATCAAGTCTTTGTCTATCTGTGTTACGTTGCAGTAGGTGTCCATCTCGTTTGTCAGCACGAAGAAAACCGAGTGCAGCGGCATGGTGAGCGTCTTCTTCACGTTGCCGTACTGATGTTGGGTGAGCGTAACATTGCAGTTGCCTGCCAAGTTCATCAACAAGTTCACCGCCGACTCCATAGGATAACTATGGTCGAACACCGGTTTCCATGTTTTTGCATCGATGAACACGTCAGAACGCAGCGAATTGATTTGGAACGACTTGCCTGGCAGCAACTTAATTCTCTCCTCGTTGGTGTCTGCAAGGTTCTGCTTGTTAAGTATCAGTTTCTTGCAGAAGTCCTCTCCTCCCGTGTTCTTTGAGAGTTGCTCGTATACGAACTCGTCGGCGTTCTTCTTGTCGAAACGGTCTTTCTGTGCCTGCATAGCTGTAGGCGTAGCGAGAAGGGTGAGAAGCAATACGATTCCCGATAGTTTGTGTCGCATATAGTCTGTTTTTTTAGTTGATATTCTAATGAATGCTATACATGATTCCAATGAATGCTATATATAAATCTAATGAATGCTATATATAATATATTGATGATGTATATAATATAATGTGTGGCAGAACTATTTTGTGAGAAGATTGAATCTTGCCACGCCCACCTTTGCATCGGTTTGCTGTATGTCGCCCTTTGTAAGCGGGTTCATCATGATGCTGAAGTTGACAGGCTCCTCAGTTGCTACAAGCACGAATGCGTCGTGCGACGGCATGTCCGGCGTTATGAACGGCTCCGACTTGAAACCGACGGTGCTGTTAGCCGGAACAAGCAGGTTTGAGCACGTTGCCTCTTCGTCCATAGGCAGGATGAGATACTTGTTGCCGTCCTTGTCGATGTTGAGGATGTTGACGTAGAGCGTCTCCTCGGTGTTGTTCTTCACGCGAACGTAGCATGGCGTGTTGCGCTTTGCGCTGTTCGCAAGCGGCAGACCGGTTTCAACGTCCACAAGTTCGAGACTCACGTCGAAGTCAGACGCGATGGCATTCTCGCTGTTGAACAGCTGCTGTTCTGCAGAACCTTTTGCAGCTGTGCCTTCGTTGAGAATCTCAATAAGACGAGCCGCCATGAGCGAGTCTTTAGACGCAGCACGATACGATGTGCCGGTCACCTGCATGTAGGTGTCGGGATGCACCATCTTCTTAGACGAACTGAATAGCTGCTTCACGAGATAGCCCATATACTGCTTCGTGAGATTCCTGGTGCGCTTCGACGACATGCTCACAAGACTGCCTACGGTGTTCACTCCCTCGCGTGTGAAGGATAGCATCTTCTGCTTGTTCTCGTCGATGATGGTCACCGCACTCTCAGAAGAAATCTTCAGTTTCGTAGTCGGTGTGACGTATTTCCTTGCAGAGAGCGGCGTAAATGTTTTGCCCTCTTGTATGTAAGCCTTGCCCACAACAGAGTAAACCACGTACTTTTGTGCGCTGGCTGCTATCGGAGCGAATGCGAAAAGCAAGGTGGCGAGAGCCACCAGTGTCTTATTTCTCATAATTGAAAATGTTAAAGTGCTCAATTCCACTTGGGTTAATGAATATCGGAGTCTGCTTGAAGTCGGTGAGTTTTCTCACCTGCTTGTAGAGGAAGTGCTCAAGTTCCTGAGTAGAGAGGCCCTCAGCGTGCTCCTCCTTTGCAGCTCCGTTTAGAGCTTCTACCAGCGCCTTGGTGAATGCGCCGTTCTCCCACGACTCGTCCTCGCGCGACTTTGTGTCCGACGAGCTTGAGGCGTAGAGCAGCATACCGTTCTTCGAGCGTTTCAACTGCTCGATGAAGTGGGTTGTGGCAGCCGATCTGCCGCCCTCAAAGAGAGCGCCCGAATAGCAGGCGTCTACAAAGGCGATGAGTTTGCCGTGAATATCCTCCGCCTCGTTTCTAAAGTCGGAAGCGCTGAAGCACTCATACAACTTGTTCGTGTTGCATCCGTAAGGCATGAAGTAGAATCGGTCTTTCTCGTCGCGCATTCCGTGTCCGGCGAAGAAGAATATGCAGACATCGTTAGGCGACGATTCCTGCTTCAGCCATTCCATAGCCTCGAATATATCAGCTCGTGTAGCCTCGTTGTCGCAGAGTATCTTCACCTGCACATCCTCATAGGGCAGTCCCTTCTTTGATGTGATAGCCTTAGAGAAGTCCTTCGCATCCTTGCATGTGAATCTCAGTTTAGGCAGTTTGGGGTCGTTATAGTCGCCCACGCCGATAGCCACAACGAAGAGCTTCGGCAGTTCCATTGACGTAGCCTCTCGGATAAGGCGTATCGTTGCCGGCTCGCTGTTTCCGTTTTTGTTCTGAGCGTACATCATCACGGTGCAGTCGTGACGTGGCAGGTCTACGTCGATAGTGTTAGCAGCTCTCACCGCTCTTGTCGTAGGCTGTCGCTGTCCGTCCACCATTACTACGATGCGTGTGCTGTCTGCGCAGTTGCCAGCAATCAGCTGATACTTCAGTTTTATCTGGTCGGTATGGAACATCGACTGGTCCTCCGGGTATAGAATCTTAAGTACCGGAGCCGAGTTAGCCGCCGCAAGTGTAGGCTGTGCAGCCGGAGTTGCTTCCTTTTCAGCCAGAATCTGTGTCGGTCCCTTTATTATACGAGGCTTCGGCTGTTCTTCTGTAGGCTTCGGCGCGGCGGGTTGCTCTGTTGTTGGTTGGTCTGTTGTTGGTTGCGGCGCGGCTGGCTGCGCAACGACAACGGGTGCTGTCGGTTTCGGCGTACTGTTCATTCCTGGGATATCAACCTCGATATCGAAGTCGCCGTCCAGTGTCTCCTTCTTTGTGTCAGGCTTTTCTGTAGCTTTGTTTGCAGGAGCCAGAACGAATGGTTCTGGGGTGGGTGTGCTGGGTGTGCTAGGGGAGCTAGGTGTACTAGGGGAGCTAGGTGCGCTAGTTGATGGAGTTGTAGGAGCTGTAGCTGGCGCTGTAGGAGCAGCCGGCTCTGTTTTGGGCTGTTCGGGCTGCAAGTTCGCAGCCATAGCCATCCACTTCTGGCTTTCCTTCTCGTTCTGTTCCACAAGAATGCCGTTGGCATAGCAGTCGGCGAGCGTCAGCTGCGCTCTCTTATAGTTGTTGTTAGCAGACTGGTGGAGCAAGTCGGACGCCTTGTCGTAGTCGCGTGGCACGCCGCGACCGTTCATATAGCAATAAGCCAGGTTATATTGCGCCTTCGCGTAGTTCTGTCTTGCCGAACGCTTGAACCACATAGCCGCAGAAGCATAGTCGCGCTCGATGCCTTCACCGTTGAAATAAGCGTAGGCGATGTCGAACTGCGCCTCTGCATTGCCCTCATTAGCCGAAATGAGATAAGCGATAGCCGCCTCCTCGAAGTTGCCCTGGCGATAGAGCGAGTCGCCCTTATGCAGCAGCAACTTGCCTTGCTCTTCGTTCGGCGCAGCCAGTGAAGTCATAGCTGCGAGTAGCATTGCCGGAAGTATTGTCAGTCTTGTTAGTTTTTTATTTCTCCACATAGTATATTGACTTTTTGATGAATTTCAGTTTAGTGTGTCTCGACAGCATCATCACAATCCATTTGTACTGCAGACGCGCCGTCTCTACAAGAGCCAGTCCGATGAGCGGGAATAGCAGACTGATGTAGAAGTTGTATTTCGAGAAGAGCAGGAAACTGATCCACACCAGGAACGCAGTAAGCAGGAAGTAGTAGAACTTTATCCAGTACAGATAGTAATACTTATGCTTCTGTGTGAGGTACGATCCCACAGCCGACGACATATAGCAGAGCACGATGGTGAGCAGAATGCAGAAGAAGTCGTTCAGCACGAACACCTTGTGGTGCGACATCGACGAGAGCATGGCATACGCCTGAATCTTCATGCCCGGCATCTTGCCCAGCGGCGTGATATGCGTGTCAGCCTCCTCGTTGATAGTACCGAGAATAACGATTTTGTTCTTTATCAAGTTTTTGTATTTAAGCACATCGTTGTGCGGAATCACCACAAAGTCGGTGTGGCTGTATTCGATGTTGCGCTGTTTTGGAGACGCCTCCTCCGGTTTAGTGTTTGTGTATTTGCATACCGCCATGTATGGCAGTGAGTAAATCACGTTGTTGTTGATGTGTTCGTTCTGCGAGTATTTTCTTATGCAGCCGTAGCCTTCGCCCGATATCACATTGCTGAAAGCCCATGTTATGCCGTCGCCTTCATAGCTGAAGAACGAGCGTCGCACTTTTCTGAAACGGTCGTTGATGTAGTCGTAGTCGGTGAGTTTGCACGAGAACATAGCGTTGTTGAGGCTCGAGACGGCATTGATGAGATATTCGTTCTCGCCCTCGTCGTAGCTCGGGCGCTCGAAGATAAGGTCGACGACGAGCACCTTCGGGTTGCATTTGTTTATGTTCGTCATGCAGTCGGCAATCTTGCGTCTGTCGTACAGTTCGGTCATATCCACCAGCACGATGTCGTTGTTTATCTCCTTCACGCCACTGCTGTTCTGTATCTCGTAGAACACGTCAGTCATGGAGAAGTCGCTGAAAGCCTTCTTCACGGGGTTCACCACCGTGAGGTTTATAGACGCAAAGGCGAGCAACCAACCCATGAATAGCACAAGCAGCGTGATGCAGAGATGGTCGATGCTTATGAGTCGGGTCAGGTCGCTTCGCTTCGGCCTCCTTAACTTGAAGTCAGGCCTCTTTATATTGAGTTTCGGTGTTTTCAAATTGTTCGTAGTGTTTTGTAACTATATGCGGCATCGCTGCCGGTTGTAATCTCATCTTAGTTTAGACCTAAAAACATGTGATTTTTAGGTGATTTTTGCAAAGTTAATCATAAGAATTGAATATTTATAATAATGTATGTCGCATAATTGCAACAAGCATATAATTAATATATGTATAAGCGTATAAACACCCACCGCAGCACAAGGTTTTAATGTGATTGGCGTTTTTTTTCGTGTTGCAAAGAAATTAATTCTGTAAAAAGTTGTGAAGTTGGTTTTAATGATATATATTTGCAAACAAATTATTAAAGTGAAATTATTACAACCGCTAAAAGACCGCTATAATATGAGCAAGAACAATCTGTTATATAAGACATTCCGCCTTTACGTTGACGGATTCCGTAGCATGACAATAGGAAAAGTTTTGTGGACCGTTATCCTCATAAAACTCTTTGTGATGTTCTTCGTGCTCAAGCTGTTTTTCTTCCCCGATGTGCTTGAGCAGAAAGCCGCCGGCGACAAGGCTTCGTATGTAGCCGGTGAGCTGACGGGCGCACGCGTTGAGCAATAGGCATATAGAAGTGCGGCAGAAGTAGTGTGCGGCGTCCGCCGTCCGATCGGATTCCGTCCGCCGCCCGATCAGATTGCGTCCGCCGTCCGATTGGACTCCGTCCGCCATCCGATTGGATTCCGTCCGCAGCATCGTGACAAAAGAATACGTTTTATGAACCGAATCAATAACAATTAATAAAAATACAATCAAAAAACAATGACACATCTCTTGACAATCGACCCCACACTTATCGACTGGTCGCGTGCTCAGTTCGCACTCACAGCCATCTACCATTGGCTTTTTGTGCCGCTCACGCTTGGTCTTGCCCTCATCATGGGCATCATGGAAACGTGCTACTATCGTACGGGTAAACAATTCTGGAAGGATACAGCCATCTTCTGGCAGCGACTCTTCGGCGTCAACTTCGCCATGGGCGTAGCTACGGGTATCATCCTCGAGTTTGAGTTCGGCACCAATTGGAGCAACTACTCGTGGTTCGTGGGCGACATCTTCGGAGCGCCACTCGCCATCGAGGGCATCGTGGCGTTCTTCATGGAGAGCACCTTCGTAGCCGTCATGTACTTCGGCTGGCAGAAGGTGTCGCGCGGCTTTCACTTGGCGTCGACATGGCTCACCGGACTCGGCGCAACCATCTCCGCTTGGTGGATTCTCGTGGCTAACGCATGGATGCAGTACCCAGTGGGCTGCGAGTTCAACCCCGACACCGTGCGCAACGAGATGACGAGCTTCATGGATGTGGCGCTCTCGCCCTTCGCCGTCGACAAGTTTTTCCACACCGTCACCTCTACATGGGTGATAGGTGCCGTGTTCGTGTGCGCCGTGAGCGGCTGGTATCTGCTGAAGCGCCGCGAGCAGGAGATGGCGCGCCAGAGCATAAAGATAGCAAGCATCGTGGGCATCGTGGCTTCGGTGCTTACTATGGCTACGGGCGACTTCTCGGCTGTGAAGGTGGCTGAGACGCAGCCTATGAAACTCGCCGCAATGGAGGCTCTGTACGACGGAGGCGAGGGCGTAGCGCTCACAGCCGTTGCAGCTGTAAATCCGTTCCAACAGCCCGACTATGCCAAGGGTGGGGAGGCTCCGCTGCGCATAGCCATACCTAACGGCCTCTCTATGCTCGCTACGCATAAGGCAGACGGCTTCGTGCCGGGCGTGAACGACCTGCTCAACGGCTACACACGTGCTGACGGCACACGCGAACTCTCGGCTGAGGAGAAGATGGAGCGTGGACGCAGAGCCATCTCTACGCTTGCCGAGTATCGCAAGCTGAAGGCTGCCGATGCTAACGACAAGAGCCTGCCCGAACTCGCTGAGCAGTTGAAGCTCGACATGCCTTACTTCGGCTACGGTTACATAAAGGATCGTGCCGAACTGGTGCCGTATATCCCCATCAACTTTTACGCATTCCGCGTCATGGTGGGCGTGGGCACGCTGCTGATGCTCTTCTTCCTCGTCATCGGACACGTAGCGTGGCGCAAGGACATCACCTCGAAGTATCGCTGGCTGTATGTTGCGGCGCTTGTGATGCTACCGCTCACATACCTGGCGAGCGAAGCCGGATGGATAGTAGCCGAGCTGGGCAGACAGCCTTGGGCTATTCAGGACATGCTGCCTACGGTGGCAGCCGTTTCCGACCTGAAGTCGGGCAGCGTAGCCTTCACGTTCTTCCTCTTCCTCGTGCTCTTCACGGTGCTGCTGGTGGCAGAAGTGAGCATCATGTGCCGCGTAATACGCAACTATAACGCCGAGCAACAGCAGTAAAACACTGAGACCGACAACCCGAATGTTCAACACATATAAAGAAAACAATTTTATGACATACGAATTTTTGCAACAATATTGGTGGTTCATCGTCTCGCTGCTCGGGGCGTTGCTCGTGTTCCTGCTGTTCGTGCAGGGCGCCAACTCAATGGTTCACAGTATAGGCAGAACAGAAGACGGTCAGCGCAAGGTGATTGAGTCGACCGGCAGAAAGTGGGAGATAACGTTCACTACGCTCGTCACCTTCGGTGGAGCCTTCTTCGCCTCGTTCCCGCTGTTCTACAGCACCAGTTTCGGCGGTGCCTACTGGCTCTGGATGATTATCCTCTTCTCGTTCGTGCTGCAAGCCGTGAGCTACGAGTTCCAGCTGAAGAAGAGCAATCTGCTTGGCACGCGCACCTATCGCTGGTTCCTCGTGCTGAACGGCATAGTGGGTCCGCTGTTGCTCGGCGGTGCTGTGGCTACGTTCTTCGACGGGTCGAACTTCCTTGTAGAGAAGGCTTCGCTTACGGAGATAGGGGCGCCCGTGATAAGCCGTTGGGCTAACGCTTCGGCAGGACTCGACGCGCTGCTCGACCCATGGAACCTCGTTTTCGGACTCGCCGTGATGTTCCTTGCACGAATGCTTGGCGCGCTCTATGTTATTAATAATGTGAACGATGAGGACATCCGTTCGCGTGCCAGTGTGCGTCTCGTAGGCTGCACCGTGCCGTTCCTTGTGTTCTTCCTCGCGTTCTTCGTGCGCCTTCTGCTGAAAGACGGTTACGCCGTGGATGCTCAGGGCGTGATCTTCATGGAACCGATGAAGTATCTGCACAACTATCTCGCCATGCCGCTGCTCGCCGTGCTCACGCTCGTCGGCGTTGTGCTACTGCTGTATGGGGTAGGGCGCACGGTTTTCAGCAACTCGTACATTAAAGGCATCTGGCCGGCAGGCATCGGTGTAGTGCTGGTGGTTCTCTCGCTCCTGCTCGTAGCGGGACTCGGTGGCACAGCCTATTATCCATCGAACGCCGATCTGCAAAGCTCGCTCACCATCAGCAACAGCTGCAGCAGCGAGTTCACTCTGCGCACCATGTTCTACGTGTCGCTACTCGTGCCGTTCGTGTTCGCATATATCGCATACGTCTGGCGAGTGATGGACAGAAAGTGACATTGTTATTATCCGTAATTATTATCCGTAGCGGAGGTCTCCGGCCTCCGCAGCAACCAATAAATCTAATCCAAACTTGGTGCTGCGG
>ERZ1026870.954-NODE-954-length-14498-cov-35.679153_pt1 | contig 14498 bp, 11 predicted proteins | sample MGYA00380165_ERZ1026870 | MGnify/ENA primary metagenome ERZ1026870 (study PRJEB33269, sample SAMEA4719801) | human gut metagenome | biome: human-associated habitat; feature: organic feature; material: feces | place: Cameroon | collected 2013-10 ...
TGTGGCAGCGTGGTATGGGCAAGATGCCCATACCTCCTACTTTTTACTTTTTTACCTTTAAAAGCTTTGTGGCAGCGTGGTATGGGCAAGATGCCCATACCTCCTACTTTTTACTTTTTTACCTTTAAAAGCTTTGTGGCAGCGTGGTATGGGCAAGATGCCCATACCTCCTACTTTTTACTTTTTTACTCTTTTACTTTTTTACTTTTAATAGTTTTCTGCTTTCAGCTCGAAGTACGCCTGCGGATGCTTGCACACCGGGCAAAGCTTTGGAGCCTGCTTGCCTACAACGATGTGACCGCAGTTGCGGCACTGCCAGATGCAATCGCCGTCGCGAGAGAACACTACACCGTCCTCGATGTTCTGCAAGAGCTTGCGATAGCGCTCCTCGTGATGCTTCTCTACAGCACCTACGCCACGCATAGCGGCAGCAATCTCTGTGAAGCCTTCCTCGTCAGCCTCCTTAGCCATGCGATCGTACATGTCTGTCCACTCGTAGTTCTCGCCTGCAGCAGCATCCTTCAGGTTCTCTACGGTGTCCTTGATGGCACCACCCTGCAGATACTTGAACCACATCTTTGCGTGTTCCTTCTCGTTCTGCGCCGTTTCCTCGAAGAGAGCAGCTATCTGCTCATAACCCTCCTTGCGAGCCTTTGATGCGTAGTATGTGTACTTGTTGCGTGCCTGCGACTCACCTGCGAAAGCCTCCTGCAGGTTGCGCTCTGTTTTTGTTCCTTTCAGTTCCTTCATAATGATTATTTTTAGCCAATTATACTTTGTTTTTGCAAAGATACAGATTAACTTTGAAACCGCAAAGGAATAGTTGTAATTTTTACAAATTAAATTGTTTTATCCATTCCGCAACCTCTTTTGCGCAGCGTTCGTCGTTGAACATCTGCTCGGCAAGAGCGCGACCGCGCTCCCCCATCAGGCGTGCCTCGTCGGGGTGAGTGGCTATGTATTCGACGGCTCGCTGCCAGCCTTCAACATCGCCATAGTCTACGGAGATGCCACAGCCAAGACGGTCGAAGTCGACGGGTATCTGCGGATTGCGACTGCAGATGATGGGGAGTCCGAGGGCGAGTGCCTCGACCACGGTGGTGAGTCCGGCGGTGTAGCGTGTGCGGTGGCAGCAGATGACGACGCAGTCGGCTTTCGCCACCTCGCGTGCTATCTCGTAAGGCAGCAGTCCGCAAATCTTCACCACGTCGATGTTGTCGGCTGGAGCGCAACGCTCCACGGCTTCGAGGTTGGGGTTGGGCACGTTAGGGTTCGGATTGATACCTATATATAATATAAGGTGGCGACCGGTGCGGTTGAACGCTTCGATGAGCGTGGGCTGGTCGCGCTGCTCCTTGCCCGTGGCGATGAAAGATGGTGAGGGGGTGAGGGGGTGAGATGGTGAGATTTTTTCTGCCTTGAGTTCCGCTTTTATCTTATCATAAAAGGCGAGGTCGGCACCCCAATGCCCAACGACGAGTTTGCGTGGGTCGGCTTTCGGAGCCTTAAGCGAGTCGTCGACGAGTTTCTGCGAGAAGAAGATTAGGCGGTCGAAGCCTTTGTAGAAGAAGCGACCGAGCAGTTCGCGCAGGCGACTTTTCGACTTCACGATGGGCTGATGGTGCCACACGATGATGGGCTTGCGGAACAAGCCGAGGGCACGCAGCAGCACCACAAGTTCGAGTCCTTTGTAGTGGGTGGCGTAGAGAGCGTCGTAGTGTTCGCGACACGTGAGCACACGCCACGCCGTGTAGAGCGCAGTCTTCAGTCGGGAGAGTTCGTGATGCGGCGAACGGTGGTAGACCACGTCGATGCCGTTATCGACAAGGTGGCACGCTCCGTAGAGAAAGTGCGACGGAAACTCGCCCTCCGCCATGCGGCGTAGGCAATACTGTATGTTCTGCGTATGGTAGAAATAAACCTTCATAGATAGCGGTAGTTGTATATCTGCATGAACGGATGGAGCACGGCACGCAGGAGCGCCACGGGGTCGGTCTCGTGTGTGTAGAAGATGCGGTGGCGATAGCGCACGTACATGCGTTGCAATCCGAAGAACGCCTTCAATCCCCTACCCGTCTCGTAGTTGAGCAGCCGCAAACCATCGCGAAAGATTGCATTGTCGGTGGTGGGGAGTGGCATAGCGCAATGCTGACTGGCGTTATCAGCAGCAGAGAAAGCTGCCTTCGACTTGCGTTCTACCCAAAGCAGGAAGTCGCGGCGAGCGGCGAAGTGGGCGTTCATCCGGGGCTTCACCCTCGAATAATTGCGCATGCCGTACCACACCATGTAGGCAGCATTGTCAGCAGAGCGCACACGATGGGTGTCGACACCCACGTATGTGGCAGCCTCGGCGTAGCGACGCTGGCGCACAAGCACACGGTCGATGAGCACGATGCTGTCGAGAGCCGCAGCAGCTGTAGCGGTCATCACGTCGTAGCATGTGCGGCGGTATATCTCGGGACACTCTTCCTCGGTGGGTATCACGTCGAGCAACTCGCGACGCAGCACCTGGCAGTGGCCCATCATCGAGGCATAGAACAGACGGATGAGGTTGCAGTTGGGTCGGCGACTGTCGTAGCGCACCTCAGCACCAGTCTCGGTGAACGGCACCGAACGGCAGATACACATCATGTTCTGACCGATGGCGGCGCACTGCTCTTCGAGCTTCGTAGGCAGCCAGATGTCGTCTTGGTCGCAGACGGCGATGAGGTCGGCAGTGGTGCGGCGCATGGCAGAGAAGAAGTTGCGGTTGATGCCCTGCTGCTGCGCGTTCTGATAGACACGCATCTGCACCCCATCGGGCGCACGGCGAGCATAGTCGGCGAGCAACTCCATAGTGTTGTCGGTAGAACAGTCGTCCTGCACTATTATCTCCTTCGGCGTCAGTGTCTGCGCAAAGAGCGAGTCGAGCTGCTCTGCAAGGTGCCGACTCGCCCCGTTGTATGTACACATCACCACCGCTACGGTTTCGGTCTGATTCATTATGTATAAAATAATTTAAGTTTCGCAAGCGAAAGTAGTTAAGAAGTTAAGGAGTTGTCGCGCCCTACGGTCGCTAAGGAGTTAAGCCATTAGTTTTTTTGCTTGATATAGCATTATAAGCATTTGGCTTAACTTCTTAACTCCTTTAACTACTTTAACTACTGAATTCTCTGAACTTGCGAAAGTTCAGCAAAACAATTATGTCACTTCTTGACTTCCGCTTCCTCAATCAGCTCGGGCATGATAAACACGGCGTGCACCTTCTGCTTCTCCTTCGGCGGCACCTCCATATAGTTGCGGTAGAGGTCGCGCAGATAAGCGTCGGGGTCGGCAGGCGCAGCGAAACGCTTGCCTTCAAACTCTATTGTGGAGAGCGGAAAGAGGCAGTCGCGGCGGTGCATGATGCCGTAGCCGTTGTTGATGAGCACGTTGGAGATGTAGGTGTCGCGCTTGCGCAGAGCGAAAGCCGCTGCCCACATCGCCTTGCAGAAGAGATACTTCGCACCGAAATAGAACAACTCGAACGTGGCACGCCACGAGTACTGATGGGAGTGGTGCAGTATGGAGTAGCACTTAGACATCGCCTTGCCATAACGCTTACAGAAGCTGCGCGAGACGTTAGGGTAAGGGATAAACGGGAAGATGTCGACGAAGAGTCCCTTCGAGTAGTCGAGCGAGAAGTCCTCCGTGCCCTCGACATAGAACGAGTTGAGGTCGCGCACCTTCATTATAGGTTCGCGGGTGTGCTCCGTCTCGGGCGTTTGCAGCACCAGTCCGCTGCGCAGCTCCCGGGGAGCCACCTCGGCGAAGCGGCGTGAGTCGTCGAGTGTCATCGCTATATCTATGTCGTCATCCCACGGGATGAAGCCGCCATGGCGCACGGCACCAAGCAGAGAGCCTCCGTCGAGCCAGTACTTGATGTCGTGTTTGCGACAGATGCGGTCTATCTCCTCAAGAATGGATAGTTGCTTGAGCTGCGCACGACGGAGGTTGCGCTGTTTGAATTCGGTTATATAATTCATTTTAAGTTGACGAGTTGACATGTTGACGAGTTGACGAGTAAACGAGTTGACAAGCCGATTAGTTGGTTACCGGTCGGCGCACGTCAATCACCTGACCCGTGCAGTCGGTGAGCAGGGTGCGCAGCGTAGCCTCAGCCACACGCTCCGGCATGAGCAACGTCTCGTCGGGCTCCACGCCGAAGTTCTGCTGGCGCATCGGTGTCTTTGTACGCTCTGGGTTGATGCAGTTGATGCTGATGCCGTCGGCATCCCACTCCTGCGCCACAGCCTGCACAAAGTTGACGATGGCAGCCTTTGTCGACGAGTAGATACTGTAGAAGGCGCGACCGCGGGTGTACGAGCTGGATGTGAAGAAGATGAGCTTACCGCGTGTGCGCTGCAGATAAGGACGTGAGCGCAGAGCCACGTTCACCGTGCCCATATAGTTGGTCTGCACAGCCTTCAAGATGGTGTCGTACTCCATTGAGGCGAGCGGTTCGCGATTGAGCACACCAGCGGTGTTGATAACGTAGTCGATGTGTCCTTCCTTCTGCTCCACAGCAGCAAGAGCCTCAGCCACCTGGCTGTCGTCGCCTACATCGGTGTGGGTTGCGCTGCGCGAGAACGAGTGCACATGAGCACCGCTCTGCTCGAGCATCTCGACGATGTTCTTGCCGATGCCGTAGCTTCCGCCGAACACCACTGCCACCTTTCCGCGGAACGAGTCAGCACCAATCTGCACGTCGTTGGGCTCGGTGCTCTTCAGCTGGAACAGCTTGTCCATCATGTAGGTGTCTTCGCGATAGGTGAGCTTCATGTTGCTCTCCTCGCCACGCACCACGAAGATAGGCTCTTCGGGCAGGTATGTGCGCACCACGCCGCAGTCGTCGGTAGTGCGGAAGTTGGGGTCCTTGAGTGCCTTGTCGTAAGCATCGGATATCAGCTGGCGGTCGAACGCCTGCGGAGTCTGTCCGCGGCGCAGACGGGAGCGGTCGGGTATGTTCGTGATGAAGTCGCCGTCGACCTCAATGATTGTGTCGGCAGACGGTACGGCAACGTTCACGGCACGATGCGTGTCGAGTGCCTTCACCACGTCGTCGATGATGCGCTGGCTGACGAGCGGGCGCACCGCGTCGTGGAAGATGAGGTTGGCATCCTCGTTCTGGTAGGCGGTGATGGCAGAGAGCGACGAGTAGTAGCGCTCGGCTCCACCCTTCAGTATCTTCTTCACCTTGCGCCACTTATTGCGCAGCACGATGTTCTCGAAGTCGGCAACGAGCGCCGGGTTCGACACGATGGCAATCTCGTCGATGTGCTGGTTGCGCTCGAACACGTCGATGGTGTGCTCCACGACCATCTTGCCTGCCACCTTAAAGAACTGTTTCGGTGTGGACATACCCAGGCGTGAGCCTACTCCACCGGCAAGGATAATGGCGATGTTTCTCTTCATATTGCAGGGTTTGGGGGTGTTACAGTTTCTTGAACTCGGTGTATATCTTATCGGCTATCTCGCGGAACTCCTCTTCCGAGAGCTTCAGCTTCGGGTTAGAGAAGAGCATGTCCTTCTCCGACTGCATCGGGATGAGATGGATATGTGCGTGCGGCACTTCGAGTCCGAGCACTGCCTCGCCCACCTTGATGCACGGGAAGGCACGCTTGATGGCTACAGCCACCTTCTTTGCGAACACCTGATACTGGGCAATCTCCTCGTCTTCCATGTCGAAGATGTAGTCTACTTCGCGGCGCGGAATGACGAGTGTGTGGCCCTTCACCAACGGGTTGATATCGAGGAAAGCGTAGAACTGTTCGCTCTCAGCACACTTATAGCTGGGAATCTCGCCTGCGGCGATTTTTGAGAATATATCCATAACAATAGGTTTTAAATGTTTATTTCTACAAAATTAGTAAAAATAACGGATAAGCGCACGCATTCACACATATTTTTATATACGCGAAAGCCAGAAACCTCAGACTCGGAGTCTGCGACTTCTGGCTTTTAACGTATTATGGTGCACCCAATAGGCTGCTTCCTGCACTCCCTGCGATGTGCGGACAATCCACACTGCCGGTGTTATGCGAATGTGATGTTCTCGATGCGCAGACGGATGGTGCCACGCGGAATCTTGATCTCCACTTCGTCGCCCACCTTCTTGTTGAGCAGACCCTGTGCGATAGGTGTAGTGACAGAAATCTTACCCTCGCGCAGGTTAGCCTCACTCTCGCTCACGATGGTGTAGGCCATCTTAGCGTTGTTGGCGAGGTTGACCATCTCCACCTTCGAGAGAATCTGAACACAGTCGGTGCTCAGACGCGATGTATCAATAATCTTTGCTTCAGAGATAGCAACCTTCAAACGATTGATCTTCTCCTCAAGATGAGCCTGCGCCTCCTTAGCGGCATCGTACTCTGCATTCTCGCTCAAATCGCCCTTGTCGCGAGCCTCTGCAATGGCTGCAGAAGCCTTCGGGCGCTCTACTGTTTCGAGCTGCTTTAACTCGGCAACGAGCTTGTCGTAGCCTTCTTGTGACATGTAAGCCATGATTCTTTTGTTTGTTAATTAATATTTTACATTACAATAACAAAAAAACAAGAACCCCGACACTGTTCCTGCTGCCGGAATTCTCATTCATCTGTCTTTTTATACTATTTTCGCTAATTACACCATTCTTGCCACTACCTGATTTAACAAAAATGGTTTGATAGTTTTGCAAAGTTAGGCATTTAAATCCATATAAACAAGCGTTTTAGTGGATTTTATTTTACAGAACACAACACCACGCCACCTACTTCACACGTCTTAATATATGTCAAAATAGTTGTTGGTCTGCGGAGTTTTGCTTAAATTTGTAGGAAAAAGAAAACTACTTTTATGACTATTATTCCCGCAACACCAGCGCACGCAGCCGACATCGCACAACTCATTATGACGGCAATGACGGAAGAGTGCTGCCAGTATCTGGCTGGCAAGGAGCACACGCTCGACGATTTCTACCACATGATGCTCGACCTCTTACTCATGGACGATTCGCAGTACAGCTGGCGCAACGCCTTCGTAGCTGTCGACGAGGAAACCACGGAGGGCAACGTGGAGTATGCACCGGTAGCCGGTGCCATCGTAGGCTACAACGGAGCCGACCTGCACCGCCTGCGCCGCCGCTTCCAGGAGGAGGCGCTCAGACAGCTCGGCATGGACTACTCGCAGATGGACGACGAGACGGAAGCCGGCGAGTTCTATCTCGACTCGCTGGCAATCTACCCCGAATACCGTCGCCGCGGCATCGCTCGCCAACTGCTGAAGCGTGCCTCGGAACACGCTGCAAGCCTCAACCTGCCCGCAGCACTACTCGTAGACAAAGGTAACCCCAACGCCGAACGCCTCTACCGCTCGGTAGGCTTCGAGTACTGCAACGATGCCATGTGGGGCGGACACGAAATGCGCCACCTGCGCTGCCCTATTAACAAGTAGGGCAATAATAAAAAAAATCCACCGCAACGAACGCTGCGGTGGACCAAACTTTATTTATTAACTTTTTTATTTTCTCGACTATTTAACAAGACTCCCGTCTCGTTTTGAGTGGCGAGAAAGACTATCTGTCGTCTTCTCCCCACATTCCTATTGCAGCTGTCGCTGCAAATAGGCTCATCATTACCGTCATCAACATAACCTTTCTACTTATTAACCTTTAAAACTACCAAACTATATACCTTTTATTGACAATCTTTACCTAAAAACTTCTTTACCTTTCAAAACTTAATACCTTTACCAAAGTTACCCTTTACTTTTCACCTTTTATAATACCTTATCAGAAGTCATCCTCTCTTGTTCAATCTTTTACCTTTCTTCTAATACCTTCCTATTGAAGTTATCCTAATCTTTTACCTTCTGATGTCGTCCTGAATCTTCTTTACCTTTAAGACTTTCCTATTGAATTATTCTTTCAATACCTTTTACCTAATGTTGTCAGTCAAGCGGTTGCCTCACGGTTCCCTTGTTTTGACGATGCAAAGTTACAATTGTTTGCGTACACAAACAAGCATTATCCCCTATTTTTTCGCATAAAAACGTCTATTTTTGACTTACATCAACCCTTAGTGTGCTCGCACACATCTGCAAACGATTGCAACTTGCCCAACACTTCCCCAACCCGTCCGTCGCTTCTCTATACATTATTAATAACAAAGAAAGCGCCTTGCAGATGCTTTTGCATTGCAAGGCGCTCGACGACAATCAAAAATTATAATGTATTAGCTATATAGAATTTAGAATTCATAATCTCCACCATCCTCTTCTTCCTGGACGCTGAATCCATTCTTTTCGTCACCGTCGGGACTCCAGCCACGGTCACTTTCAATGCTTCCAGCCATTATCTGTAAAGGCTCCATCACGATAACGCTAATCTCCGGAGCTACGTATTTCTTCTTTTTCATAATGCAGTTATAATATTATTTCTTTACCACTACCTTGTTGTTAACAACATACACACCCTTCGGCAACTTATCGACATTATTGGTGTCCATGCGCACACCGCCAAGGTTGTAGATGCCGGTGTTCGTATTCTGCTTGTTCTCCTCAATCACGCGGATGCCGGTTGTTCCGTCTATGCCGTTACCATTAATCGAGAACATCAACATTTTGCCCGTGTGCATATCATCCTTAAGCCAGCAACGATAAGCTTTCACATCGTGCGGCTTTTTGGTGTGAATCAAGTCGCCCTTGCTGAACATATAAGAATCCGCTGATACCGTAGTCGGATTGCTGTACGAACCAGTGTAGGTCATGCCTCCGACATCTACTGCGTGTGTCAATTCGGATGTCTGGTCATCGTAGTTGATGCCATTGGCTACATATACATGACCGTTGAGAATCTCCGTAACACCATCGATAGTGTATGAATAGTTGCCGAGCGGCTCCTTAGTAGGATATATTATATAAGGTGTATTCTTATGCAGCACTACGCCATCAGCGGCTACGTTTACGGTAGAGAACTTTATCCAGTTGTTCTCCAAACGGTCGAACTCTGCCATCTGTACACCCTCGCCGAAGGCTTCCTTCACCTGAGCTGCTGTCATATCGACGGGAAGAATGATAGAGTTCCATCCCTTCTTGTCGTTGTCAGCACTCTTGGTGAATGTACGGTGCAACAGCATCTTGGCACCAGTGTATGACTTAGTAACTGCAAGAGTCTTGTCCTCATCAAGAACCAGTAGATTGTCTGATCCGTTGATGGTTCCGTCGTCGTTCATGTCAGTACGCAGAGCGAAGCCCTTAATCTGAAGATTCTCAAGAGCAGAGAGCGCCTTAACAGGTGTGATACGAACCTGATCGAACGACTTGATAGGATTAAGCACGGCATAGCTGTCGCCCTTACTGCCAATAACATCAGCACCAAGAACCTTCCAGCTTGTCAGTTCTTCCTGCTCCGCACCATCAAGATAGGTGGTCAACTTAAGACCTTCGCCCAGACTTACACCCAATCCTAAAGCCAGATTCTGGGTTACCATAACAAGCTGCTGTCCCTTATCAACTACTTTACCCATATTGACAGAGATTGTGGTGCCTCCCAAGTCTACGCCCAAAGGTAGAGTAAGGTATGTATCCAACGACTCGTCAATCAAATTGCCCAACTCGTCGTAGCCGTTGCCAATGTTGGCAACAGAGAACATCTTGGTATTGGCAAAGTCGATAGAGGCATTGGTGTTATTTGTAGAAACCACCTGAGCACCATAGACCGGATTGGTAGTAGCATTGTCTGCCTCAGCATCGGCAACATACGCATAGTAGATATTGAGCTGTGAGAGGTTGGCAGAAAGAACGTCTGTGTTATAAAGTACAATTTCATCAAACACACAGCCCGCGGGCACTTCAACGTTCAGACACATTTTACGTGTTTCCTCTTTACCGATAAGTCCGGCTGAGATGGCATCCCAATGGGTTGTTACATCTCCAGTCACTTCCTTGCCTTTATTGTAGAGCTTGATGTTATAGAGATTAAGCACATTAGCATCAAGTCCGGTAGCCTTAGCAGATACCACAAAACCAACCTTCATCTTGCCATTGAAAGCTCTTGTATTGCCATTCAAGCCATCAGCAAAGTTAGAGCCATCAGCAGTCTTGATGCCAACGAGACCTGTGTTGGCTGCCAATTCAACGCCTGGCTGACGATAGGTGAAATCGTTGAGTGAAGTAGTAAGTATGGCTGAGCAATTCATCATTCTATCGAATATCTGTATCAAACCACCGCCAAACTTATCGCTCAACACGTATTTAGGCTTCTCGCCATCCTTATTGACAAGGATATTCACTCCGTGTTCCTCCGCAACATATGTGGGAGCATAGTTGAGGGTTGTCAGTTCATAACATTTTTCGCTTCTGCCTTCATCTTTAAGAACTGTTGCCTTAAACACATATTTGCCTGGAATATCGAGATTAGAAACCAGGCCAGTTTGTGTATTCAATTCTACATTTGAACCTGTTGGACGATCTACAATCGACCATTCTACCTTTACGGTATCATTGTGTTGCAACTGGAACTGATTAACACTTCCAGATACGTCGCGACTTGATGTGGCATTGATTGGACAATGATGAGAAGCAGCATCGGGAGCCATGCGCACAAAGGCGTAGTTGACAGAGGTACCACCAACTTCTATTCCTATGCCCTTGAAGAAAATCTTTGCTGCTGAGAAGGCTGCAGGAGCTCTCATAACAACTTCACCGTCCTTGGTATCCTCAATCAGTCCAAGACCCAGGAGTTTCTTAGAGATGTCATACTTGCCTATTTCTTTATTCTCTTTGTTGAAAAGTGTGAGTTCAACGCCAGAGCCTACCGAAAGATTGGCGAGATTAAATCCATTAAACTTGAATCCCACTTCTGTTCCCTTAGGGAATGCTTCCTTGCCATCACTTGGTTTGGCAACAACAGTAACAGGAGTTGATACTGGAACTCCTGCTCCTACAACAGCAGCATAGCCATTGTCAAGTTTCTCATCAATCACATCACCACGTGACACCTCACCTAATGTGTGAGTTGGCTCTTTGCCTTGCGCATCCAGAGTAAACGTCTTTCTACCCTGCTCTTCAGCGTATTTAGAAATACCATTCTCCTTATTGTTGGTAATAGTATACTCACGAGCCTTGCCTACAAATGCATACTTGATATTTATAGCCGAAAGCACATCGGCATCAACTCCACACTGAACAAGCTTGATTTCATCGAAATTACCGGGAGCTGTAGCCGTGTACAATTTGTTTACCTGATCAGAACCGGGAATTGTCAGCAACGACAAGCCAAGTCCGGTGACAGACTTACCGGTAGAGATCAACTGAGGCTTGTCTACTTTTTCTCCGTCCTTAAGGAACTGAATCTTATAGAACTGTGCTAAATCGAGAGTAAGGATGCTTGCCTCTGATTTTGCACAAATGACAAAACCTGCCTCTGTACCACCAGCATAATAATGCTGATTGTCCTTAACGCTGATAATAGGATTTCCTACAACTGTAACATTTGCAAGCGCCGGAATCGTAGCATAATCATCCAAATCATCATTGCAAAGGTTCTGAAGATTAGCTGTTCCTGAAACCACCTTAACACCATCACCAATGCTATTGATTGTACATCCCGGTCCTACGAGAGCGCGACGGTTGTTAAAATAATTCTCTTTAGATGGATCTGAATCTTGCCAAACCTTCTTCTCGCTTTTGTCAACACCATTTGCGGTTGCGGCAACCATTGGCATAGCCAAAAGCAAGAGAGTTGCGACAAAACAAATTTTCCTGAAAAATCTCATTGACATCATTAAAAAAAGTTTTTTTTGATTTTATCGTATTATACGTATTATTATTTCAATCAAAACGTTTCTTCTAAATTCGGAATTAGCGCCTCTCAAAATTTTCGATGCAAAGGTATATATATCCTGTAGGTTAAAGTGCATTGAGTAAGCTTCAAGTAAGTATGAGTAATATGAGAAATTCACAACTACCAGATAAACAGCAACTTACACAACGTGAAATGGGGGGGGTAAGTAAGAATCGGAAAAAAACGATTAAAAAAAAGTAGAAAATACATATAATATATCTAATAAAAAATCTATAAATTTGTAGATAAAAAAGAAAGATCTAAATATTCAAAGACCTATGAGGACATTGATATTGACCATAACTATCTGTCTGTCGATCATTAATGCTCGCGCAGACAATAAGAAACTTTACGAAAGATTAGACTCAGTAATAGCCCATAGTGCGGATTATGATGTCATAAAAGAAAAAAGGCTAAAAGACATTAAGCTTGGAGCTAAATTCGTGACCGCTGCAACAGACAAGCTACGCATATATGAACAGTTGGCAAACGAGTATAGTCTATACGTTTACGACTCGGCAATGGTGTATATCCAAAGGGGAATAAGCCTTGCCAAACAGACTGGCAATTCTGATTATTGCAACCGATTCCTGATTACAAAGGCAAGTCTGCTGATTGAACGAGGCTTCTATATTGAGGCGAAGGAAAGTCTGGACAAAATCGAGATATCACAATCCGATCCAAAGCAAAATTTCCTTTTCTACTGCGCCCAGAGTTCACTCTATTACAATCTGAATGCCTGTTGTCAGAACATGGAGTTCAGCCAACATTACAACGAACTGTTCAAGGAATATATTGGCAAGGCACTATACTACTGTCCGAAGAATAGTGCAATGTATTATTATATGAAAGGTATAAATCTCTTTTCCTCAGGCAGGAGTATCAATGAGATTAGTGCTTCATTGAATAAGGCAATGCAAATGTTCGGACCCGAAAACCGCATGTACGGCAGGGCGGCATACGCTCTGTCAAAGGCTTACGGCAACAATAAACTGTGGGAGCAGCAGAGGCGTTATCTGCTGCTTGCTGCCATTAGCGATGTAATGTCGGCTAACAATGAGAGTCTGGCATTGCAGGATGTTGCTCTGTTGCTTTATAAAAACAAAAATGATCTTGACAAAGCCCGGAAATATATCAATCAAACATTGAAAGACGCACATGCATACAATAGTCGTCTGCAACGGGTAGAGCTGTATACCAACCTGCATGTAATATTGTCAGCTTACAATGAAAAGCTCCAAAAGGAAGCCATCTGGAAAAACGTGACGATAATATGTATACTTATGCTGTTGGTTGTCATTGCAGCAGCAGTAGTGCACGTCAACCGGAAAAAAGATTTGTTGAAACTGTCGGAGAAGGAACTGAAAGCCTTGACTGAAGAGTTGAGCGCTACCAACAAACAACAGCTAAAGGACAACAAAGCTCTTCAAGACTCAAACGATGAACTGATAAGCTCTAACAAAGCGTTTCGGGACTCTAATGATGAACTTAAGGGCTCAAACAAAGCACTTCGGGATTCTAATGATGAACTTAAAGGCTCAAACAAAGCACTTCGGGATTCTAATGATGAACTTAAAGGCTCAAACAAAGCACTTCAGGACTCTAACGATGAACTTAAAGGCTCAAACAAAGCACTTAAGGACTCTAACGATGAACTTAAGGGCTCAAACAAAGCACTTAAGGACTCTAACGATGAACTTAAGGGCTCAAACAAAGCACTTCAGGACTCTAACAATGAGCTAATGAGTTCAAACAAAGCACTTCAAGACTCTAACGATGAGCTTAAAGGCTCAAACAAAGCGCTTCAAGACTCTAATGATGAGCTAATGAGTTCAAACAAAGCACTTCAGGACTCTAACGATGAGCTTAAATACAACAACAATGAACTTAAGTACAATAACAATGAACTTAAGAACTTTAACAACGAGCTTAAAGACTCCAACAAAGCACTTAAAGACTCTAACAACGAGCTTAAGGGCTCAAACGATGAGCTTAAGGACTTAAACAAAGCACTTCGGGACGCAAATGATGAGCTTGAAAACACCAACGCAAAGCGTGAGTTGATGGCTAATGCCTTTATCATGCTCTGCTATCAGTATATTGAGCGGTTGGAGAGTCAGCGCAAACTGGTAATACGTAAAATTAAAGCCAATCAGCAGAACGAACTGCTGAGCATTCTCTCATCTTCAAAGCGAGGCACAGAGGAGAGCCAGAACTTCTTCTCGCAGTTCGACAAAATCTTCCTCTCGCTCTATCCCTCGTTTGTAAATGAACTGAACTCACTGCTGATACCCGAAGCACAAATCGAGCTTAAGGAAGACAATGAGCTGACTCCAAGCTTGCGTGTAGCAGCCTTGGTAAGACTGGGCGTAACGGAAAGTCCTAAGATTGCCGGCATCCTCTCCTACTCGCTACAAACAATATACAACTATCGCTCTACACTAAAGAACAGCGCCATTGACAAAGAACACTTCGAAGAGAATCTGCAAAAGCTGTGCTCAGTTTATTAAGGGGTTGTTGTAGTGTTGGGGAGAACTGTTGCGTAATGACAAATTATAAATTATTGCTGTCCGGTAAACAATCCGTTACGCGTAGCGCAGGCGCAGCGAGTTGAGCACTACGCTTACGCTTGAGAACGCCATCAGGGCGCTTGCCCACA
>ERZ1026870.955-NODE-955-length-14474-cov-6.435398_pt1 | contig 14474 bp, 9 predicted proteins | sample MGYA00380165_ERZ1026870 | MGnify/ENA primary metagenome ERZ1026870 (study PRJEB33269, sample SAMEA4719801) | human gut metagenome | biome: human-associated habitat; feature: organic feature; material: feces | place: Cameroon | collected 2013-10 ...
TGTTGAGGGCGTCGGCGTCAAGCACGAGGGGCTTCTGGCAGTTGAGGGCCTCGACGACCCGGGCCTTCGCCTCGTCGGAGGTGCCGAGGCCGCAACCGAGGACGACGGCATCAAAGTCTTCGAGATTGACGGCTCGGGGGGCGAACATGATTTCCGGGTAGAGCATGTCGACGTGCGGCGCATGTTCGGCACGGCATTCGAGGGTCACGCGGCCCGCTCCCGTGACAAGTGCGGCGCGAGCGGCAAGGATCGAGGCGCCGATCATGCCGTCGGTGCCGCCGATGACGGCGACGCGGCCGTAGTCGCCCTTGTGCGAATTCTTGATGCGGGGACGCAGAACACGCGGAAACTCGTCGGTGCCGATCACGGAAAGCGCAGAGAGCGGCACGGAGACGTCGAGTTCGTCAAGGACGATTTCGCCGGCAGCGTCGGCGCCTTCGCACATGTAGAGGCCGGACTTTACGCAAAGGAAGGTGAGGGTGACGTCTGCGCAGCAGCCCGGGTAGCTGCCGGTCCAATGGCCGGTGACCGGGTTGAGCCCCGAGGGAATGTCCAGAGAGACCTTGAGGGCCTGGCGTTCGTTGAACCAGAGAACGGCATCGAGGTAGTCGCCCGTGATCGGCTTGGCAAGACCCGTGCCGAAGAGGCCGTCGACGACGCAGTCGGCTTTTTCCGTCATGTACGGATCGTCGTAGGTGGTGCCGCCGCCCGCGGTCCAGCGTTCGAGCTGAGCGAGCGCAAGGGCGGACGTCGGACGGCGGCCCCCGGGAAGCACCACGTTGACGACGGCGCCCTTCTCACGCAGGTCGCAGGCGCAGGCAAGAGCGTCGCCGCCGTTGTTGCCGGGGCCGACGAGCAGGGTGACGCGGCGCTGTTCGATGCCGGTCGCCTCGAGACGCTTCATGATGAGGTCGGCAGCGGCCGCACCGGCGCGCTTCATCAGTGCATCGGCGCCGAGCTGATTGGCGGCGCGCATTTCGAGATTCTGCAGTTCGTCTGCAGTGAGAATGGTAAGGCTCATGGTCGGATTCCTAGGGTCCTGAAAGCAAAATGTGCGGGTTATTGTACCCGCACATTATTGATGTTGCCCAATGGGCCGGAGCGTCCGCGGCCTCTGCGGCAGGGTCTGGAGAGTGCCGTCAGTTTGTGAAGCGGCGCCAGGAGAGGCGTTCCAAAAAGGCGTTCTCGCGTCCAAGAACGCCGTCGGACACCGCGTCCGCAAGGGCGGTGCAGAAGTCTGCGCCGTGAATGCCGCCGGCAATGTTGAGGTGCAGCCCGGGCATGTCCGAGGGGCCGGTGATCGGGAGGCCGTCCGGACTCGCGAGCACGGTGTGAGAGAAATAGCGCCCCTGGGACCAGTTGGTTGCGGCAGGGAAGATCTTTACGCCCATTTCCCAAAGCGCCTTGTACTCATCGTCGAGCGCGCACTGCTCCTGAGTGCCCAGATGCCATCGGCCCATGATGCGCACGAAGGTGTCGAGCGGTACGGCAATTCGGCCGTCGGGCGTTTTCACGGCATGGCGCATGACGCAGGCGTCCCCCGAGAGGCTTGCGTTGAGAACGGAGCGGGTGACGGGAGCTAAAGGCACGTTTCCGTAGGCTTTTTCCGGAAGAATCTCGAGGGCGCCCGTGCCGCAGGCGACGATGACGGCGTCGGCGCGCACGGGCTCGTCCGCCGCGACGCCGCAGATGCGTCCGTTGTCGGAAAGAAGTCCGGAAGCCTTGCGGCCGCAAAGAATTTTCACGCCGGCGTCTACAAGATGCTCTCTGAGCTGCTTGGCATAGTAGCTGACCGACCAGGTGGTCGCCCTTGAGAAGGAGAAGCCTTGGATGCCGCAGGCTGCATAGAGCGAAGGCTCGATGGCTGCAACGTCCTCAAGAGTGGCGGGAGATGCGGCGTCGGGTTCCGGTGATGCGATGATTGTGCCGGCGCTTTCCTGAAGAATGAAGCCGTGTTCAGCGGCTTCGGCTCTAAGCATTGAAGTGGAGGCTTCGGAAAGTGCGGCGGCAAGCGAATCCCGGGCCAGGCATCTTTCGGGGGTGCGAGCCGCCGTCATGGCGGAGATGAAGGCGGCATGGCGAACGGCCGTACTGCTGCCGTAGACGAGTTCCGACGAATTTGAGGCGAGCGCCCTGAGGCGCGCGAGCCGGCCTGCTGGATGCGAGATCGGCGCCGGAGCCGGATCGCCGAGCACCGCGCCCGCGCAGTAGCTTGCGCCCTGGCACGGCGCGCGCAAGGCTTCAATGATGGTGACGTCGGCCCCTTTTCTGACGAGGGACAGGGCGGTTTGCAGCCCAGTGAGGCCGGCTCCAACGACTGCGGCGTGCATGAATACGTGATCTCTGGAAAAATGGGATCGATCATTGTATATCAGACCGCGCACGCAGATCTGCCTCCATGCTGATTGCCTCTATACTGATTGGATCGATTCTTTCCAGGAACATCGCCATGACTGAACATACGACTCCAGAGTGCCCTTATCCCAAGTTGGAGGCGCCGGTTCCTCGCGCCGAGCGCGGGAACGATCCGTTGACTGAAACCTCGGTTGCCGAGCGCGTGCTGTTGGACGGGCGCTTCATCAAGGTGGTTGAGGAGGACGTCATCCTTCCGGACGGGCGTCCGAGCCGTCGCTTCAGCCTGCGCCACGGCGGTGCGGCAGGCATGATCGCACTGGGCGAGGACGGAACGGTCGTTCTTGAACGACAGTGGCGGCATCCGCTTCGCCGGGCCTTCTGGGAGATCCCGGCCGGCAAGCTTGATCCGGGCGAAGCCGAGATCGACTGTGCCAAGCGTGAGCTGGTCGAGGAATGCGGCATTCATGCAGAGCGCTGGACGCGTCTTGGCGAACTCAACAACGCGATCGGGTACTCCAATGAGCGCATCGTCGTCTTTTTGGCGGAAGGTCTTGCCTACGGTCATCAGGCTCTTGATGAGGGCGAGCACCTTGAGGTGGTTCGCGTCGACTTGAAGGAGGCTCTTGCAATGTGTGCCGACGGCCGCATCACGGATGTCAAGACCATCGTCGGCCTTTTCTGGCTCGAGCGCCACTTAGCTGGCCGCGCCGCATGAGGCGAAGGGCGGCGTCTCATGACGGCTCCGCTCCGATTGCCGGTTTGCACGTCGGTTGTGTTTGCACTTCGGTTTGGCAAACGGGCGGACCTTGTGGTAAGATTCTCGAACTCTTGATGCGGGTGTCGTATAACGGCTATTACCCCAGCCTTCCAAGCTGGAGACGAGGGTTCGACTCCCTTCACCCGCTCCACAAAGCGCCTCGCAGGCAATCGGCCCGCGGGGCTTTTTGTTTTGTGCCTTCGTGATGAGTCTTCTGAGAGCCCTCACGCTTGGGAGAGCAGCAGAAGTCGGTGGGAGTGAAGCGGGCGTCATACGGTGCGCGAAGTTGGTGCCGGTGTTGGAAAAGCCTCGCGGAGTTTGTCCCTTTGGCTTATCCGAAGCGCGCAGCCCTCATTCCTTATGGGTGTCCGAAAGGACCGGACTCGGCAGACAGGCCAAAGGTGCTCAAGGTGCTGGGCGATCCCGCCGTCTGATTTGCGCAGGAACGCCGCCGCTGATGTATGGCAGAATGGGAATGTCTTGAGCTGATTCAGGGTTGTGAATGAGGATAGTTGGCAGAGAGTGCCATGCTCCTCACGCTTGGCGAACCTGCTTCGGCAGATGTTTGCGCATTTGGGACGTTATGCAAGTCCTCGTTTTCATGGAAGGAACGCATGCCGGCATTACTTTTGCGTCCATTGCCGTTGGGCCGTTCAACGTTTTCCACGCTTCGGGCAAAGCACGAACTATATGTGGACAAAACCGATCTCATATTCGAGCTTTGCCGCTATGATGCAAAAATTTTTCTCTCCCGCCCGAGGCGCTTTGGTAAGTCGCTTTTGGTCTCGACCTTCGAGTCGCTGTTCAAGCATGGACTCAGAGATTTTGAAGGCCTTGCCATTGAGCCGCTGTGGCAGGATCACACCTATAGCGTGCTTCGCTTGGACTTTTCCCTGGTCAGGGATTTTGAGAGCATCCAAGATTTCTCCGTGCAGTTTGAACACATGCTTGAGGATGCCGCGCTGCAGGCAGGGTTGACTGTCCCGAAAACGACCGCTGGTCCTTTCGGGCGGTTCGCCTCGATGTTGTCTCGCCTGCCGGATTCTTCGCTCGTGCTTCTGATTGATGAGTACGATGCACCCTTGACGGCGCACTTGGGCGACCACAAGCTTTTCGAAAGCGTGCAGCTCGCATTGTCGCGCTTTTACGCTGCCGTGAAGTCTTATGAAGGATGCTTGCGTTTCTTTTTTATGACGGGCATTACAAAGTTGGCGAACACCGGGATTTTTTCCTCGTTCAACAACATGACGGACATCTCGTCGGATCCACGCTACGGCACGCTTTTGGGATATACCGAGCAGGAGCTCGCCGATGATTTTTCCGCTTATCTGCAGCGGGCGGCAGACAGGCTGCAGTGCTCCATGTCAGTCCTGAAGGGGCGCCTGAAGGATAATTACAACGGCTTTTGCTTTGACGAGACAGCGCAAACCCGCGTCTATTGTCCATGGTCGATACTGAATTTTTGTGCGTCACCCGAACGAGGATTTCAAAACTACTGGTACCAGAGCGGAGGACAGCCTATGGTGCTTCTGAAGTATCTTCAGTCGCATAAGCTGGAGAACCCGTCGACATTCAATCGACCGATCGGCGTCGGCTTGGACGTCATTGGAGCCTCTCAGCAGTATGCCGGCATTTCACAGGAAGCCCTGCTGGTCCAATCCGGTTATTTGACGATCAAGAAGCTGCTGATGCCCGGCTATGTGGAAGTCGGCTATCCCAATCAGGAGGTTGCGTCGTCGATGGCCCGTCTTTATGCGGATGAATTGCTCAGAAGCGCCGACCGAATGGAGTTGGGATTGCCGGCGGTGTCTTCGACGATGGCGGAGGGGGCGTTGGAGGATATCGTCAGCCTGTTCAACAAGACTTTCAATGCGATCGATTATCAACGTTATCCCGTGACGGACGAACATGCTTGCAGAGCGTTTTTGCAGGTGCTGCTGCTTGGGGCGGCCATGATGCCTCAGGTGGAGGTTCATGCGGCACACGGCAGAAGCGATCTGGAGGTCGATGCGGGAAGCCGGCGGTGGGTGTTCGAAATCAAGTGCGCAAGGACAAAGTCCGAGGTTGACAAGCTTCTGCATGAAGGCATTCGGCAGGTGCAGGGACGGCATTACGGAGAGACGCCTCATGGCAAGACTCTGTGCGGGGCCGTGCTGGTGTTTGAAAGAGATTGCCGAAGATTCTCCGCTTGGTCGAGCGTCAAGAGCAGATCTGAGCTCATGGATTCCTGAGAAATCCGCCGATCACGATTTCGAAGGCTCCCAATGCACAATACCGCTGCGGTGGGGCGCTGTGGGGCGCTCTGCGGCGACGGGTGCATTTCAGCAGGGCAGGCAGAAGACCGGGTAAAGAAAAACCCCGAAGTCACAAGGACTTCGGGGTTTGTGTCTTGGCGGAGAAGGGGGGATTCGAACCCCCGAGGCCCTTATTCGGACCTGCACCCTTAGCAGGGGTGTGCATTCGACCTCTCTGCCACTTCTCCGCGGGAATCCTTGCCGCAGACAGGCGCGGTCGAAGCGCATTGCGTGCGGGATGTTCTTGTTTCTGCCGTCAGGGCGGATTAGTGAAATCTGCCGGCCCTCGAACATCAGGAGTGAAAGCATAGCATGCCGAAATGGAAAAAGCAAAAAGTTTTGAAAAAAAACTCAAGCAGCCTTTCCGACGCAGCCGGCGGGAGGCAATGCCAAAATGCCAGCTTCCAAAAGGAAAAGCCGCCGATGCACAAACATCGACGGCTTCAAAAATGGGTGGTGCGGTAGGCAGGATTCGAACCCACGACCCTCTGGTTCGTAGCCAGATACTCTATCCAACTGAGCTACTACCGCACTCGAGGATTAGAATGATACAGATATTCGTGAAAAAAGCAAAAGAGCAAATGTAACTAAATATTGCTACGCATTTCGGCAAGCTGACGGCTTTGGGCAATCTGGAGGCTGAGGCGCGGAAAAAGGCAGAAAAACCTGTTAGACATTGTGTCAGGGTAAAGGTAAAATTACACGTTTAAATCCGAGTCTCCGAACCTTGCGGGAAAGTATTCGGACCGAACAAGTTTTTGACAGGGGCGCTCGTCCATGCGTCCTCGCTCAGCATGCATCCACGTCTCAGCCTGAAAAATATCACCAAGCGGTACCCGGGCATCGTTGCCAACGACGGCATCAATATGGATATCGCACCCGGTGAAGTGCTCGCCATCCTCGGAGAGAACGGCGCCGGAAAATCCACGCTCATGAAGATCATCTACGGCTCGGTGCGTCCTGATGAAGGATGCCTCGAGTTTGACGGCCGTCCTCTCGAGATTTCGAGTCCGGCAGAGGCGCGTGCGAGCGGCATTGCGATGGTGCACCAACACTTCGCCCTCTTTGACACGCTTACGGTGGCGGAGAACGTGGCTCTTGGTTTGCCGTCGGGCCGTTCGACGGCGGATATTTCCGAGGAGGTGAGGACGCTCGGCGAGAAGTACGGCCTTGAGGTGGATCCGTCCGCCGTCGTCTATGAGCTTTCGATGGGCGAGCGTCAGCGAGTGGAGATCATCCGGGCTCTGATGACGAACCCGAAGCTTCTCATTCTTGACGAACCAACTTCCGTGCTCGTCCCTCAGGCCGTCAAAAAGCTCTTCGTGACGCTGCATCGTCTGGCTGAGGAAGGCGTTTCCATCCTCTTCATCTCTCACAAGCTCGATGAAATTCGTGAGCTTGCCGATCGTTGCGTCGTGCTGCGCGCGGGCAAAATCGTTTCGTCTGTCAATCCGAAGACCGAAACAGAGGCTTCACTCGCGCGCCTGATGATCGGTGCTGAACCGCCTGCGATTCGCGAGGCCACAGGTACGCCGGGCGAAGTGGTCTTTGAGATGAAGGGTGTCAGCTATCCCGGAACCCTGCGCGTGTGCGGCATCGACAATGTTTCGGTGGCGGTGCGCAAGGGCGAGATCGTCGGGGTCGCGGGCATTTCCGGCAACGGCCAGGCTCGTCTGATGGCGGTAGCCGCGGGCGAAGCGCCCGTCGACAACGAAAGCATCATGCTGTTTGGCAAACCCGTCGGCCGCCTCGGCACCCGTGACCGTCGCCGCTTGGGCCTTCGCTATGTGCCTGAGCAGCGTCTGGGCCACGCCGCCGTGCCCGAAATTTCGCTTCAAACCAATACTTATCTGACGGGTGACGATTTGGTGAAGCACGGCTTCATCCTTGAGGAGAAGGCCCTGCGGTTTACGGAGAAGATCATCGAGCGCTTCCATGTGAAGACCCCCTCCGCCCAGAAGCACGCGGGCGGACTCTCGGGCGGCAATCTGCAGAAGTTCATCATGGGGCGCGAGATTCTTCAGAATCCGGGCGTGCTTATCGTCAATCAGCCTACCTGGGGCGTGGACGTCGGCGCTGCGGCCACGATCCGCAATGCGCTGATGCGCTTGCGCGAGGATGGTGCGGCGGTGCTTGTCGTTTCCGAGGAGGTTGACGAGCTCTTTGAAATCTGCGATCGAATCGCCGTGATGTATCGCGGCCATCTCTCTCCCGCAGTGCCCAAATCTGAAATGAACATTGAAATCGTCGGCCGCTGGATGTCCGGTCTCTGGCCCGACGGCCCGGCCGGCGCCGCCGGTCATGAAGGAGGCGAAGCATGAATTTCCCCATTGCCATGACCGCGCGTCAGGAGCCCGCACGCTCCCTGCGTTGGGCTTCGCCTCTGCTGGCGCTTTTTCTCACGGTGGCCGCCGGCGCCGTCATCTTTGCCGCGCTGGGCAAGGATCCAGTCGAGGCGCTCTTCACCTTCTTCATTTCTCCGCTCGACAGTCTTAGCGGCTGGGCCGAGGTGTGCGTCAAGATGACCCCCCTTCTGCTGTGTTCCGTGGGCCTTGTCGTGTGCTTTCGCGCCAATGTCTGGAACATCGGCGCCGAAGGCCAGCTTGTCGCCGGCGCCATTGCGGGCGGCGCGGTCGCTCTGATGTGCACCGATTCGACGGGCCCGTGGTTCGTCGTGCTCGTCATGCTCGCCTCCGCCTTGGGCGGTGCGCTTTGGGGAGCGATCACCGCTCTGCTTCGACACAAGTTCCACGCCAATGAGATTCTCGTCTCGCTCATGCTCGTCTATGTGGCCCAGTTCCTGCTGTCTTGGGCTGTTCAGGGGCCGCTTCGCGATCCGGACGGCTTCGGCTTCCCTCAGACCGCGCTCTTTGAGAGCGGCGCGCTTTTGCCGGTCATTCTCGAGGGGACTCGCCTGCATGCGGGCGCCCTGATGGCCGCCGTCGCAGCGCTCGGCATTTGGGTTCTCATGGACAAGATGGAGATCGGCATGGAGTTCAAGATCTCCGGCATGGCGCCGTTGGCCGCCCGCTATGCGGGTTATCGCCCCGGGCGCCTTATTTGGATCTCGATGCTCATCTGCGGGGCGCTTGCCGGTCTGGCCGGCGGCATTGAGGCCGCAGGGCCTCTCGGTCAGCTCACGCCGACCATTTCGCCGGGGTACGGCTTTGCGGCCATCATCGTCGCCTTCGTGGGGCGACTGACGCCGCTCGGATGCGTGCCGGCTGCGTTCATCATGGCGCTCTTTTACCTTGGCGGTGAACTCGCGCAGAGCCGTCTTGGGCTGCCGTCCTCCATTACGGGCGTCTACCAAGGGCTGCTTCTCTTCTTTATTCTCGCCTGCGATACGATGATCTTCTATCAGTTCAAGTGGATCGGCTTCAAGAAGGAGGTTGCCTGATGAGTCTCGCCGCATCGATCATTTCCTCCACGCTCAACGCCGGCACGCCGCTTCTGATCGCCGCCGTGGGCATCATCATTCATGAAAAGTCCGGCGTGCTCAACCTCGGCATCGAGGGCATCATGCTCATGGGGGCGGTCTCGGGCTTTGCCGTGACGCACGCCACGGGCAGCTTTGAGCTTGGCTTTCTCGCCGGCATGGGCGTCGGGCTTCTGCTCGGCCTGCTGTTTGCATTCTTCACGATCGGTCTTCGCGCCAATCAGTACGCGGCGGGCCTTGCGCTGACGCTTTTCGGCACGGGGCTGTCCGCTTTTCTTGGTCAGTCGCTACAGGGTGCCGCACTTCCCGGGCGCGCGCCGCTCGGCATTCCCGGGCTCGAGAGCATTCCCTTCCTCGGCGAAGCGCTCTTTTCGCAGCACTGGCTGGCCTATGCGGCGCTCGCCATGATTGCAGGCGTTTGGTTCTTTTTGTTCAAGTCTCGTTCGGGCCTCATTTTGCGCGCTGTCGGCGAGTCGCCCGAATCAGCCTTCGCACTTGGCTATCCGGTGGGCCTCATCCGCTTCTGGGCCGTGCTTTTCGGTGCCATGATGGCGGGCCTTGCAGGCGCTTATTTGTCGCTCGTCTACACGCCGCTATGGGTGGAGGGCATGGTCGCGGGTAGAGGTTGGATTGCCTTGGCGCTCGTCACCTTCGCCACATGGCGTCCTGCACGCGTGCTCGTTGGAGCCTATCTCTTCGGCGGCGTCACGATGCTGCAGTTCGCGGTTCAGGGCATGGGCATCGACATCGCCCCGCAATTCATGGCCATGACGCCCTATCTGGCGACGATTTTGGTGCTCGTTCTCATCAGCCGGAATCCCGCTTGGATCCGCCTCAACGTGCCCGCTTCGCTCGGCAAGCCGTTTGCGCCGAGGAGCTGAGAAATTCTTTGGCCAAGGAGTAGGCATGGCCTGCCTTCTTGGCTAAACTAGCCATCAACTCATTTACTTCTGTTTTCAGGAGACTTCATCCATGCAAAAACGTACTGCCTTCAAGCTCTGCTTCGCCGGCGCCGCTGCCGTCGCGCTCAACGCTGCTCCGGTCGCCGTCTTCGCCAAAGACGAGCCGCTGAAGGTCGCCTTCGTCTACGTCAGCCCGGCCAACGAGGAAGGCTGGTCTTCCCAGCATGACATCGCTCGCAAGTTCGTCGAAGAGAAGTTCGGCGACAAGATCAAGGTCACCTGGATTGAAAACATTCCTGAAAACGCCGACGCCCAGCGCGTCATCCGCGATCTTGCCCAGCAGGGCAACAAGATCATCTTCGCGACGTCCTTCGGCTACATGAACTCCGTCATGAAGGTCGCTAAGCAGTTCCCGAACGTCTACTTTGAGCACGCTACGGGCTACAAGACGAGCAAGAACGTCAAGAACTACACGGCCCGCTTCTATGAAGGGCGCTATCTTGCCGGCATGCTGGCCGCCGCCACGACGAAGACCAATGTCCTCGGCTACGTTGCCGCCCTCCCGATTCCGGAAGTTTTCCAAGGCATCAATGCCTATACGCTGGGCGCCCGTGCCGTCAATCCGAACATCGAAGTCCGCGTCGTCTGGACGTCCTCCTGGTACGATCCGGGCAAGGAAGCCGATGCCACGAAGGCTCTCATCGGCATGAAGGCCGACGTGATCACGCATCACACGAATTCCACGGCCGTCGCCTCCACGTGTGAAGAAGCCAAGGTGCCGGTCATCTCCTACAACTCCGCCATGCACAAGGCTGCTCCGACGATGCTGCTTGGCGGCGTTGTGCATCGCTGGGAAGAGTACTACACGAACGAAATCCAGAAGGTGCTTGACGGCAAGTGGGACAACACCCCGGTTTGGGGCGGCGCGAACGTCCACATGATCGAGCTCGCGGACATGACGCCGAAGGCGCCGGAAAACGTCGCGGCCCGCATCAAGGCGACGTACGACAAGCTTGAAAAGGGCGAATTCCATCCGTTCACGGGACCGGTCGTCAGCAATGAAGGCAAGGTCATGATTCCGGAAGGCAAGGTTGCCACCGACGCCGAACTCCAGCAGATGATGTACTTCGTCGAAGGCGTGGCGAGCAAGGTCCCGACTTCGAAGTAATCGCATATGCCGGACACTTCAGCACGATAGAGCTGCTGCAGGGCCTCTTCCTCCTTCGGGAGGCGGAGGCCTTTTCACTTTCCGGAGTGTCGAAGCGCGGTGGTGAAGTGCGGGGAGGAAGTCCTTGGGCGAGCTCGGTTAAGATAGCAGTCCCAACGGATGATGATTTCCGCAACTTTTTTTCGGATGCCGACATGCCCACCGATACTCTTCTTTTGATCCTCACCGGGCTTTGTGCCTTTATTACCGCGGCGTTGGTATGGATTGTTCTTGAAATGCGTCTTCTCAAAATCCAGACGTCGGAGAGCATGCGCCGCGACGAGCAGGACGAGATGATCGAGGCGATCCTTACGGGCGTGAGAGGGGAGCGCCAAGAGGTTCAGCAGGCCCTTCTCAACGTGGAGCGCAGCTTGTCTCATGCGCTCACGGGATTGATGGGTTATCTCACCGAACAGCAAAACAAAAGCGCGGCCGAAGTGAGGACGCTCAACGAGACGGCCCGGCAGTCGTTGGGCGAAACGCGTGAGGTGCTCAATCGGCAATTGCGTGAGCTTCAGGGACTTGTTGACGCGCGCTTTGCAAAAATCATCGAAACGAATGCGGCGGCAAGCGAGGTTCTCGGCGGCAAGCTCGAATCGAAGTTCACCGAAATTCGAACAAGCGTTGATGCCAGTCTCGAGAAGGTGCGTTCGGGCAACGAGGCTAAGCTCGAGGAAATGCGGGCGACGGTGCAGGAAAAGCTCGACCGCACGCTATCCGAGCGTCTCACGGCAAGCTTCAGAACCGTGGACGAGAAGCTCGGCCTCGTTCAGACGGGGCTCGGCGAGATGCGCGCCATGGCCCAAAGCGTTCGCGACCTCAAGGGCGTCCTGGCGAATGTGAAGACGCGTGGAACCTTCGGCGAGACGCAGCTTGCGGCCATTCTGGCCAACATCCTCACGCCGGCGCAGTATGGTGCCCAGGTGAGGGTCGTCCCCGATGGTCGGGAGGCTGTCGATTTCGCCGTTCGAATGCCGGGAGCTTCCAAGGAGGGGCCGTGCTGGCTGCCGATGGACTCGAAATTTCCGGTCGAGGATTATGCGCGCCTTCTCGAGGCCGAGGCGCGAGCTGATGCCGCTGCGGCGGCGCAGGCCCGCGCGGCTCTTGAGAAGGCCGTTCTCGTGCAGGCGAAGTCGATTCACGACAAGTATGTGAAGCCGCCCTACACCACGGAGTTTGCCGTCATGTATCTGCCGAGCGAGGGACTCTATGCGGAGGTGATCAGGATCCCGGGACTCTTTGAAAAGCTCCAGCGCGATTGGCGCATCACGCCGGCGGGACCAACAGTCGTCTCGGCGCTCGTCAACAGTCTGCAGATGGGTTTTGTGACGCTTGCGCTTCAGGAGCGCTCGAGCGAGGTCTGGAAGGTGCTCGGTGAAGTGAAGGGCGAATTCCTTCAGTTTGCCGAAGGCTTTGCAAAGGTTCAGAAGAAGTTTTCCGAAGCGCAGTCGAGCCTGGACGCCATGAAGACGCGACAGAACGTGATGCAAAAGAAGATGAGTTCGATCGAGGCGGCCGGACTTTTGGATGGAGAGGCCCGCTCAGTCTCCGACGAAGGCGGGGAGCAGGCCGGACAATCGTCACAGCGTGTTCGAATTCCGAACGCGGGGGTGGCGACTGGGCTAAACTGAATGCATGGCCGCCGCTGGAGCGGCGCTTTCTAGGAGTCAAAAAAGATGAAGAAGATCATGCTTGCAGCCATGATGATCTGCGGCGTAGTTGCGCTGGCCGGCTGCAATACTGTTGCAGGTTTCGGCACCGACCTCAAAAAGGGGGCTGAGCACGTAGGCTCCGCGCTAGAGAATGTGGGCGCCAAGGGACAGAGTCAGCAACCGGCTGACCAGGGCCCGGAAAAGTAAAGCGGCCATCCTGCGCATGGTGCGTTGTGTGAAAACCTCCGAAGGCGGGATGGCCTCGGAGGTTTTCTTCTTTTAAGGGCGAGCGCGCGATCGGGGCCGCTCATGAGAGCTGGCCCCGCCGGCATGCCGGCGGGGCCAGGAGTTGGCGTTTCCCCTCACGGGATGGAAGCGCGTTTAGGCTTGGTTTTCAGGCGCGTTGTGCGGACGGCGGCGGAAGCGGTTGCGAAGACCGCCGAGACGACGATGAGGCTTGGGGTCGAGCACGGGATCCTGAGCCGGTGCGCCGTTGTAGCGCGGGATGTCGGCCGGAACCGGTGCGAGTTCTCCGAACTCGGGGGTTTCGCCCGCGAGGAACTTCTTTTCATAGTCTTCGAGCGCACGGCCCACGATCTTCGAGAGGCCGATCAGGGCAATGATGTTCGGGATCACCATCAGGCCGTTGAAGAGGTCGGCGAGCTCCCACACAAGGGTGACGTGGAGGAAGGAGCCGGCCATGATGAAGGCGAGAACGAGCACGCGGTAGATCGACACATAACGTACGCCGACGAGATACTTGACGTTCTGTTCGGCGAAGAAGTACCAGCCGACGATGGTCGTGAAGGCAAAGAAGAGCAGGCAGACTGCGACGAAGCCGTTGCCGATCGTGCCCAGACCGAGCGTGAAGGCCTTCTGCGTGAGTGCGATGCCGGTCGTCGTGCCGTCGAGGGCGCCCGTGCAGAGGATCACGAAGGCCGTCATGTTCACGACGATGAAAGTGTCGATGAAGAGACCGATGATGGCGGCAAGACCCTGTTCGGCGGGATGCTTGACGCGTGCTACGGCGTGTGCGTGCGGGGTCGAGCCCATGCCGGCTTCGTTCGAGAAGAGGCCGCGTGCGACGCCGTAGCGGATGGCTTCCTTGATGCCGGCGCCGACGACGCCGCCGGTGGCGGCCATCGGATCGAAGGCGCCCACGAAGATCATTTCAAAGGCGTGGATTACGCCTTCGAGGTTCGTGAAGATGATCGTAAGCGAGCCGATGATGTAGATGAGCGCCATGACCGGGACCATCTTTTCGGCAAAGGAGGCGATGCGGCGGATGCCGCCGATGAAGATGAAGCCGGCGATGATGAAGGTGAAGATGCCGGTGACCCAGGTCGGGATGTTGAAGGCCGTGTAGAAGGCGCCGGCGATCGAGTTGGCCTGCACCATGTTGCCCACGAAGCCGAGCGCAATGATGATCGCGATCGAGAAGAAGGCGGCGAGCGTCTTGCTGCCGAGGCCCTGGCTGATGTAGTAGGCCGGACCGCCGGTCAGGTTGCCGTGGGCGTCTCGGGTGCGGTAGATCTGAGCAAGAACGGCTTCCGAGAAGATCGTCGCCATGCCGAAGAAGGCGGCGAGCCACATCCAGAAGATGGCGCCCGGACCGCCCATGGCTATGGCGGTCGCCACGCCCGCGAGATTGCCCGTGCCCACCTGGGCCGAGATGGCCGTCGCCAGCGACTGGAACGAGGACATGCCGTCCTTGTCGGCTTTGCGGCCGAAAAGCGTGATGCCGCCGAAGACGTGCTTGACGGCCTTGACGAAGCGCTTGATCTGAACGAATCGAAGCTTGAAGGTGAAGTAGAGGCCCGTGCCGACGAGCAGCGGAATGAGGCCGTACATGCCCCAGAGCAGGCTGT
>ERZ1026870.960-NODE-960-length-14388-cov-7.696295_pt1 | contig 14388 bp, 10 predicted proteins | sample MGYA00380165_ERZ1026870 | MGnify/ENA primary metagenome ERZ1026870 (study PRJEB33269, sample SAMEA4719801) | human gut metagenome | biome: human-associated habitat; feature: organic feature; material: feces | place: Cameroon | collected 2013-10 ...
CCTTCTTTACTTGAGGTCTTCAGAGTCAAACGACTTTGGAGACCTTTTTTTGTGTGCCCATAGGTGAGTATGGCATCCTACAGGGGGTGCAGCGGTCTCCGCTGCACCAACCAAGCAATCCCGTTTTAGTTTGACATTGCTGCGTGTAAAACATCCGTAGCGGGGTTTCCGCTGCACCAACCAGGCAATCTTGTTTTAGTTTGGCATTGCTGCGTGTAAAACATCCGTAGCGGAGGTCTCCGGCCTCCGCAGCACCAGGTCAAATCTATTTTTGATAGATATCATTGCTTGCTGCGGATGCCGGAGACCTCCGCTACGAATGGATGCTATAGTGGCTGCGTGGGTATAGCAAGGATGCTATACCCTCCTATGGTTAGCATTATATATAACTTGTACGTGAAAAAATCTGCCATATCTTCCAGAAATGGCGTAACGGGTTGATGGTGAATAGGATAAGGGCTGGAAGATAACTTGACAGAGAGGGCTATCTTCCAGCCATCTTCCAGCCATTTACTAGCCATCTGCCAGCCATTTGCCATACTTGGCAACTATCAATAACTCTAATTGAATGTTATCACAATTAATAAGTCAATTAATAAATTGCCTTATCTGTTGGTGATTCTACCGCAGAGGTAGTTAATTCTGAGCAAATCTCATCAATATACTCTTGCAGATATAAAACATAAGTACGTGAAAAAAACTTCCATATCTTCCAGGAATTTTTGATAGATATCATTGCTTGCTGCGGAGGCTTTCACCTCCGCTATGAATGGTGTATAACTATACAGTGTTTCATTCGTTAGTTTATTCTCTATTGTAAATATATACGCTTTTGTGGTGTAAAATGTTGTATATATGCAGAAAATGCAGTAACTTTGCATATCGTAATAGTAAATGATGATGTATAAATATACGTAATGTTTCAGGATGAATACAATGGAAAATAATAATAACGGAATTAATTGTGAATGTGTAAATGCTGAGAAATCCGTAAATGCTGAGGAATCTGTAAATGCAGGGAACGCTGCAAAAGCTGCAAAGCCTAAGCACGCATCAACCGCACATTTGAAGAAGCGCCCGTCGGCGCTGCTGTCGTTCACGCCGATCGTGTTGCTTGTGATAATGCTCGTTGCGACGATACGGGCGTTCGGCAGCGACTCGCTGGCAGGAGCGTCGCAGGTGACACTGATAGCCGTATCGGCGTTCTGCGTGCTCATCGGCATGGGCTATCTGAATGTGCCGTGGGCAAGTTTCGAGAAAGCAATTACGAAGAATGTGTCGAGCGTGTCGAGTGCGCTGATAATACTGCTGCTGATCGGAGCCTTAGGCGGCGCCTGGATGGTGAGCGGCGTAGTGCCCACCCTGATATACTACGGCATGCACATCATCCATCCGTCCGTATTCCTGGCGTCCACCTGCCTTATCTGCGCCCTTGTCAGTCTGATGACCGGTTCGTCGTGGACCACCATAGCCACCATCGGCATTGCGCTCATGGGAATTGGCAGAGCGCAAGGCTTCGCCGACGGTTGGGTGGCAGGAGCTATAATCTCCGGCGCCTACTTCGGCGACAAGATCTCGCCACTCTCCGAGACAACCACCCTCGCCTCGGGCAGTCTGGGCGTACAGCTATTCAGTCACATACGCTACATGCTGATCACCACCGTGCCCTCGATAACCCTCGCGCTGATAATCTTCGCCGTGGCAGGACTCACCATCGACACCACCGAGACGCAGGAAGTAGCCTCGTTCATGGCAGCCCTCGACGGACGCTTCAACATAACGCCGTGGCTGCTCATAGTGCCCGTAGCCACCGGCGTGCTCATCGCGCGCAAGACACCGCCCATCGTCACCATCTTCTCTTCGACCCTGCTCGCCGTGGCTTGCGGACTCATCTTCCAGCGCGAGGCGTTGGCAGAAATCGCCCCGTCGATGTTCAAGGCGGCGTTGATGAGCGTATACGGCGAGACGACGCTGAGCACATCGAACCAGATGCTCACCGAGCTCGTGTCTACGCGCGGCATGGCAGGCATGACCGACACCATCTGGCTCATCATCTGCGCCATGTGTTTCGGCGGAACGATGGCTGCAAGCGGAATGGTGGGCGGCATCACCCGACTGTTCATCCACATGGTGAAGGGTCGCACGTCGCTCGTGGCGTCGACAGCCACCACCGGCGTGATGCTCAACGTAGCCATCGCCGACCAGTATCTGTGCATCCTGCTCACCGGCAATATGTTCCGCGACGTTTACGACCGCGAGAACTACGAGCGCCGACTGCTGAGCCGTACCACAGAGGACGCCGTTACCGTGACATCGGTGCTAGTGCCGTGGAACACCTGCGGCATGACGCAGAGCACCGTGCTCGGCGTGGCGACGACCACCTACCTGCCCTATTGCTTCTTCAATATCATATCGCCGATAATGAGCATCGTTGTGGCGGCAATCGGCTACAAGATATTCCGCGAAGGCGAAGCGCAAACAGAATTACCGCAGTGTGGTAACACCGTTACCGCAGCGTGGTAATATCGTTACCGCGTATTGGGTATATTGTTCCCAGTACGCGGTAATACCCGTTTCAAGCACATATACTATCAGACTAAGCTAAGCAAACATCGGCTCATACTATTGTCTTTTTGTGCAAAGTGAACTATTGTGAACTTGCATTTTATCGTTTTATTGCTTAACTTTGTATTTCTTAAGCTTTAACACCGCAAATAATATGAGTGCTTATGATAAAAAACCTGTCTTTCTGATTGCTTTAGCTCTTCTCGTAGCGTGCTTGTCGTGCGGACACGACGACCCCGACGTGCCACCTACGCCCCCAGAGCCAGACAAGCCCACCGAGCCAGACAAGCCCGCGGCACAGATACCTATCAATGTCAGCGCCACGATAACCCGCGCCACGGAGGAAGCGTTCGAGAGTGGCGACCGCATGGGTCTGTTCGTCGTCAACCGCAACGCAGACGGCAGCGCGGCTACGCTGAAACCCTTGGGCAATCATCTCGACAACATGCCGTACACCTACAACACGGCATGGAACGCGGAAAAGACAGTGTACTGGAAGGACGCCCAGACGCACGCCGACTTCTACATGTATTATCCCTACACGCAGACAGTGGCGAGCGTGAGCGCAATGCCGTTCAGCGTCAGCGCCGACCAGAGCAGTCTGGGCGCATACAAGTCGTCCGACCTTATCGTAGGCTCCACGCTCGACGCCGCTCCTTCGGCATCGCCGGTGAACATCGCGGCACGTCACCTGATGAGTCAGGTGGAGATAGTGCTCAAGGCAGGTGCCGGATATAGCGAAAGCTCACTCGCAGACGCAGATGTGTCGGTGAAGATGAACAATCTCGCCACCTCCGCCACCGTCGACCTCGCCACCTCCACGGTGAGCGCCAACGGCAGCGTGCGCAGCCTCACGCCCTATAAGGACGGCGCCGTCTACCGCGCCTTCGTCGTGCCCCAGACCGCCACGGGCAACAACCTCATAACCATTACCGTCGACGGCGCCGACCACAACATCTCGAAGACCGTCACCTTCGTCGGCGGCAAGCGCCACACGCTCACCGCCACGCTCAGCAAGGAAGGCGGCGGACTGAGCGTGAGCATCAGCGCATGGGAGAGCGACGGCATAGATTACGGCGGTGTGGCAAGCTGACGCAGTAAAAGAAACAGAAACGATTAAAAGAACATTGCATTTGATATGACCCATACGAATCACAAGAACTTCCATATATACACAGCTGTACTGATGCTTTGCATTCTGCTTGCTGCCTGCTCCGACTCGTTGTTCGACGTCGACGGCGGCAAGCCTGGCGGCGAAGACCGCATACAGCTATCGGGCAGCATCGAGCAGTTGGCGCTGACACGTGTCTGCGACAACGGCTTCTGCGATGGAGACGTGATGGGCGTCTACGTCGTCGACTACAACGGCGGTACGCCCGGCACTCTGAACCCCCGCGGCAACCGTTGCGACAACGTGCGCCACACGTTCGACGAAGCCAACAACCAGTGGGAACCCACCTACGACATCTACTGGAAAGACAAGCACACGCACATCGACGTTTACGGCTACTATCCCTTCGCCAACCCCGAGAGCATCGACGACTATCAGTTTGAGGTGCAGAAAGACCAGAGCCGCGCTTCTGCCGACGGCGAGATGGGCGGCTACGAGGCGAGCGACTTCCTTTGGGGCAAGGTGGGCGACGTGGCTCCCACGACCAGCGTCATCCGTCTGCCGCTGTTCCACCGTATGTCGAACGCCCGCGTCACCCTGATTCAAGGCTCGGGCTTTGCCGACGGCGAGTGGGCTAACACCGAGAAGATAGTGCTTGCGCCCAACCTGGTGCGCAAGGCGAGCATCGACCTTGCCACCGGCGAGGTGAAGCCCTCAGGCAGCGTGGCGAGCACAGCCACCATCCCCTCGCGCGTCGACGACGAATGGCGCGCCATCGTGGTGCCGCAGACCGTAGAGGCAGGCACTACGCTCTTCAGCATCACCATCGGCGGCATGCCCTACAAGTTCGTGAAGAACGAGGCGCTCACATACGTATCGGGCAAGATGATGAACTTCAGCATCCGCGTAGACAAGAAAGCAGCCAGCGGACAGTATCACCTCACACTCGTGAACGAGAGCATCACCCCGTGGGAGAACGACCTCGTTAGTCACGACGCCACAGCCAAGGAATACGTCATCGTGAACTCTACCGCCGGACACCTTAAGGAAGCCATTGCCGCGGCAAACAAAGACTATACAAAGCTGAAGAATCTGAAGATTAAGGGTGAGATGAATGCTAAGGATTTCTTCTTTATGAGAGACAACATGAATAATTTGTCTGCTGTTAATCTCAAGGAAGTACGCATTTTAGAGTGGATAAACCCTAACAATCCAGGCGAAAAATATTCTGCTGATAACATACCTGTCTCTGCTTTTAATAAACCAGGCGGAGGTGGACTTCTTAATCTTGTCACTTTTGTGTTTCCTGACAGACTTAAGGTGATTTGCGACAATGCCTTTACAGGCTGTAAGAATCTTTCCGGATCATTAATAATCCCCGAAGGAGTTGAGGAAATACGAAGAGGAGCCTTTACGGGTTGTAGTTCTTTAAATGGCTCATTGTCTCTACCCTCAACATTGAAGAAATTAGGAACATCAGGAGATGGAGCAGATAAGGATACGAAAGACGAAGGCATCGATTATTATAATGGTGTATTTCAGAATTGCAGTAACCTTACCGGCCGTCTTATAATACCTGATGGCGTTGAAATAATAAGAGGCTATTGTTTTAGTGGCTGTCGAGGTTTATATGGAGAACTGAAACTTCCGTCAAAATTAAGAGTGATAGGACAATGCGCATTCTCTCACTGTGAAAATCTGACTGGTTCTATAGAAATACCCCAAGGCGTATCGTCTGTTCCCAGTTCTGCATTTGAAAGATGTGGCTTCAACGGAACCCTTACACTGCATGATGGTCTTTTGAGTATTGGATCTTCTGCTTTTATTAATAACAATTTAAAGGGCGAACTCCATTTGCCTAAAGGACTTAAGATAATTGCAGACAATGCATTTTGTAATAATGATTTTTCTGGAACATTAACCCTGCCTTCAACCGTTACCAGAATTGGCGACAACGCCTTTGCAAACAACTGGCGTTTGATGGGTGTTCTTGACATCCCCTATGGGGTTGAAAGTGTTGGTGAGAGTGCATTCTCAAATTGCCGAATGCTCGAAGGCTTGGTGTTGCCAGAATCGTTGGAAACCATACGTAGAGGAGCTTTCAAAGATTGTTTTTGGTATAGGATCCATCGTATGCAAGGGCACCATGCCGCCCTATGTGCAGAGCGGCGCCTTCGACGGCGTGGCAAAAGACAACTTCACGCTCGAAGTGCCCGAGTCAGCCGTTCAGCAGTATCAGGCAGCCGGCGGCTGGTGCGAGTTCAAGCGCATCGCAGCCCACCACGAGCTGGTGTGCCGCCCGTCGGTGGCATGCGCGTTGAGCACACAGCACAAGCAGACCCTGGTCGTCAACGCCGAGGGCGAGTGGGAAGTGGAGAGCAAGCCCGACTGGTGTGAGGTGTCGCCAGCCAGCGGCAACAAGAAGACCGAAGTGACGCTCACCATCAAGAGTATGGCGAAGAACGCGAGCGACCGCGAGGGCAAGATAGTGTTCCGACTGAAGAACAAGGACTATACCCATGCGTGCACCGTCTCGCAATACGGCTACGAGTACGGCGAGGACGAATGGATAACCCTGCAGAAAGCCACCAAGGGACGCAACGGCGGCATCAACATCGTGCTGCTCGGCGACGGCTACAACGCCAAGGACCTTGCCAGCGGCGACTATCTGAAGCACATACGTCAGGAAGTGGAATACTTCTTCGGCATTGAGCCGTACAAGACCTACCGCAAATACTTCAACGTGTACACCGCCATACCGCTGTCTACCGAGAGCGGAGTGGGCACGGTGAACACCATTCGCTACAACCGCTTCGGCACAACCTTCACCGGTGGCGTCGGACTGAAAGCCAATTACGACGAACTGTTCAGTTATGCCCTCGGAGCGCCCACCGTAAACAAGGAAAACCTGAAGCAGACCCTCATAATCGTCGTGCCCAACACCACCGACTACGGCGGCATCTGCCAGATGTGGCCCGACGGATCGGCTATAGCGTTCTGTCCGCTCAGCACATACGACTATCCGCTCGACACGCGCGGCGTGGTTCAGCACGAGGCAGGCGGTCACGGATTCGGCAAGCTCGGCGACGAGTACATCTACCACAACGCCTTCATCGACGCTTGCGGCTGCAGCTGCTGCGGACACGTGGCGGAGTTTAACAGCGCGAAGTCGCTCGGCTGGTACGACAACCTCTCGCTCACCGGCAAGATGCACAACGTAGGCTGGAGCCACCTCATCTTCGACGACCGCTACAGCGACATCGTCGACATCTACGAGGGCGGCTATATGCACAACCGCGGCGTGTTCCGCTCGGAGCAGAACTCATGCATGAACAACGACATACCCTACTATAGCACCATCAGTCGCGAGAGCATCGTGAAGCGCATCATGAGATACGCCGGCGAGACCTTCTCGTTCGAGGAGTTAGTCAGAAACGACAAGCGCGACGCCGGAACAGCGACACGCAGCATGGGCACAAGCTACACGCGCACCGCCCATACCTATCAGCATGCCCCGAAGATACACAAGGGCAGTCCGCTGCAGATGAAGAAAGTGAGAAGACATCGCTAAGAAAGTCGTCAGTAAGAAAACTCTAAAACGAAGATTTATGAACAACCATATAATAAGATGTGTCGCACTGGCGTTGGTAGTGTTCACGCTGGCGGCTTGCGGCGACGATCTGGAACCGACTCAGCCGCAAGACCCTAAGTCGACACCCATGACATTCGTCGTCGACTATCCAGGGCAGACCCGCGCCACAGCCACCGACTTCGAGCTTGGCGACCGCATCGGACTGTACATAGCCGACGCGAAAGAGCCGCTGGAGCTGGCAGGCAATCTGGTGAACAACGAGGCGCTCACCTTCGACGGCAACAAATGGGTAGCCGGTCGCACACTGTATTGGGACGAGGGGACGTACAACGCCTACGCCTACTATCCGTACATGCAGGATGTGACGAGCGTAACCGACCAGCCGTTCAGCGTAAGCACCGACCAGAGCACCCAAAAGACAGCTACAGTCCTCGGCGGATACGAGGCGAGCGACCTTCTCTTCGCCACAACCAAGGACATCAAGGCTTCCGATTCGCCAGTAAGACTCACCTTCAAGCACATCATGAGCAAACTGAAGATTCGCTTGATAAAGGGTGAGGACTTCGAGGGCGACATGCCCACCACCGCCAAGGTATACATCCACAACACCGTGCCCACCGCCACCATCGACCTACAGGCAGGAGTGGCGACACGCTACGTTAAGGGCACACGCCAGACCATCGTAGCCCATCAGGACGGCGATACAAGCTATTCGGCGATAATCGTGCCGCAGCGCATCGACAACCGTCAGCCGCTCGTCGAGGTGGAGATGATGGGCGTGAGCTATCTCTTCGAGAGCAAGTTCCTTTTCAAGCCCGGTACGGAGCATCTTGTCAACCTCGTCATATCCGAAAATCCCGACAAGGTGAAGATAAACATTGGCGGTGAGAAGCAGAACTGGTAATAAAACGATTCGTATGAAGAAAACTACCGGCATATTGTCAGCCGTAGCGCTGGCGCTCCTCCTATGGGCAGTGGCTTTATGGCTGCTGCCCTTTGGTGGTTATAAGAAAAACATGAAGGAGACGCGCTACGGACTGAACGAAGGCATGGAGGTTGTGGAGCAGATTGTGGCATCTGGGCAGCGCCAGTATGTGGTGGAAGACGCCCAAGGCAACACGCTTTTTCGCATTCCTCTGCGCGGATGTATGATAGACACGCGATTCCGTGGCGGCAGACTCCGCTTCCGCGAGATGGCTACCGGGCGCGAGGGATACGTAGACACTAACGGAATGGTGACATTCACGGCTGGTGCTGCGGCGCAAACAAAGGCTGTGGTGCCCGAAGACGAACTGACGAGGCAGAACATGGATATGGAGAATCGGTCAGTAGAGTCGGCAGGTCATTCCGACAGCAAGTCGCGCCGTGAGAGTAAAGGACACGCGGTGAAGCTCACGCAGACCGACATACGCAAGATAGCGCAGAGCAGTCCGTTCTACAAAGAGGCGTCAAAGATATTAAGGGGCAAGCTGACGGAGACCGATGCCTCGCGCCGCCGTCAGATACTCAACTACTGCGAGCATCTGCGCACGGCATACACCACGAAGGACATCGACTTCCTCAGACAGGTGTTCAGCGACGAGGCACTCATCATCGTTGGCAATGTGGTGAAGGAGTCGGCTACGACCGCCGGCATTGGGCCCGACTCGCGCGTTACTTACGCCCTGCACACCAAGCGCGACTATCTCTCGCGACTCGCCAAGGTGTTCGCCATCAACAAGACAGTCGACGTGAAGTTCTCCGACTTCCGCATCATGCGCCATCCTACGAAAGACGGCATCTACGGCGTTTCGCTGCGCCAACGCTACAGCAGCGACCGCTACTCGGACGACGGTTGGCTGTTTCTGCTGTGGGACTTCCGCAATCCTTCGATGCCGCTCATACACGTGCGAACGTGGCAACCGTCGGCAACCGTCGGCAGTTCGGAAGGAGTGATAGACATCTCCGACTTTAATCTTGAATAGACAAAGCAAGTCGGCTTTAATCTTAGCCGACTTTAATCCTGAATAAAAAGACATTGTATTATGCTAAACCATAGTTCTCGGACAATAAGTATAATCCGGACGCTACGCAACGCTATGCTTTGTGTGGCGTATACCGTCGCTTTATGCTGCCTCTCGTTGCAGGACGCCAGGGCAGCTGTGCCGTTCTTGTCTGCAGCAGAAGCCGCAGATGCGCCAGCGCCTGCCGACAGTACGTTCTCGGTAGAGAGCTTCCGTCAGTTGCCCACCGACGTGAGCGCTTTCATCGACGCTGTTCGCGACCTTAACGACGAGGCATGCGCCCTGCTGAAGGTGGTAGCCCCAGCCGACTTCGCTTTCTCCTCGCCGTTAGGCATCGTAGAGCGTCGCGACAAGGTGGGCGAGATATGGCTTTTCATGCCTAAAGGCACAAAGAGCATAACGCTGAAGCACCCGCAATGGGGAGTGCTGCGCGACTATGCGTTCGGTACAAAGCTGGAGAGTCGCATGACATACGAGATGCGTCTGCGCTTGCCGCAGACAGCTGTTGTGGAGAAGCACGACACCGTTGTGTACACACAGACTATTGTAGACACAGTTACCGTGGCGCCACCGCGTCGCGTCGTGCCCTGGCATCTCTATACGTTGCTCACAGCCTCGATGCACACAGACGGTCCGTCGTGGGGAGCGATGATAGCCGTGATGAGTCGTCACGGTGGCTACGTTCATGCCAGCACCAATCTGCGTTCCGGCAAGAAGACCGTAGGAGCATGCAACCGCGAGGGCTATAGAGACGGAGCCGCTGCAAAGCCATACTATTCCGGTAGCACGCATACTTCAGAATATGCCGTCACAGCAGGCTTGATACACCGCATAAACTCCAACTTCAATATCTTCGAGGGAGCTGGTTACGCCAAACAAACCACCGCTTGGCAACTCGCAAAAAGCGAAGGCGGAGAATGGTTGCGCAACGACGGACTCACACATAAAGGCGTGGCAGCGGAGATTGGCGCGCTCTTTACAAAGGGCAGGCTGAGCGTGAGCGCCTCTACGCTTACAATCGGCGGCAGCCAGTGGCAGGGATGTGTGGGCATTGGCATACGCATTGGAAAGAATAGCGTGATAACGAAACCCGCCAAACGTTGAGACCGTGTTTCTATATAATATATGTGAAAACAACTTGAGATATGAATCATAGCTTACATTATAATAATATGTTCAATCGGCTCTATATCACTTTCGTGGCAGTAGTGGCGCTCTTGTGCTCGTGCAGTAGCGACAAGCCCGACAGTCTTGAGCCGCACTTGCAGACTCTGCCGGCTACGGACATAACTCGAACGGAAGCTACAATATCAGGACTGTGCCAAACGGACAATGGTGTGGAGATGCCGCAGTTGTGGTTCCGCTATGGAGCCAACGAGAGTATGAGCGAACGTTCGGAGGCGCTTGAAGCTGCGGACGGCAGTGTGAGCATGCGCTTGCGCAATCTCACGGCAGGCACCACATATTATTATATGTTGCAAGGCGGCAACGGCACCGCCGTACTGTCGGGTGAGACTCTCAACTTCACAACACTACCGAATCTGCAGCCAACTATCGGCGACGTGAAGGTGCTGAGCAGCAGTCCGATGAGTGTCATCGTGGGCTATCGCATTGCTGACGACGGCGGCGACGAGATCGCCGAAAGCGGTTGCCGCATATCGCGTCAGGATGGAGCCGCGATGAGCGACGGTGAGAAGGAAACAACCATAATGCAGACTGGCTCAGTGGGCGCTGACGGATTCTACCGCTTGCGCATAGGCAATCTGCATCCGAGCACGGCATACACAGTAAGACCATTCGCCAAGAACAGAAACGGCGAGGCTGTGGGCGAACCGCTTTCGTTCACAACTCCAACTGCTGTGGTTTTGGATGAGGCAGGCATGCTTTCGGTAGTCATTGGCGACGACATCTACAAATACACCACCATCTCTATAGCCGGACCACTCAACGGCGACGACCTTCGCACCCTGCGCCACATGGCAGGACGCGGCATAGACGGTCGTGCTACAAACGGGCGACTTGCCGATATAGACATATCAGGAGCACGCATTGTCGCAGGAGGCGGCGTGTATGACGCTGCGCGCTATTCGGAAGACAACGTCGTAGGAGTAGGACTGTTCGCCGCGTGCAGCAATCTGAAGAATATAAAGTTGCCGATGGACGTGGTGAGGATAGAAAAAGACGCCTTCCTCAACTGCTCATCGCTGCGCAGCATAGTGATACCGGCTACCGTAAGCAGTATCGTTCCGTCGGCTGGATGCACATCGCTTGAAGAGATAAGCGTGTCGGGTGCCAACACATCATACACAAGTAGTGACGGCGTACTGCTGAGCGGCGACGCCAAGAGCATATTGTGGTTCCCGATGGGCAAGCGAGGCGACTACGCATTGCCAGCCACAGTGACAGCAGTTGGTCCGTATGCCTTCCGCGAATGTAGCATTGGGAAGTTCGTGTTTCCGGCAGGACTCACCAAAATAGGCGAATGCGCCTTCTATAACAGTAAGGTGAAGGAGGTTGCACTGCCTTCAACGCTGAAGATGTTGCCGACCGGCGTGTTCCAGAAATGCGCCAACCTGAAGACTGTGCGCCTTGGCGACGACGTCGAACTGCTGTCCGACTATGTGTTTGACGGCTGTCCGCTCACCGATCTGTACATAACAGCCCCACTTCCGCCGGTATGTGGTAGCAATACCTTCGCCACAACCGGCGCCGACTTCGTGAAGACCTGCCGACTGCATGTGCCGAAAGGCAGGAAGAAATACTATCGTGCGAATGCAAAATGGAATGTTTTTGATAATATCGTAGAAGAATGAACTCACCAGAAATAGAAGAACTCAAGCGTCTCGTAAAGGAGAAATACGAGGACACACTTGCTACGTCCACCGACTTCGAGGTGTTCTCGCTGATGCTTAAGAAGAAATACAATGCAACCGTGTCGACATCCACACTGAAGCGTCTTTACAACTATGTAGGCGACGAGCATACGCCACGCGTGGCTACGCTGAATGTGCTGGCGCGCTATATTGGTCATGCCGACTACACTAAGTTTGTGGCATGGCTGAAGACGAGTCCGTGCTACAACTCGTCGTTCTTTAACGCCCACCAACTCATGAGCAGCGACCTCAATCGCGGCGACAAGGTGGAGATAGGCTGGAGTCCCAACCGCATTGTGCGACTTGAATATCAGGGCGACAGCAGATATGCCGTACTCGTGTCGCACAACAGCAAAATGTTGCCTGGCGACAGTTTCGTTACGGGCTGCTTCATCGCCGAGCAACCGCTGTATCTGCCGTTCCTCGAGCGCGGCGGCGAGCGCACACCGCCGTTCGTAGCGGGTCGCAACGGCGGACTTTCGATAGTTAGGGTTGTTAAAGAATCGTGCTGATGAACGACAAGGAGAAACGACCCACATCAGGATTCGTGGCTGGCTTTGGCGGCGAGTGTGGCTTCAGTGGCGCGCAGCACGACAGCGGCTTTTCGAACATTAGCGAAGTATATGTCTCGAAGTCGGGTTTTTCGCGCTTGCTCTCTGCCGTGAGATACGGCAAGCGCTATATGCTGAAGTGTCTGAAGCCCGACTTCGCCTTCACGCCCGTATATCGCCAGGCGCTCATGAAGGAGTTTGAGATAGGCTTGCAGCTCGATCATCCCAACATCTGTCGCACCATAAGCATGGAGCCGGTAGAAGAACTTGGCGAGTGCATCGTTATGGAATATGTAGACGGCGAGAATCTTGAGACAGCCGTCACAAGCGGAACGTTTACAGAAGAAAAGGCACGCAAGATTGCCGCCCAGCTGCTTGACGCGATGGAGTATATGCACGCCAAGCAGACCGTTCATCGCGACATAAAGCCGTCGAACATCATGGTGACCCATCGAGGAGGCGACGTTAAGCTCATCGACTTCGGACTTTCAGACAGCGAGACCTTCTGCGTACTTAAGATTCCGGCTGGAACAATCGGCTATATTGCGCCAGAACAGTTGCTGCCCGGAGCCAAGAGCGACCCCAGCGCCGACATCTATTCGTTCGGCAAGGTGCTCGAGTTCATGGCTGAGGCTGCGCACAGCAAGAGTCTTGCGAGAGTAGGGCGCATGTGTGCCGCCGCCGACCGCGAGCATCGACCCTCCGACATCGCCCATATAAGACGCCTGCTGGCAGGCAAGAGCAAGTCGTTCGCCGTTGTGAACGCCGTGCTCGTTGCGCTGATAGTGCTGCTGCTTGTTGTTATCGGTGTGATGACCAACGCACGCCAAGACACACGCCCTGAAACTGTTGCTACAGATTCGGTTGCAGCAGATGGCGTGAATAGAGTGGTGGACAGCAATCTTTGGTGATCATTGGTGATTATTGCGTTTGAAAGCGCAATAATCCTTCTTTCTTCAATAATATTCTGCCCATAACTGCGTTATTAGTTATATGCAATGGACCGACCAAATACGTAGAGTGAAGATATTTCTTGTGCTCGCCGCGGTGATTATCGCCGTGGCGTCACTTGTCGTGTCGCATATCCTCATACGCGACCTCGCCAGGGAGGAGCACAACAAGATGGCGGTCTGGGCGGAGGCGATGCGCACGCTGAACAACGCCGACGAGAACACCGACATCAATCTGGTGCTGAAGGTGATAAACGGCAACAACACGATACCCGTCATTGTGCTCGACTCGAACGGCGACGTGCAGGCTTACCGCAACATCAATCTGAAAACGTGCAACACGGCATCCGACTCGCTTCGGCGTGTGGAAACGCTCGGCAAGGAGATGCTCGCCGAGCGTCAGGTGATACGTATCGCGCTCAACGAAGACGCCGACAGCGTGTCGCACTCCGACGAGTACATCAACGTCTGCTACGCCGATTCCGTCATGCTGCGCCGACTCGCCTCCTATCCCTATATACAGTTGGGCGTGGTGATGATATTCGTCGTCATAGCCATCTTCGCCCTTCTAACGTCGAAGCGCGCCGAACAGAACAAGGTGTGGGTAGGTCTCTCCAAGGAGACAGCCCATCAGCTCGGCACACCGATATCGAGCCTCATGGCGTGGACCGAGATACTGAAGGAGACTCACCCCGACGACCCGCTCATACCCGAGATGGACAAGGACGTGAAGCGCCTGCAGC
>ERZ1026870.961-NODE-961-length-14380-cov-123.915881_pt1 | contig 14380 bp, 8 predicted proteins | sample MGYA00380165_ERZ1026870 | MGnify/ENA primary metagenome ERZ1026870 (study PRJEB33269, sample SAMEA4719801) | human gut metagenome | biome: human-associated habitat; feature: organic feature; material: feces | place: Cameroon | collected 2013-10 ...
TACCCGCCATACTGTAGAGGTAAGGCATCAGACGGTAACGGAGCTTGTCGTAAGCAACGATGGTCTTGTAAGCAGGATGATCAGCCGGAGCAATGTTCCAGACCTCACGGGTAGGCCACTGACCATGAGTACGATAAAGAGGAACGAAGCAACCGAACTGGTTCCAACGCGCCTGCAACTCGCGCCATTCCTTCAAGTCAGCATTCTCCTTACCGGTCTTATCAAACTCCTGCTGGGCAGCTACGTATCGGTTTTCTACACAGAAACCGCCCTGGTCCATTCCCCAGAAAGGAAGACCTGCCATAGAATAGTTCAAACCGGCTGTCATCTGAGCACGCATATCTTCCCAACGGGTAGCGATGTCTCCCGACCAGGTAGCTGTACTGTAGCGCTGCTCACCTGCAAAACCGGAACGGGTCAGGAGGAAGACACGCTGGTTAGGGTTCACGCTGCGCTGTCCGTTATAGATAGCATCAGCATTCACGATGCTGTAAGCATTGAAATATTCGGTAGATGTACCCAGAGCTGTAGGACCAGAAAGAGCCTTACGGTACCACATCGGAGTACAGTCGCGAACGTTTGGTTCTGATGCATCCATCCACCAGGCATCGATTCCGAACTTATACTTGGTATAAAGATTCTCGTCCATCTGGCGCCAGAACATCTTGCGGGCACCATCTGAATAAGCATCATAGAATGAACCGCGGAAGCCGAGCCAGTCGTGAATATCATCCTTGATAGCCTGATGATACATCCAGCCCTTCGCATCAATCTCCTTATAGTTCTTGACAGTATCATAGAACTTAGGCCATACTGAAATCATAAAGCGGCCATTCATCGCGTGAATGCTGTCGAGCATTGCCTGTGGGTTAGGATAACGTGCCGCCTCAAACTCATGGCTTCCCCAAGAATCCAGTTTCCAGTAGTTCCAGTCCTGAACGATATTGTCTACAGGAATATGCAAGTCGCGGAACTTCTTCATGTTCTCCTCGATGTCCTTGCTGCTCTGATAGCGCTCACGGCTCTGCCAGAAACCGAGGGTCCACTTAGGATAGAGCGAAGCCTTACCTGTCAAAGTACGGTAGCCGGAGATTACCTCATCGAGATTCTGACCGGCGATGAAGTAATAGTCCATATCCGGCGACATCTCACTCCAGATGCTCAACTGGTTCTTCTCTGCCTCAGAACGAGGAGCTGCTACGCGAAGACCGCAGTAAGATACATCACCATCCGGCTGCCACTCGATACGGATAGGAGTCTTTACACCCTTCTTGATAGGAGTTTCAAACTTATAAGAGTTCGGATTCCAGGCTGTACGCCAGCGCTCAGGAACTACCAGCTTGCCGTCGATATAAATCTTCATGTAGCCGGCATAGTAGAGGATAAACTGATAGAAGCTGTTACTTGGAGCTTCCACATAACCCTCGTAAACCACCTTGGAACCATTCAGGGCAAAGCCCTTTGGCAGGTTCTGAATACCACCCTTGTCGGTCTTGTTGCAGATTTCAGAAGTCTCAGGCATTGCATACTCAAAGTAAATGCTATCTTCGCCTCTAACAATCTTCTGTCCGTTCTTGTCCACGTAAGTACCGGTCAACTGGCCTTCCTTTCCATCTTTATCATAGAGTTTGAAGGCACGGTTGAGCTGGAGATAATCTTCCGGATTACCCCAACGGCAATAAGAATAAGAATCCCAGAGAATACCATAGTTTTTATTGGAAATGACGAAAGGCACACTCACCTTGGTATTATACTGGAAGAGGTCTTCGTTCTTACCCTTCATGTTGAGTTCCTCGCTCTGATGCTGACCGAGACCATAGAACGCCTCGTTATCAGGAGAGTTGAAGAGCGCACGCCATGACCATCCGTGCTTCTGTGCTTCAGGAACCTTGGCAATGTCTACACCGATTTCACGGTCAGGCACAGTGAACGGCTTGAAAGTCTTTCCGCCCTGAGCCACCTCGTTGAGAAGGACATTATCTTTCAGGTCATAGAAGGTAATCTGACCCGTAGCCTCATTCATGACAGCACGCATAGCTGCAGTGGTAATGATGAGATTGTCTCCCTGCTCTTCCACCTTATACTTTGCCTTGCTGTTTTGAGGCACTATTATCAGACTCTGTTTATTACGGAAACTCTGTTCGGCTGTAGCCTGAACACGGATAATCTTATCGCTCACCACCTGGAGGCGAATCTGACTAGGACCAAAATTCTGGTGTTGCTTCAACTGAACAGTGAGATAATTACCATTCTGGTTGAAACCGGCTGCCTGCATGCCTGTGGCACTCATCAGCAGCACTGCTGAAATCAATAATGTTTTAGTTAGTCTCATTTTATACGTTTAAAGGAAAGTTTAAAAATCTGCGGCAAAGATACGAGAAAATTCCCGTATCTTTGTGCGCAAATGTTTTATGTATGTGTATAAAATGTTAATCAGATGCGTAAATTACTCAGATTCTGACAGATTCTTACGATATTGAGACGGCGTAACGCCATACGCGTCTTGGAAGTATTTGGTGAAATAACGTGGATTATTGAATCCCACCTTATAGGCTATTTCACTAATGTTCAAGTCGCCCGAGCGCAGGAGATGCTCTGCAAATTTGATACGCTTGGTTCTGAGATACTCAGAAGGTGTAATACCCGTCAGCGAAATCATTCGCTTATATAATTGTACGCGCGAGATACGGAGATAGGTGCTCAGCGATTCTACCGATGTTTCAGGGTTGCTCATATTATCGCGGATATAAGCATTCACCTCATCAATAAATTTGTGGTCGGCCTCTGTGATTACATATTCTGTGCTCACATTCTTGCGTTTCTTCAAGAGGTTCAGAATACAGAGATTCAACATATCAATATCGAATGGTTTGGCAATATACTCGTCAGCACCACACTTCAGACTTTCCTTGCGCTGCTCATCTCCCATACGGGCTGAGAGCATGATGAAAGGTATGGCTGTTGTTTCGTCATTGTCCTTACACATCCGGCAGAGTTCGTTACCATCCATCACAGGCATCATCACGTCGCTCAGGATGATGTCTGGACGACGGTCGATAATCTTGTTCCAGGCATCCTGACCATTGACAGCCTCAACAACCGTATAGTCTGTTAATACTTCGTTCATAAACTCACGGAAGTCCTCACTGTCGTCAACGAGGAGCACTACTGGCTTCTTGATCATCGATTCTCCAGGCTGATGCGCACGTTTACTCATTCCGTAGAGAACGTTCTTACCTGCATCCGGATCCTCATCAGCAGCCTGATGCACCGTGGTTATGATAGGTGCTGCACGCAGCGAACCGAGATGTGCCGTAGAATTGGAGGTAGTACTGGTCTCTATCGGAAGGTCAACCATAAAGATGGTTCCTCCGCTTGGATTATCTGTAACATCCACTTTTCCGCCATGCAGTTCGGCAAACTTCTTAACCAGGTTCAAGCCTATTCCGCTACCACCCTGAGGCTGCATTTCGGTGCCATTGACCTGATAGAAACGCTCAAACACATGTTCCTTCTCCTTATCGCTGATGCCCTTGCCCGTATCAGATACAGAGATGCGGAGCATATCAGAATCCTTGTCACCAACACGCTGACGGAGTGCGATGCTCAGAGAAACGGTGATAAATCCTCCATCTGGCGTAAACTTATAGGCATTGCTCAAGAGGTTGTTCACGATCTTTCCTACCTTATCAGCATCGAACGACATCTGCAGACTAGGCACCGTAGAATCGAAGGCAAGCGTTACCTTGCTGTTTGCCAAAGTACGGAACGAAGTACAGATATTATCCACGAAGCTCACGATGTCAATATGCGACAGAGTAAGTTTCTCCTTGTTCTGGTCTATCTTGCGGAAGTCGAGAATCTGGTTTACCAGATTGAGCAAACGGGTAGCATTGCGATGAATCATTTCCAGCTTTCTGCGTTTAGACTCTTCTCTTTCTTCCCGAATCATATTAACCAGCGGCGAGATAATCAAGGTGAGCGGTGTACGGAGTTCGTGGCTCACATTGGTGAAGAAGTTGAGTTTGAGTTCGTTCAACTCCTTGGTCTTCTTGATACTGTCTTCCTTGCTCTGGAGTTCGAATTTTACACGCTGCTTTTCGAGCATACGTTTACGGTAGAGATAGAAAGCTACACCTATTAATATAATATATACGATGAACGCCCAGATAGAGAGATAGAAAGGCGGGTGAATATGAATCTTCAGCGTGCTCACCTCTTCGCTCACACTACCATCAGCATTCACCACCTTTGCCTCCAAGACATAGCTGCCCGAAGAGAGATTGGTAAAGGTTGCCTCCGGACGTCCTTCCGGTGTCAGCATCCACTTGTCATCAAGTCCCTTCATGCGATAGAGGAAACGGCAACGTGCCGGAATACTTACCTGGTCGGAAGCCAGCTGTATGGTAAACGCCTTATCCTTATAACTGAGATCCAGTTCAGGATTCGTATCGAGCGATTTTTCCAGAGGCACTCTTCCCTCAAACTCCTCACCTGCCTTGAGCGGATGGTCGAAGAGTACGAAACCGCTAAACAAGACATGAGCACTTTTCTGTGCAGGACGAATCTTGGCAGGATTGATGATATTAATACCATCCTGACCACCGATGGCGATGGATCCATTTCTCATCAGACAAGCAGAACGCTGGTTAAACTGGCGGCTCTGCAAGCCATCGAGCGAATTGAAACTGATCATCGTGATGTCCCATTTGCCCTGATTGTTCTTGGTCAGCGTAACACGGGTAACGATAAATTCAGAAACCAGCCAGATGTTATGCTGCTTATCTTCGAGCACCATACAGCCCACCGTGCCCTGCGTACCATTGAGGTCATTGATTGACTCCAACTGTCCTGAAGCCTCATCATACATGGTGATTCCCGCCGGCGAAGCCATCCACAAGATGCCGCGGCTATCCTTCATCATGTAGTTCAGGGAAGGACTAGGGAAAGGCTGACCATCCTTGGTTCCATTCACATTGGTAACCTTCCGGGTTCCGAAATTAAAGATAGAATAGTTCTGCGAATGACCTATCAGGATTTCATCTTTATTCGGCAGGAAGATCGAGTTGATAAAATCGCTGGAAATGCCTGAGTTCTGTGTGTTGAAAGTTGTAAACTTTCCGCTCTCAGGATTATAAATCTGGAAACCTGAGCCCAAGGTTCCGATAATCAGGCGATGATACGAATCTTCGGCAAGACACCAGACGCTGTTATTGGCAAGTCCGCCTGGAGTAGCCTGAAAACTCTTCCATTTACCGTTTTTATATTGGGCAAGTCCACCATTGAAGGTTCCGAAATACATCGTACCATCACTCATGGTTACGCTGCTGACGATAATATCCGAAGCCAGTCCGGTTTCAGCCTGTCCGAATCGCCAGCTCTGTCCGGTCAGCGGACTGTAGCAGACAATACCGCTATCATTGGTTCCGCACCAGAGATTACCATTCAGATCCTGCGTAATAGTACAGATATCACCAAGCGGAATGGTAGTGAATTTCTGAGCAGCAGGCGAATAATAAGCCACGCCGTTCTTGTAGCTACCTACCCAGATAGCCCCCTCATCGTCCACATAAACCTTCTGCAGGGAATTGTCAACGATACTTCCCTTTGCCTCGGTATGAACATATTGGCGACAGATCTTGCGCTTGAAATCAACAAAGAAGAGACCATCATGGTCGGAAGCCACCCAGAGATTGCCAGCCTCATCGCGGGCAATATCACGCATCAGGATGCGGGTTGGGCAAGGAATAGCAATGCCCATATTTGTAAGATAAGAACGGGCATCGGTCCATTTTCCGGTCTTAGACTGATACACGTAATTGGCATTACTTACTGAAACCCAGAAACCACCTATACCATCATAGAAGGTATAGGCACCATTATCACCGGCAGCTTTATGGGTGGCAAGGAAGGAATTGTACCAGAGAGCCTGCTGTTTCTCGCCGTTGACACGGCAGATTGTACCATCACCATAGGTAATGAGCGCATCGCCGTCAACCTCGGTTATCTTACTGATGTTTCCCTCTTTCAGACAACCCTTCTGAGCCTTTTTGGTAAATTTAAAAAGGTAGGTATTTCTGGTTTTGGCATTATGATAGTAGAGTCCCTGTCCGTAGACAGCAATCCACATATTCTTATCCTTATCTATCAAAAGCTTGAAAGGAGGACCCTGCACATGGATGTTTTTGAGCCATTCTTCCGGTTTGCGGTCAAACTGCTCTTCATCATATTTGTAGATGCTGTAACCCACAGAGGTATGCACCCAGATATTTCCATCATAGTCTTGCTGAAGTTCATCTACCGAATTGTTAGGCAGCGACTTATCATCAGTGTTGCTATAATAGAAAGTTTTCATACGGAAGCCGTCAAAGCGGCACAGTCCCGACTGGGTACCGAACCAGATGTAGCCTCTGGTGTCCTTGAGGATGGCACCCACCTGACTGTTCGTAAGTCCATCATGATTGGTGAGGCTGCTGAATTCTACGTTTTCATAGGCAGCCCATGCCCTACCCGGCTGCATGAGCAGAAAGAGCAGAAACAGCACGATGACATGTTTCAAGTAGTTTTGTTTTTTAATCATCATAAGCATTAATTGGTTTAGTTCTATAAAAAGACTGCTTTCTGTAAATAGGAATTATTTCGCTTCGTTCTTTTCAGAACTTTCGCGTATTTTCAGAATCATCGGTACCACTTTTTTGTAGATTCTATCATCTCCATTGATACTTCTCATGAGTAGATCGCAGGCTGTGGTTCCCTGTTCGTGCGCCTTGTCCATGATAGCCGAGAGTTTCGGCGTAACGAAGGCAGCAGTATCACCATCGGTAAAACCGATGATAGCAACATCCTCTGGTATGCGGAGCCCTTTTTCCTTGATAGCATCGAAGGCGGCATAAGTGATAATATCGTTAAAGGCGAGGATGGCATCAGGTCTGTTCTCCTTTTCAAGGAGACGGAGGGTAGCGTTTCGTGCCACATCGAAATCGATTTTGTCGCAAACTACGAGGTCACGGTCGATAGGGATGCGGTTCTCTCTCAGAGCCTCCAGATAACCGTGTTTTCTGCGGCGCACCATATCGAGATGGTTTGGACCGCCGATGAAGGCGATGCGGCGCGAACCGGTATCTATCATATGCTGGGTAGCCTCTTGGGCGGCAACATCACCATTGCCTACTACCTGGGAGAACTTATCTTCTAAGCAACAACGGGCAAAGAACACCAGTGGAACTCCCATCTTATGCAACTGCTCGAAATGAGAATAGTCGACCGTATCCTGTGCCAGACAGGCGATGATGCCTTCCACATGCATATTCAGGAAGTTTTCTACCGCTCTCTTCTCGTGTTCTGTATTCTCGTGGCTATTGGCGCTGATTACCGAATAACCATTCTTTACGGCATAATCTTCTATACCATCCAGCACAGCAGCATAATAATGAGTCACCAGGTTTGGCACAATTACACCAATCACCCTAGGTGCTTCTTTTCTTAGGCTCTGTGCAAAGGGGTTTGGTCGATAATTGAGCTCCTTGGCAAGGCTTTTCACCTTTTGAGTCATCTCCTCACCCACTTCATGGCTGTTTCGCAGGGCTCTAGATACAGTTGCTATGCTGACGCCAAGTTGATCGGCGAGGTCTTTCAAAGATGTTCTTCGTTGTTTCATTTGTTAGTTTACGCTTATTATTGACATACATTTTTGTATCCACAAATTCTGCATATTTTGTCTTTCCGACAGCAAAGTTAGTGAATTCTTTGCAAAGATAACAATTTCTTTCGAAAACGCAAACGTTTACGTTATTATTTTTCTGAAAAAATTTATTTTATAAGAAAAAAACTCGTAATTTTGCAAACTGAAAAGTAATGAATAGTTGATAATAAGTTAGTTAGAAACAAGCGTGGGTTTGGAATGTCGGGAGACAATCCAAACTCTTTTTTTATGTCCCGATGTCAACAGATTACCTGATAGGATACAAAAAAAGATGAGGGCACATACTGAATACTGCCCCCATCTGATATGGTTATTTCTGCTTAAAAACAAATTTCTTCTGTCCGGGATAGTTAACGAATATCGCTACCAGCAGAGATACAATACTCTTCGGAATCATATAATGCAGCTGAATATGTTCATGCGCATTCAGAAATTCGGTCAGGGCGATAGTGCCGCCCGAATTGAGCATCCAGCTGATGCCCCAGATGATAAAATAGCGCCAGGCTACACTCTTTTTCTTGCTCTTGGAATCGCCGAACACATAGCGGTAATTCAGTATGCAGTTGGTAATGCCGCCACTTATCACTCCCAGCGCATTGGCAAGTCCGTAATAAATGCCGATGATATCTGAGAGGAAGAATGCCAGTCCGAAGTCTATCACAGAGGCGCAGGAGGCAGTCAGTTCTGCCTTGCCGAAGGTTACGAGTTCTTCTTTAATCTTGCCCATAATCTCTTGGATTCCATTAGCAGTACGCCTACTATCGTAGTAAGAATACCCAACATGACATCGATGATATAATGATGACCGGAATAGACTGCCGTCCACCAGATTCCCAGACAGATGCAGGCGAAGAGCACCACCGTATACCAGCGTTTACGGCTCATCACAGCATAAATCGTAGTGAGGAACATATAGGCAGCATGCAGACTCGGCACGGCAGCAAAGACATTGGCATTCTTGCCGTAGAGTCCGTGGAACACGTGCAGTCCGGTCATTGCGTCCCATCTGCCCAGACCAGCCACATTGCCCGGTGTATTGAGCACAGCCTCGAAGCCATAGTTCATCGCATACCAGGGCGGAGCAGCCGGATAGATGTAATAGCCGATGAAGCCGATGACATTCACCAGCAGGAAAGCCCAGGAGAAACGCCTGAACCATTTAAGCTGTTTCGTAAGATACAGATAAAGGGCAAAGGCGATAGGCACCGGAACCCAGCAGAGATAGAAGATGCCTGCCCAGAAATCGGCAAAACCGCAATGGTGAACCTTGAAGTATTCGCCCGGAATCATCAGCTGGCTATGGTCGGCTACAGCCTGCAGTTCTGCGCTGGATGAAGCAATAATGCCGAAGAGCGACTTTTCTGCATGATAGAGATTCGCCACGTCAATATCGTTCACCATATAGTTAGGATAAAGGCGCATCGAATCGTAGATGATTCCAAAGAGGAACCAAGGCAGAAAATAGAAGGCAAAACGGCGTGTCTTCTTCCAGGCTGCGAGTACGACCAAGAGGATAATCAGATAGATACTAAACACTTTTTTCTATTTTTTATGGATAGAACTTGAGTTTATTATTTATGAGCATTCATCACGACATAACAATGCCAGATGCGCCAGAAAGCGGTAATGTTAGCCAGAACGGCAATGAGAATCATGCCGCCTGCCAGCCACCAGATATTGCCCGTAAAGCCGGTAATCATCGCTGTAACGGCAGTAACGACAACACGCTCAGGACGCTGCATGAAACCTACCTTGCACTCAATATCCAAACCCTCGGCACGGGCGCGGACGTAACTTACCATCACAGAACCGATCATCGCAGCAAAGGTTACTACGCTCATCCAGAACCAGGTCATATCGCCCTGCATACGTACGAAGATGAGGCAGATGCCAAAGAGGCTTACCAGTTCGCTGTAGCGGTCGAGTGTAGAATCCCAGAGTGCACCGAAGAGACTGCTCTTGCCGCTCATACGTGCCAATCGGCCATCCATCATATCGAAGAGACCAGCAGCGAGGATGATGAATCCACCCCATCCAACAGTAACCATGCAAGATGCATAATCAGCCTGCTCTATTCCGAGCTTCCATGCCGCATCGAGGAAGAAACCGGCTGCCACGATATTGCCCAGGAATCCTACGAAGGTGACAATGTTAGGAGTAATACCTACTGCTATCATCGCCTTGATAAGGGGATTGATGATGGCATAGATAACTTTTTGTAAGAAATCTCTATAATTCATATTTTTATCTATTTATTTTATTGTCTGTTTAAGAATGCGCGATAAGCTGGCTTAGATGATTCCTGCCGAAACCAGAATAATCTTGATGATGATTAATGAAACGGCTGCATAGAAGCCGCCCAACAAATCATCTGCCATCACATAGAAGGCGCCCTGCCTGTTATCCAGTTTCTTAATGCCCAGCGGTTTCACCATATCAAAGAAGCGGAAGAGGACAAGTGCCACCAATGCCCACCACCAGGCATCTTTCACCTCGCCCTGAGCCGTGAGCGGAGTCAGCAACGAGAGGGGAATCCACACGCCAGCCATCTCATCTATCACCACCCGGCTGGGATCCTCACCCCAGTAAGGCTGCAACTGCGCCGTTGCCCAAGTGCCCAGAATAGTAGAAACAATGACAAGAAAGAAGGTGATGCTCTGCAGACTCTCGCCCGTAATACCGAGCCCGTAAGCCAGGGCTGCCCAGATGAGGGTTGCCAATACAGAGCCAGCCGTGCCCGGTCCCCAAGGCCAGAAGCCACTGCCGAAACCGGTGCCTATGATGACGGGCAGCAAAGGAGGCCGCTCGTCGGTAAGATTTCCCTTGTTATTCATTCGCTTGATGTTTTATAAGCCCGCAGAAGGGCATTTCTTCTTTAAATTTCAGTGTGCAAAATTACGCTAAAAAATTAAATTAACCAAATAGTTTTCTTAATTTTTCGGAATTTCATCATATATTGACAGATAATAAGGTGAAATAGAGCAATATGAAGGGGTTTTATACCACTCAGGCTTTCCCCGCGAAGAGCAGGAACAGGCTGCAGAAGGAACTGCATGGAAGCCTTTTTCTGAAAATCTCATAAAAAACTGAAATAATGAATAGGTTTTTGCGTCTATTTACGAATAATGTTATAACTTTGCACCCTGAAAAGATTAAATCATGGGCAGAGAGCCCCTATATATAATAAGGTATAAAAATGAAAGGTATTAAAAAGTTGTATTTTACGGTCATACTTCTGATGATTTCTACGCTTCAGATGATGGCCCAGCAGAAGATAACAGGCCGTGTCATCGATGACGACGGTTTTGCCGTTCCGTATGCAAGCGTGCAATACAAAGGGCATAAAATTGCGGTTTCCAGCAACGGAGAAGGTAAGTTTACCATCGATAAGAAGCCGGGACTCATGCTCACCGTCAGCGCACTGAGCTACAAGAGCACCACGGTAAAGGTAGACGAGAAGACCAACTTCCTGGAAATCAAACTGAAAGACGACACCCACAAACTTACCGAAGTGGTGGTGAAATCGAAAAAAGGCCGTTACAAGCGTAAGGATAATCCTGCCGTAGAACTGATGCGCCGCGTGATTGCTGCCAAGAAGAAGAGTGATCTGAGCAACCACGACTATGTGCAATATGATAAGTATCAGAAGATTACACTCGCGCTCAACGATCTGAAGAAAGAGCAGCTCGAAAGCAAGTTCTTCCAGCGCCGACAGTATCTCCTCGACCAGGTAGAAACCTCCCCATACAACGGAAAGCTCACCCTGCCTGTCAGCATCGACGAGACGGTTTCACAGCATATTTACCGCAAAGATCCGAAGACCGAAAAGGACATCATCAAGGGTCAGCAGAGCAATGGAATCGGACAGGTAATCCAGACCGGAGAGATTCTCAACACCGCCCTGAAAGAGGTGTTCACCGATGTGGACATCTACGACGATTACGTGCGCCTGCTGCAGTATCCCTTCCCATCTCCTATCGGCAAAACTGCCATCAGTTTCTACCATTATTACATCGAAGATACGGTGTATGTGGAAAGAGACCTCTGCTACCATCTGCAGTTTATCCCAGCCAACAGCCAGGACTTCGGATTCAGAGGCGAACTCTATGTGCTTGCCGACAGCAGCCTGCACGTAAAGAAATGTAACCTCTACATGCCTCACAACAGCGATGTAAACTGGGTTACTGACATGAAGATTGAACAGGAGTACACCAAGCTCGACAACGGCGAGTGGGTGCTCTCTAAAGACGATATGATAGCCGAACTGCACGTCAACAAGCTCCTGCAGGACCTGCTGGTGGTGCGAAACACGCGAATCACCGATTATGCCTTCGATGCCTTGCCGAAGCAGCTCTTCAAGGGCAAGGCGAAGATCAGGCACGATATGGATGCGATGAACCGCGATGAGGCTTACTGGAACAAATACCGGCAGGTAGACCTCACGAAGAGTGAATCGTCGATGGACAGTTTTATCCACCGCATGGAGAACTCCAAGGGATTCAAATACATCATCTTCGGTGTGAGAGCCCTGATGGAGAACTATGTGGAAGTGGCTCATACCAAGGGCAAAAAGATGACGGTGAAAGACAGTCTGGGTGTTGAAAGAGACAGCATCATCAACGACCGCCGTAGCCTCTTCGACCTCGGACCTATCAACACGTTCCTCTCCAACAACTACGTAGACGGCGTGCGTCTGCGCCTGGCGGGCAGAACGATGGCAGCCCTCAACCCTCACTTCTTCTGGGATGGTTACGGCGCCTACGGTCTGAAGAGCAACAAGTGGTATTACGGCCATGTGCTTACCTATTCGTTCAACAAGAAGAAGAACAGTCCGTTCGAGTTCCCTATGCGCAAGCTTACCTTCGAGCTGGGGCATGATATTACCTCTCCATCCGATGATAACCTGCTGCACAACAAGGACAACTTCTTCATGACCCTCCGTGCCACTACGCAGGACCAGATGTATCAGTATCACCGCCAGAAGGTGACCTTCACCTACGAAACCGACTGGGGGTTCCGCTTCGACACCAGCCTCCGCTGGCAGAGCAACCGCACCGTGGGCAATCTCCACTACTACAGGGTGAGCGACGGCGAGGAAATACGCAAGATACGCACCACAGAGGCGAGTGTAGGCTTAGATTACAACCCGGGTGTTACCTATGTCAACACCAAACAGCAGCGACTGCCAATCAACCTCGACAGTCCTGAAATCTCGCTTCGCCACACCATGGGCTTAGACGGATTCATGGGCGGCCAATATCAGAGCAACCTCACCACGCTGGGCATTTACAAGCGCCAGTGGCTGGGAAGTTTCGGTTATATGGATTTCAACATCGTGGGCAAGGCGCAGTGGAGCAAAGTGCCTTTCAGCATGCTCATCCAGCCACCGGTCAACCTCTCAATCTTCGAGCAGGAGGCAACCATCAGCATGATGAAAGACTGGGAGTTCCTGAGCGACCGCCAGCTGTTCTGGTCAGTAGCCTGGGATATGAACGGCAAGCTGCTCAACCGCATTCCGCTCATCAAGAAGCTGAAGTGGCGTGAATATGTAGCCATCAAGGGTGTTTGGGGCGATTTGACCAGCAAGAACGACCCGAGCAAGAACCTCAATGATGAGAAGCTCTTCAAGTTCCCTACCAACTCCTATACCTTTGGCAAGACGCCATACTGGGAGTTTGTAGCCGGCGTGCACAACATCTTCAAGTTCTTCGGAATCGATTATGTTCGCCGCCTCAACTATTACGACCATGCAAACATCTCAAAATGGGGCGTCCGTATGGGCTTCCTCATGACATTCTAATAAGAAAAAAGACGCCTTGATGCAGTATTTTTGCTGCATCAAGGCTTCTACGCATATATATAAACAACTATAAGAGAGTAAATACAATGAAGATTCTATTAGCAGACAAACAGGACATCACAAGAGCCGGATTGAGCTATGTGATCAGCAAGATGGAGGGGTTGGAAACCCGGACCGTCGAAGACAAGGCAGACCTGATGCTTGCCTTAAGGGAGAATGAGGATACGGTCGTGATACTCGACTATACCCTTTTCGACATCAATGATGCTGCCGAGTTACTGATATTGAACCAACGTTTCCCCTATACGCGCTGGCTTCTGTTCAGTGAGGATCTGAGTGCCGATTTCGTGAAGATTCTCATCGCCAGCAGTACGCAGTTCAGTGTATTGCTGAAGGAGTGTTCGCTAATGGAAATCAAGGAGGCGATCCGTTTCTGTGTGGCAAGCAACCGTTTTGTCTGCCAGCGCATGATGGAGGTGCTTCTGGCTCCGAAACAGGAGGAGCAGGAGAAGATCAACCTCACCAAGACTGAGACTGAGATTCTGAAAGACATTGCGCTGGGAATGACGACGAAAGAAATAGCCGAGAAGCGCTTTTCCAGCTTCCATACGGTCAATACCCACCGCAAGAACATATTCCGCAAGCTGGGCGTAAACAACGTTCATGAGGCTACGAAATATGCGCTGAGAGCCGGTTTGGTTGATTCGGCAGAATACTATATTTAAATTTAGTTGATAGTTGACAGTTGATAGTTTATAGTTCAGTTAGTTTACTGAACTTTCGCAAGTGGTTTAAGTACGGGCTAAAGGCCCTAAAGCTATTTGAAGCAGCACGCCCTGAAAGGGCAGAAGCTCCTAGCCCAGGGCATCGCCCTGGGT
>ERZ1026870.964-NODE-964-length-14322-cov-20.196327_pt1 | contig 14322 bp, 9 predicted proteins | sample MGYA00380165_ERZ1026870 | MGnify/ENA primary metagenome ERZ1026870 (study PRJEB33269, sample SAMEA4719801) | human gut metagenome | biome: human-associated habitat; feature: organic feature; material: feces | place: Cameroon | collected 2013-10 ...
CTTCTTGTACTACTTTATCTGTCTTATGTAAATCTTTTCAAAGAACTCTTTCTTTACTTGCCTTCTTCCTATCGGTATCTCGCTTTGTTTAGTTCTTACTTTAAGTTCGAAAGCGGATGCAAAGGTAACACTTTTTCTCATACTACCAAAACATTCCGATAATAAATTTGTAAATAAGTCGTCTTTTAACATTCGTTTACAAGATACACCTTATATTATATATATAGTTATCGGAAGTTATGGTTTCGCCCCTCTGCATAGGTGTATTACATTACACTTAGCTTGAATGTCTTGCTCTGTCCATCCTTAGTTTCAGCCTTTACAATAAACAAGCCACAACCAATATTCTTGGTCCAAGATGCTTGATTAATGCCTAAAGCCGATGTTACGAGCAAGCCTTCGGCATTGTATATACGCACATTGGCAATAGCTATATTAGGTGAACTCACCGTTATAGTACCGCTATTAGGCGAGAAACACTTGATATTAGCCTCATCATTATGTTGCTTCAAGTTGTAAGTCGATGTGGTGATGTAGTATCTACCATGCTCATTAGCCATAATAGATATTGGAGCATCGGCAGGAGTGAAAGTTCCCATCTTGGCATCAAACACAAACAGCTTATCAGTAACATAGCGGTTTGCTGATATTTCTACATTAACAGCTGCGCCATTTCTCATCACCTTTCCATCCTCCTTAGCAATAATGCCCAACGGCAGGAAGTTGATGTTTGAGAGTTTGTTAAAAGCAGCAGCCTGATTGCCCGCGACAGTATACACTTGCGGAATATCCTCAATATCAGAGTTGTTAAGCAACTCTACATCCTCATCATCAACAAATTCGTCGTCGGCATCATTGCAAACCACAACCTTAGCTGTAGAACACAGATTATCATCATTAACTACATTGATATATACTGCAGCAGGTTCCTGTACAGCAGTACCACCAGATATCCAGCGGTCTGTAGTCATCATCAAAGTAAAGTTAGCTTGACTAACCGTCTCGCCCTCCTTAACCTTCACAAAGAAGCCTTGCATTGGCTCAATGATATAATCTTGACTGCGGTTGTATGTACCCTCTGGCACGCTATGCGCCTTAAGAACACCATCTACTAAAGTCCACACCTTACGTTCAAAGCTCGGGTTTCCGTTTAGGAATCGATACATACTAAGCGATGCAGTATACGGATTGCCCACTATATAGTAGCGATTATTGCTATGAGTGTTGGCTGTGAGAGGCTGAGAGAATTCTCCCAACAAGCCAGGCTCGTTAGATGTTAGCAAATTTAGCCTATATATATCATCCTTTTTCAGAGTAACCGTTTGGCCAGAATACCAGCCATCTGGTTTGAAGTATGTATATTCCACATCCTCCTTTGGCAGACGGAAGAGCCATTTTGGCGACAACTGTTTATACTGGTCGCCAGCCTTTAGTGCAAAGCCCTTTCCTTTCTCATATTTCTCGTCGAGTTTATTGTATACATGGCTCCAATATAGCGACTCTACATTCATCGAAGCATCTGAAATAGTATCAATGCTGATATTTGTGCCATTATAGTCATGAGCTTTATAATTAGTATCTCTATCTACTACCTGGGTGGCATTGCTATCCCAGTTGCGTTGATATACTGGAGCAGAGACTCTATTATCTGAAGTCTCTCCGAAGTTCATAGTCTGGAAAGCAGTCTTCGACTCTTCCCTGCCTGTTGCTAATGGCACAAAGAAGTCGCCCGCATATACATCCTTCAATGGTGTCGAGATAATATTCCATTTATTCTGAGTCACCTCTTTCTCCACATACGCCTTATTATATATAAGGTATTGTTGGTTGAGCAGCTCTGCACGTGCCTTGAAGAATATCTGGTCGCAGAGGTTACCATGGAAAGTCTCGCATTTAAACGTTCCTTTTCCGTCTGTCGAATGGTCGGCTGTATTATAATCCCATGACACCACAAAGTCGTATGCAATACCCGATGTAGCTTCTTCGCCCTTAAAGTTTGTCAACTTCGTAGCGATATCGTTACCCACACGGTATACGATATTGCCAAGTCCTGGATATACCAACTTGTTTTCAGGTATAACAACCTTCGAGAATTTCATTGGCGTAAATGCCTGTTGTCTCGTTAGGTTTGTTTTAGTATAATCCTGGTTGTCATAAGTTGCCTCACCATAGTCTTCATAAGTTTTGTCGAATAGCTCTGCTGCCGTAGATCTTTTCCAGTTCAGGTCGTTGTTCCAGTTGGCATTAAGCTTGTTTGCAACAGAAGGAAACCATGTAAGGTATTCTGGCACCACCTTAAATGTTATAAACATATCGCCAGGACATGCAGCAATCGTACTACTATTAAGCTCATACGAGAAGTTCAATTCATACCAATATCCTTCGTGCAGAATATCCCAGACTTTATCATCAAACACCAGTCCCAATTCCTTGTCTCCTGTCTTAAGAGTAGTTTCTTTCAAAGTACCAACAATCTGTTTTGTAGTAGTGAAAGTAGGGTCATTAGTGTCGGAGATAAATACATTCTTATCACGGAATATGATCTCAATATCTTTATCTTTTCCATTATTAAGTTCAGCCACCGGTAATATCAGCATGCCATTATCGGTCTCATCATCGAGCTTTTTCAGCATCGCCTTTATTTGTGGCAAACCAATGCGCACTGCACGGTCGTCAGTAGGATAAGCCACTTTGTCGAAACCAAGAATAAGCTTCGGACCATCCTCCACAATACGAATAGTGAAGTACATAGGGTCTGGGCATATTTCGTAAGTCACGTTTCCCTGCTTTATTGAAGTTGCAATAGGAACAGCCGCTATCTTGTATGTTCCCACCTGCTTAAACTTATACCCCGTAAGACTATTGCTTACCGCCAATACCAATGTTCCCTCGCCATTTACGCCAGCGATATATTTTTCCAGCAATGCATAGTCGGCAGGATTAGATGTTTTGAATGCTGCATTAAGAGAAGTCTCATCAGGATATTTGTCGCGATAGTTTCTTAATGCCTGCTGCAAATCTGTGATAGTAGAAAACTTATTGTCTGCTCCATCAGGAGTTCCCACAAACCAGTCAAACTTCACGTTATTAAGCAAGATAGAGCCACCGCCCACATTGTCGGCAGTTTCGAGTTTTGCATTAATATCCACATCAGGCGTACTATTGCCGTCGCACGACACTCTCACCGTAGTAACCACACTTCCGTTTGCATCGGATATGGCTACCTTCTGTTGCACAATACTGAATTCCTCGCTATACGACGAGCATGCATCAGTTTGCTTACCCCATTCCTCAGGCTTGCCATCAGCATCAGGATAAGCCACCGAAACATAAAACTTCTTTCCCAAAGGCAAATTGAAGTGCCTGTTGGCTATTATCAATATTACATGTCCCTCAGGGTCGATTTCAAACGCCGAAGAAGAAGCATCATAGTTGGCAGGTATAGTTACCTCGCCATATTCGTCAGCCGTTTTGTCGCCATTATAGTCGATACCCGCAAACGGATTACCATCCATATCGCATATACGATAAAACAGCTTCGACTCCTTGCCCACACCTGTTATAGCCTGCACATTTTCGTAGTGCGAAGTTATCTTAAGTGTAATATTAGGGTTAGCCACGCTTCCGTTAGTAGCATCAGGACAAGCAGGCTGATTCTGCATCACGTCCACCTTTGCATGCTGTATATATAGACGAATGTCGTCAATAGCATAGTCGGCACCATGAGTACCCGAGCACATATTATCGAGCACAATACGGAAGTCGGAATAGTTTTCCACTCCCGAATTCTTTCTCATCACTATTCGGCTGTACACTTGAAACCATGTGCCAGCTTGTCTATCGCCTTCCGTGTTAGAGTTAAAGTCGCCTGATGTGAATGATGTCAGCAGTCGCTGATGTGTCACCTTGTCGTTCTCATCCTTTATGATGCCATATAGTTTGAACAGCACCTGAGGTTCTACTGGAGCAGAAGAAGCTGTAAAGTCAGTAACCGCAGCCGAGAATATAAGACGTGCTCCCGAGCAAAGATCAGCCTTAAAGTCTATTAAAGCTATCTGTCGGCTTTCGTCTGATGCATCCACATAGAGGAAGTATCCATACTGTTTGCCGTTAGTTATAGCATAAGTACGGTCATAAAGCACAGGATTGTTAGGAGCGTTCCAACTGTACAAAGTCTTTCCTGCCGCTGTAGTTTGCGATTTGTCTGAAACACCATCCAAGTTAGCACTCTTGAACAATCCATACTCGCCATGTATTAAAGCGTACGTACCAGGGCATGCTTGGTCGCGCAACTGTGGATATACAAAGCTATATGCACGTCTGTCCCATCTTGAGGCATAACGTGCCATATTGTTCTCCTTTGTAGGAGCCACCACGGTAAGCTTGTCGTTATCGTCGTCAAACGATATAGGCTTTGTGGCTTGCTTATAGTGCGATTCAAAATAATCCAGTCTGCGCTCGCTGTCTCCATCATCTTTCAGCTGCTGCATAGTCTTGGGATAAGTGTTCTGATATAGTATCTCAAAACTGGCGATTGGAGCTTTAATAGAGATATCAGCAATATTTGTATCATAATAGTAGGCATAAGCCACAAGATACACTATACTACCGAATGTTATATTTGGGGGTGTAGTACCACTTCCATCCAAGTTTTTCCAACCATTTCCGTTATTCATTAAGGTTTTCATGTCAGTAAAACTGTGCATTTGTGTAGCACCACGTGAAATCAACACAGTATACTTTGTCTTTGTCTCGTCATAAGCATACCATACAAATCCATTGGCATTATATAATTTGCTCTTGTCATAGTCGGCTTGTTTTATGCTATGCGCTTCGTCCGAAGAGAAAAGATGTCTTGCTATTCCGTCACTTGGTTTTAGGGCATAGAAAAAATAATTGCTCGGCTTATAATTTACGCGCACCGACATTTTTGCATCAGCATCCTTTGCACCAAACACAATACGGCGGTTGTCTTCTATCGCCAGGTCAGAGTCTGCTGTGCGCAAGTCGGTAGAGGTTGTCTTAACGATGTTTTCTGCCATAGCCTTTGCTGGGCGAATATGGAAGATATAGCGTATCTGCAATGTTGGCTCGTGGTTGAAGTATTGATTTTCGCCACTTACCACAGGTTTAAAGTCTGTATATTTGCTCACATCGCATGCCACATCTTCACCTTTCCATGTAGCGTCATCGGCATCGGTAGGCGCAGTATACTTCACACCAACAGTATTACGGCTTGGACCATCAGGTTCGTCTTTTGTCTTTTTTTTCCATGAAAACAATCCACGTGCGTTGCCGTTTTCGTCATTGACCTCTTCCAAGTTTGTATTGTCATATACAGAGAGTCGTGGATTAGCCATGTCTGTATTATAGTCGTACCATCTGATGTAGCCTTTAGGCTCGTCGTCTTTTTTGTTTTCATTAGTATAATTTTCAAACGGCAATGGTAAGTCTATCTCACTACCTCCCGTTACATAGTAAGTATACTCATACTCGTGCACCTGCTGCATACCGTTGATATAGTCCAGATTATTCACGCCTTTATAATGCGCAAACACACTACTCTGGGCACGAACGCTTGTGCTGACACAACATGCCAACACCGCCATTACGCATACATATATATATTTTAACCTTTTTATCATATCAAGCAGATTTATTCTTTAATTATTTCTACTCTATACGGGATGTTATATTCCAGTCCACCGATGTGTATCTGTATCTCGTGTACAGCATATCCAAGGCGGTTGCCCATCACACCATCTATAGTCAATCGTTTAGGCACATATTTTGGCGAGCGGTCGTATATACTAACACCATCAGCGCCATCAGGGTCTTGTTTTATCGTAGACCATCCTGCTACAGTCCAACTGCCCACGGCATCTGAGCCTCCAACAAGTTCTGTTCCAGTAGAATACTCCTTAACATGAGGCACAAGATGAAACTCGCCATAATTCTTAAACTTCACCGTCAACTTATCGTCAACCTGGCTGATGCTTGGCAGCACGCCAATGGCAGTAAACTGCTGCACATCGAAAGTTATCTGATAGTCGCTTAGCTTTATGGGCACCTCCAAATAGTCGTTGCGTGCCATCACGTCCCATTTGACAAGCGTGATACGTCTATTTATTGCAAGATTGTCGGTCTGCAGATTCAGGATAAAATATTCAGGCGATTTTGCTACCGACTCATTCAGGTAGAATGTCACCTCTACTGGCTTCTTCGATGTAGCCGTATTGGCAGGAATCTTTATCCAAGGCACTTCCGTTTCGCCCACCTTCGACCAAAGATCCACCTTATATATATTATATGTAGCCAAAGGACTTAGATGCGGCTCAACAGCTACGCCATTATCCTTGCCTGGCAATAGATACAGATTCTCAGCACCCGTCGTACCGTCAGTTGTAATATCGCTCAGCGAAATGCTCTTAAGCGTAATATCGTTATGAGTGTCGTTGGTCAGCTTCAGCTTCATCTTAGCCACCATTCTTATCACCTCAAGATCCACCTGCTGTGTGGTCTTCTTTATTGTGATAGTCTGCTTGTTGCTCATCGGAATGCCCTTCTTAAATACATCCTTTCTCCACGCCGCTTCGTCAGCAGGCTTTACTATTGCAGCCCCCACATTGCCCGCTACAGCATAAAGCTTGCTGTCAAAGTTGGTAGGAAACGGTGTGTTAGGATGCAACTTGGTATAGTAGTCTGGGGTAGAAACGAATCCAAGATCTTCTGGCGAGATATTGGCAAACGAATAAAATGTAGTCTCGCCCTCGTCAAGCGTCGACTCCAGTGTGCCTACATAGTCTTGTTCCTGAGCATATTCCTCACTCTTGAGCAAGTCGATTATTTTGCCCTTCTGCACAATAACTACAAAGCAGTTCTTCATCTTCTCGCCAGGCTCAACATACTCGTCGTGCCACGACAAGTCGCCCGAGGCACGCGATGCCGAAGATATGCCCGATGATGAGATGTTGATTCTAACCCTCACCTTTCCATTGCCACCTTTATCGTTGTTGTTGTCAGTATCGGCTGTACAGCCTGCAAAGGCAAGCAATGCAATAACAGACATTATGAATATCGAAAGCTTCTTCATATGGCTTTTATTTTCTCTTATATGATTTTTATTCAAGTTTCGCAAATGAGCTCCACACGCCCTGAAAGGGCAGAAGCTCCTAGCCCAGGGCAGCGCCCTGGGTAATCATGGACGCAAGTTTGTCGCCCTGAAAGGGCAAAAGCTTTCAAGTACCAGGCAATTTACAAAGCTTTTGCCCTTACAGGGCGCATTGTTGACTGCCATTATACCCAGGGCGATGCCCTGGGCTAAGAGCTTTTGGGCCTTCAGCCCGTACTTGAACCACATGCGAAACTTCAGATTTTTACATTATTATTCCGTCGTTTTCGGGGTATATGCGTCGGTTCCACTTCCTAACGTGCAACGTAACGATAATCTTTCCTGTCTCCTTATATATCAAGTACTGATAGTAGTGGTTGCGCTGTATAGGATAGGTAGGACCTGTAGGCTTGCCATCCGAGTCGTAGTTGCGAAAATACAAAGTATACGTACCCTCCAATTTTCCATTGCGGTTGAGATTAACAGTTATTGTAGCAGGATTGGTACCCGAATTGTCGTACTCAGGCAAGTATAGCGGAGCCGTTGTAGGTAGGGCTATTTTGTCGGCATGGCTATCCAAAACATTCAGCGAATTTGCGAAGCGCACTTCTGAAGTGTTATCCACCTCGTTGAATGTCTTTGGCACACAATATCCCTTGGTGTTATAGTTGTTCACGGTCATGCTGCCTATAGCGTAGCCGTATTGAGTCATATCTGTACGCAGACTTACGCTCACCTTTGCCATAGCTCTAAGCATCTGTATATCACGTAATTTATTTTGCTTGCCCAACGCCAATGTGGCAGGAATCTTAACCACACCCCACATAGGTATATATTTTCTTTCTTCAGGCAATAGGTCGTAAGTCAACGTCGACGGGTCTCCCCATACAGAGGTATTGCAGTTAGCCATCACCATCAATCTCTTAGCCCTCTCTACGTTAGGCTTAGCGTTTCGCCATACACCCGTTATGGCATACATAGTGCCAGTACCACTTGCGTCGCTAATCTTTGTCACACGCAAGTCCTCTACGATGTCCACCTTATTGCCTTTATCGTCGTAAATGGCAATAATAATATCGTCGGTATTCACCAGATTCTCGTTCAGTATACCATCTTGCGCAGGTGAATAGTCGTCCCATCCGTCGTTCTCGGCACGAGTAGACGCGGCATCGGCAACAGTAAGTGTGAATGCTACCGACACGTCATCCGTGCCGACAGCATCATCATCGCTGTCGGAGCAAGCTGCCATCACCATACACAGCATGATGACAAAGGCAACCCTCTGAATGAACTTGTCGATAAAACGTGTTAACATCCGCACTATTCTATATGGATATGTTTAATACAGTTACTGTTTATAAATCTACATGTCTACATTCTGCAGCACCACGCGCCACGAGTTTACGTAAATGGTGGCACTAAGCCAGTCGAGGTGGTCGTCTACAAAGAAGATGAAGCTGTAGTCGTCTTGTCGGTCGAGATATTCCTGATCGGTCATCTGCTTGTTGTAGTTGCCCTTAACCAGCAAGGCATAGTCGATAAGCGGAATACTGAACACCATCTTTTTATTAAGATTGTTGTACACCTTTAGTCGTGGGTGCTTGCTTGCCAACAATCTGTTAACTGTCATTTCAGCTACAACAGCCGACACCTGAGTATTATCCTCGCTTGTCGAACTCACCACTCCATCGTATTGCGACCAAGGATGATAAGTAATAGAGTCGTCCACGACTGGTGAGTTGTCGTAGGCAAGCCATCCGTTGTCGTCTTCTATCTTGAAGTCAAAGTCGGTAGCATTCAGCTTCACGCCAATAGCGTTCTGTATCACCACCTTGACATTATTTGTATTCTTGGTAAGTGGCACAACCACAGTCTTTACCCCATAGTCCTCCATCCTAAGATCTACATCCTTTAGCAGTCCGTGGTAGAGGGTGGTAAGGTCGTGCTTAACGTCTCTGTCTGTACGGTTAATCTTACAGTCGAGTTTGGTGACGTCGTTGTTTATGTCGCCGTCAGTATTGTATATGTACGAGTTAGTTTGGCGTTCTTCGCCCTCTGCCCATACTTGCAGGGTGTAAATGCAGGGGTCGATATCCAGCGTCATATAGCCTCCTGCGGCAGCTATATCGCTCACCTTCTCGGTCTTCTTGAATGCCAGTTCGCCATTTCGGTTATAGGCATGAAGGGTTACTGTCTTCACCTGCGAGGCAAAGGCATCAGCAAACTTCATATTCATATCATATGCGAACTTTACTCTTAGCTCTTTCTTGCATCCGCTCATATCCTCGTGCATCATCGAGCAAGAAGAAACAGCGAAAGTCAACAACAGAACGAGCATGGCTATGGTTGTTATGTTCAAGACAGACTTAAAGTATCTCATATAAGCAGTATATAATGTGAGTTCTGTGCAATTAGATAAGGGGTGACATAGTGGGCAATGGATTAGTCAAAGAATGCGGGCTGAAAGCCCAAATTGCCCATAGCCCAGGGCAACGCCCTGGGTATATGGATAATTATAGCAGTACGCCCTGTAAGGGCAGAAGCGTTAATTATCAATGCTTTTGCCCTTACAGGGCGCATTGATATTTGATGTTAACACCCAGGGCGTTGCCCTGGGCTATGGGCTTATGCCCCTTCGGGGCGTACCACTTGATAGTTTTAACAATCCATCTACTCTATTTGAGTGATAAGATTACTTACCAAGATCTACTGACTGAGAAACTACGCGCCACTGGAGAACGTTGATCTTAGCAGCAAGGTAAGTTGCCTGGTCTTCTGGCATGGTTGGATCGATGATCTTGTCTTCAGCATAAACAGGAGTACCATAACCAGTAAGAGAGTTCAAAGTAATCTGGTACCAGTGGTTACGTACTACACCATAGTAGCCAACTTTTGTATCACCTGTTGCAAGGTGGCGGATAGGAATAAAGTAATATGCCTTACCATCAGTTCTTACTTCAGCAGGATATTTGTTGATATTCTCAGCTGCAGTCAGCGCTGTATAACCATCTGCAGAAGAAGCATCCTTCTTATAATATGTTTCTGTAGTTTTCAAAACTGGGGAAACCTCATAGTCTTTAAGACTTGTACCAGCAGTCGTGAAATCTACATCAGCAGCCTGAATAGGAGTATAATCACTACCTACTTTTTTATAATACATATTATAAGTTGTAGCGATAGCTTCCTTCAAAGCATTAATACCAAGATATTCTACACCTTGATACTTACAAATCTCAGCATTCTGCCATGTACCATGTCCATCCTGATATCTCAAAGTTGCAGTAACCAAGAATTTGGTAAGGTCATTATTGTATTTGTTGGCTGCAGCAACAACAGTTGTTGGTGTATTAGGCAATGTATACAATACTTCACCGTGCTGAGCTGTATAATCTGCGAATGTATGGTTTGTAGGAGTGCCTGCTGCGAATGTAGGAGATGTTTCCCAGAAGCTACGATGATAGTTGTTTGTTGACCAAGGGTCAATACCCAAATTATCAGCCAACCAAGTATTGTCAATCTGCTTTTCAACATAAGCGTTGTCATTTTCATCGGCTACGCCCCAACCGTCAATAACAGCATAAATATCAGTACTTGCACCATAAGTACCAACCTTCATACCATATTTACTTGTACCAGCAGTATTGGCTACTAACGAACCACTTTGCAAATCTGCATCAACCTTTGCTACAACGCGCTCTGCATAGATGTCTATAGCTTTAGTTTTAGCATCTTCTGCATTTGTTCCAATATGGCCAGCTACAGTAACTGGGCAAACAGTTCTTCCTGCTTCAACATATACAGAGTTTGTCATTACAAACTGGTCCTTTGAAGTTACATTATAGAACTGTGAACCTTTTAAAGTTTTAGTCAAGTTGTCAAGGGTCTTGGCATCTGTGCCAAGAGATGTTATAGACTGAGGGTTAACAACTGCAATAACAGAAGCTGGAGCTTTCTTGGTTGTTCCATTAATAACAAGAATCGCATTTGTTATCTTTTCGACAGTTCCTGTACCATCATTATCATTTATATCTGAAGCTAAAATATCTTTTTCAAGATAATTTTCAACAGAACCAGCAGTAGCACCTTCCAATTTATAAGCAGAACCATCAGCATGGAAGAAGTAGAAGCGAATCTTTTTGATTTCACTTTCTTTTGCAGTTCCATTTTCATAGCCAGGAACAGCCGCACGTGTCGGCGTAGTACCCACATTCACAATATTCACAGCCAGATACTGGGCTTCGCTAGCGATATTTGGGTTTTCGCTACCATTACCATCATCCGAACTACATGCGCTCATCATCAATGCTGCGCATGCCAAAGGGAATAATTTAAAAATCTTCATAAAACTTAGTTTTTTTATTGTTTATATATATGTTATTTAATCTCTTCGTATACTTTTCGTGCAGCCTTAGCCTCCTCGCTGTCTCCAGCCTTGTCAAGATAAGGCTTTGCACCTTCCGCATCGCCTGCGTTAAGACGTATGCAAGCTGCATTAAGGTTGGCTGTTGGATCATCAGGATACATACGTACCGCTATCTCCATTATCTCGTTGAACTCCTTAGAGCCAGGCTCGTAGGTTTGTGCCACCATATACATCTCGTTTTGCGAGAGCAATTGTGGTCGGGTCTTTATCAAAGCCTTTGCCTCCTCAACATTGAATGGGCGCACCTTATATTTAATATGGTAGTCGGAGTGGCGCAAGGCAGGATAGCATGCAGCCAGAAGGAACTTATACTCGTCAGCAAATGCAGTCTTAATCTTAGCCTCACGTTCGTCCTCCTTAATAGAAGTGTCGTTTGCAATATCAAGTATCTGCTGTTTGTGCTCGATGTTGCTTTCGGCAATAAACTTGCGCAGACCGTCCCAATCTTCTGCAGTATGCGATACCGAGAACAAGTTTTCGTCAAGCCTTACCATACGCTGTACATATTCCATAAGCGTCTGCGCACGTCCTTTGGCAAGGCGGTCGTTGCTATCGAATCGTCCCTCAGGCGATGCGAATCCATGTATATTGACAGCCAACACCGTAAGGTTCTTGTCTTCCTTAAGCGTATTGATAGTCTTTATTATACTGTCAAGCTGCTCCGGGTTGCGCCTATATAGCGGGTTAAGCTCGGTGCGGTTGACTGGGAAGTCGATGTATGCACGCTTGTCAAGCTCGCGTATCTTCTCTGCCACCACTTCAGGTCTAACAAACTTGGCGGTTGGTCGGCTATACTCCATCAGTTCGTATTGTTTGTTGGCAAGGTTGTCGCCACATCCGCAAAGGTCCTCGTTAATACGCACCTTATAGTCAACAAACTTCTTGTCGTAGGTAATAGAGCGCAGATAGGCTATCTGCTGCGGTTTGCCGTTGGTACGTTTCACGATGTAGGCATCCTCGCCATAGTTGTTGTGGCGGTTGCGCTGCTGCATAATATGCTGTCGGCTGCCGTTAACCACAATCTTAGGCATAGCCACATCGCCATCGGCTGTGGTTATGGATGGAGAAAGAACAAACTGGTTGTTTGTAGGCATCTGCAGATTGTCGAGGTTCAGAGTCATAGACAACGTAATCTGCTTGTCGGTATGGCTCACCCTTACATTCTCCACCTTTATGCTGCTGTTGGCTATGGATACACCCTTGCACTCTTGTCCTCGGCATGGACATACGGCAAGTGTTAGAAATGGCAATATGTAAAGAAAGTTCAGTTTCATATCGTTTTTCAGCTTTGTTCTATAATACATATATCAGCGATAGTGCTGCCTTGGTAGGTCCAAAGTAGTTGGTGTGGCTGCTCTTAAGTCTCCTACCACATGTACCACATTTATGTTTATCGTACTTAATGAAGTCGTAGCCTATGCCAAGCGATGTCTCAAGGTTCCAATGTCTTGACAACGGCCATTGGTAACCGCCACTTACGCCTCCGCCAATAAACCATCCCTCATAGCGGTGGTTCTTCTGTGTGGACAGCAATCCAAAGGGAAAGTCTACCCCACTAACGTTAAACTCACCTCCCATGAGATGTGCTCCAACAAACCAACCGTTGAAACTCTGGCAGAACCAGTATCTATATTCGGGCGTAAACGACCAATGACGCAATGTAGAATGGTCGCCTCCCGACTGTTTCCAAGGGTTTAGTCCGAAAAACATTTGGGCTGTATGATTCCTGTCTATCGAAACCTCGGCTCCGATATTAGGTGTGGTAGTAGCCCAGTAAAGAAAGTTTGTCTTTACGGCTACATTCTGAGCGGACAGTTGCGAGCATGCCATTGACAATATCGCAACGATTAGAAATGCCAACTTCTTCATAAAAATCACATATATATTAATGTATGTGGCGCAGCTTTAGTGAGCCACAGACACCGTTGTGGCACATTATCCCATGCTTTGCTGCTTTATACCTTATATTATATACAGAATCGATGTTTCATCCTTTGTTTGAATAGTGGATGTTGGTACATCAATCCTTAGTTAATTTACGTTTTGTTTTTTTACTGGTTTGTTTTATCTTCCAGTTGTTGATACTGGGCGTTGTTTGTTGGGGTGTATAGTTTTTGTTTATGTTTTGTTGTTGTGGTGTGTTGGGGTGTGGTATGTTGTTTTGTCTATGTTTTTGATACTTCTGTTTTCAATTAGATTTTGTTAATTACTGTTGTTATAAGACTTTGCAAATATACAAACAATGCGTGAAACACAAAAGTTTTTGACGTAAAAATTTAATAATTTCTTTATATTTTTCGTATGGGGGGGGGGAATTTTAAGACTAAAATTATTGAAAATTAATGAATTAGGGAAACCATTGGTTTATCTGATATATATATAGTAATATAACACTAAAATCATAAAACTAAGTAACAGTTCTGAATTGTCTTTACATATAACTAGGAGGGTATGGCATCCCTGCCATACCCACTAAATCGGCTTATAATACGTAACTGTACACGGCAGGACCCTCATGGCAGAGTGGGTATGGCAGGGATGCCATACCCTCCTACAGATTGTCACTCATATATAAAGCTAAATATGAACACTTGCTTAAAATCATAAAACTATAACAATTACATATATTTTACTTGTCAAAGCATTCAAAATCTCTATTCCGTGACACGGAACGGCCATTCGGCGACACGGAACGGACGTTCGGTGACACGGAACAGAGATTTATATTGTAATAAATATCATAATCCTGTGGTTTAACGATTTTAGTTGACCACTCTAAGTATTATTG